>VFQN01001207.1_pt1 | contig 44622 bp, 43 predicted proteins | sample 3512371 | NCBI WGS metagenome assembly VFQN01 (sample SAMN10412370, study PRJNA504923) | tailings metagenome | isolation source: Replicate 2 from Balatoc abandoned mine | place: Philippines: Itogon, Benguet | collected 2017-08-28 | reverse complement strand
TTCCTCGTGGTCTCGGGCGGTCGGCGTGGTCGCTTCGCTCCCCCGCCTTGTCCGTTCCCTGGTGTGGGTCGTCTACTGCGCTGGGTTCGTGGTCTCAGGAGATTCACAGACCGCTCTCAGGAAGCGTCCCTACAGTCAGTGCGGACGGCGGCGATCCGGGGGTGGCGGCGTGGGTGCCGAGGCGAAGGTGCTGGTTGTCGACGACGAGGAGAGCATCGTCCAGCTCCTCTGCACCGCCCTGCGGTACGAGGGCTTCGCGACGGCGTCGGCCGCGAGCGGGCGCGAGGCGCTGACGGCGGCCGCGGAGTTCCGCCCGGACCTCGTGCTCCTCGACGTGATGCTCCCCGACATCGACGGCTTCGAGGTGCACCGGCGCCTGTCGGGGGCATCGGCGGGGCGTCTGCCCGTCGTCTTCCTGACCGCCCGCCGCGACACGCACGACCGGGTGCGCGGGCTGACGATCGGCGCCGACGACTACGTGGTCAAGCCGTTCAGCCTGGAGGAGCTGATCGCGCGGGTGCGGGCGGTGCTGCGGCGCACGCAGGGCGAGCAGGACGGCGCGCGGCGCCTGTCGGTGGAGGACCTCGAGCTCGACGAGGAGACCCGCGAGGTGCGCCGGGCCGGGCGCCTCGTCGAGCTGACGCCCACCGAGTTCAGCCTGCTGCGCTACCTGATGGTCAACGCGGGGCGGGTGCTGAGCAAGGCGCAGATCCTCGACCACGTCTGGGACTACGACTTCGGCGGCGACTCCAACGTCGTCGAGACCTACATCAGCTACCTGCGCAAGAAGATCGACCGCGAGGGCGAGCCGCTCATCCACACGGTGCGCGGCTTCGGGTACACGCTGCGCCTGCGCCGGGAATAGCGCCGGTGTCGCTGAGGGCCCGCCTCACGGCCGTCGTGCTGGCCCTGATGGTGGTCGCGCTCGTCGCGGCCGGGTGGGCGACCCAGGTCGCCCTGCGCTCGTTCCTGATCGACCGCGTCGACCGCGACCTGCGCGAGGCGCCGCTCCCGGCGGCGGCCGCCCTGCGGGGGGCCTTCGCCGGCGGCGGCCCGGGCGGCCAGATCGACCCGGGCCTGCCGGACGGCGCGATCGTCGAGCTGCGCGCCGCCGACGGCGCCGTGATCGCGCGCCGCACCATCCGCGCGCAGGGGAGCGCCGCGCCGGTCCTGCCCGAGCCGGTCGCGCCCGGCTACTCGACCGTGGCGGTCGACGGCGCGGGCGACTACCGCGTCCTCGCGATCGGCGGCGACGCCCTGCGGCGCGGGCCCGGGCCGCCCGGCGAACGCGCGGGCGCCGCGGCGACCGGCGAGGTGCCCGCCGAGACGCTCGTGATCGGCTTCCCGTTGTCCGAGGTCGACGACACGCTCACCCGGCTCCTCGCGATCGAGCTCGCCGTGGGCGCGGTCACGCTCGGCGGGCTCGCGCTGCTGGCGCTGTGGCTCGTGCGGGTCGGCCTGCGGCCGCTCGAGCGGATCGGCGACACGGCCGACGCCATCGCCGCGGGCGACCTGTCCCAGCGCGTGGACGACGACGACCCGCGCACCGAGGTGGGCCGGCTCGGGCGCACCCTGAACGCGATGCTCGGCCGCATCGAGGAGTCGTTCGCGGAGCGGCGCGCGAGCGAGGAGCGCCTGCGGCGGTTCGTCGCCGACGCCTCCCACGAGCTGCAGACGCCCCTGACCTCGGTGCGCGGCTACGCGGAGCTGTTCCGCCGCGGCGCCGCGGAGGACCCGGCCGACCTGGCGACCGCCATGAGCCGGATCGAGGCCGAGGCGGCCCGGATGGGGGTGCTCGTCGACGACCTGCTTCTGCTCGCGCGCCTCGACCAGGGGCGCCCGCTGGGCATCGGGCCGGTCGACCTCTCCGCGATCGCCGCCGAACTGGCGGCCGATGCGCGTGCGGTGGAGCCGGCGCGGCCGATCGAGGTGGTCGCGGGGGATGCGGTGGTCGTCGAGGGCGACGACCTGCGCCTGCGCCAGGTGGTCGGCAACCTGCTCGGCAACGCCCGCGCGCACACGCCGCCGGACGCGCCGGTGGTCGTGTCCACCCGGGCCCGCGACGGCGAGGGCGTGCTGGAGGTGCGCGACCGCGGCCCGGGGCTGCCCCCGGAGCACGCGGCCCGGGTTTTCGAGCGGTTCTTCCGCGCCGACCCCTCCCGGGCGCGCGCGAGCGGGGGCAGCGGCCTCGGCCTGTCGATCGTCGCGGCGATCGCGGAGGCGCACGGCGGGCGCGCCGAGGTCGACTCGGTGCCGGGGGACGGGGCGACCTTCCGCATCGTCCTGCCCCTCGCGGGCGCGGACGGCGGCCCCGCCCCCGGCGACCCGGGTCCGGGTCCGGGCTAGAAGCGGACCTCCTCGACGCCGCCCGGGTAGACGAACGAGTCGGACGGGGAGAAGAACGAGACCGCGGTCATGATCTCCGCGGGGTCGGACGGGCGCAGCGCGTGCACCGGGTGGGCGGGGTCGAGGAACTCGATCGACCGGACCTCGAAGCCGTCCGCCATGTCGGCGATGTAGGGGAAGTTGCCGGCCATCATCCGCCCGTCCTTCTCGCGGACGTAGGTGAGCTGGCCGCGCGCGACCATCGCGATGCCGTCGCCGATGGCGGCCTCGGCGCGGATGAGCGGCGAGCCGCCGAGCGTGGTCGTTGCCGTGACGCTGCCCGACCCGGCCTCGACGGTCGTCTCGCCGGGCTCGGCGGGCAGGGCGTACTCGCGCACGGTGTACTCGCGCATGCGGGGCGAGGAGTTGAAGTAGAAGAGCATGTACCGCCCGGGCAGGACGCCCTCGGGGTCGGTCATCCCGGCGATGTCGAGGCCGAGGTAGGTGAGCGAGTAGGCGCCGAAGCCGGACGTCTGCTCGTCGGTGTCCACGACGTACTGGTTCATGTACACAGGCCCGGCCATCGGCACGCCCGCGGGCAGCAGCGCGGCGGCCGCCTCGGGGTCGGCGGGCATCCAGCTCGTGTAGAGCATCCTGCTGTGGATCACCATCTGCGGCGCGGCGAGCGGCGTGTCGGGCATGGCGTCCTCCTGATGCGGTCGCGGGCCCGTCATGCTAATCGGTTAGTCGTCACCGCGACAGACTCGGTTGCGCCCAACCGATGTCGGCCCGCGCCGGTTAGGCTGGGGCCACGCCTACGACACCCGGGGGTCCCATGGAACTCGCAGACGCGATCCGCAAGCGGCGGGCGGTGCGCACCTACACCGACAAGCCGGTCGACGACGAGACGCTCGACCGCCTCCTGAAGCTCGCGCTGCGTGCGCCGAGCGGCGGCGGCCAGCAGGCCTGGGGCCTGATGGTGGTGCGCGACCCCGAGAAGCGGCGCCAGGTGGCGGACCTGATCATCGCGGGCGGCGCCGAGTACTTCGCGCTGATGCGCCCCCAGAAGGACGCGACCGACGACGAGCACGCCGCCTGGGCGCGCGACTACGCCGAGAGCGTGATGTCGACCTACCGCCAGGTCCCGGCGTTCGTGGTCGGCCTGCTGGTCCCCCGGGGGTACCCCGAGGGCTTCCCGGGCGGCTACGAGGACGACCTCGTCTCCCTCGCCTTCGCGTTCCAGAACCTCATGCTCGCGGCGCGCGAGGCCGGGCTCGGCTCCGTGCCGATCACGGCGTTCCAGCGCTGGGAGAAGGACCGGCTGCGCGAGATCCTCGGGACGCCGGCCGAGGTGGACCCGGCCATCGTCAGCCCGATCGGCTACCCGCCGGAGTTCCCGACGGGCCTCGCCCCCGCGCTCAAGCGCAACTTCCGCACCTGGCGCGCCCTGGTGCACGACGACACGTACGGCAACACGCGCGAGTAGGAGCCCGGTCAGTCGCGCAGCAGCGCGACCTCGACCAGGCGGCGACCCGGCGCGCCCGGGGGGTCGTGGAGGGTGCCCGCCACCCGCCACCCCTCCGGCGCCGGGGCGTCGGGGAAGACGCCCTCGTAGGGCCCCCCGGGGGGCCGCGGGTACTCGGCCCAGGCGCCGAGGGCGGCCTCGGCCTCGGCGAGCGTGGGGCCCTCCCCGCGGCCGTACCAGGCGCTGACCAGCGCGGGCGCGCCGTGGCGGGAGGCCAGGCGCAGGTTGCGGACGCCCTCGAGCGCCGGGGGAGCCTCGACCAGGGCCTCGTCCGCGCCGGGGCGGGCCGCGCCCCCGGCCCAGGCCGCCAGCGCCGGCAGGGAGGCGCCCGGCCCCGCCGCGCGGACGCCGGCCTCCCCCACCCAGTCGAGCGCCGGCGCGCTCACCGCGGACGCAGCTCGCGCAGCGAGCGCCCCACCTCGGTGAGCGTGGCCCGGTAGTCGGCGAAGGCGTCCTCCACCGCCCGGAGGGCCTGCGCCTCGTCGTGGGGCGCCAGGCGGCGGACGACGCCGAGCATCTCGACCGCCGACTCCAGGCGCCGGGCCGCAGCCGTCATCTCCCGGCCCTCGATCGCCTGGACGAGCAGGGACTCGGCCCGCCGCGCGTCCACCTCGTGGGTGAGGTTCCAGTAGATGTCCTCGCGCATCTGGAGGTCGCCCCGCACCAGCGCGAGCCGCTCGTCCAGCTCGCGCACCCGGGCCTCGCCCTCCTTCCAGCGGGCCATGTCGTTCCAGGGGATGCGGTCGAGCTCGGCCTGGGCGCGGGCGCGGTCCTCGGTGTGCCGCTCGATCGCCGTGCGCAGGCGCACCTTCGCGGCCGTGTCCTGCCCCAGCGCGGTGATGTGGCGTCCCGTCCCGAGGAGCTCGTCGTGGATGCGCGCGGCGGTCTCCCCGTCGGGCGTCGTCCCCGGCGGCAGCGGGGCGCGGGCCGCCGCCTCCACGATGGACGGGTGCACGCCGAGCGCCTGGGCCTCGGCCCGCCAGCCGGAGCCGTGGGTGCGCGCCATGTGGCGGAGGGCGTGGAACCACTGCTCGGCGTGGCGCGACTCGTGCAGCAGCAGGCGCAGGACGGCCCGCTGCCCCTGCGGCGTGGCGGGGTCGAACTGCGCCTGCCCGGCGTTGATCACGATCTCGTTGCGCCCGGGATAGAAGGCGCCGAGCAGGCTGGCGTCGCCCATGTCGCGCGCGACCACGGTCGGTGGCGCGGCGCCGATCGCGTGCAGCTCGTGGGCCATCTGCCCGTGCAGGGAGCGCGCGAACTCCTGGAGGCTGCCCGTGGGGTGGGCCTCCGCGGCCTGGGTGACGATGCGGTCCATCGCGTCCGGGCTCGTGAGCCCGCGCTCGCGCCCCTCGCCGCCGGGCGCGGGGCCGGGCGCCTGCGGCGCGGGCGGTGGGCCGAGCTCGGGCAGCCGCAGCGGCGCCGCGGCGCCGGCCCCCGCGCCGCCCGGCTCGCCGAGGACACGCGCCCGGACCGCCGGCAGGTGCTGGTCGAGGACGCCCGAGAGCATCGCGTGGACGTCGGCGAGGAACCGGTCGCTCACGCCGGCGACGGTGCCGAGGTCGTCGTGGCGCACCGCCGCCGTGGGGGCCCCGCGGGCCAGGTCGCGCCCGGTCACGGTGCGCGGGGCGTCCGAGGAGGTGGCGCCGCGGTCGACCCGCGACACCAGCTCGGCGTGGTTGCGCAGGAAGGCGAGCCGGGGGTCGGCCACGCCGAGCGCGCGCAACTGGTCGACGAGGCGGGCGACGTACTTGAACGTCTCGTAGCGGCGCAGCGCGCCGCGCATCCCCCCGGCGTCGTCCGCGACGTGGCGGATCATCGCGATCTGGTCGACGACGGCCTGGTACCGCTCGGCGGGGCGCAGGTCGGTGCGACCCATGACCACCGCCCTGATCGCCCCGCCGCTGACGTACGCGTCGGCGTCGAGGGCGTTGGCGCGCATCTGCACGTCCATCGCCTCCATCACCGCCTGGGCGCGCTCCGCGTCGGTCCGCGCGGCGGCGGCCTGGGCGCGGAGGCGGTCGCTGCGGGTGAGCAGCTCGGCCCGCGTCCGCGCCACCTCGTCGGGCCCCATGGCCGCCATCCGCCCGGCCTCCTGGCGGAGCGCCGGATCCGCGATGCGCGCCAGCACGGCGGCGCGGTCGGCCTCCGGCGCGGCGCGCGCCTCGCGGGCGACGGCGTACGCCTCGGTGGCGAGCACCTGGTGGCGCTCGACCTGGGCGCGCAGGTCGGGCGGCAGCCGGCCCACCATGGCGCCCAGGGCGCCCATCCGCGTGGAGCCGACCATCAGGCTCATCCGGAAGCGCCCCTCCCAGCCGGGATACCGCTGGTCGAGGTGGGCGCGCGCCTGCACCTCCTTGATCCCCGCGTTCGCGCCCGCGACGTTGAGGTCGACGTCGCTGCCCGGCTCGGTCGATCCGCTCGCCACCGGCCGCGCCCCGAACCGCGCAACCTCGTCGACGACGGCCGCCCGCCGCCGCGCCATCGTCTCCAGCAGCCGGTCGCGCATGGGCTGCGCGAGCCCCGCGGCCTCGCCGGTGCCCGCCCGCAGCCGGGCCACGGCCTGCTCCCAGGAGCCGAAGTGGTCGATCAGGCGGTCCGTGGCCCCGTGCGACTGGTGGGCCCGCGCCGCGAGCTCGAACAGATGAGACGGCGGCCGGGCGTCGGCCGGAGCGGCGGTGGAGTGGGACGCCGGCGGGCCGGCCACGCCCCCGACGGCCGACGGGCCGTGCGCGCCGGGGCCGCCCGTCGTCGTCCCGGTGCGCACCCCTCCCGGCACCGGCGGCGCGTCGATGGTCGGCGCCGGCCAGCGGGCGTCGATCGACGACGCGCCCCCGGCCCAGGGGTCGCGCGACGCCCGCGGGGCGCCGGGCATGAGCGACCCGAGGATCCCCTCCATGGCGGCCCCCTTGATCGCCTCGTCGGCGATCATGTCCGCCAGCTCGCCGAGGGAGCCCGGGACCCTGCCGCCCGCGATGATGACGTCCAGCACCTTCTGCGCCGGGGCGGTGTAGAAGCCCGCGGCGCCCGCGGCGGCCATCGCGATGCCCTTCTCGGCGATGTCGGGCCCGTAGCGCGAGGCGAGGCGGGCCCCGAACCGGGTCGAGAGGGTCGCGCCGAAGGCGCCCTCGATGCGCCCGCCCACCACGGACATGGCGGCGTCGATCGTGGCCTGCTGGGCCATCGTGCCGACGTCCATGTCCTTGCGCTGGCCGTGGGCAACCTCCGAGGCCTGCTGGGCCCCCTCGCGCACGAAGGTGTAGCCGCCCGCGATGCCGGCCCGGGCGGCGAGCCCCAGGCCGCCGCTCGCCAGCCCGGCGGCGATCGTGCCCGCAGTCTTCATGCGCTCGAGCCACGTCACGGCGATCCCGGCGCCGGAGGTGACCCGCTGCTCGTACTTCTGGAACCTCTCGGCCTGGGCCGTGCCGAGGGCGTGGGCCCGGACGTAGCGCAGGATCGCCAGGTCGTACTGGCGCTCGCCGATGGCCTCCTGCGCGAGGCGCGCCAGCTTCTGGGGCTCGTTCCAGCCGCGGATCGTGGGGTAGTCCTCGTCGCCGTCGCCGAGGAACTCGGCGACGTGGCGGACGCCCGCGGTGATGATGCCCTCGTCGTTCTTGTCCGAGCGCCACTTGTGCTCCTCGCGGCACGCGTCCATGAACGAGATCAGCTCCGGCACCGCGCGCCGCAGCTGGCGGCGCGGCTCGGCGACCTCGGTCTCGTAGTCGGCCGCGAACAGCTCGTGCTGGGACAGGATCCCCGCGTGCACCTTGCCGCCGATGTCCTGGAGGTGGTGGCCCTTCCAGGACAGCATCACCCCCCAGTGCTGGTCCGAGACCTCCACCTCCGTCTGCGGGTGCGCCAGCAGGGTGGCGCGGGTCCTCGCGCGCCATGCCGCCTCGGCCTGATCGAAGAGCGGCGCGCCCTCGGGGAGCATGTCGTCGTCGAGGATCGCGGCCGTCGGCACGTGGATCGCCGGGCCCTCCTCGTCGCGGCCCATCCTCTGGGCCCCGATCCCGCGGATCCGGCGGCGGTCGGGCTCCTGCATGAAGTCGTCGTGGCCGTAGATCCCGGTGCGCTGGCGCCACTCCCCCGTGGCCTCCTCCACCCGGCGGTCCACGTCGACGTTCGTCGCCCCCACGTCGACCCACCGCTGGAAGGCCGCCATCTGCTCGGCCGGGATGTCGGGGAGGATGCGCGGGGCGTGCTTGGCGACCGTCGAGGCGACGTCCCAGCCGAGCGGCTTCGGGGCGCGTGGGTCGGGCCGGCGCGCCACGGCCGCGGCCACCGCACGGTTGCCGGCGACCGCCGAGAGGGCGCGCACCCCGGCGTCGAGCCCCTCCCGCCGGTCGCCCCCGGATGCGGCGCGGTCGCGGGCCCGGGGGGTCCCGGGGTCCGCGGCGGGGCGATGGCGCGGTCGGCTCAAGGCCCGACGCTATCCCCGCCGCGACGCCCGGGCAACGTGTGGGCCGGCCCTCCGGGGCGGTGCACTACCATCGCCACAACCGACGGGAGGGGCGCGCGATGGGCGGGGACGGGGTTCTCGACGAGGCGACCGTGCGGGAGCGCCTGGCGCGCGACCTGCCCCGCTGGGAGCGGGACGGCGACGCGATCGTGCGCCGCTACCGCACGGCCGGCTGGAAGGCGTCGGCGATGGTCGTCGGGGCCGTCGCGCACCTCGCCGAGGCCGCATGGCACCACCCCGACCTGACCGTCGGCTGGTCGCAGGTCGGCGTGCGCCTCACCTCGCACGACGCGGGGGGCGTCACCGAACGCGACCTCGCGCTCGCCGCCCGCATCGAGGAGGTCGTCACATGGCGCCCCGGCCGGGAGGGCGGCCCGCTGACGGGCACCCCCGACGACCCGCGGTTCGCCTACGTGCTGGACGAGGAGGACCCGCCGGGCTGACCCCCCGGAGGCCGCACCGCGAGGAAGGCCGCGAGCATCGCGTGCCCGTGGGGCGTGAGGACCGACTCCGGGTGGAACTGGACGCCGGTGACCGGGTGCTCGCGGTGGCGCAGCCCCATGATCTCGCCCTCCTCGCTGCGGGCCGTCACCTCGAGCGACGGGGGTAGGCCCTCCTCGGCGACGACCAGCGAGTGGTAGCGGGTGGCCTCCAGCGGATCCGGCAGCCCGGCGAACAGGCCGCGTCCGTCGTGCGCGATGCGCGAGGCCTTGCCGTGCATCGGGCGGATGGCCCGCACCACCCGGCCCCCGTAGGCCTGGCCGATGCACTGGTGACCGAGGCACACGCCGAGCAGCGGCACGGTGGGCCCCAGACGGCGGACGACCTCCAGCGAGACGCCGGCCTCGTCGGGGGTGTCGGGCCCGGGCGACACGATCAGGTGCGAGGGCGCCATCGCCGCCACCTCGTCGGCCGTCACCGCGTCGCACCGCACGACGGTGGTCCGCCCGCCCAGCTCGCGGACGTAGCGGGCCAGGTTGTGCACGAACGAGTCGTGGTTGTCGATCAGGACGATCACGGGGAGAGGGCGGCGATCAGGGCCTCCGCCTTGGCCAGCGTCTCCTCGTACTCGGACGCCGGGTCGGAGTCGGCCACCACCCCGCCCCCCGCCCCGAAGGTGACCCGCCCGTCGCGCACCACCAGCGTGCGGATGACGATCCCGGTGTCGAGCGAGCCGTCCCAGCCCGCGTGGCCGATGGCCCCGCAGTAGGGGCCGCGCCGCACCGGCTCCAGCTCGGCGATGATCTGCATCGCCCGGATCTTGGGCGCCCCGGTGATCGACCCCCCGGGGAAGCAGGCCTCGAGCAGGTCGACCGCCCCGAGCCCGGGGCGCAGGGTGCCGGTGACCGACGAGACGAGGTGCATCACCCGGGCGAAGCGCTCGACCTCGCAGATCTGCGGCACGGCCACGCTGCCGTCGGCGCAGACGCGGGAGAGGTCGTTGCGCAGGAGGTCGACGATCATCACGTTCTCGGCGCGGTCCTTCCCGCTCGCGGCGAGCTCGGCGGCGAGGGCGTCGTCCTCGGCCGGGTCGGCGCCGCGGGGGCGCGTGCCCTTGATCGGGCGGGTCTCGACCTCGCCGCCCTCGAGGCGCAGGAAGCGCTCGGGCGACGAGCAGGCCACCACCGTGCCGGCCGACGCCACGTAGGCCCCGAACGGCGCCGGGTTGACGCGCTGGAGGCGCCGGAAGAGGCCGAACGGCGTCAGTCCGGCGGGCAGCGGCGCCGAGAGGCGCTGCGAGATGTTCACCTGGAACACGTCGCCGGCGAGGATGTGCTCGACGACCCGGCGGACCGCCTCCTCGTAGCCCGCGCGCGTGAAGGTCGAGGAGATGTCGGGCGGCCGCGGCGGATCGGGCGGGGGTGGCAGCGGCCCGGCCGCGGCCATCCGCCCGGCGACGCGCTCGAGCCGGGCGCGGGCCCGTGCGGCCCGCGCCGGGCCCGGCGGCTCCGGCAGGCCGCTCGACACGATCCACGCGCGCCGGGCCCGGTTGTCGAGCGACACCACGACGTCGCACAGCAGGAGTGCCGCCTCGGGCGCGTCCTCCGAGGACGCCGGCGCCAGCGGCACGCGCTCGAGGTGGCGCCCGAGGTCGTAGCCGAGCCAGCCCACGACCCCGCCCTGGAGCGGCGGCAGCCCGGCCACGCGCGGCAGGCGGTGCTCCTCGAGCGCCCGCCGCATCGCGGCGAACGGCGACCCCGGCACGCCGATCCCGTCGCGCTCGGTGGCGCCGTCGCGCCCCGCGATGACGCCGAAGGGCTCGAGGCCGATCAGCGAGTGGCCGCCCCGGCCGTCGTCGTCGGCGCCGTGCAGGAGGGCGGCGTGCGGGTCCGCGGCGACGACCGCGAACAGCTCCACCGGGTCGCGGTAGGGGATCTCGCGGACGAGCGGAGGGGCGTCGGGGGGCACCCGGCCATCATGCCGCCCCGCCGCGCTCGTGGTCCGCCGCGCTCGGGCGCGGCGCCGCGATGCCGATAGACGGGGGAGGGGCCCCGCGTCCCGGGCGCGGCCGCGCCCACGCGAGGGCGGCGACGACCGGAGGCCGGATGCGGGGACTGCGGGGGATCAGGGCGGCGGTGCTGGGGCTCGGCGGCGTGGCCGCCGCGCTGGCGGCCGCCGTCGCGCTCACCCCCGTCGTCAGCGGGGCCCGGGTCGCGCCCGTCAACCCGGCGGTGTCCGGCTACGTCGAGGGCTCCGGCTTCGACCACAACCTGGCCCACCTCGGCGCGACCCCCGAGGCCCGCCGCCGGTCCGCGGCGCGCGCCCGGCTCTGCGCCGACGGCGCCTGGCGTGCCGACAACCCGGCCTTCTGCCCGGCCGACGACCCGACCGTCGCGCAGGAGATCACCGCCCGCGCCGCCGGGCGCGACGCGGGCGTGCTCGAGACCACGCAGCCCGACGGCCTCTGGGGGCCGCTGCTCGGCATCCCGAGCACCGCGATCCACGCGGTGGTGATGCCGACGGGCAAGGTCCTGTGGTTCTCGCAGCCGAAGGGCCCGGTGGAGGACGTCACCGACGGCGGCAACGCGCACGTCTGGGACCCCCTGACCAACGTCTCGGTCCCGGTGCCGCCCCCGGTCGTCGACTACCCGCCCGACCCGCTGCACCCGGCGGGCTACTCGGCGCCCGCCAACCTCTGGTGCGGCGGGCAGGTGCTCCTCCCCGACGGCAGGGTGCTCGTGGTGGGCGGCAACCTCGCCTACCCGGTCGGCGGCGGCGGGGCCGGCGCGGGCGCGGGCACCGGCTTCAAGGGCGGGGCCTGGGTGATGACCTTCGATCCGTGGACCGAGCAGTGGACGCGCTTCCAGGACATGGAGAGCGGCGGGCGCTGGTACCCGACCCTCACCATGCTCCGCGACGGACGGGTGCTGATCGTCGGCGGCTGGGACGAGTCGGGCGGCATCGAGACCGGCGGCGACCCGGACCTGCCGCCCACGATGCGCAACAACCAGAGCGTCGAGATCTTCGACCCCGCCACGCCCCCCGGCGGGCTCGCCACGAGCGAGCTGAGCCGCCTGCCCCCCGACGGGCCGGGCCAGCCCACGCCCTACCCCGACCACCGCGGCCTCGGCCTCTACCCGCACATGTTCCTGCTGCCCGACACGACGGTCGCGGGCGCGGGGGGCGACAAGGTGCTCGTGGCCGGCCCGAGCCAGTGGGACTCGGCGATCATCGACACCACCACGGGCATCTGGACGGACGTCTTCCGCCAGCCCTACGTGGACGGGGTGACGGTGCCTCTGTCGAGCGACCGCGCCTGGGGCACCGCGTGGCTCGAGCCCTCCGGGCCCGACGGATCGCGCCGGGTGGTGCTCCTCGGCGGCTCGGACTCCGGCGCCGTCGCGCCGGGCCCGGGGCAGACGACGCCGCCCCTCGCCACCGCCGAGGTGCTGGACCTGGACGACCCCGCCGCCGGCTGGCGCATCGACCCGGGCCTGGAGCTGAACCGGGGCCGCGCGCACTTCAACACCGTGCTCCTGCCGGACGGGGGCATCCTCACCAACGGGGGCGGCTACGGGCGCAAGAACGACAGCCTCTACGCGGACCCGGTCTTCGGCGCCGAGCTGCTCGAGCCCGGCTCCGGCGGCTGGCGCGAGGTCGGCAACGAGGCGGACGCGCGGACCTACCACTCGACGTCCGTGCTGCTGCCGGACGGCCGGGTCGTCTCGGCGGGCGACGACCGCGACCTCCCCTTCACGCGCAGCGGGACCGAGATCGTGGCGGACCACATCCAGCTCGCCAACCGGACGGCGCAGGTCTGGAGCCCGCCCTACCTCTTCGACGGGCCGCGGCCGGTGATCACGTTCGCCCCGCAGCGCGTGCGGTACGACGCGCCCTTCCGCGTCGCGGTGCAGGGCGCCCCCGCCGCCGTGACGCGCGCCGTGCTGATGCGCCCCGGCGCGGTCACCCACGCGGTGGACATGTCCCAGCAGGCGATCACGCTCGACATGACCGCCCAGGCCGACGGGCTGACCATGACCACGCCCCTCAACCCGACCGTCGCGCCGCCCGGCTACTACATGCTGTTCGTGCTCGACGGGTCGGGAGTGCCCTCCGTCGCGTCCTGGGTGCGTCTCGACCCGGACGCCCCGCCGGCTCCGCCCCTCCCGGTGCCCGCCTCGCCCGCGCCGCCCGGCGCCGAGCCGGCGCCGTCGCCCGCACCGAGCCCGCCGACGCTCCCCGGCCGGGCGCGCCTGCGCGTCAGCGCGCCCCCGCCGGCCGCGCGGCTCGTGGGCCCGCGCCTGCGCGTCGTCCAGCGCCTGCGGTCCTCGACGCGCGCGCGGGCGACGGTGGCGGTCATCCGGCCGGGCGGCCGGGTGCTGGCACGGCGCACGATCGCGCTGCGGCCCGGCCGCACGGTGCGGCCCGTGGTGACGGTGCCCCGCGCGACGCTGCGCGGCGCGACGCGCGTGCGCGTGCGGGTGGTCGTGGTCGATGTCGCCGGGCGGCGGTTCGCCGTGACCCGCACCACCCGGGTCGCGGCGGCCGCCCGCCGCTGACCGCAGCGCGAGCGCGCCGCCCGCGGCGGTGGCGGCGAGCCGGGCGAGGGCGAGCGCCCGCGCTGCGGCTCCCCCGCCGCCCGGGACCGGCACCGTCCCGGATGCGCCGCCGCCCCCGGTCGGCGATGCTCCCGGGGACCGCCACCTGGGAGGACCCCACGATGACCGCGCCCTATGCCCACATCGCCTGCTGCGTCGACGACTCCGAGGGGTCGCGCCTCGCCCTCGCCGAGGCCCGCCGCCTGCGCGAGCTGGGCGACGGGCGGCTGACGCTGGTGCACGTCGCGACGGCGGGGGTGATGTTCGTCGGCGCGCCCGAGGCGCCGGTGACCGACGTGGTCGGCGCCGTCGGCGCGTCGCGGGAGTGGCTCGTCGAGCTGGCGGCGGGCGTGCCGGGCGCGGATGCGGTGCTCCTGGAGGGCGACCCGCCGAGCGCCGTCGTTGAGTGGGCGCGCGACGAGCACCCCGACCTGATCGTGGCCGCGTCGAGCCGCGGCTTCATCGAGCGCCTCCTGCTGGGCAGCTTCGCCACGCACCTCGCGCGGCATGCGCCCTGCAGCGTCCTGCTCGTGCGGCCTGCGGAGACCGGCGACTGAGCGGAGCCCTCACGACAGGCGGGCGTCGATCACCTCGCACCGCATGAAGGCGCCGCCGGGGTCGCCGTCCCACCCGGCCTCGAACCCCGCGGGCAGGGCGATGCCGTCGTGGCGCCCCTCCCCCTGCATCCGCACCCGGAACACCCCCTCCCGGAAGGGCTCGCCGCCGGGCGAGCCCCACCGGGGGAGCGACACCTCGCCGAGGCGCCCGTCGCCGTCCACCGCGACGCTCACGCGGTGGACGACGCCACCCTCGGGGACGAGCGCCGTCGACGACCCCGGCGCGTCGTCGTCCCACCCGATCCCGGACGCGAGCAGCGCCGTAGACACGAGCACCGACTCGGCCGCCAGCCGGCCCGCCGCGCTGCGGTCCACGTCCGGACCCGCGGCCGAGACCACGGGCACCCCCAGCAGCCGCCACCGCATGGCGCCGGAGCCCGCGATATAGCGGTCGAAGCCGGCGACCGCGAGCGGGCCGCGCCCGACCCGGGCGGCGCCCGACCCGGGCGGCCCACACGAACCCCTGACCGGGGACGATCACCTGCCGCGCCCGAAGCGGGCGCCAGCGCCCGCCGAGGCGGATCTCCCCCCTCGTGGCGATCACCGCGGCGCGGGCGGCGCGGGCGCCCTCCGGCACGGCGCGCTCCAGCCAGCGGCGGGCCGCCCGCGGCAGGGCGCCGAGGCGGCCCCGGTCCGCCGGGCCGGTGGCGTGCACCCCCTCGAGCGCGTCCCAGTCCGCCCGGGCCGCACGTGGGATGCCCCCCCGGTCAGCCACCCCGGGTGCGGGCCGCCGTCACGGGATCAGGTCCTCCTGCGAGCGGTCGCGCCGGCGCCCGCGGGCGGGCGGGTGGCGGCGCACCACGAGGACCGGGCACGGCGCGTTCTCGACGACGTGGCGCGAGAAGCTGCCGAGCAGGAGGCCACGCACGCGGCCGTTGCAGCCGCCGGTGATCAACAGGTCCACGTCGGCGTCCGCCGCCCAGTCGCAGACCGCGGGGCCGGCGACGCCCTGCACGAAGGCCGGGACGGCGCCCGGGACGTCGCGGGCGCGGCGCTCGAGCCACGCGCGCGAGGCCGCGTTGAGGTCCTCCCGGCGCACGACCTCGCGGCCGTCCACCTCCTGGACCAGCAGCGGGAACGGGCCGGCGTGGACCAGCGTCAGGCGGGCGCCGGTCGCCTCCGCGAGCTCGCGGGCGTGCGCCAGCGCCTTCTCGGACGCCGGCGTGTCGTCGATGCAGCAGGCGATGTGCCGGATGAGGCGTGTCATGGCGTCCTCCCTTCGGCTCCACTCTGGACCACCGCCGCCCGCGGGTCATCCGGGCCGGCCGCAACCGGTTGCGGATTCGCCGCGGCCGGGCTCACACGGACTCGTCCTCATCGAGCAGGCCGGCGCGGAGCGCCTCCTTCACCAGGCCCGCGCGGGTGCTGACCCGCAGCTTCGTCATCACGTGCGCACGATGGCTCTCCACGGTGCGGACGCTCACCACGAGCCGCTCGGCGATCTCCTGGTTGGTGTGGCCGAGGGCCAGCAGCCTCAGCACCTCGCGCTCGCGCGCCGTGAGGTCGTCGAGGGGCCCGTGGTCGCCCGTCGGGGTGGCAAGGGCCGCGCCCAGGGAGGGGTGGACGTAGCGCTGGCCCGAGGCGACCGCGCGGATGGCGCGCACCAGGTCCTCGTCCGCCGCCGCCTTGGGCAGGTAGCCGTGCGCGCCCGAGTCGAACGCCCGGCGCACGTCGCGCGGGCGGTCGTGCATCGACAGCACCAGCAGGCGCGCGCCCGGGGCGCGCTCGGTGACCCTGGCGAGCCCCTCCAGGCCGCCCATGCCGGGCATCTCCACGTCCATCACGACCAGGTCGGGCTGCAGGCGCGGGAGCGCGCGCAGCGCCTCCTCGGCGGTCGACGCCTCGCCCACGGGCTCGAGGCCCTCCTCCCGCTCCAACAGCAGGCGCAGGCCGGAGCGCAGGACGGCGTGGTCATCGACCAGCAGGATGCGGACGGGCTCGCTCATTCGTGCAGCTCCACGTCGACGACGACGGCGGTCCCGCCACCGGGCGAGGACTCGATGCGCAGGCGCCCGCCGATCAGCCCCACGCGCTCGTGGATGCCGACCAGGCCGAGGCGCGAGGTGGGCGTCGCGGGGTCGAAGCCGTCGCCGTCGTCCTCGACCACCAGCCGCAGCCGGCCGCCGCGGGCGCCGGCCACGATGCTGGCCGAGCGGGCGCCGCTGTGGCGCGCGGTGTTGGTGAGCGCCTCCTGCACGACACGGAAGAGTACGGTCTGGACGTCGTCGGGGAGGCTCGCGTCGATCCCCCGCAGGTCGACGTCGACCGCGATTCCCGACTGACGCAGCCGCGCGGCCTGCTCCTCGATGGCCTCGGCGAGGCCGTGCTCGTCGAGCGCGGCCGGCCTCAGGCGCACGGCGAGCTCGCGGACGTTGGCCGTCGCCGCGCCCACGGAGCTCCGCAGCCCGGCGATGCGCTCGCGCAGCGGGCCGTCGGGCACCTCGGACTCGAGGGCACGCAGGTGCACCGCCAGCGCCGTCAACGCCTGGCCGGCCTCGTCGTGGAGCTCCCGCGCCACCCGGGCCCGCTCCGCCTCCTGCGCGCGCACGGCGCGCCGCAGCCCCTCGGCCTCGGCCCTCTCGGCCGCGACCGCGGCCTCGCGCCGGGCGACCTCGCGCATCAGCTCGCGCTCGGCCGCGACGGCGCGGGCGTTGGCGAGCGCGATCGCGACCTGGCTCGAGAAGGTGGCGAGGACGCGGCGGGCGCTCTCGTCGAATGGGGTCCACCCCACCGCGACGAGCGCGCCGACGAGCTCGCCGGCCACCTCGAGGGCGCAGACCTCCACCGCCGGGGCGCCGAGGGCGACGCGCAGCCGCTCCTCGAGGGCGCCGAGCTCCGCCGGGCCCTCGTCCCCCTCGAGCCCCAGCGCGTCGACGCCGTGGGCGTGGCGGAAGAGCAGGGCGCCGTCCTCCACCACGGCCACCCCGACGGTGTCGGCGCCGGTCAGGCGGCGGGCGCGGCGCGCGACGAGCGGCAGCAGCGCGTCGATGTCGAGCACGCCGAGCGCCGCGCGGGCGACCTCGCCGACGCTCTCGAGCTCGTCGACCCGCCGGCGCTCGCGCTCCCAGCGTCGCACGTTGTCGACCGCCACGGCGGCCTGCGCGGCGAGCGTCAGCGCGACGCTCTCGTCGTCGGCCGTGAAGGGCCCGTCCATCTTGTCGGTCAGGTAGAGGTTGCCGAACACCTCGCCGCGCAGCGCGATCGGGACCCCGAGGAAGGACGTCATCGGCGGGTGGTTGGGCGGGAAGCCCACGCGCCGGGGGTCGTCGGTCATCCGCTCGAGGCGCAGCGGGCGCGCGTCGCGGATGAGGACGCCCAGCAGCCCGCCGCCGCGCGGCAGGTCGCCGATCGCCAGCTTCTGCTCGTCGGTGAGGCCCGACGTGACGAACTCCATCAGCTCGGTGCCCGTGGCGTCGAGGACGCCGATGGCCGCGTAGCGCGCCCCGAGCACCTCGCGCGCCGCCTCCACGATGCTCGTGAGCAGGTCGTCGAGCTGCGGCTGGCTGGCGAGCGCGAGGCCCGCCTCCACCAGGCGGCCGGTGCGCGCGTTGGCCTCCTCGGCCCGGGTCCGGGCCGCGTGCAGGCCGAGCTCCGACGCGATCAGCCGGGCCATGAGCGCCACGCAGCGCTCGGCGCGTCGCCGCGGCTCGCCCGCGGCCAGCCGGCCCGCCAGGATCGCGACCACGCCGTCCTCGACCGTGTCCTCGGCCCGGATGGCGCCCGGCGCGCCGAGCAGGGCCTCCGCGTCCGGCGCGCCCTCGTCGCCGGGGGCCGGCCACGTCGCGTGGGGGCGGCGCTCACCCGCGCGATCGACGACCAGCGCGATCGCCCCGAGCCCGGCCGCCCCCGCCACCAGCGCCAGCAGCCCGGCGTCCACCGGGTCCCGGCGAGCGGTCGCGTCCCCCACGATCCGGTGTGGCGGTTGGGCGTCCATGGGCTCCTCTTCCGCCCTCAGTCTAGTGCGAGCCGGTGACGGGACCGCCCGGTGCGGATCTCCCGCAGCGCGACGGCGGTCCGCCCGGATGATCCGGCCGCGGCCGGATCCCAGCATTGCCGCCATGGCGGAGCGCGCGCGCGTGGTGATCGCAGGGGGGGGTCTCGCCGGCATCGAGGCGACCCTCGCCCTGCGGGCGCTCGCCCCGGGCCGGGCCGACGTGGTCGTGCTGGACCCGCGTCCGCGGTTCGCCGTGCCCGCCACGGCCGCCGGGCGCGCCTTCGACCTGGGCTGGTCGGTGAACCGCTCCATGGAGACGGTCGTCGAGCGCGCCGGCGGCCGGCTGCGCCGCGGCCGGCTGGTCGGGGTGGACGGGCGCCGCCGCATCGCCATGCTCGCCGGGGGCGAGCTCCTCCCCTACGACCACCTGATCGTCGCCGTCGGGGGGCACCCGGAGGAGACCGTCGCGGGCGCGCTGACCTTCCGGGGGCACGGCGAGGCGGCGGAGCTGCGCTCCCTGGTGGACGGGCTCGCCGAGAGCGCCGGGCGGGGGGCGCGCAGCGAGGTCGCCGTGGTGGTCCCCCACCGCTGCGGCTGGCCGCTCACCGCCTACGAGATCGCCCTGATGACGCACGAGCACCTCGACGCCCTCGGGGTCGCCGACCGGTGCGCCATCTCCGTGCTCACGGCCGAGCCGGCGCCTCTCGCCGCGTTCGGCGACGAGGTGGGCGCCACGGTGTCGCGCACGCTCGCCCGCTCGGGCATCGAGGTACGCCCGGGCGTCGAGGTGGACGGCTTCAGCTGGGGCCAGCTGCGGCTGGGCGACGGAGAGGTGCGCGCCGCCGACCGCGTGGTGGCCCTCGCCGCCCTCACCGGCCCGCGCATCGGCGGCCTGCCCCTCGACGAGCACGGCTTCATCGCGTGCGACGCCGCGGGGGGCGTCGAGGGGGCGCCGGGGGTGCGCGTCGTCGGCGACGCCGGAATCGCGACGGTCCGTGAGGGCGGCCGGGCCTGCCGGCAGGCCGACGCCGCCGCGACCACCATCGCGCTGGACCTCGGGGCTCTGCTGGAGCCCCCCGGTGACTCCGCGGACGACGAGCCCCTCGGCTGGCCGGTCTCGCGGGTGTCGGGGCGCTTCCTCACCCCCTTTCTGAACGACCTCCACGCCACCGGCGGGGAGGTCGCGGCCTGAGAGCCCGGCCGCACCCCCTGCCGGATGCGCCGGCGGGGGGGTGCGGGGCGGCTCCGCGGGTCGGCCCGGGGGCCTCAGAGCGTGGCGGTGATGCGGCAGACCTCCCCGGTCGCCGCGCGACGCGCGACGGCGGTCACCCGGGTGCGCGGGCTGCCCGGCGCCACGACACGCCGCACCTCGAACGAGCCGCTCGGGGGGCGCGTCACGGCGGTGCGGCTCAGGATCCGCGTGCCGTTGCGGTTCGCCACCACGCTCCACCGCGAGCCGTTGCGGTTCTCGTCGACCTCGACCTCGACCTCGACGCGCCCGTCCTCCTCCGACAGGTCGAGGTCGATCGTGCTCCCCATGCTGCAGCGCGCGGTGCGCTCCACGTCGCGGTCGTCGTCGGCGAGCGCGGCCGGCACGCCGGCCATCGCGAGCGCGGCAAGGGCCGCGCCGGTCGTCGTCAGGGTTCTTCTCCGCATGGTCTCTCCCCGGTCGTGGCGCCGCCGGCGCCGGTGGGTGACATCCGGGTGGACGTCAGTCGTCGTCGTCGTCACCGCCGCGCCCGCGTCCCCGCCCCCGGCCGTCGTCGTCGTCGCCCTCGTCGGTGCCGCTCGCGCGGTCGTCGTCGTGGTCGTCGTCGGTGGTGGTGGGCGGCGCCACGGTCGCGCCGGTGGTGGTCGTCGTCCGCGGGACCTCGGTGCGCGCCCGCGCGGTCGTCGTGCCGGATGCCGTCGTCGCGACGGTCGTCGTCGTGCGGCCGAGGGCCGGGTCGACCGGGCGCAGGCGCCCGAGCCGGTCCTCCCCCGCCGAGTCGAGCAGCGCCATGTTGGCCACCGCGGCCCCGGCGGCGACCAGCACCACCGCGAGCCCGACCAGCACGGACCGCCGCCAGCCCCCGCCGCCCCTCACGAGAGCGCCTCCTGTGACGTCCCGGTGTCTCCCATGGGACGAGTCTGCACCCTTGCGCGCCCCCGTGCCGCGGGGCGCGGCCTGCGGGCGGTGACCGCGCGCCAGCCGGTGAGCCCGGCGACGGCGCCCGCGAGGCCCGCGTAGAGGGCGGTGGCCCAGGTGGTGCCGGTGTCCGTGCCGGCCGCGATGCCGTGCACCATCCCGCCGGCGAAGACCGCGTAGGTGAGCCAGTGAAGCCGCCGCCAGGTCCTGGCGCCGATGCGCGAGCGCAGACGGAACGACACGTGAACGAGCAGGGCGAGCTCGGCCGCCACCACGCCGACCCCGGTCCACAGGGGCCGGTAGGGCACCAGCCCCGGGACCACCAGCGCCAGCGGGCTGATGTCGACCGTCGTGTCCATCACGAGGAAGGCGCCGTGGGCCGCGATCGCCAGCAGCGACAGGAGCGACAGGTGGCGGTGCAGGCCGACCATCCCGGAGCCCTTCACCCCGCCGACCGCGGTCCGGGTGCGCACGAGCAGCCCCGCGACCATCGCGAGGCCGATCAGCGCGATGGCGGTCATCCCCGTCGCGCGGGCGAGGATCCAGGGCAGCATCTCGGCCGTCATCTCAAACCGCCTGCATAGGTGAGGGAACCGTCGGCGCCCGCGAGAGCCGCGGGCACGCCCCAGGCCTCGGCGAGGCGGCGCGCCGCGGCGGCGCCGGCCACGAGCAGCGCGGTGGCGAGCGCGTCGGCCTCGGCGCAGGTCGGGGCGGCGACCGTCGCGCGCACCAGGTCGGTCGGCGCAGGGGCGCCGGAGGAGGGCGCGATCGCATGGTGGGCGGTCCGCCCCGACCGGGTCCAGCGGCGCCGGTCGATGCCCGAGGTCGCGAGGCCGCCGCCGGCGACGCGGAGCACCGGCGCCCCGGGGGCGCCCGCGAGCGCCACGGGCCAGGGGCCGTCGGCGGCGGGGCCGCTGACGCGCAGGTCACCGCCCGCGTTCACCAGGCACGGCCCCGCGGCACCGAGCACGGCGCACGCGCGATCCGCGGCGTCCCCCTTGGCGATCGCGCCGAGGTCGAGGCGGGCGCCGGGGCCGAGGCCCACCCATCCCGACCCGCGGTCGATCGCCACGGCGCCCCCCGCCGGGCCCGCGGGGGGCGCCGGACGGGGGTCGTCCGAGGGGACCTCGCCGAACGTCCGGTCATACCCCCACGCGCGCACGGCGTCGCCGACCGTGGGGTCGAAGAGCCCGCCGGTCCGCCGGCGCAGCGCCAGCGCGGCGTCGAGCACCCGCAGCAGGTCGGGCCCCGCGCGCAGCGAGCGGTCGCGGTTCAGCACGCTCACCTGCGAGTCGGGACGGAAGCGCGAGAGCAGGCGCTCCAGGCGACCGACCTCGCGGCGCGCGGCGCCCATCGCGGCGCGCCCGGCGGGGCCCTCGGGGGCGTCGAGCAGCAGCTCGAAGGTGGTGCCCATCGCGGGGAAGGCGGCGCGCAGCATCAGCTGCTCCCGCTGCTCGTGACGGGCGCCACCGGGGCCGGCGCCACCGTGACCGCCGATGCCGGTGCCACGGCGACGGGGGCGGCCGCCGGCGCGCTCGCGCCGGCGGCGATCGCGCGAAGGTGCGCCTCGGCCGCCGCCAGCCGCTGCAGGGCCTGCGCCTCGCGGGCGGCGAGGGTGTCGGGCGAGGTGGTGGCCGCCGTCGTCCGGTCCGCGACGGGCCCCGGATCGGGTGCCGCGGGGAACGGGTCGGCGGCGACGGCCACCGCGACACCGGCGGTGGCGGTGATCGCCCCGACGGTGAGGGCGGTGCGAAGGCGCCGGACGTCCATCAGTCGTCGTCGTGGTCGTCGTCGTCCCACCGGCCGTGGTCGTCGTCGCCGATCTCGTGGTCGTCGTCGTCCCACCGGTCGTCGTCGTCGCCGCTGCGGTCGTCGTCGAGCGCCGGCACGTGCACGCCGCCCTGGGTGTCGTCGATGCTGCCGTCGCCGCGGCGCTCGAGCGGCGCCACGGACGAGGGCGCGGGCGCGGCCGGCGGGGACGGGGCGGTGCGGGCGAGGGCCGCGTCGGCGGCGCGCTCGGCCCGGGCGAGCCGGGCCAGCCGGTCGTCGAGGGCGCCCGGCGAGGTGGTGGTCGTCCCCACGGCCGCGGGAACGGTCGTCGCGGCCGACGGCTCGGCTCCCCCGTCCATCGCGGTGCTCATCCCCACGACCCCCGCGACGCCCGCCAGCGCCGCCGCCCCCGCGATCACCAGTCCGCGCATGGTCCCCTCCTCCGTCGTCTGCGTACCGTCCTCGGCGACGCTAGGAGTCCCCGGGCCAGCGGTGGGTCAGCGATGGGAAGGGGTGGGGGCGGGAATGGTCAGGAAACGGTAGGACCGGCTCGCCGTCCGCGCGCAGGCGCCATGATCCCGGCATGCGACTGCTCGTGGTGGAGGACGACGACGGCATCGCGGCTCCGCTCGTCTCGGGCCTGCGGCGCGAGGGCTTCGAGGTGGAGCGGGTCGCGACCGGCGCCGCGGCCCTCGCCGCCGACGAGCCCGACCTGGTGCTGCTCGACCTGCGCCTGCCGGACATGGACGGCTACGCCGTCGCGCGCGAGATCCGTGCGCGCTCGCGCGTGCCGATCATCATGGTCACGGCCCGGGGGGAGGAGGTCGACCGCGTGGTGGGCCTCGAGATCGGCGCCGACGACTACGTCGTCAAGCCCTTCGGCCTCCGCGAGCTGATCGCCCGCATCAACGCGGTCATGCGCCGGGTCGCCGCGCCCGCGCCCGCCGAGCCCGGGCCGGTCTCGGAGGTCGGGCCGCTCGCGATCGACCGGCGGCGTCACGAGGTGACCCTCGACGGCGCGCCCGTTCCGCTCACGCCTAAGGAGTTCGACCTGCTGGCGCTGCTCGGCACCGACCCCGGGGCGGCCATCGACCGGCGGCGGATCCTCGAGGAGGTCTGGGGCACACGCTGGTACGGCCCCTCGAAGACGATCGACGTCCACGTCTCCTCGCTGCGGCGCAAGCTCGGCGACCCGGGGTGGATCGAGACGGTGCGCGGCGTGGGCTTCCGGTTGCGCGCGCCGTGACCCGGCGGCTGGTCGCCACCTACCTGATCCTGGCGGCCGTGGTGCTGGTGGCGCTGGAGGTGCCCCTCGGGATCGTCAACGAACGCGGCCAGCGCCGCGACCTGCAGCAACGCGTCGAGCGCGACGCCGTGGCCCTGGCGGCGCTCGTGGAGGACACGCTCCAGTCGGGCCCGGCGCCGGGCGACCCGACGCTGCGGCGCATCGTGGGCGGCTACGCCGCGTCGACCGGCGCCCGCGTGGTGGTCGTCGGCCCGGCCGGCACGGCGCTGGCCGACTCCGACGACGAGCGGGAGCTCGGGCGCGACTTCTCCACCCGCCCCGAGATCGCCGCCGCGCTCGACGGGACGGTCGCCACGGGCACGCGCCGCTCCGACACCCTCGGCACCGACCTCCTCTACGTCGCCGTGCCCGTGGCGTCCGGGGGCGTGGTGCACGGCGTGGTGCGCGCGAGCGTGCCGACCTCGCGCCTCGACACCCTCGTGCGGCGCTACTGGCTGATCCTCGGGGGGGTCGCCCTGGTCGTGCTCGCGGCGGTCGCGGTCACGGGGCTGTGGCTGGCCCGCTGGGTCAGCCGGCCGCTGACGGACCTGCGCGACGCCACGCGACGGGCCGAGGCGGGCGACCTGTCCGTGCGGGCCGACCCCGGCGAGGGCCCCGACGAGGTGCGCGAGCTGGCGAGCGCCTTCAACGACATGGTGGGCCGCCTGGACCAGCTCGTCGGCACGCAGGAGACGTTCGTCGCCGACGCCTCCCATCAGCTCCGCAGCCCGCTGACGGCCCTGCGCCTGCGCATCGAGAACATGCAGCACGGAGCGGCCGCCGCCGACGCGGAGGACCTCGAGGGGGCGCTCGCCGAGGTCGACCGCCTGTCGCGGCTGGTCGACGGCCTGCTGGCGCTGGCGCGGGCGGAGCGACGTGCCGCCGAGCGGTCGCCCCAGGACGTCGGCGCGCTGGTGCGCGAGCGCGCCGACGCGTGGCGCGCGGCGGCGGCCGAGCGCGGGGTGGCGCTCGACGCCGAGGCCGCGCCGGGCCTCGTCGCGGCGCTCGCGCCCGGCGCCGTGGAGCAGATGCTCGACAACCTGGTCGCCAACGCGCTCGAGGTGGCGCCCGCGGGATCGGCCGTGGCCATCGCGGCCGCGGGCGACGACGGCCACGTGACGCTGACCGTGACCGACGCCGGCCCGGGCATGCCGGCGGAGGACCGCGAGCGCGCCTTCGACCGCTTCTGGCGGGGGCGGGAGGACCGGCGGGGATCGGGCCTCGGCCTCGCCATCGTCCGCAGCCTCGCGGAGGCCGACGACGGGAGCGTGCGTCTGGAGGAGGCTCCCGGCGGCGGCCTGCGCGCCGTGGTGACCCTCCCGCGGGCGGCCGCGGGGGCCCATCGACGATGATCCGCGGTCGATGACCGCCCCCCGGAACCTCGCCCGCGCCATGGAGGACCTCCGGGAGCGGCTCTGGTTCATCCCCGTGACGATGGCGGTCGCGGCGGCCCTCGCCGCCGAGCTGCTCGTGCGCCTCGACCGGGCCCTCGGGGAGGACGGCCGCCCCGGCTGGGTGTTCGGCGGGGACGCGGAGGCGGCGCGGGAGATGCTCTCGACCGTCGCCACGGCGAGCCTGACCGTGCTCGGCGTCACCCTCTCGATCACGCTCGCGGTGCTCGCCCTGACCGGGCAGGGGTACTCGCCGCGCACCATCCGCCGCTTCACCCGCGACCGCCTGGTGCAGGCCGTGATCGGCGGCTTCGTCGGCACCTTCGTGTTCGCGCTGGTCGCGCTGAGGCTCGTGCGCACCGACCAGGTCCCCGGCATCACCGTCACCGTCGCCGTGCTGCTGGCGATCGCGGCCCTCGGCCTGCTGATCGCGTTCTTCCACCACATGGCCACGGAGATCCGCGTCGAGCGACTGATCGACGCGGTGTGGGGGGAGACGCGCGAGGCCGTGGCGCGGCTCCCGGCGGCCCGCGGCCACGACGACCGGGACCTGGCGCCCCCCGCCATGACGGTCCGCGCCGCGGTCTCGGGCCGGGTGCGCGCGATCGACGACGCCGCCCTCGCGGCCGTGGCCCGCCGGACCGGCGGCACGGTGGTGGTCGTGCCGGCGCCGGGAGGGTTCGTGGCCGAGGGGGAGGCACTCGCGCGGATCCACGGCGGCGCGCCGGACGATGCCGCCGCGGACGCCGTGCGCGCCGCCGTCGTGCTGGGCATCGAGCGCGCCATCGAGGGCGACCCGGCCTTCGGCATCGACCAGCTGACCGACATCGCCCTGCGGGCCCTCTCGCCGGGGATCAACGACCCGTCGACCGCGGAGGAGGCGCTGCTGCGCTCGGCCGACCTCCTGCGTCGGCTCGCCGACCGCGAGCTCGGGACGACGGTGGCCGAGGAGGGGCGCACCCTGGTCGTCCGCGAGCTCCCCACCTGGGACGACCTCGTGGGCGGGGCCTTCGACCAGGCCGCGGCCGTCGCCGAGGCGCAGGGCGACGCGGCGACGATGCGCGTCCTCGTCGACGCCCTCGGACGGGTCCTCGCCGCCACCGACGACCCGGTCCGCGTGGAGGCCCTCCGCGCGCGGGCGCGCCGGGTGCGCGACGGCGCGCGGCGCGGGGTGGCGGAGCCCACGGAACGGCGGCGCGTCGAGGACGCGGCGGCGGCGCTCGCCTGAGCGGCGGGCCGCGACCCGCGGCCGCCCTGGACGTTCCCTTACCGAAACGGGATGGAGCCCTGTCGAGCGGGCCCCGACCATCGATGCTCCACGCCCCCCGGACAGGAGCGCGTCCGCATGCCCGACGAGGTCCTCGGTCTCCCCGCCCACCCGCTCGTGGTGCACCTGCCGGTCGTGCTGATCCCCCTCGTGCTCCTCACCGCCATCGCCGCGGTCGCGTGGCCACGGGGCCGGCGGGTGCTGGCCCTCGTCACCGCCGCCGGGGCCCTGGTGGCGTTCGCCGGGGCCCAGCTGGCCACGATGACCGGGGAGTCCCTGGAGGGGCGGGTGCAGGAGACGGGCCTGGTCGAGCGCCACGCCGAGCTGGGCGAGGCGACGCGAACCCTCGCGTTCCTCATGCTGATCGCCGCGGTCGCGTACTGCGCGCGCGTGTGGTCCGACCGGCTCACGGTGCGCGGCGCGGGGCGGCTGCGGGCGCTCCTCGCGCCACGCGCCGTCGGGGCCGTGCTGGCCGTGGCCCTCCTCCTGAGCGCCGCGCTCACCACGACCTGGACCGTCCGGACCGGGCACGCCGGCGCCGAGGCGACCTGGTCGGACCTCCCGGCGACGGCCGCCCACGACGACGACGACTGAGGCCCGGGACCACGGGCGGCCGGATCAGATCGGAACACCTCGTAGCTTGGAGCCGTTCCAGATCTGAGGGTAGGGTGGCGGCGTGCCCGAACCCCTCCGCGACGTCGCCGGGATCCTGCGCGCGCGTGGCCTCCGCGCCACCGCGCCGAGGATCGCGGTGCTCGACGCGATCCGGGGCATGGGCCATCCCGACGCCGAGGACGTGCGCGCCGAGGTGGCCCGCCGCCTCGGGAGCGTGTCGACCCAGGCGGTCTACGACACACTCCACGCCCTGACCGACGCCGGGCTGCTGCGGCGCATCGAGCCCGCGGGTCACCCCGCGCGCTACGAGACGCGCGTCGCCGACAACCACCACCACCTGATCTGCCGGCGGTGCGGGGCGACCCGCGACGTCGACTGCGCCGTGGGCCACGCGCCCTGCCTGGAGCCCGGCGCCGGCGGCGGCTTCCTGGTGGACGAGGCGGAGGTCGTGTTCTGGGGCATCTGCCCCGACTGCCGTACCGAGACGGACACCCCACCCACCCGAGAGGACACTGGATGAGCGAGAGCCGACCCCCGCGACCACCGACGGCGGCGCACCCGTCGCGAGCGACGAGCACTCCCTGACCGTCGGCCCCGACGGGCCGATCGTGCTGCACGATCACCACCTGATCGAGCAGATGGCGAACTTCAACCGGGAGCGGATCGTCGAGCGGCAGCCGCACGCCAAGGGCGGGGGGGCCTTCGGCACGTTCGTCGTGACCGCCGACGTGACGCCCTACACGCGGGCGGCGGTCTTCCAGCCCGGGGCCGAGACCGAGGTGCTCGTGCGGTTCTCGAGTGTCGCCGGCGAGCGGGGCAGCCCGGACACCTGGCGCGACCCCCGCGGCTTCGCGGTCAAGCTCTACACGTCCGAGGGCAACCTGGACATCGTGGGCAACAACACGCCGGTCTTCTTCATCCGCGACCCCATGAAGTTCCAGCACTTCATCCGCTCGCAGAAGCGGCGTCTCGCGAGCAACCTGCGCGACCACGACATGCAGTGGGACTTCTGGACGCTGTCGCCGGAGTCGGCCCACCAGGTGGCCTGGCTGATGGGCGACCGCGGCATCCCGCGCAGCTGGCGCACCATGAACGGCTACTCCAGCCACACCTACTCGTGGGTCAACGCGGCCGGCGAGCAGTTCTGGGTCAAGTACCACTGGCGCTGCGACCAGGGGATCGAGTGCCTCACCCAGGAGGAGGCCGACCGCCTCGCGGGCGCGGACGGCGACTTCCACCAGCGCGACCTCTACGAGGCGATCGAGTCGGGCGACCACCCGAGCTGGATGCTGAAGATGCAGATCATGCCCTTCGAGGAGGCGAAGACCTACCGCTTCAACCCGTTCGACCTGACCAAGGTGTGGCCGCACGGCGACTACCCGCTGATCGAGGTCGGGCGCATGACCCTCGACCGCAACGTGACCGACTACCACACGGAGATGGAGCAGGCGGCGTTCGAGCCGAACAACATCGTCCCGGGCACCGGCCTGTCGCCCGACCGGATGCTCCTCGCCCGCGGCTTCTCCTACTCCGACGCCCACCGCGCGCGCCTCGGGGTGAACTACAAGCAGATCCCGGTCAACACCCCGAAGTCGCCGGTGCACAGCTACTCCAAGGACGGGGCCATGCGCGTCGCCAACGCGACCGAGCCGGTCTACGCCCCGAACTCCTACGGCGGCCCGGTGGCCGACCCGGGGCGCACGGACGGCGCCGGCCTGTGGGCGTCCGACGGCGAGATGGTGCGCACGGCCTACACGCTGCGCACCGACGACGACGACTGGGGCCAGGCCGGGACCCTCGTGCGCGAGGTGATGGACGACGCCCAGCGCGAGCGCCTGGTGGCGACCGTCGCCGGGCACCTCTCGGCGGGCGTCTCGGAGCCCGTGCTGCTGCGCGCCTTCGAGTACTGGCGCAACATCGACGCCGAGGTCGGGGCGCGGATCGAGCAGGCGGTCCGGGCCGGGGCCTGATCCACGGGCGGCCCCGCCGCACGCGCGGCGGGGCCGCCACGGGGCGGTGCACTAGAGCAGGCCGCGCTCCGTGGCGACGGCGAGCGCCTGCACCCGGTTGTGCGCCGCGAGCTTGGAGAAGAGCGAGCGGGAGTGGCTCTTGACGGTGTTGGGCGAGAGGCCGATCTCGTCCGCGATCTCCTGGGTGGTCAGCCCACGCGCGATCAGCAGCAGGACCTCGTGCTCGCGCCCTGTGAGGACCCCGTCGGCCCCGTTGGTCCCGCGCCGCGGCAGCATCGCCCCGGCGATGCGCGGGTCGATGACGGCGCGCCCGTGGACGACCTGCATGAGGGCCGACAGCAGCGTCTGCTCGCCGACGTCCTTGAAGAGACATGCCGAGGCGCCGGCCTTGAGGCAGCCGCGCACCGCCATCTCCTCCGGGTGCGCGGTCAGGATCACGATCGCGATCTCGGGGTGGCGCTCCTTGATGCGCGTGCAGATCGTGGCCGCGGGCAGGTCCGGGAGCCGGAGGTCCAGCAGCAGGACGTCGGGGCGGAACTGCTCGCAGCGCAGGATCGCCTCGGCGCCCGTGCGGGCCTCGCCCACCAGCTCGAAGAAGCGGGAACCGGCCAGCAGCAGCCGCATCCCGGAGATCACGATCGGGTGGTCGTCGGCGACGACCACGGTGTGGGGCTTGCTGCGGCTCACTTGAGCGGCAGCCGCGTCCTCATCGTCGATCCGGCGTCCTCGTTGCGCACCAGGCGCGCGTCGCCGCCGAGCCGCGCGATCTCCTCACGCAGCATGCCCAGCCCGACGCCGTTGACCGGGCCCGCCCCCGTCACCCCGACGCCGTCGTCCTGCACCACCAGCTCGATCGACCCCGGGGCGAAGGCCAGCGTCAGCACCACCTCGTGGGCCGCGGCGTGGCGCTCGACGTTGCGCAGCCCCTCCCGGGCCACGCGCACGAGCAGGTCCTCGCGCGCCTCGTCGATCGGCTCGGGCTCGCCCAGCACCAGCAGGTGGGCGGCGACACCGGTGCGTGCCGCGAACGACGCCGCGTCCTCGCGCAGCTTCACCGCGAGGGCCCCCGCGGGCGCCGACGGGCGGTCGAGCGAGCGCAGGGTGGAGCGCAGCGCGGCCGAGGCCCCGGCGATCTGCTTCTCCAGCCCGGCGAGGTGGTTGACGAGGTCGGCCCGGCCGGCCACGGCACTCGCCCGCGCCAGGCTGCTCGTCACGCCGATGCCGAACAGGCGCTGGCCGAGCTCGTCGTGCAGCGCACGCGCCAGGCGGCGCCGCTCGCGCAGGGCCGCGACCTCCTCCACCCGCAGGCGGTCGCTGGCGGCCGCGAGCGCGGCCCCGGCGTAGGTGCACAGCCGCGAGAGGGCCTCGATCGCCGCGGGCCCGAACCCGCCGTCGTGGCGCAGGCCGGCGTGAAGGACGCCGCGCACCTCGCCGCCGAACGACACGGGCACGCCGACCATCGAGAGGATCCCCTCCTCCTCGGCGACCACGCTCCGCAGCTCCGGGTCGGCCTCGTCCAGGGCGTAGGCGGCCACCGCGACGGGGCGCCCGGTCTCGAGCACCCGCCCCCCGACGCCCGTGCCCGCCGCCAGCCGCAGGCCCGGCAGGCGCGGCCCCCGGTTGCCGAGCACCGCGCGCATCTCGAGGCGGTCGAAGCAGTGGTGCAGGTGGCACGGCTGGGGGTGCGAGCACCCCGCGCAGCGAAGGGAGAAGGCGACGACGTCCACGGCGATCAGCCGGCTCGCCTCCGAGACCGCGCGCCACGCGATGCGCGACACCACCAACTCGCGGAAGAGCCGCTGGCCCGCCGCGTCGGCGCGGCGGAGCAGGTTGATGTCGGCCGGGCGCGCGCCCGCGGCGGCGGCGACCCGCTCGACGCTCTCGATCCGCACGGTCCCCCCGGGTCTACGTCCCCTCCGCCGCGAGACTATGCGCCCGCGGGCGGGGTGGGCAACCGCCTCACCCGAACGGGTGAGGCGCGCCGGGCCGGGCCGCGGCCTCCGGCGGCGCCCGGCCCCCGATGGCCTGCGGGATCCCGGCCCGCGGGCCCCGGGCGGTGGCGCCGGCGGGGCTCGTTCCGCCGTTGTGGGGGCCGTGGGGCTGGACCATCATCGGGGGCGTTCCGGAACGACCGAGGGGGGATGAGATGCCGGAGACCATGAGGGCCGCCGTCTTCAAGGATGTGCGCGACATCCACATCGAGGAGGTGCCCGTCCCGACGTGCGGGCCCACCGACGCGATCGTGAAGGTCACCACCACGACGATCTGCGGCACGGACTCGCACATCTGGCGCGGCGAGTACCCGGTCGCCCCGGGCCGCGTCGTCGGCCACGAGCCCGCCGGCGTGATCCACGAGCTGGGCGAGGCCGTCACCGGCTACGAGGTCGGCGATCGCGTGGTCGTCGGCGCCATCACGCCCTGCGGCGCCTGCTACTTCTGCCAGGCCGGCGACCTCTCCCAGTGCGCGGGCTACGAGGACCAGTGGGGCATCATCGGCGGCTGGCGCCTCGGGAACTCGATGGACGGCGTGCAGGCGGAGTACTTCCGGGTCCCCTACGCCCAGGCCAACCTCGCGAAGATCCCCGAGGGGCTCTCCGACGAGGAGGTGCTGTTCGTGACCGACATCGCGACCACGGGCATCTCCGCCGTCGAGACGGCCGACGTGCAGCTCGGCGACTCGGTCGTGGTGTTCGCACAGGGCCCCATCGGCCTCTGCGCCACCGCCGGCGCGCGCCTTCGCGGCGCCGGGCTGGTGATCGCGGTCGACTCCAACGCGCGGCGGCTGGAGATGGCGAAGGCCATGGGCGCCGACGTGGTGATCGACTACACGCAGGAGGACCCGGTCGCGAAGGTCAAGGCGCTCACCGAGGGCCGCGGGGCCGACGTGGCGGTCGAGGCGCTGGGGATCCAGGAGACCTTCGAGAACTGCCTGAAGGCCGTGCGCCCCGCCGGCATGGTGAGCTCGCTGGGCGTCTACGGCGACAAGGTGACGATCCCGCTCGAGCCGTTCATCTACGGCATCGGCGACATCGACATCCGCACCACGCTGTGCCCGGGGGGCAAGAAGCGCCTCGGCTCGCTCATGAACCTGGTCAAGATCGGGCGCCTCGACCTGAAGCAGCTCATCACGCACCGCTTCACCCTCGACGAGATCGAGGACGCCTACCCCCTCTTCTCGAACCAGGAGGACGGGGTCGTGAAGGTGACGATCACACCATGACCGGCCGGACAACCCGTCGCGGCGCCGTGCTCGCCCTCCTGGTGGCGGGCGCGGTGGCCGTGGCCGGATGCGGCGGCTCGGACGACGCCGCCGACTCCACGACGACCGCGACCCCCACGGTCGCGACGACGGCCCCGGCCGCCACCGCGCCGGCGACGACCGCGCCCGCCACCACGGCGCCCCCGGAGCCGCAGACCGCCGGCGACGCCGCGGCCGGCGAGGCGGCCTTCGCCGCCGCGCCCTGCGCGAACTGCCACGCCGACCTCGGCAACGCGGCGGGCGTCGGGCCGAAGCTCGCCGGCGCCGGGCTGACGGAGGCCGAGATCCGCACGGTCATCCAGAACGGCCGCGGCGTGATGCCCGCCGGCCTCGTCGAGGGCCAGGAGCTCGCGGACATCACGGCCTACGTGGTGAGCCTGCAGTAACCCGTCCGGGCTGCTCCGAACGGGTGAGCCCTCACCCGTTCGGACGACCCGGCGCGACGCGGCCTCGGGGGCCCGGAACCCCTCTCCCCATCGGGGATCTGGCGTGTGCGCCCCCCGGGCCGGGGACACGGACGGCGCGGGATCGCGCGGCCGCGGCCGTACGGTCGCGGCATCCCGAACCCGGACCTCGGAGTGCCCCTGATGCCCGAACCCGTGCCACCCACCCGGCGCGCGCCCGTGCGCCGCCGGCGCGCGCTGATCGGCGCCACGCTCACGGCGCTGGTGATCGCGACCGCCGTCGCCTGCGGAGACGACGACTCCTCCTCGTCCGACGCCGCGAGCGGCTTCCCCGGCGGGACGCCGACGGAGGTGACCGAGGCGGCCTCGGCCTTCCCCTCGCCCAACGGCGACTACTCCAACACCCGCGAGGTCGGGGGCGACATCACCGCCGCCAACATCGCGACGCTCGAGGAGGCGTGGTCGGTGCCGCTGGAGGGCCAGAGCACCTTCGGCGTCTTCTCCGCCAACCCGATCGTCACCGCCGACACGGTCTATCTCCAGGACATCGGATCGAACGTGATGGCCGTCGACCGCGAGAGCGGCGAGGTGCGGTGGACCGCGACCTTCGACAAGCCGACCACCGGCCCGAACGGCGTCGCCATCGGCGGCGGCATGGTGGTGGGCGGCACCGCCACCAGCGTCTTCGCCCTCGACGCCGACACGGGCGAGGTGGCCTGGGAGAAGGAGATCATCCGGCAGCCGAGCGAGGGCGTCGACATGGCCCCGCTCATCTGGAACGACACGGTGATCATGTCGTCGGTCCCCGGCGCGTCGCTCGCGAACTTCTACGGCGGCGGTGGCAAGGGCATCGTCTACGCCCTCGACCTCGCAACCGGCGACGAGAAGTGGAGCTTCGACACGACGACCGACGACCTCTGGGGCAACGCCGAGGTGAACAGCGGAGGCGGGCTCTGGCAGACCCCGTCCGTCGACGAGAACGGCGACGTCTACATGGCCGTCGCCAACCCAGGCCCGTGGCCGGGGACCAAGGAGTTCCCGAACGGGACCAGCCGGCCCGGCGACAACCTCTACACCAACAGCCTCGTGGTGCTCGACGGCGAGACCGGTGAGCTCAAGTGGCACTGGCAGGCGATCTCGCACGACCTGCGCGACTGGGACCTGCACCTCGGCCCGATCCTCGCCGACGCCACCATCGACGGCGAGGACCGCAAGGTCGTGGTGCTCAGCGGCAAGATGGGCACCGTCTACGTGCTCGACCGCGAGAGCCGCGAGCTGATCTGGCAGAGGGACGTCGGCCTGCACACCCCGGAGGCCGGGGCGTCCGACGGGCGCGGCAGGCCCGATCAGGACGGCCCGGACCGCAACGCGCCGTTCACGAGCTTCCCGGTCACCGTCTACCCGGGCTGGCTCGGCGGCGTGGAGACGGCGATGGCCGTCTCCGACGGCGTGGTCTACGTGCCGGTCAACAACCTCTGCTCGGTCTACACCACCCAGGGCAACTTCACCGAGGGCTCCGAGCTGTGCGACTTCGCCACGAGCTCCGGCGAGCTGGTGGCCCTCGACCTGGCGAGCGGTGAGGAGCTCTGGAAGAAGGAGCTCGACACCCAGAACTACGGCGGCGCCACCGTGGTGAACGACGTCGTGGTCACCGTCACCTTCGACGGCGTCATGCACGCGTTCGACAAGGCCGACGGCAGCGAGCTGTGGACGCAGCAGCTGCCCGCGCAGTCGAACTCCACCCCCGCGATCGCGGAGGACGTGATCGTGCAGGGCGCGGGCTTCGCGGCCTCGCCCGACCAGACGGCGTCGGTGGTGGCCTACCGGCTGCCGCAGTAGCGGCACCGCCGCCCCCGCGGACCCCCGGGTCCGCGGGGGCGGACGCGCCATGTCCGCCCGGCCCCTCGTCGTCGCCTCCCTCGCCGTCGCGCTGGTCGCGGCGGGCGCCGGGCTGCGGCTCGCCACCCGCGACGCGCCGCCCGCCGCCCCGGCGACCGCGGCCGCGCCCGCCCCGGCGACGGCCGCGGCGGCGCCCCCCGCCCTGCCGGCCCGCGTCCCGGGCTACCGCACCGGGCCGATCGAGCTCACCTCGTACCGCCTGTCCCTCGTCTTCCGCACCCGCAATGCGCTGCTGAACGGGCTGGGCGGCGGCGCGGGCGCCTACGCGATCGAGACCGCCCGCGCGGACCGGGGCGGCGCGCGCGGCCTGCTGATCGGGGTCGCCGTACGACCCGGCACGACCGCGCCGCCGCTCGGCGCCGACATCGACCGCGTCGCGGGCGGGGCGCCCGGGGAGCGCCTGCACGTCGCCGGGCGGGCGATCAGCCTCCACCGCGGGCCGGGGTACCGGCTGGCGGCGGTGGCCGGCGGACCCCGCCGCGCGGTCGTCGTCATCGCGACCGACCGGCGGCGGGCGCTCGCGCTCGCCTCCGCCGTCGCCCGGGGCATGCGCGCGGGACCGGACCCCTCCGGCCGGGGGTAGTCTGCGCGGGCGGCGCGCCCCGGCCGCGCGCCCCGCGGAAGACCACGACCCGGAGGCACCGTGCCCATCGACCTCGAGCGCCGCGGCCCCGTCGCGATCGTCACGCTCAACCGCCCCGAGGCCATGAACGCCCTCTCGCCCGGGCTGCTCGACGAGCTGGAGGACCGGCTCGACCGGGTCGAGCGGTCGGCCGAGACGCAGGTCGTGGTCCTCACCGGCGCCGGCGACCGGGCGTTCAGCGCGGGCGCCGACATCGGGCACATGCAGACGGCGAGCGCTCTCGAGGCCCGCTCCTACGCGCGCCGGGGCCACGACCTGACCGGCCGCATCGAGGAGTTCCCGAAGCCGGTCATCGCGGCGGTCAACGGCTACGCCCTCGGCGGCGGGTGCGAGCTCGCGCTGGCCTGTGACATCCGCATCGCGGCCGAAGGTGCCCGCTTCGGCCAGCCCGAGGTCAACCTGGGCATCGTGCCCGGCTGGGGCGGCACCCAGCGGCTCGCGCGCCTCACCTCGCCCGGCTTCGCGAAGGAGGTGATCCTCACCGGCCGGCCGGTCGACGCGGCCGAGGCCCTGCGGGTGGGGCTGGTCAACCACGTCCACCCCGCGGACGAGCTGATCGACGCCGCGGTCGCCATCGCCGAGCAGATCGCGGCGAAGCCCCCCTGGACCATCGCCTCGGCCAAGGCCCTCTGCAACCTGGCCCTCGACGGCGACCTCCGCGGGCACCTCGCCCGCGAGATCGACGCATTCGCTCTCGCCTTCACAACGCCCGAGCAGCGCGAGGGCATGACCGCCTTCTTCGAGAAGCGCAAGCCCGACTTCTCGGGGATGTGACCCTCCGGGGCCGGCCGTGCTCGAGACGCTCACCTCCTACGTCTCGGGATCGCCGGTCACCTACCTGGTGGTGTTCGCGCTCGTGGCGGGCGACGCCATCGTGCCCCTGTTCCCGGGCGAGTCGGCCGTGGTGGCGGCCGCGGTCCTCGCCGCCGACGGGGAGCTGCTCGTCGGGCTCGTCGTCCTCGCGGCGTTCGCGGGGGCGTTCCTCGGCGACCTCGCGATGTACGGCATCGGCCGGTGGGCCGGTCCCCGCCTGGTGCGGCGCTACGCGTCCGCGGGCAGCCGCGCCGAGCGGATCGAGTGGGCGCGGGGGCAGCTCGACCGGCGCGGCCCGGCGCTGATCGCCGCGGCGCAGTTCATCCCGGGGGGCCGCAACGTCGTGATGTTCACGGCGGGGACCCTCCACTTCCCGCTCCCCCGCTTCATCGCCGCCGACATGGTGGGCGCCGGCCTGTGGGCGGTCCTGCAGACCGCGATCGGCTACTCCGGCGGCCGCGCCTTCGACGACACGCTCACCGCGCTGCTCGCCTCGCTCGGGGTCGCCGTCGCGCTCGGCGCCGTCGTCGACGGCGTCGACAGGCTCCTGCGCAGGCGGCGGCGGCGGGTCTGACGGTCCGCGAGGAGGATCATCGCCACGCCGAGCGTCGCCGCCATCAGCGACCCGGCCAGGATCCCGACCTTGGCGGCCGCCACCGTGCCGTCGTCGGTGAACGCGAGGTTGGTGACGAACAGGGAGATCGTGAACCCGATCCCCGCGATGCCGCCGAGGCCCCACAGGTGGGTCCAGCGCACACCGCGCGGGCGGTCGGCGAGACCGAGCCGCACGGCCAGCCAGGCGCCCCCCACCAGGCCGAGCGGCTTGCCGACGACGAGCCCGAGGATCACGCCGAGGGTGACCGCGCTGCCCGCGGCGGCCTCGATCGAGGCCGCGTTCAGCACGATGCCCGCGTTCGCGAGCGCGAACAGCGGCACCACCAGCATGCTCGTCCACGGGTGCAGGGCGTGCTCGATGCGCGTCACCGGCGAGATCGCCTCGCGGCTGAGGACGGTCAGGCGCCGCCAGTGGGCGGCGTTCTCGTCGGCGCCGAGGGTCGGCGCGATCTCGACCTCCTCGGCCACCCTCCCCGCGGCCTCCGCCACGGCGACCTGCGGCTGGAACGGGCGCGCGGGGGTCAGGAGACCGAGGGCCACCCCGACGACGGTCGGGTGGATACCGGCGGCGGCGGTCGCGATCCAGGCGAGCAGCCCGAGCACGAGGTAGGGGAACAGGTGGCGCACGTGCATCCGGTTCAGGGCCGCGACGCCGACCAGGCAGACCACCGCGCCCGCGAGCCACCCGAGGTCGGGGCCGTCCGAGTAGAAGACGGTCATCACCGTCATGGCACCCATGTCGTCGATGACGGCGACGGCGAGCAGCAGGGCGGTGAGCACGGGAGGGGCCCGCCGCCCGAGCAGGGCGAGCACGCCCAGGGCGAAGGCGGTGTCGGTCGCCATCGGGATGCCCCAGCCCTCCGAGCCCTCGCCCCCGGCGGTGACGCCGTAGTAGACGAGCGCGGGCACCAGGATGCCGCCGGCGGCCGCGAACGCGGGGAGGAGCGCCGCGCGGCGCGTGCTCAGCTCACCGACCGCGAACTCGCGCTTGACCTCCAGGCCGATGAGCAGGAAGAACAGCGTCATCAGGCCGTCGTTGACGATGTGGTGCAGGTCCTGCTCGAACGTCAGCCCGCCGATCTCCAGGCGGATCTGCTCGGCCCAGAGGTCGTCGTAGGAGGCCGTGGCGACGTTCGCCCACACGAGGGCGACCGCGGTGGCGATGAGCAGCACGAGACCGCCGGACGCCTCCCACCGCAGGAACTCGCGCAGCGGCCGCACCACCCGGCGTGGCACCGCGCGGTCGGATCGCGACCACGGGCGCCGGACCTGGGGGCTCAGGAGCCCGGCTCCGGCACGGGCGCCCCGGCGGCGGGCTGGGGTCCCCGCCCGGTCCGGTCTGGGCTCCCGCGCCCATGGGCGGGGCGGGCCGCGCGGCCCATCATCGGAGGGGTGAGCGACGCGACGCCGATCACCGCGCACGACGTCCCGCCCTGGGTGCGCCCGGCGGCGGCCGGCCTCGGGCTGGCGGGCGCCGCATGGGGGGCGCTCGTCGGCGGGCACGGCCTCGGGATCGCCGCCGCGGCCCTGCCCGGGGCGGCGCTGGCACTCCGGCACCCCGGGGTGGCCCTGACCATCCTCTTCGGCGCGTGCGTCACCGGCGCGGTGGCGATCGGCACCGCGTGGATCGGGCCCGGCGCCCTGCTGCTGGTCGCGACGCTCCTGGCCCTGTGGGCGGTCCCGAGCCCCTTCGCGGGCGAGGTGGCCCGCGAGCGGGCCGGGGCGCGCGGCGCGGAGACGCACGGGCGGCGCTGATCGGCCGTCCTCGTGGTCGTCCCAGGGCTCCGCACTGCAGGGGATGCTGACAGGCCTCCGCGCGGTGCGGCATGGGGTGCCCACCCCATCCTGCGGGCGGGACTAGGGCTCCACGAGCCCCCGCCGGATGGCGTAGCGGGTCAGCTCGACCCGGTCGCGCATCCCCAGCTTGGAGAGGATGTTCGCGCGGTGGCTCTCGACGGTCTTGATGCTGATGACGAGCGCCTCGGCGATCTCCGCGGACGTGTAGGCCTCGGCGATCAGCTTGAGCACGTCGATCTCGCGCGGCGTCAGCGGATCGGCCGACAGCTCGCCCCCCTCGGCGGCGCGCGCGAGGTGGTCGCGGATCAGCGCCGACGCGGCCGCGGGGTGGATGAAGGGCTCGCCGCGCACGGCGGCCCGGCACGCCGCGACCAGGTCCTCGTCGGCCATCGACTTCAGCACGTAGCCGGACGCTCCGGCCTTGAGGGCCTCGAAGAAGTACTGCTCGTTGTCGTGCATGGACAGCATCACGAGGGGCAGGCCGGGGCGCCGGCGCGACAGCTCGCGCGCCACCTGGAGCCCGTTCATCCGCGGCATCGCGACGTCGAGGACGGCGAGGTCGACGTCGGTCGTGTTCACGAGCTCGAGCGCCTCCAGGCCGTCCCCGGCCTCCGCGACCACCTCGAAGCCCTCGCCCTCCAGCACCAGGCGCAGCCCGCGCCGCACCATGGCGTGGTCGTCGGCGAGCAGCACGCGAACGCTCACGAGGCCGCCCCCTCGGGCACCCTCAGGCACACGCGCGCCCCGCCGCGGGCGCCCTCGCCGACGGTCAGCTCGCCGTCCACCAGCAGGGCGCGCTCGCGCATCCCGCGGATCCCCCCCGCGCCCTCCCCGGCGCCCGCGAGCCCGCGCCCGTCGTCCTCGACCTCCAGGACGACCGCCCCCTCGCCGTCGCCCCGGAGGGTCAGCCAGGCCGCCGAGGCCGCCGCGTGCCGGGCGGTGTTCGTGAGGGCCTCCTGCGCGACGCGGTAGATGACCAGCTCGCGCTCGGCGTCGAGCTCGGGGAGGTCGGGCGCGATCGCCCGATGCACCTCGATCCCGGTCTGGCGCGCAACGCCCGCGCCGAGCGCGGTGAGGGCGCTGGTCAGCCCGAGGTCGTCGAGGGCCTCCGGGCGCAGGCGGCGCACCACCCGCCCGAGCTCGTCGAGGCCCGCCCGGGCGGCGTCCTGGGCCGCGTGCAACGCCTCGCCCATCTCGGGGGGCGCCGTCTCGGCGACCCGGTGCAGCTGGAGCAGCACCGCGGTGAGGGCCTGGCCCACCTCGTCGTGCAGCTCGCGTGCGATGCGCTGGCGCTCGTCCTCCTGCGCGCTCAGCGTCCGGCGCGAGCTCTCCGCCCGCTCGCGCTCGAGCCGGTCGAGCATCGCGTTGAAGGCCTCGGCGACCTCGCCCACCTCGCCGCCCGCGGGAGCCTCGAGCCGGGCGCCGGGCCGCAGGGGGTCGGCACCCCGGGCGAGCGCGACGAGGTCGTGCAGGGGCGCGAGGCTCCGACGCACCAGCAGCAGGCTCACGCCGAGCAGCAGGGCGAGGCCGCCCAGGATTATCGCGATCTCGGCGGGGACCGTGCGCTCGCTGACCGTGACCGGCAGCGCGATCAGGGCGAGCGCGGCGAGGACGAGCACCGCGGACGCGGCGATGTAGACACGCCAGAAGAGGGGCACCCGGGGGACGGTCACACGCCGCCGCGGCGAGGTCAAACGCCGCGACGGCACCCCGCTGGTCAGCGGGCCGTCACAGCCGGGCGCACTGGTCCTCACGGTCGCCGTCGACGACGTTCGCGCCCCCGCGCGGGCGCGTGCGGTTCTCCTTGCACTGGAGGTTGCCGCCGATGACGTTGCGCGCGACCCGCTGCGCGCCCCGGTTCTCGAACAGCTGGACGTCGCCGGTGACGCGGTTGCGCGCGATGGTGGCCGCGCGCCCCTGCACGAGCTGCACGCTGCCGCCCACCCGCGCGGCGACGAGCGCCACCGAGCGGTGCCCCTCCGCCTGCACGTTGCCGTCCACGCGCACGCGGGTCGCCACCAGCCGGGCGCCGGCGCCGACCGTCACGGTGCCCTCGACCCGGGTCCCGGTCAGACGGCACGTCGCACCGGCCGGCACGCGGAGGTCGTCGACCGTCTGGGCGCCGATCGCCCCCCGGCAGACGCGCTCGTCCGCCGTCGCGGGCCCCGCGACGGCCGGCGCGACGGCCGCCGCGGCCCCCGCGACGATGCCCCATCCCCGTGCCCTCATGCCGCACCGCCGGCTCTCGACCGCGTACGGGCGCAGTGTCGCGGGCCGGCGTGAGCCGCGGATGAGACGGGGATGAGAGCCGTCTCATCCGCCCGTCGCGGCGGACCTCAGCCCGGCGGCAGCGCGGGCGGGAGGCCGAACAGCGGGAACAGCCGGTCGGTGTCCAGGAAGAAGGTCAGGTCGGCGATGCGGTCGCCCTCGAGCTGGACCAGGTGGATCGACCACGGGCGGTGGCCGCCCCCGGGGGCCGGCTTGTACTGCCCCCACGCCGGCATGCCGTTGGCCGGCGCGGGGACCAGCACCGAGCCGCGGCACTCGTGCCCGGGGCCGAGCCACCAGGCGAAGATGTCGTCGCGCCCGCGCAGCCAGAGGTCGTACGGCGGCATCGACTGGGTGGCGTCCTCGCGGATCAGGGCGACGAGCGCCTCCATGTCGTAGCGCTGGAAGGCGTCCACGTAGCGGTCGAGCAGCACGCGCTGCGCGGCGTCGTCCGGCAGCGGCGGCCCCGCCTCGTCGAGCTCGCGGTCGGCGAGGGTCGCCCGGGCGCGCTGGAGGGCGCTGTTGACCGAGACCACCGTCGTGTCGAGGAGCCCGGCCACCTCGGCCGCGCTCCAGCCGAGCACCTCGCGCAGGATCAGGACCGCGCGCTGGCGCGGCGGAAGGTGCTGGAGCACCGCGACGAAGGCCAGGCGCAGGGACTCGCGGGCCTGGGCGACGGCGCCCGGATCCCCGTCGGAGGACAGCACGCGGCCCGTCGGGACCGGCTCCACCCAGGCCGACTCGGGCAGGGGCACCAGGGTGAACACCTCGGCGCTTCCCGGGGCCGTGAGGTCCATCGGGCGGGCCCGTCGCTGGCTCGCGCCGAGCATGTCGAAGCAGACGTTGCTGGCGATGCGGTAGAGCCAGGTGCGCAGCGCCGACCGGCGCTCGAAGCGGTCGAGCGCCCGCCATGCGCGCGTCATGGTCTCCTGCACCGCGTCCTCGGCCTCGAAGGCCGAGCCGAGCATGCGGTAGCAGTAGGCCGTCAGCTCCGTGCGGTGCCGCTCCAGGCTCTCGGCCGGCTCCAGCAGTCCCGTCCCGCTCACGCCGCCTCCCGTCCCGTGAGTGGACACCGTGCCAGATCGAGGGGGCTCCCGCCGCATCGGCGAGGTGAGCGTTCCCGGCCGCTCACGCATCGGCGTCGGGGGGGACGAAGCGGCTGAGGGTCACGACGGCGCCCTGGGGGTCGCGGACGACCGTCGTGCGCACCCAGGGCATGTCGGTGGGGGGCACGAGCACGGTGCCGCCGAGCTCCTCGGCACGCGCCGCCGCGGCGTCCGCGTCGGCGACGGCGAAGGTCACGCCCCAGCGGGGCTCGCCCTCCTCGAGCGGCGAGATCCACGCCACCGCGTCGGCGAAGCCCTCGGGCGCGCCAATCTCCTCCATGCCCTCCAGCGTCCCTGGCTGGAGCGACTCCAGGTGCTCGCCGTACCCCGGCATGCGGAGCAGGATCTCCTGCGCGGACGGGTCGATCGCGCCGCCCTCCCAGCCGAAGAGGCCACCGTAGAAGGCGAGCGCGCGCTCCGGATCGCGGCTGTGCAGCCCGCTGAAGTTCCAGGTGCCGGGCTCGTTGACCGCCTGGGAGCCGCGGTGGCGGCGGGCCTGCCAGAGCCCGATCAGGGCGCCCTCCGGATCGGACACGACGGCGCTGCGCCCCGCGTCGAACACGTCCTGGGGCGGGATCACGACCGTCCCGCCGAGCTCGGCCGCGCGGGCGGCGGCGGCGTCCGCGTCCTCGACCCAGACGTGGGTCAGCCAGCCCGTCCCCGCGGGCAGCGCCGCGGGGCGGGAGCCCACCGCGGCGACCCGCCGTCCGCCGAGCGTCGCCGTGAGGTAGCTGCCGGGGACGTCGTCCGGCATGCCCTCCTCCAGATCCCACCCGAGGAGGCCCGAGTAGAAGGCCCCCGCCGCGGCGGGGTCGTCCTGCGCCAGGTCGACCCAGCAGGGGACGCCGGCCGGGTAACCGTCACGATCCACCATCTCCGCTCCCTCCGAGTTGCTCACGCGACGACCCTAGGCCCGGTTCAGGTCAGGAACTGTCCGCATCGTGCGCGATGATGCAGAGGTGACCGGGACGGCCAGCCGCCTGCTCGAGCTCCTCGCCCTGCTCCAGGCGCGACGGGACTGGCCGGGCCCCGAGCTGGCCCGCCGGCTCGGGGTCTCCGAGCGCACCGTGCGGCGCGACGTGGACCGCCTGCGGCGCCTCGGCTACCCCGTCGGGTCGCTCACCGGCCCGGCCGGCCGCTACCGCCTGGCGCCGGGGACCGCGATGCCGCCGCTGCTGCTCGACGAGGACGAGGCGGTGGCGATCGCCGTCGGGCTTCGCTCGGCCGCGTGGTCGGCGGTCGAGGGCATCGAGGAGACCTCGTTGCGCGCCCTCGTCAAGCTCGAGCAGGTGCTCCCCGCGCACCTGCGCGAGCGGGTGCGCGACGTGGGCGCGACCGCGATGGCCTCGCCCACGGGGGGGCCGACGGTCGACGCGCAGCATCTGGCGCTGCTCGGCGCGGCGCGGCGCGACGGCGAGCGGGTCCGCTTCTCCTACCGCCGGCGCGACGGCGAGACGGCGCGGCGCGAGGTGGAGCCGCACGCGCTCGTGGCGATCGGCAGGCGCTGGTACCTGGTGGGCTGGGACGTGCGCCGCGAGGACTGGCGCACCTTCCGCATCGACCGCATCGCCGACCCCGTCGCCGCCGCGGTGCGGTTCGCGCCGCGCGAGGTGCCCGGCGGCGACCCGGTGGCGTTCGTCGCCGCGGGCCGCCGGGCCGGGATCAGCCGGCACGAGGCGCACCTGACGGTCGGCGCGCCCGCGGAGGCGGTCCGGCGGCGCCTGCCGGGGGGCTGGGGCGAGGTGACGCCGATCGACGACGAGCGGTGCGCGGTCCGCATGGGCGACGACGACCTCGCCTGGCTCGCCCACCGCGTCGCCCTGCTCGGCGCCGATGTCGAGGTGCACGAGCCGCCGGAGCTGCGCGGCCACCTCGCCGAGATGGGGCGGCGGCTGCTGCGCGCCGGCGGCGGAGCCCGCCTGACCCCGGCGGCCCCGGTCGCCGCGGCGGCGCCGTGCGTCGCCGCCGGGCACCCGACCCGTCACAATGGGCCGATGGCGACCGGCCCGTCACCCGATCTCGGCCTGGGGCTCGACGATCAGCTCTGCTTCGCGGTCTACGCGGCGTCGCGCGCGATCACCGCCCGCTACCGCCCCCTGCTGGGCGAGCTCGGGCTGACCTACCCCCAGTACCTCGTGATGCTGGTGCTGTGGGAGGGGTCGCCGCAGAGCGTGGGCTCGCTCGGCGACCGGCTCCAGCTCGACTCGGGAACCCTCTCCCCGCTCGTCAAGCGCCTGGAGTCGCTCGGCCTGGTCACGCGCCGCCGTCGCGCCGACGACGAGCGCTCCGTGGCCGTCGCCCTCACCGACGAGGGACTGCGGCTGCGCGAGCAGGCCACCTGCATCCCCGGCCGCATCGCCGGCGCGACGGAGATGGGGGCCGCCGACCTCGAGGAGCTTCGCGACGCCCTGCGCACGCTGGCGGACCGGCTGCGCGGCGGGAACGATCGCGCGTGATCCGGTTGCGCACGACCCGATAGGTCGCCACCGGGCCGGCCGTCCTCGGCGACAGGACGGTCACGGAACCAGGCGGGTGCCCTGCACGAGCGCCGGAGGGGACGCGCCCAGGAAGAAGATCCCCGGCAGGCCCGGCGTCTCGAAGCCGAGGCTCCGGTTGCCCCGCAGCGTCGAGGCCGCCAGGCGCGCCGTGCCGGTGCGGTCGTTGCTCACGAAGAAGATCGCGCCGCCGCCCTCCGGCGCGGTGTTGCCCTCGATCACCGACCGGCGCAGGTCGAGGGTGAAGCGGTTGCCGTCGAGGTAGATCGCGCCGCCGTTGCCGCCGCCGGGGGTCCCCGCCCGCGCCGGGTTGGCGCCCCGCCCGGTCGCGCGGTTGCCCCGGAAGGTGCTGTCCGAGATCGCCCACGACACGCCGATGCTGCTGATCGCGCCGCCGTTGGCGCACCGCCCCCCGGTGAAGGTGCTCCCCGCCACCCGCACCGGCAGGTCGCGGTACTGATCGAGCACCCGCACCGCGGCCCCGCCGACGTCGGGGCCCGTGGCGTCGCAGCGGTTGCCCGCGAAGCGGGCCCGGATGATCTCGAGGCGCCCGCCGCGAGCGAAGATCCCCCCGCCGCCCCCGCCGTCGACCGACTGCCCGCGCGCCTGCCCGGCCACGAGGCCGATGTCCCGCACCACCAGGCGCGGCGTCGCCTGGTCCTGGCAGTGGCTGGTGGTCCACGTCTGCGCCCGGTCGCAGGTGTTCTGGTAGAGGATCCGGCGCCGGCCGGCGCCGCTCAGGGTGACGAGCCCGCCGCCGTCGATGACCAAGGAGCGGCTCGTGTTGCGGACCTTCGCCGTGCGGCGCATGACGATCGTGACCGGCGCCGGGCCGCAGTCGAAGGTGACGAGCCCGCCCCGCTCCACGGCGCGCACGACCGCGTCCGACGTGCAGGTCGCGGGGGTCCCGCGGCCCACGACGGCGCCCTGGGCCTGCGCGGCGCCCGCCGCGAGCGCCGCCAGCGCCGTCCACGCGCACACCCGCCCGATGCCCCGCC
>VFQN01001206.1_pt1 | contig 44649 bp, 70 predicted proteins | sample 3512371 | NCBI WGS metagenome assembly VFQN01 (sample SAMN10412370, study PRJNA504923) | tailings metagenome | isolation source: Replicate 2 from Balatoc abandoned mine | place: Philippines: Itogon, Benguet | collected 2017-08-28 | reverse complement strand
CCCACATCCTATTGAGCGCGCCATGCAGGTGCTTCAGGCCAGCTTCCTTCGCAGGCGGGTGCAGCGGCGCCTCCAGCGCTGCTTTAACAAAGGCGGCGTGCGGCTCGCCCCTGGCTGCTGCAACCTCCGTCAGCTGAAGCACTGTCGCCAGCCTAACAGTCAAGCGCCTAAGTCCCGTCCTGCCCAAAACGCCCATCCCCTGCACCCGCCAGCCCAGACGTGGGAGGAGCACCAGCAGTGCGTCCCGCTCCGTCGTCGGTGCCTGCCCCTCGCCGCCCTGCTCCTGGCTGCTCCTGTAGGCGTACAGTAACTGCCAGCCTGTTGTCTTGCCAACTCATGCTAAGCTGTTATATCTGTGACGGGCACATGAACGCCCCAATCGTTCCCATTGCGTGCTGGTCCAACGGTAAGGTGGAGCGCCCTTGCACACACCTGCTCCGACTGCTGTGCCCTGCGCGCACCCGCACAAAGCCTTCTAGCATTGTGTTGAGCAACTGCGCCATACGGTATCCCCATGGTTCGTCAACGTTCTACCTGACTCATTGCCTGTAGCCGCCATGCTTGTCCAGAACGTACCGTACAGCTGCATGAACACCCTGCTACCGTACCAGAGCTGAGACACGTCATGCTTCGACCTTACAGGTGCTTACAGGAAGGTCCCGTAGAGTCGTACACCCGTAATGCTAGCCGCGACAGGCAGGACATATCACCTCGTTCAACGGCGCAGGAGCGAGTCACGTCTCGCCCTAGCGCCAAGGAACAACACCAGACAGACCAGGCAAGGAGAGGGTCCGGCCCGAGCTCCAAACGCTTAACCGCAAGAGGCCACAGCCTATTTCGGGACGGCCATGCCCGCACGAGTATGTAGGGGGCGTGCCAGTCCACGGGGGCAGGGGGCCGTGGCACCTGTTCACCGCCGCCCCGTGTCCTCGAACTCTGTCCATAGGGACAGCCAGCAGGTTAGGTCACACGGCGAACGACACGATACACTAGACAGTAGCCTTGCACACATGAAGCAACTCGCCCTACAAAGCATGGGGACACATATGCCACAGGGCACGGCCGGATTGCGAATTCTGCAAACTAGCCAGCCACAGTAAAGCATTGCGCCAACAACCCCCTGCATGTAACCCGCAGTACCGACGAACCGGGTCTCAAACACTCGCTCTGATGAAGGCATCAACCACCAAGCCGAGTATGTGGGGGCGCAAACAGCAAGCCTCACTGCACACAAGCACGCAGCACAACAATAAGCAAAACGCAGCCCCAGAGCCCGCACCTACGGTACCGGCGATGGCTACCACCGCCTCGACACTGCCCGTCGGACGGCGCCAACTCAGCAGCAGGCACCACCAAGCTCTTTGTCCGGAAGGCACACAAGCAGGCACAGACACAGCGTGGGATCCCTGTAAAACAAAGGAGCATCGATCAGCTGAACCCCAACCCACTGCCGGTATCAACCACTTGGACTCAACCAAGCAAGGGATGTGAAATCTGTTGGACCCAGCAAGCTGCACACGTGCGGAAACTGAAACACAGCTTGCTGAGCGCAAGCGACCCGGCGCTTGGCCATGGTGCGAACCCAATACAAGTGCTGACCCACAGCCACCTGCTCCCACTACACAGCATCTGTTACCCATACTGCCATGCAGTCCTGTACGACGACACGTCCTGCTGTGGGCACACTGCTCCCTGCACGAGCGAGTAGTAGCGTACAACACAATGATACACTGGCGCTGGGAGGTGCTTGAGTATCATACAAAGGCAATACGCATGAAATGTAGGTCCTACGGCATACACCACGCAAGCTCGTCTGCACCATCGACTCGAGAGCAACACTGCAGCGCAGCAATAACGATGTCTGCTTCAAAGCAAAGTAGATATGGCACGACACCTGGCTATCCACGTGCGCTGCCTGCCGTACTGCTGCTGGTACACCCTTGTATTGGATCAGAAAGGTACACTGGGCAAAGGTCTACCTGGTTGGCGACATTGGTACAGTGCGTGTTCGGCAGGTGTGCGCGCCCCGGGTGTCCGCTACCAGTGCAACAGTACTACTACGTACGGTCCCAGACAGGACGAGCAACCTACGCAGCACGACCTCCCAGCACACACGTGTCCCACAGCACGACTGCCCCCTAGCCAGCCATCGGCAGCCCGCATGCACCCTCCCAGGTATACGTAATGGCTCAGGTAATGCCTGTGAGGCAGGCGCACCATGCGCTTCGCACTCCAACGAAGGAAACTGCACAGGTGCAGATTCCCCCGCCTGCTGCGTGCCATTCGTTGCAGCTGCAGGCGCAGAAATTGCAACTACCCCAAGTCCCCACCAGCTGCTCCTTCTACCTACTCCATATCACTACAGCAGCGCGACAAAACCAACGAACGGTGCGAGCACAATCGCGACCTGATAGACATCTAGCGTGCCACCCGCCGTTACTGCAAAGGCCGTTCCAAAAGTTATGAACGTGGCGCTGCGGAGCCACCGTGACCTGAGCTTCTCACTTCTCTCAACCAGGTCGTCCTGTGTGGACCGTAACATGTCCAGCCGGTGCTTAACGTGCCCCTCCGCCCGCTCTACCTTCCGCTGCACATCGCGCTTTGCCATGTCCAGCTGCCTCTTCATGCGCTCACCCTCGTCCTGCACCTGCGACTCCATCATCCTGGCCGCCGGCCCCAGACCCGACTCCACCCGCTGCTTTGCGCTCTCAAACTGGTATCCGGTCTGCCCCTCCGCCAGGTCCGACAGCAGAGCCGCCCCCTGCTTCACAATGCCCAGCTGCGCCTGCGACCGCCTCTCCAACGAGTTCAGCCTCGGCTCAGGCCGCAACGCTGCGAGGCCGTCCACAGCCTGAGACCGGCACGCCTCCAGGTCCGCCAGTGCCTTAGCCTGTGCCGTCGCCTGGGAACAGCTGATTTTGTGCCGTGCCTCCACCAGGTCCTTCATAGAGGCCGGACCAGACAACGCTGCCCAGGTTGCGAAAGGGAAGAGCAGGTAAGGTAGGCAGAGGCCCACCGCCTTGCCCACGCCCACCGAGACGATTGTGGCGACATAGCTGCCAGCCAAGGTGTTGAACCACGCCGACTCCTGCTGAGTCAGCTGCGCCTTGAGCGCCTCCTGCTGCGCCGCTGTCACGTCCAGCTCATGGTCCAGCTGCAGTGACCCTAGTTGCAGCCGTGACTCAAAGGACGACGTCACTACTTCTAGCTGTGAGTCAAGCTGCAGCTTTTCATGGCTCAGCTGCGACTCAAACTGCAAGGCCGCTAGGTCAAGCTGCGACTCCCACTGATGCAACCCTGCAGCTACGCGGTCGTTCCTTTCGCTTGCGGCCGAGGCCTGAAGCACAACCGCATTAGAGTGCGGATTGAAGGTGTTCCCTGCGTGTGTAGCAGCATGTCGTCTAGTCGCGGCCGGGCGCGGAACTGGAGCGGAAGACGCGTGTGGCTTGAGTACAAAGCCCCCCGGGTGGATACGCATTTTATTTGGGCTAAAACTGTATAGTGTAGTTGCTGGCCTGAATTGCCCTGTCACGTGTTTTTGCTTTCACTAGCAGTTATTCACTCCCGTTAGGTGGTAACCTACCGCACTGTGCATCTCCTTGCACCAGCGACGCACGCGCATGTAGGTAAATATTTCTTCACAGCTGAGCGTAGCTGACGTTCCTCGGACACGTTCATCTGTCGTACCATCTGGCGTGCCGACTGCCGAGCCAACGCCAAACGCCCAACCCCAGTGCACGGCCCCATGCCATGGCGTCTGGCGGCATGGGCTACCTGGGCCAGCCACGCGGCGTATGCGACCTATAAAAGCTGAACGTCTAGCCAACCAATCGGCCTGGTTCACAACACGGACCGTAGGGTAGGCGCTGTGTTGCATACTGCTTGTTGAACCTGGTTGAACACAGGCTCGTGAGGAGGGCACGCACCGCGCTGTCATCAAGCACCCACTCTGTGTGCAGCTGTGGCACATTTGCAGGGTTCAGTCCTGTAACAGTCTGCCTTGACAACACAGGCAGCAAGCTCCGCACCGAGCCGTGACTCAAGATGCAACCCCTGGGACAACCTGGCCCGCACCTACAGCACGAACTGAACTGGCTAACGACACTGTGCTCCGTCTGAATTGCACCATCCTAGCGCTAGCACACCCCGCCCGGCCCAGCTGCTCGTCAGGAAGCCGCACAAGCAGGCGCATGCCCTTTGTGTACCGTAGTAATGTTGCACCAGTGTAGGTGCTAACATAGGCAGTACTCAGGCAGTAGCAACCAACACAGCTTACTGCGCATGCCAATGCTCCTACACAGCTCTCGATAAAATACGCGCGGGGAGGCGCTTACCGCGTTGCCATACACTCAAGCAGTACGCATACAGTGTAGCAGGGTCGTCCGTTGGCAACCGCCTCACAAGCTCGCCTGCTGTCATACTCGACAAGGAAACACGACTGCAGTGCACTTATGACTGCTCGCAACCAAGCAAGTAGGTATGGCAAGACACCTGGCTATCCACCTATGCTTCCTGCCGTGCAGTTGCTGCTATACCGCTACACCAATGGACTAAGATGCCAAGAACAAACCTAGCTACGGTAGTTGACGACAAGGGTTGTGTGTACGGCAGGCGTGCACGTACGTACCCAGGTGCCCGCAAGCAGTGAAACAAGTGTACTACTCACGCCCCCCGGGCAAGCAACCTTAACAGCACGGCATGTATGCCAGCGAACACGCATGTCCCACAGAACAGCTTCTCCCTATCCAAATTCCGGCACCACAACGCACCACCTTTGTACAAGTAGCAGCAGTGAAACACTTGCGAGGCAGGCGCGCCATGCACTTCGCACCCCGAGGGCAACTGCACAGCAGCTAGCTGCTGCAGATTCCCCTGCCCGCTGCCATTCCAGGTGCAGCCGTCGCCATCGCAACTGCCCCCGCTGCCTCGGGCTGCCACCGCACCAGCTGCTCTGTTTACATGTCTCACCGCACTAGTAGCCGGAGCCAGAGCCAGGCCCAGAGCGTCCACGCGGGCCACCCAATGATCAACGATACATAGTCCACCGTGTCCCATCCTTTCGCTATGGAGGCTGTGTTAACAATAATAGCCCAGGCGCTGAGGAGCCACAGCCACCGGAGCAGCTCCAATCTGTCGTCAATGTACGGCTGCGGCTCTTGACACACGTTCATCCGGTGCGTAACGTGCCCCTCCGCCCGCTCTACCTTCCGCTGCACATCGCGCTTTGCCATGTCCAGCTGCCTCTTCATGCGCTCACCCTCGTCCTGCACCTGCGACTCCATCATCCTGGCCGCCGGCCCCAGACCCGACTCCACCCGCTGCTTTGCGCTCTCAAACTGGTATCCGGTCTGCCCCTCCGCCAGGTCCGACAGCAGAGCCGCCCCCTGCTTCACAATGCCCAGCTGCGCCTGCGACCGCCTCTCCAACGAGTTCAGCCTCGGCTCAGGCCGCAACGCTGCGAGGCCGTCCACAGCCTGAGACCGGCACGCCTCCAGGTCCGCCAGTGCCTTAGCCTGTGCCGTCGCCTGGGAACAGCTGATTTTGTGCCGTGCCTCCACCAGGTCCTTCATAGAGGCCGGACCAGACAACGCTGCCCAGGTTGCGAAAGGGAAGAGCAGGTAAGGTAGGCAGAGGCCCACCGCCTTGCCCACGCCCACCGAGACGATTGTGGCGACATAGCTGCCAGCCAAGGTGTTGAACCACGCCGACTCCTGCTGAGTCAGCTGCGCCTTGAGCGCCTCCTGCTGCGCCGCTGTCACGTCCAGCTCATGGTCCAGCTGCAGTGACCCTAGTTGCAGCCGTGACTCAAAGGACGACGTCACTACTTCTAGCTGTGAATTAAAATGCGACGTTTCTAGGTCAAGCTGCGACTCAAACCGCGATGTCGCTAGGTCGAGCTGCGACTCCCATTGCTGCAGTCCTGCAGCTACGCGGTCGTTCCATTCACTTGCGGCCGAGCATGCAATAGCATGTCGCTTAGGGCATGTCGCGGCACGGCGCAGCGGAACTGGAGCGAAAGACGCGTTGGGCTTCAGTACAACGCCACCCGGCTGGATACGCATTCTATCTGCTTTGAACGGTAGTTAGCTTGCATAATGATTATTGGACTGTTTGCCTTTCACGCGTCGCGTGCGGCTCTTGGCAGCAGTTATCACACGTTGTCTACGGCACTCTGCATCTCCTTGCATCGGCGACGCACGGAAACGGCAGGACCTTATCTTTATGGCTAAATACAAGCCGGCGCTCCACCTGACACGCTCATCCGTCGTACCGTCTCGCTACCCACTGCCAAGGCCCGACACCAAGTCTGCAAGGCCCCATGAGCCATGATGCATTTCGACGCCAGTTCATGTACCCTGTCACCGTATGTGCGTCAGGTGTCACGGTGTGGGCCCACCGATGCCCACTGCTTGGCTGCAGGCGGGGGCTGAATGACGAAGGCCGTGTCCATGCCCCTGTCCGTGTCATCTGCCATTACCCTTAGTGCTTCCACTGACATGACCGCACGCCGCAGCCTCGCATACGGTACACCATACGGTGCACATCAGCAGCAATTAATTTCGCAGCACAACTTCTGCAAAGACTGGCGTTTCATTAAACCCCTGCCAGCTACACTGCACGTTTCCTGGTGCAAGGCCATCTGCATGGCGTAGAGGCAATAATGTGTTACCGTCACATCTGTCTGCCTACTCACCCTGCCCGCAGCAGCACCTCGTCCTGCTCCCAGCTCTCAGCCTTCCACCACTTTTCCAGCTCCGTCGCGGCTAAGCACCACATCGTCCCAAAGAAAACGTCCGTCACGCCTTGTCCACACCAGCTGCATGTCCCCAGCCGCACCAGCACTCGCAGCAACAGGGTACGCAAAGGGTCACAGCACGCATACAGCAACCTTTGTACGGCAGACCTGACCGCAGCGTACGATACGGTACCCGGCCCACGCTGCGCATGATGCAGCCGGAACCGCGCGCGTGCTGCGCTCAATCGCCACACGTCATGGCCCTCATCACAGCCCGCCCCCGCTGGCCCCCGCCCCCGCTCAGTACTCCTCGCTGGCGAACAGGTCCTCGTCCGTCAGCTTCTGCAGGCGGCGCAGGAAGCTGTCCGTCAGCGTCTGGCGCGCCACGGCTGCGGGCGACCCAGCCAGGTAGCGCTGCGCCACCTCCAGCCCGGACTCCACCTGCGGAAGGGGGGACATGGACGGGGACGGGTCAACACGGGGACGGGCGTTGGCCGCACTTGCTTTCTGGTGCGTGTCAGAGGGCACTACGAACAGGTCGACTAAGGTCGCCCAAGCTCACTCAGTCCATGGACGTAGGCAAAGGGCGACTGCCACTCAGGCCAGCCTGCCCACACCGGACGCCCCCAAGGGCACCGCACCCCCCACGGCTGCACTGCAAACCCCGCCCCCAAGGACCCACCCTGAGCAGCTTCTGAAGCGCCGCCTCCGCCGTGCTCTTGGAGATGCCCGCCGCGCCGCCCGCCAGTACGGCACACATGGAGGGCAGCAGCGCCGGCAGGTGCGGCTCCAGCACGCCCTCGCAGCCCTCCTTGGCCGCCACCTCCATCGCCAGCCCGCGCACCGCCAGCAGCGCCTGGCGCACCACCTCCCCGCCCTGGTCCGGCCCCAGCAGCGCCTGCAGCACGTTCACGCCGGACGTCAGCGCAGCGCCGCCGCCGGCCGCCGATGACGTAACGCTCACGGCCGCCAGGCGGGCGGCGGCGCGCGCCGCCGCCGTCTTGACGCCCGTGTCCTCGTCCCTCGCGGCGCGCGCGATGGCGTCCTGGACGGCCTTCGTAACGCCCGCCTCCTCAAGGCGGGCGGCGGCGTGGCGGGCGGCGGTTGCCAGGATGATGCCGTTGAGCTGGCGGGCGCCGGCGGCGGGCGGCTGTGCGGGCGCCAGCGGTCCGGCGGCCAGCACGGCCTTGAGCGTGTCGGTGGGCGCCACGCGGCAAAGGGCGCCCAGGCAGCTGCCCACGTACACACGGTACTCATCGTCGTCGCCTGGGGGTAGTGGTGGTGGCGGTGGTGGAAAGGGAACGGGAAATGAATGGAGTAGATGCAGAGCAGGCGGAGGCACCAGGGCAGACAGGCATGCGTGCATGCAGGCAGGCTCCCTTACGACGTCGCGTGCTGCGTCCAGGCGGCATGGCACGAGCTCAACGCCTTCACGGGTGGCGGCGCTGTAAAGCCTCCGCCATCCCCCCTGTTCACTCACCCACTGCGCGCGCCGTGTCCTTGAGTGTCTCCGCCACCGCCGCCAGGGCAGCGGGCTGCAGCCGCTCGCCGGCCGCCAGCAGTGCGCCGCGCAGCGCACGCAGGTGCGCGTCACGGACCTGGGGGAAGGCGAGTCCGGCAGGGCGCGTGGGTGGAGGCGGCGGGTGGCTGGGGGTATGGAGGATGCGGTATCAAATGCCACGGCATACACTTCTAGTCGGAGGTACGGTGAGGTAACCAATATGTGCAATAGTGAAGGACTGAGTACATGTATGTGTGTGGGGCAGGTGCGTAAGGGCGGGCATGCGGCGCCATGATGGCACAACAAGACGCCACAGGAACCGGCGACATGCAGGTACAGCGCATATTGTGGACCAGTGCAACATGGTCCGGCTTCCGCTTTGCGCCACCGCCTGTTGATCTGTTGTTGGTCGGCACGGCCACCTGGCCTTCCCTGCCCCTCCCTGCCCACCTGCGGCTCCGCCGTCCTCCCGCTTGTGGCCAGGTCCTGCACCAGCTGCTCCAGGCGGGCCGACATGCGGGTCAGCTCGCCCAGGTTGTCGGCGGCGCGCGTGCGGACCACCTGCGGGGGAACCGCCGGGTGAGGGATGTCAGAAACGAAAACGCGGGGGTGTCGGGAACGAGGGCGAGGAAACTGTAGGAGGCCAGGTGGAGGGTGGACGGTGGGCAGCGCGGCGGTGCGGGTGCAAGCGTGACGCGGTGGAAGGATGGAGGAGGACGAGGGCACGAGTCGGCGTGGAAGGCACGAGCGCGGGTGCCCCACACGGACAGGACACTGCGAACTGCAACGGGAACGAAATAGCATACGCGGGCCATGGGACGTGTGCAGTGCCGTGCGTGCCGGCACCCACGTCTGCCTGGTCATTGAGGCACTTTAGGAAGGTGGTCTGCAGCTGCGGCACGAAGGGCTTGAGGCCGGCCCCCGCCTTGGCTATGAGCAGGCCAAGGGTGCCCAGGATGGCGGCCTTGATGGGCGAGGGGAAGCGGTCGCCGATGATGCGGATGAGCGGGCCTGGGGGCGGGGCAAGGGGGCCAGGTCAGCGGACAATGTACATGCAGAGAGACTCAGTAATGGAGACCCTTTGATGAAAGTGCCAAGGTACGCCTGTAACGCGCATGTGCACTTTGCGGCTCTGCCGTTACCCCCAAGGCGGCAACGACCTCGTGCCACCCCTCCTCCTTGCTCCCTCCCCGCCCCCTCCCACACCCACCTGTGATGGACACCACGAACGGCCGCAGCGCCTCCTCGCTGGTGCTGCCCACCAGCTCGCCCAGGCCCTCGGCGGCGGCCTCGCGCACCTCGGCGCTGGAGCCCTGGGGGCGGGGGGGGACAAAGGGGGAGACGGGGGGCGGGGAGGGTGAGGATAGGAGGCACCAGGGGCGGAGCAAGATGACAGGAGGCGCCAAAGCCACTGTGCCAGTGGGTTGATACCAAGAGCGGCGACACTTCTTTTGCCGTGCGCAGCCTCACAGGCGACAGCCTTGAGCCTTGCCAGCCCGCGCCCCCCCTTCCCCGTAGCCACCTGCAGCGGCTGCAGCTAGGTGGGCAGCCACCGAGCCAACACCAACAGCCAACACCAAACCTAACTCGTAAATACTGAACATCTTTGTCTTCCCCACCACGCTCGCCCACCTGCAGCACTCCCTGCAGGTAGATGGGCAGCAGGGGGGCCAGGGCCTTGGGCGGACTGCACAGCCCCACCACCAGCAGGGGGCCGCCGCGCCGCTTGCGCCGCTCCTTCTCGCGGGCGTCCGACACAGCGGACTGACAGGGGGTTGGAGGGGCGGGGCAGGAGCATGGGCATGGTGTACGTCAGACGCTCGTGGGAAGTAAGACAGAAGGAGGATGGGCGGCAGCAGCTTGCAGCTTGGTGTGAATTGCTAAGGATTAATAGCATATGGGTTCCAAAGCTGTGGCTCAGACCCCACGCCGCAACGTGGCTCGAAGCTGGCTAAATCTGTGCGCACGTGCACAGCCCCGGGCCGTACAACGAGCTGTGCCGTACCTTGAGGCAGTTGACGTACTCCGGCAGGTTGTCCTTGGGGATGGCCAGGCACACGGCCTCCAGCGCCTTCCACACGATGAGCAGGTCCTCGGGGGAGCAGTCCTCCGCCAGCAGCAGCACCAGGGACTGGGGGTGGAGGAGGGTGGGTGGGTTAGCAGGGTGTGGGTTAGCGAGGGTGAGTGGGTAGGGATGTGGGGGTGCAGGCGTTCGCGGCCAGCAGCAGCACCAGGGACTGATGGCAACCGTTCGGCGTGGGTGTGCTCAAGCAGTGTTCCACAACTAGCGACAGGCTACGCACGGGCGCACCGGTTTCCGCCCAATCCACCACTGCCCGTCCCGCCGCCCAGCCTACCCCCTCCCCCCGCACCCACATGGATGAGCTGCGGGATGTGCTCCTCGAACGCCTCCGCGTGGTCTCCCTTGGCGGCCTGAGGCGCGAAGGCGGTGACCAGCTGCGCGGCGCCCAGCCGTGTGGCGGGGTCGTCCAGGCCCTGGGAACAGGGAGGGAAGAGGCGAGGGAGGGGACGTGCGTGTTCAAGCGTTGTGTGAATAAGGGTCGGTGGATGTAGGACTCCCTCTGCGCCGCCACAAAGCACCGCAGAGCACGCTGTACCCCACCTTGACCAGCTGGGGTACTGGCCAGGTGCGGCCCACAACCCACACTTTACAGCCTTCACTCACAAGCAGGCAGCACCAGACCCTTCCATCCATTCCACGGCCGCCCCGGCCCCCCACCTTGACCATCTGCGGCACCAGCAGGTGCAGCCCCTCCTCGTCCACCGCCGCCGCCACCGCCGCCGCCGCCGCCGCCGCCGCGCGCCGCCCCTCCGCCGCCAGCTCCTCGCTGTCGGGGTGCTCCGTGGCCGCCACGTGCCGGCTGCCCGACGCGGCGCCCAGCAGCGCCGGCATGATGGCATCCAGGTGGTTGTTCAGGTGCGTGTCGGCAGCCGCCGCCAGCTCCCCCAGCGCGCGCACGTTGTTGAGCTGCAGCGGCTTGTGCAGCAGCTTGGGGCAGGCGAAGTGGAAGATCTGCGGGCGGACCTGCAGGATGACGCGCAGCCCCTCCAGGCTCTCCCGGAAGCGCTTGTCGTGCTCCAGGCCCGCCAGCATGGAGGGCACCACGCTGTCCACTGCGCTGCCGCCGCCGGCGCCGCCCTGGCCCTTGAACAGGATGCCGAAGGCGGCGCCCGCCGCCTCGCGCACGCCGCCGTCGCTGTCCGTCAGCGCGCACTGCACGGTGGGCAGCACGTCGGCTAGGTGCTCCTGCATGGAGGGGACAAAGAGACGGGCATCGTGTAAGCCTACAAGGTGCGCCTGTGCAGGTCGGGTCGCCCTGGGCTCTGTGCGACCCGTGCCACAGGGACGGGGACTCTCATAACCAACCATGTGGCCGAGTTGCTTGTTTGCAATGTGCCATGAGCAACCCACGTTTCCCACCCCCAGCAACCCGCCCATGCAGCTCAAGGAGTCCGAGACACGCCACACCTAATGCCCTCCGACGGCCTACACGGCTCCGGCGCGTTTCATGGATACGATACCGCCGTACCTAATACAGCTGCCCCCCTTCCCCCACCCCACACCTCACCCACCTGCAGCTGGTGCCTGCCCATGTTGTCCAGCACCTCCTTGAGCCCCAGGCACACGCCCTGGCGCGTGGCTGCGCTGTCGCTGCTGATGCCGTCCCGCAGGATGGGCACGATGCGCGCCAGCACGCGCTCGCCCATCTTGCGCACCAGCTCGCCCAGGCAGCGGGCGGCGGACTGCGGAAGGAGAAGGTTGGCAAATAGCCGGAAGGAGCAGTTGAACTACCTGTTATTACACGGCGTCACCTGGCGCATAACAGGGGTCACAATAGTGCCCGCGCGACAAGGTGTTGGCCAAGGGCTAACGGGCGCAGGCGGCGAGAACGTATGGGCACTGGCGAGGGGAGGTTCCATGTGGATAGGCGCTGAGCGAGCCTGGCGGTTGGCCAGGTGGCCACGTGTCCGCATGGATGCTGGCTGGCCGTGTGACTGCCACGTGTCGCGGTGTGCGCACCTGGCGCCTGTCCTCGCCCTCGTCCGCCAGCGACTCGATGACGATAGACATGAGGTCGGGCAGGATCTGGCCCAGCGTCTTGGGCGTGTTGACCACCACCGTCTTCCACACGTGCAGCGCCTCCTGCCGTACCGTGTACTGCACGTCCGTGCGCACCACGTACAGGCGGGCCAGCACGTCGTTGCGCCGCTCCATGCCTGTGCAGGCAGGTGTGCGAGCAGTGGGACTACCGGTAACCAGTCGGAGTGGAAGGAGACGCCAACATGAAGTTGCAGCTTCAACGACCACAATGACCGTGCCCTAAGCACGCCACGTCAGGCACCCAGTCCTGCAATCTGCTTGCACATAACGCACTCAAATGTGCGCAGGCAGATGCGTATTCGGCCCCTGTTGAGCACCTATTTCATGAGAGACCCACCCAGCGCTGCAATGATGGCCTCGCCGTACGCCTCCTCCGCCACGCCCTCCTCGTCCTCGTGCCCGTCCAGGAACACGTTGCCGGACGCGCCAGCAATCTGCAAGCAGACAGTACGAAGAATGTATTAAAAACACCTTGTCAGACGTCTGTTGATGCAGAAGGCCATGTCATAGATGCTCAGCGCAAATTTGGCGCTGTGCGGTACTGAGCGTAGCAGCGTGTCTGTCGCACGTGAAATGGGAGGCCAACACCCGAAAGGATACAGGCCGCCCTTGCAACACCTTCCCCCCCTTTTGCCCAGCAGCTCGCCCAGCAGCTCAGGAAAGAGCGCTGTGTACCAACACTGGCTGTGTGTCAACCCACTGCGCACAACCCACCTTGAACAGCAGCTTGCCCAGCAGCTTGACGGAGCTCTGTCGGATGCGCCAGTTCTCCGCGAAAATGCCCTCCTCCACGGCGGGCAGCAGCAGCGGCAGCGCAGAGTGCGCGTAGTGGTCCACCAGGATGCGGCCTGGGGGGCGGAGAGTGTGGGGCACGTGTAGTGAGGGTTAATATGCCATAGGCACGCGTGTGGGTAGGCAACGGCGCGGGGATGATGCGTCATGGTCCACCAGGATGCCGCATGGGATGTGGACGGTAGCAGGGACAGCGTCAAGACCGCGTAGTCAGCCTGTGCACGCCCGACAGCGCTGCAGCCAGCACGGGAGGACATGCCAAGCTTGCGCAGTAGTCATAAGGTGGCACTCACTGCCCCGCCCCCTTGACCTGGACCTGCGGGCTTCTCCTTAACCCACCTGCCGACAGCGCCGCGTCCCGCACGCCCTCCGCCTCGTCCGCCAGGCCATCCAGGATGGCGGGCAGCACCTTGGGCAGGTGCACCTGGGGGCAGAGGCAACATGACACAGTAGTGGAAGGTATGTGATGCTACAGACAATGAGGGTCGCCATGCCGTAGGGGTGCGTGGATTACATGACACGTGACGTCCCACTACCAAGAACCCGCCTGCACCGCGTCACCATGGTGAGCGTCAGGTACTGGGAAGCGTGAGTGCACTGTGTCATGCACTGTAAATTAGCCATGGCTGTGCATTAACCCACCCTGCCCCGCACCCACCCACCTGTAGCGCGTCCGCCATGGTGAGTGGCAGGAACTGGAACAGCGTGAGCGCGCCCTCGCGCTGTGCGGGCCGCGTGCGTGCGGCGCAGGAGGCCAGCACGTCGGGCAGCAGCTCGTCCAGGTGGGAGGGGCCCAGCACCGCCAGCACCTCGGCAAGGCCCTGGTGGTCGTGTGGGGGCAAGTAGCGGTAGGGGACACGGGCGTTAGGGTGATTGTGTGCGTGAAACGAAGTTGTGGGCCCGGCGCACACGTCCGCTGCCAGTGCGGCCGCAACAGGCCCACCGCAGACCAATCACAGAGGCGCCATCACCCCACACCCCCACCTGCGCGGCTCCGCTGCGCTCCACGCTGCTCCCCTCGCTGGCCAGCGTCTCCACCAGCCACGGCACCAGGTGGCCGAACGTGTCCTGGCCCATGCCCTGGAGCGAGGGCGAGAGACGGAGGTGTGCACAGGTGTCAGCAGGACGACGGGGGATAACGTCACCCCGCAGACCCTACCGCTCAGCTGTGTCGTAGCGTGTAAAAGGTGGCGTAGCGTTATGTTCGAGGTTCCAAATGGGGCCCCATGGCAACTGCACCGCCGCGTCATTGCCATGTGGTGTTCACCCCATAAGCACCATCACAGCGCCAGCAGCTTCCCGCACCTTCATGAGCGAGCCGATGGCACGTGCCGACACGGCGCGCACTTCCGGCAGGGGGTCCACCAGCGACTTCTGCAGCTCGGGCAGCAGCATCGGGACGTAGGGGCCCATGTCCTGCGGGAATGGGAGCGGCGCCACGGAGGAGAGTCAGGGAGGTCAGGGGAGGGCTCAGGGTGATACGCCGGGCAGCACGTGAAGCCCGCACCGCAGCCCACCGCAGCCCTCCATGTGGGGTGCACCGCACGATTCCAGCCACACGACAGGCACCACCCTTGGGGTTGTTGACCAGGCCGCACGTGCCTCCCTGCCTTCCTACCGTAACACGCTAACACCCTGTGCCGCTCTGCGATCGCCCCACACCCTGGCCCCGCTCCCCACCTTGGGGTCGTTGACCAGGCCGCACATGGATCCCACGGTGCGCGCGGCGCGCTTCTTGGTGTCCCCCGAGCGGTCCCTCAGCCCGCGGTGCACCACGGGCACGATGAGCGCCAGCGAGGGCGCGTCGATGGTGTTGATGAAGGTGGTGTCCAGCAGCACGTCCAGGCAGGGCCGCGTGGCGTGGTTGGGGTCGGCGATGGCGCCAAGCAGGTGAGGGACCAGGCTCTGAACCTCGGGGTTGCGGATCACGCTGCCGATCTGCGCGGGAGAGCGCGAAAAGAGGCGGTGTCAGCGCCGGGACTTAAACTGGCGTACGAGGTATCGTATCCACGTTCGCAGTCCTTCTCCGCCCGGCCCCGCGCTGTCTCACTGAATGGGGCCCCCCCGCGCTGTCCTGCACCTCATAGTGCGGCCCATGCGACATACCGGTACACCCCGCCAGCGAGGCTACGGCCAACTGCAACAGCCACGCCCTGCGGTGTTGCGACACACAGTGCACCGCGCCTCCCTCACCTCGCTGAGCGCCTCCTGCGCCGCGCTCTGCACCTTGGGGTGCGGGTCGCTGAGCACCTCGCCCAGCTTGGGCACGATGGTGGGCAGGCAGGTGCCCAGCTGCTTGGGCGCGCAGTGCGCCATGGCGCCCAGCAGCTGCACGCTGCCCTGCTTGGTGCGCCACACCTTGTCCTCAAGGCCCTTGAGCAGCGCGGGCAGCACCAGCTTCACGCCTGCGTGTGTAGAACAGGTCAGGTCACGAATTTGCATGAATCAGTGTGTGTTTGAGGGCGTGTTGGTTGGCATGAGCGCGGCATTGCGAGCAGGCGACGGAGCATACCGGCGACGGCACAGACCAGCCGTCGGTCTTCCGTGTGATCTGACGGACGGCGGCCGAGTGCGTCTTCGGCTTTGCTACACCCAAGGCTCGGGCAGAGGCTACTGTTCCCCGAGCACATAAACGCTTCCCACACACTCGCGGGTACCCACCCGAGGCGGTGAGCTGTCCCATGATCATGCGTGCGGCGTCCTCAGTGGCTTGGCGGACCTGAGGGGCGGAGGGGAACGGGTGTTGGCGGCATAGTAGGGCGGCCCGTCGCATTGGTCTTCCGTCTACACTGCACATCAATCTGGCACCCCAGTTACGGACACGCACCTGCGGGCTTGCGTCGCCGAAGCAGTTGAGCAGCATGGGCAGCACGTGGATGACGTACGGCTCGAACAGCTTGCCCAGCTTCTCGGACAGGCACTCGAACGCCAGCAGGCCGCCCTCGCGCACCACGGGGTCCTTCCTGTCCTGCGGGGATGAGGGCAGAGTGGAGGGAGCAGCAGGGGTCGGAGTGCTGCTGATGGTGGCCTATTGAGGAGCGACGGGACGGGCGACAGAGCGGCGCTTAGACACGGTTTATATTTGCATAGCAGGGTATACTCTAAACTGTGAATGGCATCCAGCACTCTGTGTAATGTGCACAGGCGGCGCCTCACCTCCACCGCCGCCTTGAGGCTCTCCATGAGGTTGTAGTTCCGCATGGCCATGATGCCCAGACCCTTGACCAGGCCGGAGATGCCGAACGCGGCGCCACGCCTGCAGAGAGAAAACAGAGGCAGGGGATATGTACTAGAATCAGCGCTGTAATAACTACCAGAAATGATAACAACGGCTCCCGGCAGCGTGCTGCGGCCTGGCGATCCAGCCTGCTGCAGGCGTAGTGCAAGCGTGTGTTACACAGGGAGCCATCCTACGCCATGACCCGGCAAGGTGCACGCCTCAGGTGCCATGGCCCAGGCCTGTCGCCACGTCGCACCTATTCACGTACGATGCCAACAGGGGAGACACACGGGGCTAACTAGGACAAACAGAGCCCCACACGTCCGGGGAGGAGGGCACCTCCCAACGCACCTCTCTCCGTAGGACGCGCCTGACACCAGCTGCTTGAGCAGGCGGTCCACCAGGCTCTGCGGGGGCAGGGGGGCAGGGGGTGGGGCACACAGGCAACGGTTAAGGCCTGGTGCCACTGAATGCCCACCCGAGTCCGGAGCCGGCACGCAATGGCCCCTAGTGCCGCATGGCACTCGCAACCATCTGCGTGTGCTCGGCGCATGCTGCACTTCCACCTATACCCACGGCCACCGACGCACTGGTGCATGACGCCGGCGTGTGCTCAGTGTCAGACGCCAGCGGCGCCCCCAGCTAAACCCACGCCCAAAACCGCCGACCCAAGGTACACCCTACCCTACACCGCCAACCGCCAACCGTCAGCACCCCCAACCTGCGTGTACTCGGTGTGCAATCCAGGCAGCACCACCACTGGCGGCAGGCAGCCAGGGCACCAGCTAATACACAGTCACACGCGTCCGTGCCCACCTGTGTGTACTCTGTGTCTGCTGCCAGCTCTGCCAACGCCAACGACCAGAGACATCCCGGTACACCCCACACGCACACCGCTGACCGCCAACGCCCCCACCTGCGTGTACGCCGTGTCTGTTGCCAGCGGCGCCACCAGCGGCGGCAGGCAGCTGGACACGGAGCGCTGCACGGCCTCCGAGGGGGTGCCCAGTACGCCCAGCAGCATGTCCAGCGCGGCGGCGCGCTTGGGGTCGGCGGGCGGCAGGTGGCGGGCGATGGTGCCCAGCAGCACCACCACGCCTGGGAGGGAGGGTAGAATTGGATGGGTTAGCGAGTAGGAGGAGAGTTATGTGTTCTTGTGGTTGAAGGCGGAGTAGCCGGATATCAGGGGAGTTGTGTTGTGGTGAAAAGAGTACATACCCTGTTGGGCCTGTGTGCAACGGCAGCAGCCCGTGTGACCACCGCACATGTGCACCACCCTGACAAAGGGGTGCTCAATGCAGGCGATGCCAATCGCGGGCAGCGGGTGAGGCCGCACTGCAAAGCCCAGCCATTACCCGCCCTCCCCGACCAGGTTGCCGCGCGCCCCCTCTGCCTCCTCCACGTACCCAGCATGTAGCTCCTACACGCGAAGCACGCTTGCCCTGGCCTACCCACCCTCGCGGACCAGGTCGTTGCGCGCCTCCTCCTCCGTGTCCCCCGCCGCCCGGCCCTTGCGCTCCAGGTGGGACTCGAACAGCGGCAGCAGCCGGGGGGCGTGCGCGGCGCCGTGCGTGTCCACCAGCGCCATGCCTTCGGAAAGGGGGAAGAGTATTCAGTGAGGATACGTATCTGGTAAACCAGGGGAGCAGCAGCGGCCAAAGAGCATGCTCCGCGTCGTGCGGGAAGAGGAAATAGCAGCACAAACACCCTAACCCCTCAAAAGCACATGCAGGGACATGGCCTGTGATGATTTTTATCTTGCCCGTAGCCCACGCACACGTGTCAGCACACACACGGCGAGGGGGCAACCACTCCCCAGCCAGCACCACCCCCTGCCGCCCTTCCCGGCCCCACCTGCGGCCACCATCTCCTCCCGGACCTTCTCGTCTGCGTCCGCCAGGCCGCTGCCGATGAGGAAGTCCAGCGCGGCAGGCACGTCGCCCTCGTCCGACAGCTGGGGGGCCAGCGCGCGCAGCGCGGCGGCCACACCCACGCGGGAGCACCAGATGCCCTCTGCGCACAGGACAGGGCGAGGCGAAGGCGAGGAAGCGGGTGTCGGTGTGCCCACTGTAAGTGCCAGGGCTGTCGCACTATGGGCCACCATGGCCACGCGGGGGGAGTTGGCATTTGAAGTGGTGCCGGTAGACCGTATGTGATGGTGGAAAGGCTCTGCAATGTGTAAGGAGCGGGTGCGTCCCTTTCTCACCACGCCACATTCACAACAGGCCTACGAGCTCCGTTGGGCCAAAACGTTGCCTCTTCCACCTCATTGCGCCCCCCTTGCCCCTGCTTCCCCCCTCACCTGGGCTGTACATGTCCACCACCGCCGCCAAGACCTCCCCTGACGCCCCTGGGTGCAGCACCAGGCCGCCGGCCAGCGCGGCGGCGGCGGACAGCTGCACCTCGCGCGCCTCGGAGGCCAGCACTGCAGGCAGGAGCAGAGTGGGCGGAAGGGAGGTTACGACGTAAGTACGTGTCAATGTGGCACGAGGGTTGACAGGGCACGTGTTCCACTCAAAATGCAAGCAAGAGTGGCCAGCCACGGTTGCAACGGTGCGGGTGACACGCGACGCATGATGTCAGCTGGAGGGCAGAAGGCGAATTTGTCTGAGGCCCGTTGCAGATGACATTGCACCAGCACCCGGCGAATGCCCCACACCTCCCCACCGACGCGGTACAAACTTCCCTAGCGCGAGCCGGGACACCGATGCGGTCAACCAATTGACTGCACAACGGCCACCACAGGTCAGTCGGTCTACCCCCCATGCAGCCCATGCCCCACTCACGCGGCACCAGCTTGTCCAGCGCGGACCGCCTCAGCGCCGCGCCGCAGCCCTCCCACAGCGCCGCCGCCTCCGCCGCGTTGTCCTCGCTGCCGGCGTCGTGGCGAGCCATCCACAGCAGCGCGGCGGTGGCGTCGTCGTCCTGCGGGGTTGCGGGCGGGGGCACAGCGAGGGTCAAGCGGGCGGCGAGCGGGCGTGTATGATAATGGCATGTCCGTTGGTGATGTGGAAGGCACTGGGGTGGCAGTACGCTGCGGCGGTCGGTCGCAGTGCGCACGAAAGAGAGCTTGACGCTTTGTCCTGACAGGAACATTCCAGACAAAGCGTTTTATAAATAGAATACTGTGCACGTCAGTAGACACACGCACCTGCGGGAACAGCGCCTCCGACAGCGCGGGCACGGCGGGCAGGGCGGCCAGCGCCGCGTGTCGCACGTGGTGCGCGGGGTGCAGCAGGCCGCTGGTGGCGGCGGGGAGGTCCTCCTCCAGGCAGCCGGCGCACAGCGAGCGGAGCAGCGGCACGATGCGGTCCCTGGAGGGCATGAGGACGGGGCAAGAGAGGGGAGGTTTTGTGGAGTTATACCACAGGGCGTGAAGGACGTGTAAGGCCGGCTGATTGACGTGGAGCGCGCACAGTCAGGCCAGAGTTCTCACAGCGGCACCAACGCACCGTGTGGGTGGACGGGACGCGGGAACCGGCATTGAGGTAAGGGTGGAAATGATTGACGAGTTAACAACACATACTGCCGCAGTGCCTTGCTGGCGAGGTATTATTACTGGAACACCGGACTGCACCCCTCCCCGACGCTCAGCTTCCGAACGGGTTGATCCACTGCAAGTGTCCCGGCGGCCCCAAAGAAACCGAACACCTCCAGACACCTGAAAGACACACTCAAATCCCCCTTATACACACCTAACACACGTGCACCCACCTGTATGCGGGGATGACGCCCAGCAGGTGGTACAGCAGCTCCAGGGAGGCCCGGCGGGGGATGTCCAGCCCGGGCGCCACGTGCAGCGACAGCACGGCCAGGCACTCGTCGTGCAGGGGCGTGTGCACGGGGCTCAGCAGCACCGCCTGTTAAGGGCGGTGGGTTCAGAGGAGTGGGTTAACGGATTGGGTGTTGTTTGTGCAGGTATGTGTGCACGGGGCTCAGCAGAATTGCCTTGAGTGTGGGTTGGGTCTTGTTTTAAGTTAGGAACACTACGGCTGTGCCTCATACACAATGTGTGAAGGACACCAGGCACCACGCCGCGCCCACCTGCAGCACGGGGAACACGTAGCAGTAGGAGCTGGGCGGCAGCTGCTGCCCCACCGCCGCCGTCACGGACGCCAGCGCGTGCACCACACTGGCCACCGCGGGCCGCGTGGCCACCTCCGCGTACGACAGCCCGCGGCCCGCCTGCGCCTGCGACACCAGCCGCAGGCAGGCGGTGAGCGTGGTGGCGGCGCCGGCGCCCAGGCGGCCGGGCATGCAGGTGGACAGCGCGCGGACCGAGTCGAAGGCAACCTCGCCTGGGGAAGCGGGGAGAGTTGCACGGGGGAGAGGAGGAAGGTCAGGGTTGGGGGAAGGGGGCAAAAGGGGTGCTGTGGCGTTGGGCAGGGCGCGAACAGGGTGCCAGGCCTCCAGCAGTGTGCCCACACAGTACACCATCTACAAAACGATGTGCACCCTTGATCCGCACATGAGTCTTCGCAAAGATGACACTCACCCACTAGCCAGCTGCTCATGAGCGGCAGGCACAGCTCCTGGTATGCCTCCAGGTGGGTAGAGGCGGCGCGGGGCGCGGCCTCCACCACGCAGCCCAGCGCCGTCAGCCCCAGCTCCAGCCGGGACTTGAGGGCGCGCATGCGGGCGCGGTTCTGCGGGGGGTCAGCAGAGATGGGCAGGCGGTGGGTCTTTCACGCCATGGCATGCACCATGGTGGGCCTACACCCGTTCACGACGTCGGCTTCGGTGTGACATGTGGGCGCGCAACGGCGGGGCCGGCTATGCGGACAGGACACTAGGCGGTTGGACTGCAGAAGCCACAGCTTGCGGTGATGTTGCCCCTGCCTTTCAGCGCGCCTGTGCATATTGCATGGATGTGAATACGGAGGATGCCTGGTGCAGGAGGCTCTCTGGTCATTTTCCACCCCGCACGCACCGCGCTCTCCTGCGCCAGCTTGTTGCGGCGGAACTCCTCCTGCCGAGCCGCCGCGTCCTTCTTGCCGGGGCCGGGCTTGGGGCCGGAGGCGGCGCGGCTGGCCGCGGCGGGCGCGGGCTTGGGCGGCGGCGCGGGCTCGTCGTCATCGTCTTCGTCCGCAAAGGCACGGTTCTCGGTCTGCGGCCAGAACCGTTTGGGGTGTGTAGGGATTCAGGCACACAGATTCAACAAGGGACACAACGGTTAGTTTGATGGTCTGCAAGACAAACCACACGTGTCCAGAAGCCAGCCCACCGATCGCGGTTGCACACACGCATTCGGAACGCATCCAATCTGAAGCAACCACAGCGTTTGCTGTTGGTTCGTGGAGGCCCCGGCCGTCCCCTCCCCCTCCCCCACCGCACCTTGAACCTGCCGCGCGGCTTCTTGACGTTCTTGTTGGCCACCACCTCGGGCACGTACACGCCCACCGGCACGCGCTCCGAGGACAGCATGCCCTCCGGCGTGTCGTAAACGTCGCGGTCGGCCTCCGTCAGCGCGCCGTGCTCAGCACGCTCCAGCAGCCCGCGCAGCACGGCCTGCAGGGAGAACGGCGCGACGGTAGTTAAGGGTAAATGTTACTGTGTTACTGTGGTGAATGCTGCGGTTGGCTGAAGGCCTGCAACTGTGCGTCGTGTTCCACAGAGGTTCCATCCCGTTTGTGACTGGACCATGCTGCACCGCGCGTGTTTACAACAGCCCCAACGCTCACCGTTTCCATTGCGCTCATACATGGCCGCTGATATCATACCATGTAGTAAACACGCTAAGCACACACAACGCTGTACTCCCGCCATCCTCGCTCCCACCTGCACGTGCTCGTACATGGCGGTGGGCGCCGCCCGCATGGCCGCCCCCAGCGCACCGCACGCCGCGCGCCGGTCCTCCGCGCCGCCGGAGCCCAGCCCCTCGGGGCCCGCCAGCCAGGCGCACACGGCGGCGGCGTGCGCGTGCACACGCGCGTCGAAGCCGGAGCCCAGGCGGCGGGACACCTGGCGGCGGCACGCGGCACGTGGCGGACACACGTGGCGTGGTGGGTTAGAAGCTATGTTGGATTCAGATGGGGGGACCATGCGGCACAGGGCACAGGCCAGGTGAGCCGGCACAGCGGAGAAGCTCGTCACCGAACACCTTTACATATTTTCGTGACACAAACATGACCGGTCAATCCACAGCACTTCGCAGTGACCCCTCTGCCCACCTTGTCGCTTACGGATCGCCCGCGGCGCACAGCTTTCATGCCGCACATTCATTGTTCTGGAACACCAACATCCACACCCCGCAGAACAGCACCGCCTTTCACCCCGTTACCGCACCCTCTTCCTATTCGCACCTCCACCTGCTCCAGCACGCACATCGTACCATGGGCCTACACACCGGAGACAACCCCACCTGCTCCCACACGGGCGGCGCGCGGCGCATGGGCGCGTCCAGCGCTGGGTGGTGCCCCGCCAGCAGCAGAGCCGCCACAGCCGCGCCGTCAAGCGCAGGCAGTGGGTCGGCGGCGCCGTCGGCAGCGGCGGCGGCTGGCTGCGGCACGATGGCCCGCAGCGCCTCCCCGAAGCGCATGGCCAGGCTGCCGGCGGAGGGCACGGCGTCCTCGCCCGTGGCGGCGGCGTCCTGTCAGGAGACGTCGGCACACGGGGAGGGCGTGTGAGCAGTGGTGGCCCTGCTTCATGAGGTAACGTACGATAAAGAGCAAGGCCGCTATGCTACACGCCAGCTGGCGGTGGGCGGCTCTGCCAGTGTTGGTGGCATCCTGCAAATCCTTGAAGAAGGTTGCAATAGCTACTCTGCAATGATCCTGGTCTGCAGGGTACATCAAGGCAGGTTGCTGCGCACTCCACGCGTCCCCTAGCCCCATAACCCCGCGGCACCTCATACGGTAACAGTGCGCCCCTCCCTCCCACACCGCTCACCACAGCCACGGGCAGGCTGCCCCTGTTGTTCATCCAGTAGCGCAGCGCGTTGCTCAGCGGCACCACCAGCCGGTCCGCCTGCGAGTCACGGAGCAGGGAGCCGCCTCAGTTGCAGTAGCAGCAGGTGCATAAGTACAATGGACGTGTGATTACCACAACCCAGCAGGCTTCAGAGCAGCAGCGCGTGCCCACCCTTTGTGCCAGCTCATGCCCACACCCACCTGCGCCGCCACCAGCCTCCGGCACGCCGCCTGCGCCGCCTGCCTGGTCTCCTTGTTGGTGTGCAGCGCCGAGCACAGCAGCAGCCGGGCCACGGCGTCCACGGCGCCTGGGGCAGCAGTGAGGGCCCGCGGCACGCGCACACATGCTTAGGCAAACCCATTCCACGACCACGCTAGAAGGGTCAGTCCAATGCTACACTGGGTAGGAGCCGGGAGCAGCAATGGCCGAAACACGACACAGCGACGGGGGCCCCCGCCCAATGGCGCACCGCCCCATGCTGCTGCCCCAGCATCACCTCATCCATCCTCCCCCCCCCCCAGCCGCACCCTTGCACACATCCCTATTGCCTGTGCCGTCTTGGGGCCGCGGTTGGCCCCAAGTGAGTAGACCCCCGCGTGTGCTGTCGGGCGCAGCCCCCTGTTTTCGTGCCTTCCCGGCTCCTGCCTAGAGGCCACCGCTGTGTCTCCGTCCCATTATGGACCCCCGGCTTTTGCCCACAGTGTAACACTGGTTCACACATCCTTCACAGGCCAGCACACGCACACGCACACCCTCACCCTCGTTGGCGTCCATGGCGCTGCGCAGGGTGCCCTGCTGCTGCCCCAGCACCACCTCCGCCAGCTCCGCCACACGGGGGCAGTCGGCGGGGGGCAGCTTGGCGGCATTCGTGGGCTGCGGCCCGGAGGCGGCGTGGGAGCCGGGCGAAAGGGCAGGGATCCCTAACACTTAGACTGGGCGCCTTAGGCGTGCGAGGGTTGTGGGATGTGCTTTGATCATGCCGTACGGGGCGTCAAGGTACGCAAGTGGTCAAGTTGTAGCTTTTCATGACCCGAATGGCAGTGGCCAGCTTGGCGCCGTGGCGGGCTGCTGCCAAGGGTGCGCGGCCGAGAGGAACCGGCCAGTGGGGGTGAAGGGTGCTCTGAGGCCTGTGAGTGCCGTGCCGCGTTGGAAGCCTGACAGGGGTGTGCGCGAGATTGACCAGTCAACTCGCCTACCTAGCCGCTTTCACAAAACTAGGTACGTATCACTGCCCCGCATGACCCACACACTCCATGCCCCACCTGCAGCAGGGGCGAGTCCGCCTTGAGGGCGGCGGTCCAGGCCTTGTCGCCGGCGGGCACCACCACCACTGAGGAGCCTGCAGCGGCAGCACCAGGCAACAGAAGGGCCAGTATTGACCGACAGAGGAAGTCCGATGGCCCAGCGCACACATGCAGAGCAACCATCCCTCGCAGCTTCCTGTAGGCAACCCTCAGTCGACGTCAACGCCGCAGCAGCATTCCGTCCGGCCTCAGAGTATGTCATGATCACCATACAAGCCGCACCCACCTGTCGCGTCCGCCGCCTGCAGCGCCCGCGCCACCACCACCGCCCCCAGCACCCCATCCAGCCGGAGCGCCGGCTTGGGCAGCGCGTCGCTAACCCACTTGAGGCACACCTCCGCGGCGCCGCCCAGCAGCAGCGCGGGCGCCAGGCCAGGGGAGACCCGCACGGCCGCCAGCACGCAGCGCGCGGCGGCGCGGCGCAGGTTCTCGCGCGCGCCGTCCTTGAGCGCTGCGAGCAGCTGTGCCGGCACGGCGGGCGCCAACGCGTCGGGCGAGACACGTGGCAGCCAGGCGGCCAGCGTGGCCAGCAGCGACACCTTGACGTCCTCGGACACTGCGGTCGTGTAGCGGGTGCGTAGCGGCAAAGGCGTGTTGGCGCTCATTGTTTCCTTTTTCTCCAACGCAAGGGCGATGCCAAGGTGTGGAGGCCAGGGGCCGATGCATTACAGCAGCAGCACCTACTGCAGGCCATGTGACACTCCGCGTCCGGCTGCGGGACAGAACAGCCCGCCAGCCGCTGAGCATGCCGAACCCGGTCCCGGCTGTTTACTGCCGACACACGCCCTCCATGTTAACCCACTCACGCTCGTCCTTGACGGCATTGGCCAGGAACTCCGATGTCGCCGCCGCCAGCTTGCCCAGCGCCGCGCTGCTGTCTGCGTCGGCGGGCACCGGCGCCTCCGCCAGCGCCGCAAGCGCCGCTGCCAGGCAGGAGCGCTCCGCCGCCACCTTGATCTTGCCCTCTGCGCTGCCGTCCAGGATCTACAAGGGCAACATTGGTGCATCGTTTGAGCCAGCTAAACGCCAAGCCGTGCCTTTCTCTGCGTGTACACGTCGGGTCCGAACCTGCGGCGGCCCCGGCACCCACGCTGCGGTCCAACCTGTAAGGGGACATCCTAGAGGGTCAACACGACGTGTAGCCCGCCAGTTGCATACGACCCTTTGCCCCCGCCGCATAACCCGGCAGCGGCACATGCCTGGTATCCGTACATGTCGCACTCGCAGGCTGCAACCCAACAATGCAGCGCCCGCCCGCCCCTTTGGCCGTAATCCACATCCAGCCTTCCCTGACACCACCCACCACCAGCCCAGCACTCCCTTATCAATGCCCATCCTGGCTTGCCCCTGTCAACCGAACCCACCCAATACGGCTCCCCAATCGTTACCCCCGCTTCGCACAACCCACCTTCCTGACGCCGCCTACCAGCTCCGTCAGCACACCCACGTCCGCGCACCGCCCCGCCAGCGCCCGCACGGCCTCCTGCGCCGCTGCCCGCACGCTCTCCTTGAGCCGCATCTGCTGCACCAGCACCGGCACCAGCTCCCCAGCAGCCTTGGCCACGCTGCCGTTCAGGGCAGCGGGCACGTCCGCCGCCAGCGCCACCACCGCCCCCATGGCGACGTCCGGCACGCGGCGCAGCGCCTTGTTGACCGCCGGGAGCACCTTGCCATTCAAATCCTCCTCCGACAGCTGCTGCAGCAGCGGGCGGTAGGCGGCGAGCACGTCGGGCCCCGCCCGCTCGCGGCCACCTACCAGCACCTTCTCCACGTACAGACCCAGCAGCTGTTCGCGAAGTGCTACAGCCCCGTCCGAACCCGCGTTGCCGCTGCTGCTACCCCCAGCGGACTCGAGCAGCGCCCGCGCAATGCCCGCGCCGTTGGCGGAGCTGCGCGCAGCTGCCAGGAAGTCAGCCTGGAGGCCGGGCTTTGACCGCAACAGCCCTTTGACCACCCGTGCGACGCTGGGCCACTCGGCGGCCGCCACGGCAGCGGACAGCTGGTCCAGCAGCGCCCCCTGCACCTCCACCAGCTTAGACACAGCCTTCTTGGTGGCTGGGCTGTCCGTGTCCAGGTTGAGCAGCACGATGCGGCCCCAGTGGAGCAGCACCCGTGCCTCTGTGCGGCTCGGGGGCGGCTTGGAGGAGGCTGCCTTCACCACGGCTGCCGCGAGCGCCTTGACAAAGGCCTCGGAGCGCTGTGCGGCCGCAGCGGCAAAGGCGCGGACCAGGCGCTGGGAGGACAGGTCCTCGTACAGGGACAGGGTGGAGGCCACGAGGCCCACGAGCGCCTGGGCATTGGTGTCCAGGAAATCTAGGTGGAGTTGGTAGGGGGGGGGCAAGCAGGGGGGGGAAACCGTTGCGGGGAGAGTGGTGTAGCAGGGTGGCAGAGGGTGCAGGGGAGAGGGTGAGGCGTGTGCTACGGCGCTGCAGGCAGCCCATAGGTGCAATTGGGAAAGGTGCTTGAGCCGGTGGATGTGCATGTGGGTGGTCTGCCTCGCGCGAAGGCTCGGTATGTGATGCAGCAGGCCTGGGTAGCCTCACGCCGAGGCAAGGCCGAGCAGGTCACTCGGCAAACCCAAATGCCCCCGACCCTGACCCGGCAAGAGGGACATCTGCATATTGCAATCACTCCTTTCCACATGGCACATGCAGACAACCCGTTGCAGCGTGCTTCAACGCGGCGGCTGTGTGGATCCCAAGCGCGGGCACTGACAGATCTGCCATTTATGCCTGTACGTTTGATACCTTCAGTACAAATACACGAATAAGTGCTCCGTTCATTCCTGGGCAAGTCATGTGGCCTAGCGGTCGTCACCTGAAATTGCCCTCGCCTTGTGCGTGTTTCAGCTTCCCTGCCGCTCACCTTTATCAACTACTTCACCAGCTAGAATGTCCGACCATAGCTCCGCCCGCCGCTTGCCTGGCTCGGCGAGGCGTCGCTCAGCGACCTCGATTACCGCAGCCATAATGGCTGGGTGCTAGCCTAAGCGTCTACCCTGTTCCTGAGATGCAAACAAAAGGTAGGTCTACAACCGACTGTGGCTAAAAGTAACGCCTGGGTCGGACCACGCAGGCTGTAGGGTGTGTTTGCCAACGACCAACCGCCAGCGGTCCTACCCGCTGTGGCGAGGACTTGCTGAGACGTTTTGCCCTGGACCCTCATCCCTGCGTCGCGGCTGATCCCACCTTAAGCCCATCGCGCGCGCAGTGGGGAGGTCTGTGGGCCAAATGGGTCACCGCTTCACACCTGTCCACACCAGGGGAGGAAGCAAGCCTTGAAGGAGCGAGAGGGTCCAAGCGCACGTGTCCAGACGTGTCCATCCATGCACCACCTCAGCGGCTCAGGGACAGAACACTCCCTCCCTCCCACCTGCCCCCACCAAGCAAGTATATCCCCACGCACCAAACTGGTTCAATAAAAGGTCCGCACGGCAGTACAACTCCCTCATTAGACGCAACGAGCAAGGAGAGAAAGCAACACGAGCACGCTTGCACAAGCAGCGAAGCAGGTGAGGCAAGCGGAGTGGCGGGCCACGAACCACCACGACGACCACCAGAGCCCCAGGACAAGGAAGCGGTGCGTCTCTGCGTCTCTGCGTCACTGTCGCCGAGTCCCAGCCTCGAAGAACTGGAAACGCGCCCAAAGGTTAGCCGCCATCTGGGCCGAACTCCGAGGGAGCTGTGCTCCCACACGCTCCCGGTACCCTCACGGCAGCGCTGTAGCCGCTGACGGCCCGGCTCAAGAGCTGAAGCGTGGGCGAGGTACACCACCTGCCACATGGGGTGCTAGACACTAGCGGCAGGAGGCACTGCAAGCCAGGCACGGTGCTGCAACAGGGGCATGCCATGCACCTGCGTCACACCCGCAGACCTGCCTACAAGGTATGCACCCTGCGTTGCTGGTGCCCCATTGGCCCCGGTAACAATCCGGCAACATTGGAAAACTGACATATCGTTCTATAACACACCGAGGACGCCGTCGAGTCCAGATCAGAGGGCAAAGCTGCCAACGCAACGAGACTCTGTACAGGCAGTGTAATCCAATGCACGGCTCAGCCACAACGTGCTGGCGTTACCGCTCGCATACGTACACAAAGTGCGAGTAGCCCTGCTTTGGGTACTCTGACCACGCCTCCTCCCTAGCCTCTGGCAGCGCACCCCCGTCGAGCGGGACCTCCACCGGCCCCTCCCGGTACCCCTGTTGCCCCACCTCATAGAAGCACACCCTAGACCACCCCAGCCCCGGCCGCATGAGGTACCGCAAGCGGGTCTTCGGCGGCGCGTACGTGATGCAGATGTACGGCCCCCCTGGCCGCAGTACCCGTACGACCTCCTTCAGCATCGCGTACGAGTCCGCCTCGTCAGAGTCACCGCACAGCAACGCGTCAACCGTGCCCTTGTCCAGCACGCCGCCAAAGGACCCGTCGCCGTACTGCGGCATGGTACGGCAGTCGGCGACCTCGTACGACAAGCCGGGTACGGCAGGGTACAGCTCCTTCAGCTGCTCGATGCACGTGGGGGCGTAGTCCACGTTGACGATTTCCTTGTAGCCGTCCAGGTGCATGTGGTACTGTGGCATGGGGGTGCCAGCGTGCCGCATCAAAGATTGCAGGTACGGCAAGAGAGGGCAAGAGTAATACGCTTCATGCATGGCGTACGAGACGCTAGGGCCTAATTGCTACTTGCCATGCTCAAGTAATTCCTTGCGAGTACCGCAGGTACGAGGAGGATAGCACTTAGGCAGGCCAGGTAGGCAGGTAGGATGGGCGCCGAGGTGTGGGTTAGCCACCAGCGGCAGCCGCAATGGCCTGTCAGCTCGCCGACCATAGCGCTGTACCGGTAACCAGATCGCTCACCCAGACGCCAGAACCCGCCCCACCTGGATGCGGGACGTGCCCACTCCCACGTGGAGCAAAGGGGCTGACTTGTCTAGATGCCTGCAGGCAGGGGCAGGGCGGGTGCGAAGGTGTGGGGTTGAGTCCCACCTGCCTTACATTGGCAGGTGCGTCGTACAGCAGCCCTGACGCCCGGTAACCCATGCTCGTATGCCAGTAACGAGCAAGCGTACCGTACCTGGACACATGAACCAACACCATCTGGCATGAACTCGCACGGAGTGCCCTAACCCCAACCGCCGCAGCCGTGCCAGGCTACGTGCACCCCTGTCCCGTAACGACACGCACGCAACGGTGCAGCACACAGCCTGCTGCTGCCGTGCCGTACCTGGACAGTACGGGCTCCAGGCTGTCGTACCCACGGTACCACTCGAAGGCTGCCCCGCCCTCCCGCCGGTACCGCGCGTCCCAGTACGACGACAGGGAGAACTGCGTGGAGAGGATGGGGGTTCCCTTACAATCCACGGGGTCATGTCGCGCCGGCTTTTACCTCCTGGAGTACCGAGGCAAAGTGGTGAAGTGTTTCGTCTGCGTCGCAGTGCTTTGGGCCACTGGAAAGTCTCTCTGACCGTGAGTACGGTGAGTGTATGGCCACAGGAGAGACTGCTGCCCGCACAGCAGCATGCAGGGGTGCGCTCGGTCCCTTTCTGGTTGCCACCCCCAAAGGCTACGTCGCAACAACATGTGCCCCTACCGCATCCTCGTTCGAGTAGAGAGCGGGGTTGTCATACTCGCTTCCGGCCGCCACCGTGTGCTGCGCACGCTGTGCGGCACGTTGAGGGTGGGGACACGCGGTTGCGACATGGCCCATATCGTGCGATCGTATGAAACCTGTATAGAATGTGCTTCTTGATGTTGTGCGGGTGGAGCCGCTTTGGGTTCTACAGCGGAGACGCATAGCGTTGGCCCTCGTGTTTTGTGGACAGCCGGTACAGCATGGCCGGATACAAGCTCTATGTAAGCTTAGTAGAGTTGATTTGTTGTTCAAAAGGAGCTGATCTGTATCAGTGACCGTTTGCAACCGCTGCAACCGCATGGTCCAAGTGTTTGCGGAGCTCTTGGACTGCTCACCGTCATAGTCGGTGTGTACTACCACATAGACTATACAGGATAATTCAACCGTCTGTAGTAAATAGGTACCGTCCAGAGGCCTTCGTCTCGCACCCGAAGCCGAATTTCAGACCCATGCAGCTTGCAACCCCTTAGCACCACCAGTAATTAGGTATCGTGTACGCTGCTGATTATGCCATCAGCTATTGGTGAGGCAACACAGCCAAACATGGAGCAACCGAAGGCGAAGCAGGGTGTCTATGGCGCCTTCCGGCCCCAGACTGCCCCTGTCTCGCGCAAGCCCACGGAGCCTTTGATAGAGGATGTCCGCCATGCTGAGGAAAATCCGATGCCATGGCTGCGATACTTCTTTCCAAAGGTGCGCTTGCCCTGGCGTGTCGGCAGGCAATTCGACGTGCATAAGGCATGTTGCACGGTTGCCCCAGCGGCGCCTTTGACACCTCTGTCTTTTGCGGGGGTCTTTTGCAGGACTTTGACTTGAGAGAAGGGAAACCAACGGGAGAAAACCCGTACTACCAGGTGGGGCTCACTGGTGGGAGTGGGGTAGGGGCAGGACTAGAACGTGCCTGCCTCAAGGTTTTCGACACCCCATCGTGGTTGTTGAGATCGCTGGTGCGTCGGTGTACCAATGAAGCACCAGGCACGCTCAGCCATGGCAGCTGGCCAGTCCCTGGCTGTCTGCCTCTAACACTACGCTTTGGGCCTGACGTACGTGCCCCCCCACCTCCCTTGTTGCTCCCCTCCCCGCCTCCAGTTCTTCGACGTGTGCCTTCAACCACTGGAGGTACGCTATCGTGCACCACCAAAACACTTGCACGGGGGACGAAGCAAGTAAACTTGCCGCCCCGTACGCACCTACCTGCATGTGCCATCTTGACTTCCACCGGCTTCCTTAGGTCCGCCTATCCCTCCAAAACACCCCGCGCCAGGCCCCCGCCACCAGCCACCTTCCGTACCACCTCCAGGATACACACCCATGGGCCTTGCCCCCAAGCAGCTGCACGTGCCACCACCCATCCCATCGCCCCAGAGCGGCCCCTCCCTCCCTCCCCCACCTGCGGCTACCCCTCCCACCGCCTCCCCACCACCCCCAGGAGGACACCTCCGTGCCTCCCCCCGGGTGGGCCCCCAACGCCTACTTCCAGCTGTCCTTCACGCAGCTGCACGTGCCGCACGGCATGGTGCTGGCCACGCGCGTGCCGCGCTTCCGCGTGCCGCCGCCCGGGGGGCCGGGCGAGGGGGCGGTGGACCTCACGGCCGACAACAGGGCGCTGCTGGCGCCGGGCAACGAGCAGTTCATGAAGGACACGCTGGTGAGATGGAGGAAGGGGCGATGCGGTCCCTCGGTGTGGGACATCACAAGGGCTGCCTTGCTTGAGTGGGCCGGCGGCCAGGCAGTGAATGGGGGCTGCATGGGGCACCGTACCGCACGGCACGGCACTGCGAGGCACCTGGGCGGTTGCTGAGAGGGTAGGTGCCAGGTGTTTGGCCGCACAGCTAGCAACGGGGCGCTGCTAGCCCCGGGGTGGGGTGGGGGGCCGCTCAGCTTATCAGGAATACTGACGGCTCCCAGGTGCCAGGGTGGGGGGGAAGGGTCTCTGGGGTGAGAGCGGCCAGGGGGCCTCGCTGCGCGGGTGTGGGCGGGCAGCACGCAAGGCCTGAAGGACTGGGGTGTATGGCACCACCACCAGCTGGCCCCGCAGACACCTGTCCGGGTTGATTAGTCGGTTGGCCGCTGGCTTGGCACGTGGCCCACCTACGACCCCGCGTCCCCTTGTCCCTCGCCCAGGCCTTCTGCCACAGCGTGGCCACCTTCCGCTCCCGCACGTGGAAGGACGCGCTGCCCCTGGTGGACCTGCTGCGCGGCGTGCTGCTGTACCTGCTGCAGCACTACACGTGGGGGGCGGCGCTGCTGAAGGAGCGAGCAGTCAAGGACGTGAGTGCATGGGGGTTGCAGAGGGTTGCCGAGGGTTGCAGAGGGGCGGTAATCGGCGTGTACCGGGCCACTAGGGGCTAGCTTGTGGGGCGCAAGTAGCGTGCGGATGGTGGGCAGCTGGAGCCGGAGTTAGGGTCCTGCTGGTGTGGGGACGGGCAGGTGGGGGGGGCCCGTGCTGGGCCTGGCTGCGTCGCCTGGGGCCCCGGAGGCGCGCCGGGGTGGTCCACACCGGTACGCAAGCTGCGAATGCTATGGCCTTGCTGCACGTAACTATGCACCCCCGGCTAGGCGAGACACCCTGGGGGCCTCGCTCGGGCTCGGTGCTCAAAATAAGTTCTTGGTCCACTAAACGCCGAGGTGTACTGATACCGTAATTTCATGCTTGGTGCGTACAATAATACCAAGCAACAGCCTCACGCCCCTGGCCACACACCGGTAACTCTTTTACGGCACTGCGGGCGCCACGTAGGCCAACGACGCGCTGGAGGCTGAGAAGGCTCGGCTCAAGGCGTGGCACCAGGCGCAGCTGGAGGAGGCGGCGGCGGCGGCGCAGGCCGCGTACGAGGCCAAGCTGGAGACCATGCGGGAGGAGCTGCGCATGACCATGGTGGGTGCGTGGGAACACAGCACACAGCAGCATCACACATTCGTACAACCTACGTGTATTCCTGCTCCATCCGCAAGAGCCCAAGCCTGCGGCCGGCTAGGCGGACAGATCCTGCAGCCACAGCAGCTGCCCTGCCAGCAGCAACATGTCAACGCACCACAAGACAGTAATCTTAGGTCTGCTACACTCAGCAACACGGTGTCCGCTTCCCCGCTGCCGCCCACCCCCAGGCTGAGGACCTGACGCTGCAGCTGCGCTCGGAGCGCGAGGAGCGCAACCAGCTCAAGCAGCAGATGTCCACGCTGGAGGCGCAGCTGCGCAAGGCGCACGACGCGCAGGCAAACCTGCACCGCCAGGTGGGTGGGGCCGCGCACCCACACATCACGTGGGTGGCACGACTGGTGTGGGGACGGTAGCCGTGCACCTCGGGGCAGGACTGTCGGTCCTACATTCCGTCACAACGGGTAGGCTGTGACGGCAAGCCCCGGGTCTGAACGTGCAGTCCTGGTTGATGCTACCAATGGGCGTCTTGGGATGTATGTGCAGGGCGCCTGCCATTGCACCTTGCCTGAAGGAAGGCAACTGCTGGGGATCCACGCGGAGGTACACACCTGGCAGGTCTTGCCCTCCTTGCATGTATCTAGGCAAAACCCGTTTCATTGTCATGCGTACTAACGGTATCTCACTTGCGCCTGCCCCCCAACACGCCCCCAGGTGGAGCACCTGCAGCTGGAGGTGGAGCACGAGGCGGAGCGCGGCAAGCAGGCGCTGGCGGCGCGCGAGGCGCAGATCCGCGCCATGCGCGAGCAGATGGCGGCGCTGAAGAAGCGGCTGGAGGGCGCGCAGGCGGCGGTGGTGGACGCGCTAAACGCCAAGACAAAAGACGACGCGCTGGGCGTCGCTGTGCGCGCGATCGCGACCTCGCTGCCGTACGGTACGGCGTCATACATTGCGGAGCTGCGTACGGCGGCGGACGTGGACAACGGGGACCCGGCGGCCGCGCTGGTGGCGGAGATGCAGGCGGCGATGGCGGCGCTGGGGGAGGACAGCGGGGAAGGCCCCGCGCTGCCGCCTGCACTTGCCATGATGAAGGGGGTCACACCCGGGCTGATGACCAGCCCACTGGCTGCGGTGGTGGGCGGGGGGCTAGGGGAGGGCGGGGCCACGCCCGGCGGGTCACGGCCGTCGTCACGGCCGGCGTCGGCTGCCATCGCGTCGGCGGGGTACTCGGAAGTCAAGGAGACGCTGGTGTGGAAGTACATCAAGGCGTCTCCGGACCACGGGTTCATGGTGGGGCAGAAGCTGGCGTGGGGCTCGGGCGTGTCCTGGGCGCTGGTGGAGAAGGGCGGGGACGTGCACGTGCAGAACGTGGGCGCCACGCCGGGCGTGTGGTTCTTCCGCGGGCGCAACGCGCTCGGCGGCGAGCCTGCAGGCGGGTACTTCGCCGCGCCCATCGTGGGCAACAGTGGGGAGGTCATCGGCCTGATGGCCGTTGACACCATGGCTGCTGCGGCAGCAGCGCCCAGCGCGGCTGCAAGCGCGGCGGAGGGCGCGGGGGGCGTGATGTCTGCTCTCAGCGCCACCGCATCGCACGCGAGCTCGGCCGGCGCGCTCGATGCGGCCGACCTGTCGTTCGTGCGCGGCCTGGCCGGCGCGATCGCCGCGCGCGCGCGCACAGACCAGGACGCCTTCTCCGAAGCCATGCTCGCGATGGCGCTCGCAGCGGCCGATGACGTGCCCGAGCCTCCCGCAGCCCCCGTGGACCCGGAACAGTTCGTGCCACAGGGCGAGGGGCTCTCCGGCGGGCTGAAGCTCTTCGCGGACGCGCTGGACATCCTGCGCGGCCTGTCGGACGAGGAGCTGGAGGCCCTGCGCAACCTGGACAATCCGGATGAGGCGACGCTGGCGGTGATCAAGTCGGTGCTGGCGGCGGTGGGCGAGGCGACGGGCGCGGAGGACTGGGCGCACGCGCGGCAGCACATCACGCGGGAGCTGCTGGACCGGCTGCTGGGGCTGGACCCGCAGCAGGCGTGGGCGGAGTGGCAGGCGCTGTGCAAGTGAGGAGGGGCGGGCGGGCTTGCGGGGGGCTGGGGGGTGGGGCGGGGAGTGGAAGGCCCTGTGCAAGTGAAGGGGGAGGTGGGCTTGTGGGGGCCGGGGGAGGGTGAGTAGTAGATGGTTGTTGTGTGCGAGTGCGTTTTTGGCAGGGAGCAGTGAGGCATTGGGGAAGGGTAACATGCCGGTGTTGCGTTCAAAACCTGTGCGTATTGCCAACCGTGGCGGCAATACTGGTACCGTGGTAGCAGCCACCTCTTGCGGGCCCCCCACCCCTAGCCCTCTTACCTCCCCTACCCTACCCTGCCCCGTCTGCAGGGTCTTCCGGCCGCTGAACGAGCTGGCGGCGTCCTCGCTGGACGCCGCCTCCACCGCCGCCACGGACAGCGGGGACCCCTCCCTGCGCGCCTCGGGGGCCTTCGCGCGGTGGGCGGCGGCGGTGCGCATGGTGTCTGCGGCGCGTGCGCTGCAGGTGGGCAGGGCGGGCTGGATTCCGGGCAGCAGATGGTAGTAGGAGGGTGCACGGACAAGGGTCCTGTGCCTGTGCCCGTCCGGGCTTGTAGGCCCAGCATGATGTCGGCGTGGGGTGCTGGTGGACAGGGGCTGGTGGACGGGGAGTTGGCGTGGGGTTGGTAGGGCCCTCCAGTCTGGGACCGGCTTCCAGCTTCAGACCCAAAAGTTGGTGCAACTGCCGGGCCTCACAACCAGCAACCAGGCCTCCGGGCAATGAGTTACTCCACTGGCACGCACACCCACACCTACCCCACCACCTCTCCCGCGTGCCCAATCCACCGCCGTCTTCCTTCTTCACTTGATCCCTCGCGCTTCACGCGTACCCGCAGGGCCAGCCAACCTAATACCCATGTAACCGACCCGCCTCCCCCTCAACGCTTTCCCTACCCCTCAGCCAGCCCACCGCCTAAGCCACATCACCAACCCAGTTCCCTTTCCCCTGCACCCTCTTCCCCTACCCCCCAGGGCCTGCTGGAGGCCAAGCTGCAGCGCGCCAACGAATAACCCAACTGACACGCACACCCATGCCCACTCAACCACCCGTTCCCTGGTTACCCCCCAGGGCCTACTGGAGGCCAAGCTGCAGCGCGCCAACGCCGCGCTGATGAAGACCTTCTCCGGCGACAGCTGCAACGCGCTGACGGAGCTGCGCTCGTACCGCGTGCCTCCGCCCATCACCTTCGCCACGCTGCAGTGCGTGCTCATGCTGTGCGGCCACGAGGAGGACGACTGCAGGAACTGGGCGCGCATGCGCACGCTGTGCAACTACAGGTGGGCTGGTGGGGTCTGGGCGAAGCGCGTGGGTAGCTGGGTAGGGTTGTGGGGTGTGGCAAAGGCGTGGGTAAGCATGCACATGGGAAGTGAGTGATTCCGTTGCCTGGGTTGCCATGTCAGGCCGTGCAAGGATTTCCATGCGTTACACCTCGTCAAGCTGCAGGCTCGTCATGCCGCGGCTGGCAGCGCTGCAGCCCGTCGACCCCGCGCACCCAACAGGCCCTCGCCTCATACACCCGCTCTCCCACCTTAGTCCCTCTCCTGCCCTCTTCCTAGGCCCACTTACCCGCTAGTGACGCTGCCGCCAGCCGGGCACGCAGCCCGCCGTGTTCTCGTTGTCTTGTACTCAGTGCATATGTGAAACATTCGGCTTCAAGCAAAAAATGCATTTACAACTGCAAGAGAATGATCAGCTTTAGCGGGGTCTGTCCATGGGAGGAACTCTGACTGGCTGAGTTTTGTTTGTTATCTTACACAGTGCACTATGAGTCATCCTACACCTACTTCTGCCCCCTTCTGTCACCTCTCCCCCTCAGGCTGATCAAGCGGCTGGTGACGCTGCGTCCCGCCCAGATCCCCCGCCGCGTGTTCAAGGCGGTGCGGCGGCTGGTGGGCGACCTGGTGGAGGCGGACGTCAAGCAGGAGAGCGTGGCCACGCTGTCGCTGTACAGGTGGCTCAGCGACTTCACGCGCCTGGCGTCGGTGGCTTAGCGGCAGTAGGGGGGAGGGAGGGGCAGGGGAGGGGCAGAGGGGAGGCAGGAAAGGGGGGGGGGGGGGTGCGTGCCTGTGGTGTCGTTGCGGGGAGGATAGAGGAATGATTCTGGGCCCGTGTTGCGGTAGCTTCACGGCTGTGGGGTGCAGTGGTGCTGCAGCACGTGCGGACGGGGGCGTGCCCAGTGGAGTAAAGTTTGTTTACACGCTGCCAACTGTGGTGCAAGGACAGGGGAGGGCTCTGGCTGGGCAGTGTGGCAGCAGGGTGATGCAGCAGCGTGCTGCGTTAGGCACTTTGGGAAAGGCAGGGGTGACGTTGGCTCCAGGATGGTGTAGTTGACACTCTTTGCCACGTGGCAGCACGGGCGCTGTGCAGGTGACGCAGCTTCCGCCTGGGGAAGGCGGTGTCTGCGATATGAAAGGGATGAGGAAGGCAAGGGAGCGTGCTATGGTTGTCGGGGTGTGATCCAAGGCGTGCCAAGAGGCTGCTGGGCAAGGCTGGTAGGTGATGCATGCATGGTGCAGGGGAAAAAGGGGCCAAGGCACGGGCCCGTGGCGGTGAAGCGAAGGCAGGATGAGGTATGTGCGGCGGGTTGCGCCTCATGATATGCCTTGTGTGGTGCTAAGGTATAGCTTCGCTGACGCCTGGCTTCCTGACGGTAGTTTGGGAAGAGGAACGGCGGTGCCGTGCCTGTAGGTGGCAACGATGAGTGCGGCAGCAGCGTTGCGGACTTGTTTGCCCCTTTTGGGGCCCAGGTCTTGGGCGTTTTTTCCTCCGTGCAGAGGAGCAAGTGTCCTAGCGACGTTGCAACTGGAGAGCGTGGCGTGGCGTGCGCGTATGGTGTGTGGGTTGCGGGAAGGCGGGGTGGCATGTTAGCACTTGGTGGGAGCACGAGTGAGGACTGGTGTTGGGCAAGTTTCAAAGTTCAGAAGCACGGCTTGCAAGTGCTGCACCGCTGATGGAAGCAGTGCGTTTGCTTCCATGCATGGGCAACAGGGCCGCTGCAAGGACGCGTGCCAACGGCCCCTTACACGTCTGTCGCCGGCAACGGCCAAGTGGCAATACCATTCCGTGTCATCCGGATGTCGTACAATCTCAGGAGTCCTGATCCTGCTGGGTGTCGTGCTACTGGTCTGCAAGTTACTGTAATGACGCGGGTCGCCTGCGGGACTGCTTGCAAGGAGTGAGGTACCCTACCCCCCTGAAGGCTGCAGCACCGGAATGCGACGGGGCTGTTCGTGCAACGCAATGCCCCCCGCCCCCCGCCCCTTGTCATGGCTTGGCAGGGCTGCTGAGCTAGGTAGCGAACGCTTAATTGAACACACTAGCGCCTCAGTGACAGAAAGCGAGGTGTTGGGTCCAGTTGGGTCCGGCCCGGGGTGCCCAGTTGTGGCGCGTGTTGCTGCTTGGTGGGAGGTTACCGTGGCTGCACTTTTACGTATGCAGAGGACACGTCAACAGCACGCAGGCAGTCTCGCAGCACATGCCTCATGGCGCATGGGCGCCTGCTGACGTCACAGGCTCACAGCAACCGTCGCGTGTTGGTGTGCACTGCAGTGGCTTCGATTGCCTCTACTACGGTAATACTAACTGCACTTGCAAGATTGCACTTCCATAATTTTTTAAAGGAAGCAGCAGCGAAGGGTACGGGGTGAACGCTAGCCTGACGCTAGCCGGGTGCCATTGGGGTGTTAGAGCCACCGTCGAAGACGTTACGCATTACAAACCCTGAACGCCGAAGACGCAATCAGACACGATGATGCTTCTCCAGTTCCGGCCCATAATGCTCCCGCCGAGACATTCTCCTGTGCCGCTGCGCTCAGCCGCGGCAAAACGACAGGTCACGGTACAAGCGGCACACCTGGACAATGGCAGTCCAAACGTAAGGAGTGTGCGGCCGAAGTCGACAGCGCGAGAGGCAGCACGTGGCTATTTGCGCTCAAGTGTTGAGTCGCAGCCAGGGGTGTCGGGGGTTGCAGTCGAGCCTAAACGCCTGTCAACTCCTTTGCAGCTGGACCTCGTGGCATCGCGGTTTAAGTTAAGCCTGCAGGGCGCGTCGCGGCAAGTGAAGTCACGGCTGGACGGGGCAGAGGCACAGCAGGACGCGCTGGCGTCGCGGCTGGACATACTGGAGTCGCGGTGGATCAACAGCCTAGCCATCAGCTTCATGGCCCTTAACCTGGCAATTGCCGCGGGCGGCGTGCTAGGCAGCCTCCTGCCGGGGGCCCTGCTCGGCCCTGTCATGGTTTGGGCAGCCGTGTCACGATGGGTCGCATGGGGGGACCTGACGAGGGCATGCACACATGCCAACTGGGCTATTGAAACGGCTCAGGCGGAGGGGTTGGCGGACCTGGAGGCCTGCCGGTCGCAGGCGATGGACGGCCTGGCGAAGCCACGGCTCCATGAGTCCTGGCGGGAGTCTGGGGGCAGCAGTGGCATGCAGGCGCGGCGGGACTCAACGGTGAAGCAGCAGCAGATCATCACTGAGGTGAAGGGGGTACAGAAGCGCATGGAGCAGCGGCTGAAAATGTTGCAGTCACGGCTAGACCAACTGCGTGCCCGTAAGGACCGGCTGTTGGCTGTGTGGTTTGCGCTTTCAGTGTGCACACTCACGCCCGTTGGGACAGTAATTGCCGCACTGGGTGCATCGGTCAGCTCCGGCCTGATCGACGTCATAACTTACTTGACGCCCTTGCTCTTCCTATGTCTCGTGCTGCCCTTGTTGATGGCAGCGGTCGCGTCAGAGAAGTAGGGAAAGCTGGATTCATGCAACTATAGCCGGCGGCTGTTGCACAGCGGATAAGCAGTGACTGTGACTACCGGTAGGGTACATGAGCTGGGTCGTGAGCTTAGTGTGGGATGGAGGCTTGCGATGAGGACGTCTCGTAGGTCGTAGCCCAGCGTGAATGGTTGGGGCCAGGGGAGCTCCCCTGGTCGGCCCGAACGTCATATGCGCACCGTGCCAACGACTAGATAAGCCTTCGGCTGGTCCTGGTTGCCCACTGCCCAACCTGATGCTGTGTCGGCTTAGACCACCTGCCATGCGGTCACGCACACTGCGCGTGGCCAGGCGTCCCGCATCGCATGCATGTTCCTAGCGGACTGGTTGCAACGAGCGCTGCCATGCTGCCAAGCTCATGGCTTGCAATACCGGTGGATGGGACCTTGTATGTGAACACTGTATGTTCGTTCGTTGAAGTGACGTATTTTGGATGCCTGCCTGCACGCGCGCTTTGCTGGCTTGCGTCAGAAGCTGTTGCACCGTACGCTGCCTCAGCGGATATGTACTGGCATGTAGACATAAGTGTGTTGACGGCGCGTGGTGTACTGCACAGCGTCGTTACGTAACGGGTTGGAGAGGGCTGCCTGCGGGCGGGGCGTGTATTGTCGTACATTGACGGACAAGGCTGCTGCCTTTGGCCGGTCTGAGAAAGAGCCGTGCGTGTCGTTCGTGGGTTGTGCTGTACCAGCATATGTACGCCAATTGGTCTCTGGTGCTTGTTGCAACGCTACAACGACGGCTATGCGCTGGGCTGCTTGTGCTGGAACCGCACGTAGGACGATGCACGTACGTTTGTGCAGCACGCTGGGGCAGTGTTACCGCGTGCTTGGGTTATTGTGCTGTGTGTAAACGTGGCTGTGTTCGTTTGGAATTGGCTACTCAACAGCAGGCCCGTATGACCATGGGACAGAATTTCGAAAAGTTGGGCTGCGTGCAAGTGCTTGTATGCGTGGGCTTCATGCCAGGTGGAGCACTGACCTGTTGCTTGGGTTAGGGGTCAGTCGCGGATGCAGCAGTCGTCCCCGCAGGGCTTACACGCCTACATTTTGTGTGCGGAACCATAGCTGTGGGTGTGCTGGCTTTGTTTCCCTTTGCCGTTGGGTAACCTGTAGGCTGTGGTTGCAGTGCTATCGGTGTGTCGGGGAAGTCGGGGGTTGTTGCATGCGGAAGAGCTCCCCTGTCCATCAGGGGTGTTTCATCCACGCATGCTTGCAAATGAACTGCTTAGCTCCATCGTTTGCGTTGTGAGCTTGTGACATTTTGGACTGGCCTGAACTGACCCGTTCCTGGTGGGCGTTCCCAAGGGCTAAGTGAGGCGCAGGGGGCCACAGCCTGCCACAGCACATCACACTCCGCGGCGCCTTGCCGCTGTCCGTGTTGTTGATTGCACACTGATACCGATCTGCATTGTCTGTCCCAAGAATTGCCGTGAAATAGATACGCTAGTGTGGCCCTCCACGGTCCGCGCCGAAGCTGCTGCACGCAGGGAGCTCAGCCCCCAAACCTCTGCGCATGTAGACATGCATGAGCGCTGAAGCTGCACGTGGCTTGTGGTGGCGGGGTACGCCTAGCACCAAGGCCCCCCAAGCTCACTACCGGTATGTCCCCCTGCAACGGCACCACACAGCCCAAGGCTGATGCACAGACATATTGACACAAGGATCCAGATGTCGTAGCGGAAAAAGCTGGTGCTGGGACGAGGTAGAGATGCCCGTGTTACACCAGAGGGGCATTCTGGTACCAGTGCGCCATATCCCCACTGACCGCAACTGGCCATGCGGGCCCTGGTGGTAACGCCTGTGGCAATAAACTGCTGAGCTGAGTTGCGGGTTCGATTGCGCAAATGGATGGAAGCTCAACCCAGGGCCACTGCTCACCCATACCGTATGGCACTGCAACGTTGGGCTGCTAGGAGGGACCGAAGGCTGTGCTGGCGCACACACAGAGCACATCAACAGCACCTAAATCGTAACGCAGCAGGCCCCTCGTGCTCTGCACTACCTCATGGCCTCAGGGCGTCAGGGGTTGGCGGGCTACAGGTCGGGGCACGGCGGACATACACCTGCATGGAGCCCTTACTGTGCTGTGGCCCTCCATGGCCCTTCGTGCTCACTGCTGTTCCAGCTGCAAGGCAATGGCTGGCCGTGAAGACGCGGAGGTCGCCCCGAGAAGGGTGAGAGGGGTACGGTGGCTAAAAGTTGTCCAGGCTGCCTCTCAGGTTTGTTACTGCAGGCTACTGCGTTCCTGTGACCAGTAAGGCAGCTGGTTAGTACCCCGGGGGACCGAACCAATTGGGGGCATGGGGTCATAATTCCTTCCTTACCCCCCCACCGTACGGCTTGTAAGAGGTGACTGCCTGGAGGCCCCAGGGACTGGTGGCCGTGGTGGGTTGCAGCCTGCCGCAGCGGTCACGCACAGTGCACGCATTGTAGGAGGGGATCAGAAGCTGTACGTGTACGTACATTGGAAACGCGAAGCAGCACGCAGACAGTAATGCAGCAGACCCCTGACGTGCTGCAATACCTTAAGGCCCCGGGGACCCTGCGGGCTGCAGGTCCGGGGCACCTCGGCATGGGCGCCTGGACGGGCGTATGGCGTCGTACCGACGGTGAACCTGTGGCTTCAGCCCCGCAGAAAAGTGATCAACCTTTTATACTTCAGCTGTTGAGGGAAGTAGCAACGCAGGGTTTCTTGGTGAACGTAGCTTCTTGGTAAACGCCGAGCACGGGGCCTAGCCGAGGGCCACAAGTGCCGCAAGCAAAGCCGTTGCGTAGTAGAACGCTGGAGACGCCAAATGAGCACGGTCATGCGTGCAAGGCCCCTGGTGTTCACACCAAAACCGCATGCTTCTGTGCCACTATGCTTAGCCGCGGCCAGACGACAGGTTTCTGTGCAAGCAAGACATCCCAACAATGTCATCAACAACGTAAGGATTGTACCACCAACGTTGCCAGCGCGATAAGCAGCGTTTGGCATTTGGCGCAACGCGCTGTGTCGCAGTCAAACGCAGTGGCGCCGCAGTCCTGGATTGCAATTCAGCTTAGCACGCTTATGTGCACTCGCAGATGGACCACGCGGCTTTGCGGTTTGAGGCGCGGCTGCAGGGAGCGTCGCGGCAAGTGAAGTCACGGCTGGACGGGGCACAGGCACAGCAGGACGCGCTGGCGTCGCGGCTGGACATACTGGAGTCGCAGTGGGTCAACAGCATTGCCATCAGCTATATGGCCTTGTCCCTGGCAGCGATCGCGGGCAGAGCGCTGGGCCACTCTCTTCCGGCGCTGCTCCTCTGCCCGTTCATGGTTTGGGCAGCTGTGTCGCGTTGGACATCTTCGAGGGACCTGACGAGGGCATGGTCCGAAGCCAACTGCGACCTTGAAACGGCTCAGGCGGAGGGGGTGGCGGACCTGGAGGCCTGCCGGTCTGGGGCGATGGACGACCTTGCGGAGCTGCGGCTCCATGAGTCCTGGCTGGACCCGGCGGCCAGGCGCGTGCGGCTGCTGCGGGACCTGACCGGGGAGCGCATTAGGTCGGAGATGGCAGGGGTGAAGAAGCGCATGGGGCGGCGGCTAAGGACGTTGCGGTCTGGGGCGATGGGTGACCCTGCGGAGTCACGGCTTGAGTCCAGGGTGGACCCGGCCGGCAGTCGCGTGCAGTCGCAGCGGTACCTGACGGGCGAGCGCATTAGCTCGGAGGTGGCAGAGGTGGAGAAGCGCATGGGGCGGCGGTGGGAAATGCTGCAGTCACGACTGGACCAGCGTAAGAACCTGCTGTCGGAGCAGTGGTGGCATATCTCGCTCTTCACACTCATTACGACGGGTTTTGTTGTGTTCCCCGGAGCCCTCACGCCGTTCAACATCTGCTTTTATATGCTGGTCTGCTTGATGCCGGCGTCATGGTGGAGCACCAGGGAGCAACCCTCCCCGGCCCATGCAAGGCAGGCGCGTGCGGCATGGAGAAACCTCTGACCCTGCTGGATGCCGTTTGGTCGGTGGCCGTTTATACACAAGGACGAGCTGCTGCACAGCAAACAAGAGACAAGTGTGTATAAATATGAAGTGAGCTGAGCAAACTTGTTTGTGGCTTGCCTAGAAAGCACGTGCTCGTACCCTGGCATGGTGGGGAGCCGCGCAACCACAGCGCACGGTGCCAACGACCGCCGCCAACTGCCCGGCCCATTCGGCAGAACCGCACACGCATGGCCAGGTGTCTCGGCATGCATCTTGCTGAGGTGACGCGTCGCATCTGCCTGTATGTGTGCTCGCTTCGCTGGGCGCAGTTGTACCGTACATTGCCGTTATGTACCGGTGTTCAGCCATGTGCTAGTCCGTCATGTGCTGGCATGTACAGATGTGTTATAGGTGGGCGCGTGGTGAACTGCACGGTGTCGTTACGTACCAGTGTGTAGAGAGGTGCTGTGGGGCGCGCTGTACCATATACTGTATTGATTTGGTACGCAGAGGTGTGCCACGGCAGCCAGGCGTGTGGTTGCGGGAAACTGGTCCTGAGTTCTGGGACCAGGTAGGTGGCTGTATGCCCATTGGATGCCTGGCAATACCCTGAAACCATGGCTGTGCGCTGGGTTGCGTGTGCTTGCAATCGTACGTAGAACGCGGTGCCTGTGCTACGACACGCGTGCAGTACATGGGCAGTGTACTGCTTTTTTTTTTTTTTTTTTTTTTCTTCGTGAGAAGGTTACAGGGGCTAGGAATTCGGTGCTTGG
>VFQN01001205.1_pt1 | contig 44661 bp, 37 predicted proteins | sample 3512371 | NCBI WGS metagenome assembly VFQN01 (sample SAMN10412370, study PRJNA504923) | tailings metagenome | isolation source: Replicate 2 from Balatoc abandoned mine | place: Philippines: Itogon, Benguet | collected 2017-08-28 | reverse complement strand
GCCAAACGAGGCTCCCTTACTGCGACGGATGAGGCGCAACTGCTGGAACAGGCAGGGTATACGGTGAAGGTTGTCCCGGGATCACCTTTGAATCTGAAGATCACCACGGCTGATGATCACCGGATCGCGGACAAGTTGCTCAGCCTGCTGCCAGAGGAACGGAAACTGGGGCTGTTGCACCCGTTTGCAGATGAAGATCCCCGCTGGCCGTGAAGGATCGCGAACCCGCCAAGGGTGCTCTCACAACCGGTCCTTCGCCTCGCTGGCGGTTTCGGGATTGGCAAAGACACCTCAAATCGCGGATTCCTTGCGGCCGCACTCTGCGGTATACTCTCCCCAGTGGGTCTTGGCGCATCCGGTGCGCCCGCGTCCGTTTTTTGATCCCCTCGGGGGTGCTGATATGTCCGAAACTGTCTCCAAAATCCTGATCGCAGACGACAATTTGCAGAACTGCGAATTGCTGGATGCCTATCTCTCGGAGTCGGGTGAAAACTACGATATTGCAATGGCTTACGACGGCCAGGACACGCTGGCGAAAGTCGCGGAGTTCCAGCCGGACCTGATTCTGCTGGACATCATGATGCCCAAGCTGAGCGGTTACGAAGTCTGCCAGCAGCTCCGCAAGGATGCTGCGACGCGGGACATTCCGGTGCTGATGGTGACCGCGCTGAATGAAATCGGCGATATCGAACGGGCCGTGCGGGCCGGAGCAGACGACTTCCTGACCAAGCCGGTCAATCGCCTGGAACTGACCACCCGCGTCCGTTCGCTGCTGCGGGTGCGGCATCTGACCAATGAACGCGACCGTCTGCTGGCATACCTTGAGGAAGTGGAAGGCGCGACCACGCGCTCTGCCCGCTGAACATCAATTCGATCGTCATGTTTTCCCTGAAGCCGGGGGGTGACCACCCCTCGGTGCCTTTTTTTGCATTGGCAACCGCTCGTGTCCGCGCTCCCCGACGTCCATCTGAAACCCCGCAAGGCCCTGCCGTTTTTCAGCCATCATCCGTGGGTCTACGATACTGCTATCTCGGAGGTCAGCGGCGATCCTGCGCCCGGGTCCGCCGTCGTACTGCGATCGGCCGAATCCCGGTTCATCGCGCATGGGCTCTATAACCCGCACAGCAAGGTTCGCGTCCGGCTGTATTCCTGGGTTGAAGAACAACCGCTGACCGACGCCTTCTGGGGCCAGCGGCTGACGGAAGCGATCGAACTGCGTCGCCGGTTGTATGGCGATTTCACGTCGGAGTCCGCCTGCCGACTGGTCTACAGTGAGTCCGACCAGCTCTCCGGTTTGGTCGTCGATCGCTTTGGTGACTGGCTGTCGGTGCAGTTCACGGCCCTGGCGATGGCGGAACGTCGGCAGTTGATCATCGATTCCCTCGTGAAGCAGGTCGCGCCCCGCGGCATCTATCTGCGAACGGAAAAGGGGATTGGCAGCATGGAAAAGCTGCAGATCGAAGACGGTCTCGCCTGGGGCGAAGCTCCGCCGCGACCGCTGTTCATTCGCGAAAACGACATTCAATACGGCGTCGACCTTACGGAAGGCCAGAAGACCGGCTTCTTTCTCGACCAGCGTGACAATCGCCGGCGAATGGCAGACTTCGTCCGCGGCAAACGCGTGCTGGATATGTTCTGCTACTCCGGCGGTTTTTCCATGAATGCGCTGGTGCATGGTGGGGCTGCCGAAGTTGTCGCGATTGACGGGTCCGATGCCGCCATCACTCTGGCACAGAACAACGCCGAGCTGAACGGCGTCTCTGATCGCTTCCGGGTGACGAAGTCCGACGGCTTCAAGGCACTGGAACGTCTGGCCGGAGAAGGCCAGCGGTTCGATGCTATCATTCTCGATCCGCCCAAAATGGCCCGCCGTCGCGATGCGTTGAATGCGGCACTGCGAGGTTATTTCAGTCTGAACCGTCTCGCAGTCGATTTGCTGAACCCCGGCGGCATTCTGATGACCTGCAGTTGTTCCGGCGTCGTCTCGCATCAGCACTTCGTCGAAGTGCTCGCCCGCGTGAGTCTGGATTCCGGCCGGCATTTGCAGATCCTCGAAGCCCGCGGCCCCAGCCCCGATCATCCCTCGTCGATCCACTGCCTCGAAAGTGACTATCTGAAGTGCTATCTGTGCAGGGTATGTTGAGAGTTCAGGGTTGAGAGTTGAGAGTCAGATTCAATTCATTGACCCGCCATGAACGTTCAGTGCATCGTTTTGTGGTCGCATGTTTGCCTTTAACTCTCAGCCCTCGACTCGAAACTCTCAACCAGGGTCTTACCCTTGTCCCGACGTAAACCACTTCCCGACGACGAGATCGATGCCGCTCTGGAGGGGCCGCGGCCTCGTCCGCATGAGCAGTTGCTGATTGATGCTGTCGCAGAACTGCCGGCAGGGCGGTTGTTGTGCAATACCGCCGGTCGCGGGCAGTTCGTGCGCGCCTACGCCGAAGCCCATCCGGGTTCGTCGGCCATCTGCTGGTTTCTGGACGTGTTTCAGAAGGACCAGGCACAGATGGCAGCAGAGGTGCCCGCCGGAGTGGACTTCTTCTGCACGCCCGATCTGCCGGAAGGCCCGTTCGACGTGGTGGCCTGGACGCTCGGCTTCCGCGGCGAAAACGAACTCAAACGGGAGATGCTGCAGGAAGGGTACGTGCGACTGGTCGACGGAGGTCGCTGTGTCACGGCGACGGACAAGGAAGAAGACCAGTGGCTGCACGCCGAGATGAAGAAGCTGTTTCCCAAGGTCACGCGGCGACCGTTTGACCGCGGCGTGCTGTATCTGGCGACCAAACCGGGACCACTGGCCAAACGCAAGAACTATGACTGCGAGTTCGCCTTCCGTGATCGCGACCGGTTGCTGCAGGCGTATTCCCGACCGAGTGTCTTCGCGCATCGCCGGATCGATCTGGGCGCGCGGCGGCTGATCGATTTCATGGAAATCACGCCGGGGATGAAGGTGCTGGACCTGGGGTGCGGTTCAGGCACGGTCGGCATGGCAGCTCTCGCCCGTGCGGAGAACGTGGAAGTCCTGGCGGTCGACTGCAATCCCCGGGCGCTCCAGTGCACGGAGCGCGGCGTCGAGAAAAACGGTTTGACCGGCCTGACGACGTCACTCGACGCTATGGGCGAAACGATTCCGCCGGAAGAGTTCGACCTGGTGCTGGCCAACCCGCCTTACTTCTCGAACTACCGCATCGCGGAACTGTTCCTGGAGATCGCGAAGAAATCGCTAAAGCCCCGCGGCAAGGTGGTGGTCGTCACCAAAACGCCGTTGTGGTTTGAGGAAAACATGCCGGCGTATTTCCCGCGGATCGAGTTCACGCCGGTGAAAGACTACGTCCTGGTCCACGCCGAGCACCGGCCACGGCGTCCGAAGACGTATGGATGAGCAAGTAGGGTCCGCTGTGCGGACCTTTTTCGGATGGAATGTTGACGAATCGAAGCAATCTATGGTCCGCTCAGCGAACCCTACTCGGCTTGAGCCACGGATTGAACAGATCGTGTGGCATGCTTGCCCCTCAAGGCAAGCATGGGCGTTGACGAGGCGTGGTTGATGGAGTCGTACGAAAACATGCTTGCCTTGAGGGGCAAGCATGCCACCCCGATTGAAATGCGAATGAATGTCCCGAGGAGATACAGCCCCTCGGCTTCTTGTGCACAAATGAGTCCAGCGTGACGACGTATCCTTATCACACGACGCGGATTGTGGAGAAGTATCTGTCCGGGGTGCGGATTGATACGTTCCTGGAGCGGCATTTTCGCAGTTACACGGCGTGGCGGATGCACCGGATGGTGCGGGCCGGGGCGGCGACGGTGAACGGGGAAATCGCAGAGCCGGCGCGTCGTGTCTTTACCGGGCAGGAAGTCGGTATCCGACTGCTGGAGCCGCCGGATGACCTGATGCCGGCCGAGCCGATTCCGTTGCAATTGCTGTTTGAAGACGATTCGCTGATCGTCGTCAACAAGCCGGCGGGGTTGATCGTACATCCGTGCGGTGAAAGTCCGAAAGGGACGCTGACGAACGCGGCTCAGTGGCTGCTGGATCAATCGGGACCGATCAAGGGATTGTACAAGCCGGGTGTCGTGCATCGGCTGGACCGCGACACCAGTGGCGTGATTGTGCTGGCGAAAGATCATCTCTCGCATCGACTGCTGTCCGTGGAGTTTCAGCGCAGCAGGATTTCCAAGACGTACATCGCGCTGGTGGACGGGATCGTCCAGGACGACGAAGGCGTGATCGATCAACCCATCGGTCGCGTGCGCGGCTGCAGCAGCGCGCTGATGACCACCCGCGGCGATGCCATTGATGCGAAGGCGTCGAAGACGTCTTACTCCGTCCTCCAGCGGCTGCCGCAACACACGCTGGTGCGGTGTCGCCCTCGTACCGGCAGACTGCACCAGATTCGGGTGCATCTGGCCTCGATCGGTCATCCGATTGTAGGTGATGAATACTACGCGGCTTTTGGCGAGCTCAAGCCGCCGCGGCCGCCGCTGAATCCGGATGGCACGCGTCCTGGTCCGGCGATTTCGCCGTACATTCCGCGACAGGCGCTGCATGCCGCCGAACTGGGATTTCCGCATCCGATCTCGAACGAATGGATGGAAGTCACAGCGCCGCTGCCGGACGATTTTCAGCGGGCGATTGAGGTGCTGTCGTAGCGCTTCCGGAAAATATTTCGTTGAAAGCAGCCCGGTGATGTCTATCGATTCATTCGTTTCCAGGCAAGTTGACGACTGATGATGGCTGATGCTGGATTCCGTTCAAAATGAGGAAAGAACCACGGAAGACACGGACCACATGGAAGAATTCCGAAGTCAATTCATTGGCCGCAAAGAAGCACAAAAGGCGCAAAAAGGATTGAACGGGCAGCATTTTATTTTTGCGGTTTTTGTGACTTTCTGTGGCCCAGGTTCTTTGTCTTTGCTTTTTTTCGTGTGGTCCGTGTCTTCCGTGGTTCCTCTCCTGAATCGTTTACAGACCACGGGATAGCCATTCCCGGCCTCGGGGAAACATGATGTCCGCTCGAACGCCGGTGCTGCATGTGGTGCTGTATCAGCCGGATATTCCGCAGAACACGGGCAACATCGGGCGGACCTGTGTCGCGGTAGGGGCCAAGCTCTGGCTGATCCGGCCGCTGGGCTTTCAGCTTGATGAAAAGAGGCTGCGTCGGGCCGGCATGGACTATTGGCCGCATCTGGATTACGAAGTCGTCGACAGCTGGGACGAATGCCGCAGCAAGATTCCGGAGGGCCGCGCGTGGCTGGTCGAGAATCCCGCCCGGCAATGGCTGTGGCAGGCGACGTTCACACCAGGTGATTTGCTCGTCTTCGGCAGCGAAACCCGCGGCTTACCGGCGGCTCTCATGGAAGAATTTGAGGCCACGACCGTCCAGTTACCGATGCGCAGCGCAGTCCGCAGCCTGAATCTCGCGAGCACGGTCAACACGGCGGTCTATGAAGCCGTGCGGCAGTGGGGGGGATTGCCGGAATAGTCCGTGGTCCGTTGTCAGTGGTCCGTTGCAAAAATGCGAATTCAGGGGAGTCGTTCAAATGGGGGTGATTTCCGGGTGACATGCTTGCCCTTCCAGGCAAGCATGTCACACCCATGGATCCTGTGAATTCAGCGAGCGAACATCCCACCACCAATTCCCGACTGCAGCCACGAATTCGCCACTGACCACTGGCCACCGACAACGGACAACTGACAACGGACAACGACCCCGCAATCTGCTATCCTGTTCTGTCCGCTGACCGACCAACACCACCCTCCACCGGGACACGACATCGTGATTTACGCCAATATCATGCTGCGGGTCAAAAACTCGGCCGATGTACCGGTGATCCGCGAACTTCTGGCCGAACAGCGGCGTCTGTCGCTCGAGGAACCCGGCTGCGAACGGTTCGAGGTCTACCATTCGACCACTGACCCGCAGACGTTCCTGCTCGTCGAACGCTGGGCCAGCCAGCAGCATCTGGACGCGCATCGTCTCGCGACGGCCTACACCACCGTCTATCAGCCCCGGGTGCTGCCAAAGGTCGATCGGGTGGCGCATCCGTGCGACTTGATCGAATAGTCTTGTTGCGATCGTCAAGACCGCGGTGAGTTTGTCGGGGGACAATGTTCCTGTCGGAGTCCAGCAGATGACGATTTCCCACGTTCGGTTCGCCTGGGCGTTTTCAGCATTGCTGGTCGGGTGTCCTCAGGCCTGGGCGGCGCCGGTGAGTGCGTTGGAAGTCGTCCAGCAGGAATCGCGGTTTTCAAGTCCGTCCAGAATTGCCGTGATTGATATGGCCACTGTCTTCCGGGCTACTTCAGAATTCCATGAACAGCGAGATCGTCTTAAAAAAGAGGTAGAGGACGCGCAGATCCTTACAAAGGAAATGTCTCGCGAAATTCAAACGATGTCCCTGCAGTTGAAGAAGCTGGACAAGGATACGAAAGACTATGCTGATCAGGAATTTCGCATCAAACGGAAAACTTTGGACTTTGAGAATTACGGCCGTGAGTTGCAACTGGAATTCCGAAGAAAAGAAGCCACCATCTACCGGGACATTTACCTGATGGTGTCCAGGGAAGTCGCGGAATATGCCAAAGAACACAGTATTGATCTGGTTATCCGTTCGGTTCCGCTCGAAAAAAGCCTGGAGGACACCGATCCCGGCGAAATGCTTGAGACACTGAATCGAATCATTGTCTTTCAAAAAGATCGATGTGATATCACGCAGGACATCATCGGTCGTATCAAGCAACATCCGGTCAAGAATTCATCGGCCAGCGAACCATCGAATTGACTCTCAACTCTCAACCCTAAACTCTCAACTGAATCCCATGCTGAACAAAATCTCGTCCCGTATCACCCAGCCCCGGTCGCAAGGTGCCTCTCAGGCCATGTTGTATGGCACCGGGATGACGCCCGAGGATATGAACAAGGCCCAGGTGGGCATTGCCAGCGTCTGGTACGAAGGCAATACCTGCAACATGCACCTGAATGACCTGGCGGCCAAGGTCAAGGAAGGGGTCGTTGCCAATGACCTGATCGGCATGCGGTTCAATACCATCGGCGTCAGCGACGGCATCTCGATGGGCACCGAAGGGATGTGCTACTCGCTGCAGTCGCGCGACCTGATCGCCGACAGTATCGAGACCGTCATGGGGGCCCAGTGGTACGACGGCCTGATCGCCCTCCCCGGCTGCGACAAGAACATGCCCGGCTGTCTGATTGCGATGGGTCGGCTGAATCGACCGGCCCTGATGGTCTACGGCGGCACCATCCGTGCCGGCTGCACGCCGCGGCACCCCAAGCTCGACGTGGTCTCGGCCTTCCAGGCGTATGGCGAATACATCGCCGGCCGCATCACGGAAGAGGAACGCGCAGAAATCATCCGGTGCAGTATTCCCGGCGCCGGCGCCTGCGGCGGCATGTACACCGCCAACACGATGGCCTCTGCCATTGAAGCGATGGGGATGTCGTTGCCCTACAGTTCCTCGATTCCCGCGGAAGACCCGCTGAAACTGGGCGAATGCGTGGCAGCCGGCAAGGCGATTCGCAACCTGCTCGAAAAGGATCTGAAACCGCGCGACATCATGACCCGCCAGGCGTTCGAGAACGCGATGGTCGTGATCATGGCCACCGGCGGTTCGACGAACGCCGTGCTGCATCTGATCGCGATGGCCCGGGCTGTCAATGTGCCGCTGACCATTGACGACTTCCAGCGCGTCTCCGACCGCATCCCGTTCATCGCCGACCTGAAACCCAGCGGCAAGTACGTGATGGAAGACCTGCACAACGTCGGCGGCACTCCGGCCGTCATGAAGTATCTGCTGGAGAAAGAACTCCTCGATGGGGAGTGCATGACGGTCACCGGCAAGACGATCGCCGAGAACCTGGCAGACCTGAATGGTCTGGCGGAAGGTCAGCGGGTGATCGTGCCGATCGAAACGCCGATCAAGGAAACCGGCCATATCCGCATCATGCGGGGCAACTTCTGTCCGGAAGGGGCCGTCGCCAAAATTACCGGCAAGGAAGGTCTCGTCTTCAAGGGAATCGCTCGCTGTTTCGACGGCGAGGAAGACATGCTCAAGGGTCTGGAAGACGGCAAGATCCAGAAGGGCGACGTAATCATTATCCGCTATGAAGGCCCCAAGGGCGGCCCCGGGATGCCGGAAATGCTCACGCCGACGTCCGCCATCATGGGCGCGGGCATGGGGTCCGACGTGGCCCTGATCACCGACGGTCGTTTCTCCGGCGGTTCCCACGGGTTCATCGTCGGCCACGTCACCCCGGAAGCCCAGGCAGGCGGTCCGATCGCCCTGGTGAAAGACGGCGACGAGATTACCATCGATGCCGAAGCCAACCGCATCGACGTCAATATCACTGACGAGGAATGGGAGCTCCGCCGTTCCATCTGGACTGCCCCGCCGCTCAAGCACACCCGCGGGACGTTGTACAAGTACATCAAGAACGTGAAGAGCGCCAGCGAAGGGTGCGTGACGGACGAGTGAAGCACGCCGAAAAGCACCGGGGGGCTGTTTCCTCCCGGTGTCTTGCGGAACTTCAAGCTGCGGAAAGGAGCCCGGGGAGACGCAACCCCCGGGCTTCTTTCGATTCACTTCCCGATCAGCTTCGCTGCTTCTTCCGCGGGGATCTCCCGCACGTAGATGTTCCGCCAGCGGATTTCGCCGCCGTGGGTTTGCAGCATGATGGGGCCCATCTTGGGGAGCGGATGGGTGCGGTCCCAGTAGTTTTCCATGACGGCACCGTCGACGACCAGTTTGTCGTTCAGCCAGACCCAGGTGTTGCTGCCGATCTGGCGAATGCGCACGTTGTTCCACTCTCCGAACGGCTTGTCGGCGTGGACCAGCGGCAGCTGACCGGGCGTGCCTTTGGTGTTGTTGAACAGGCCGCCCGAGCCCTTGTCGGCGTTGCGGTCCCACTTGCCGCCTTCCTTGGTGGTATCCCAGATCTGGACCTGGGGTGTGCCGCGCAGGTAGATGCCGCTGTCGGCCTTCGCGACGGTCTTGTAGTCGATCAGAAACTCGATATCACCGAATTCGTCGTTGGTAGTGGCATACGGACCGGTGCCGTCGTTGACGAGTTCACCGTCCTCGACTCGCCAGTGTTTCGGGAACTCTTCTCGTTGTGTTTTCAGGCTGGTTTCGCGTTTTTCCCCATCCAGCTTGACGACAGCATGCGGATTCAGACCGTACCAGCCGGAGAGATCCTTGCCGTTGAACAGTGCCCGGAATCCTGGCGGCGGGGCGGGATCTGCGGCAGAGGCCACCAGCAGGGGTGTCAGCAGAAAACCGAAAACCAGGCAGCAGATTGGTCGCGATCCGGAAAGGCCCCGGGTGAGAAGAGACTTGCTTCTCAAGTGTGTCTGCAGGGCAGAACGTCGCGTGGTTGACCGCATGCGGAACATCATCTTCCAGACTCTCCCGTCATCCCGAATTGGAAGGCCAGAGGGATCGGTAGACGCCCTGGCCAGCTGTCAGCAGCCAATGCTGATGCGAAATCGTAACCGCTGACCGCGGCGCTGGTCTACAGTGCCGCTGGCGTCGTATCTGAAATGCAGAGAAACATTTCCGACGAAAGAAGTCCTGCCGTTGCGAGGAGTGGACGCATAAAAAACGTCCTGAGTGCAATAGAGAGTTGCCGGCTGCCTCGCTATAATCACCCGCGGACGAGGTCGCTACCGGTGGGGATTTCGTCATTGGATTTGCGGCAGTTAGCGGAGAACGCAGGGTTTATGCCCAAAGAAGAGGCTATCGAAGTTCAGGGAAATGTGGTCGAGGCGCTGGCGAATACCCAGTTCCGGGTGGTGCTCGACAATGGTCATTCGGTGCTGGCCCATGTGGCCGGCAAGATGCGCAAGCACTTTATCCGTATTGTGCCGGGCGATCGCGTGGTCGTGGAAGTCTCTCCCTACGATCTGAACCGTGGACGGATTGTGTTCCGCGAACGCTGATTTCGGCGTGCGACAAGGTCGTGGCAGGGGCCGTTCAGGAAGTTCTGGAACCTGCTCCGATCGTCTGCAGCGGTCTGCTGCCTGCCGGACAGCCAGGGCGTGTCATCGCCTGCCGTCCGCAGCCCATCCCGCTTTTCACCTGACGGATTCAAGGTCATGAACAGCGGCGATTCCGCAGCTGGCACGCTGCCTTTCGTGCAGCTCTTTACGGACGGTGCCTGCCGCGGTAATCCGGGACCCGGCGGCTGGGCCTACATTCTGCGCCATCCTAAAACGGGGGCGGAGAAAGAGGCAGCAGGAGCTGAGGCACTGACGACCAACAATCAGATGGAGTTGCAGGCTGTTATTTCCGGCCTGCAGGCATTACAGCGTCCGTCCGCGGTCGAGGTGATCACCGACAGCTCGTACGTCTCGAAAGGTAGCCAGGAATGGCTGCCCGGCTGGAAACGAAACGGCTGGCGCCGACGGGACGGGAACCAGTGGAAGCCGGTCAAGAATGCCGAGCTTTGGCAGGAACTGGATCGTCTGCTCGCCGGCCACCAGGTGCGCTTCACCTGGATTCGTGGCCATGCCGGACACACAGAAAACGAACGCTGCGACGAACTGGCGGTAGCAGCTGCCCTTGCATTGATGGAACGCAGCAAGGGCTGAGCGAGTCCGCACGCCGGATTTCGCCCGCGAGTCTGCCAGATCAGTAGCGGAGTTCGCCTCCCAGGTTCAGGCCCTGAATCATCACGCCGGTGTAATTCACGTCCTGCTTGAAGTCGGACTGCAGCTGGTTGGTGACCGTGCCATCCGGGTTCTGGGTTTGTACCGTTTTGGCATTGTAAACAATGTTGCTGTAGGGACGTGTGAGGTTGCCGACCCACATCAGGTTATAGCCGACCTGCAACGTCAGGTGTTCTGTGACGTGCAGTTTGGAGTAGACTTCCAGATCGCCGATCACACCGAAGGTGGTCTTGTTTGCACCGATCGACTGATTGACTTCAATGGTGTTCACGTTCGGAAGCCCGACGGGTGCCAGCACGTTTTCCGTTTCCAGATTCGCGTCATAGCTGTTCATCCCGAGCATGACCTTGGGCTGTGCCCCGAGAGTGAACCAGCGGCTGGTCAGTTCGGACCGCAGTCCGATCTGGGGACCATAGACATTGTTGACGGTCGACGCATCGATCCGGCGGCTGACAGGAATTGCGACCGTTTCGCCGGTCGGCAGATAGCGGTAGCCGCCATGCTGATCGAACTCTTCAGCGAATCGCAGGTAGCGGAAGCCGGCGAACGGCTGCAGGACCAGCGGGCTGTTGGCGTCCAGGGGAGCGAACAGGAAATTACCTTCCGTGCCCCACATCCGGGTTCGCAGCGAAGCCCGATAACCCAGATCCCAGACGATCCGGAAGTTATCGCCACGGCCGGGAATCACCCGGGTGTCGTTCGGGTCCGCGGTTTCCGGATTCAGTTCTGTGCCGGGTGAGAGCGGGTTCGTGATCGGTGGCATCGTGAGGACTACCGGATCGACGCCGGTCCGCTGGACTCCGGGTTGCGGGATGGCGCCGTCGACCAGAATCGGGATGGCGAATGCCTGGAAATCATCAATCACATCGTTGATTGATCCTCCATCGCGACCGAATTCCCCGACCGCCAGCGGCGTGAATATCTCGCCGGGAATTCCGTTCCCGTTGCTGTCAAAGACGTTGAACTGTCGGACCGGTGCCCGGGTGATCGGATTGAAGCTGGTTTGCATCGAGAAAATGCTGGCTTCAAACGTGCCGATGTCGGAGACCGGTAACCCGAACGTGCCGCGAATCCCGTTGTTGTTGTTGATGTCGACGCCGGCAAGCGTCGGCTGAACGACTGCAATCAGCGAGGTATTGCCCGTGGCCGGGTTACTGACCTGAAATGCGGTCAACGGATCAATGTAGGGCTGGAACAGGTAGGGGTCCTGCGCCTGGTTCGGATAGGCGAACGGATTGGTAGCAGGGTTGTTCCAGTACGGATCGCCTGCCGGATGTCCGCGATTGATATCGTCCAGGCCGATGATCGCTGTCCCGCCACCGATCAGCTGGCTGCCTGGATTGCTGATGTTCCAGAGCAGGTAGTCGGTGCGGAAGTAGGCGTGACGAAAGGTGTCTTTCAGCATCCGCTCGAACGGCGTGTCGGGATACAGAAACCCGCGGTCGTCCGGCAGTTCTTCGTAGATGGTACGGCCCGGGCCGGCCGGGAGTGGACCCATCGGACCGGTGGACCGGACCTTGCCCTTCGTTTTGGTCACCCCATAGCCGGCATCGCTCCAGCCGGCCGGAGTCACGCCGGAGCCCTGTTGCTCATAAGTCTGTGCGCTGACCGTTCCCGGAAGACCGAGCGACATCAGCAGCAAAGAGGTGAGCGTACACCACCTGGCCATGTTCAGCATCCTGGAGATTCTCACGTCGTGACGTGTTGCCAATTCCATGATCAGCAGAGCGTCCGGAGTAACCGCCTGCCCGCAGGCATGGCGTTCCGGCACCCCTGTGCGGTCCGCCAGAGTCGGTGAAATCCCTTGAAGGCGCAAGCTCACCAACTTTAACGGCCGTATCACCTGTATCGGATGTGCGGGATCGCGGACTTGCCACAAAGCGTTGGCTGGCGCGAAAACGTGCCGGTTATTCCGGCTGTACGTGGGCGGTGCCGCGTCGTGAACCGGCACCCGGCGGCAGATTCTGCCACAAGAGGGAGGGATGGGGGCTACCCAGGTCAGCGAGGGCTCTGGAGCGTGTTGGTGCTGGATCGAGGCGTTTGATCACCAGGTTCCGCAAGAATTCCCGCAATTCGCGAGGTCACTGCCTCCTGGATGTCATTATTTGGCAGTGGTCTATCCGCCCTGCCAGAATCTGGCTCGAATCTTCCCGAGCCCTGAAATCACGTGAAGGGTGGGATCTCTTGCGGGAGGGTGATTCCCTGAGAAGACGAGACGATTTCAGGGCCGATGGCAGGGAGAGGCCCTGTGGTGGAAAATGAAGGTCTCCGGAGCCGAACAAGTAACAAACCAGCGTCGTGGATGAAGGCCCGCGGCGCTGGTTCCGTGCCTGCGTTTGCACACAGATATTCGGGCGGGTCGACGAGACTCTACCGTGGCATGCCGCGCAAGATTGGTTCCAGTTCTTCCACGAAGTCGTTCACATCCTTGAATTCGCGGTACACCGAGGCGAAACGCACGAACGCCACATGATCGAGATTCCGCAGGTGCTCCATCACCTTCTCGCCGATGTAGCGGCTGGGCACTTCTCGATCGAAGCTTTCGTACAGATCGGATTCGATATCCGCGATGACCTGTTCCAGCCGCTGTGCGGAAATTGGTCGCTTGTAGCAGGCTTTTTCGAGGCCCGACTTGATCTTGTCCCGATCAAACGGAATCCGTGAGCCATCCTTCTTGATGACCTTCAGCGGCGATTCCTCAATTTTTTCATAAGTAGTGTAGCGACGTTCACACCGCAGGCACTCGCGCCGTCGGCGGATCACAAAATCCTGGCTGGCCCGTGAATCGATGACTTTCGTTTCGTCGTGCCGGCAAAATGGACACATCATGTTCGTGCGCTCCCTGTGGGAGACAGACCCGCCGGGCCGTTTTGCAAACGGATGCCTCCATGGCCGTTTGCCAACGCACTCAGTCATCCTCCTGCGTGCTGCTAGTTCCCCACCCATACCGTACAGCACAAGATGTTGGGGTTCCAGCAAGTTTTCCCGTTTTTGAACCCGGTTCGGGAAAGAACCTGCCTTGTTCAGGCAAGAAGCCCCGGGATGGCGATCCCGGGGCTTCCATACATTTATGATTTGCAAGCAACCGATACGATCAGTTCTCGAAGAACTCGCTGGCATCCTTGAGGAAGGCCGGGTCGAGCGTCTTCAGCTTGCCGACTGCGTCGGCGAGAGCCACGTCAACGATGTTCGTGCCTTGCAGGGCCACCATGCGACCGAAGTTCTTGTTGATCACGAGGCGGCCGGCAGCAACACCCAGCCGGGTGCCGAGGACGCGGTCATAGGCGCTCGGATTGCCGCCGCGCTGGATGTGTCCCAGCACCACGAAGCGGGTTTCAATGCCAGTCTTCTTGTCGATGATGTCGGCCAGACGCTGACCAACACCGCCGAGGCTGACGTGACCGAAGTCATCGACCTTGGCGTTCAGGGTGACGTAGCCTTCGTCGTTGGACAGCACAGCACCTTCGCTGGCCACCACGATGCCGTACTTCTTGCCGGCTTCACGTCGGGCTTTCAGCGTGGCGCACATCTTCTCAACGTCGACCGGTTGCTCGGGCACCAGGATGTAGTCGGCACCGACTGCCATACCGGATTCGCAGGCGATCCAGCCGGCGTGGCGGCCCATGGTTTCCACCACCATGATGCGCTGATGCGATTCGGTCGTGGTCCGCAGCCGTTCAATCGCCTCGACGACGATGTTGATCGACGTGTCGAAGCCGAAGGTGACGTCGGTGCAGCTCAGGTCGTTGTCGATCGTCTTCGGGCAACCGATCGTCGCCAGCTTGTGGTCGTTATAGAGCTTGTTGGCCACTCCGAGCGTGTCATCGCCGCCGATGGCTACCAGCGCATCCAGGCCCAGCCGCTTGAAGGTTTCGAGCAGCTTCTGGACGTCTTCCGGCTTCTTGTAGGGATTCGTCCGGGACGAACCCAGAATCGTGCCCCCGCGGCTGACGATCTCGTCGGTGTTTTCGACGGTCAGCGGAATGTGATCACCATCGATCGCCCCGCGCCAGCCGCGCAGCAGGCCGATGGTCTCGCCACCGCCGTTGTGAACCGCTCGCACCACACCACGAATTACTGCGTTCAGGCCCGGACAATCGCCGCCGCCCGTCAGAATGCCGACTTTCATAACCGTTTCCTCAGTTGACCTTGCACTGCGAGTGCTGTTCACAACAAGCGAATCGCGAGCAGGGAAGAGCGAATCGCACCGGCACTGTTCAGTCCGGCGATTTGCTACGTGCCTCCGCTAGCTGTTCTTGTTCACCAGATGCTGTTCGACGAACGTCGTGTGCATGCGACCTTCGGCGAACGCGGAATTGCCGAGAATTTTCTTCAGCAGCGGAATGGTGGTCTTCACACCTTCCAGGACGAACTCGTCGAGGCAACGCATCAGGCAGGCGATGGCTTCCTCGCGGGTCGGCTTGTGGACGATCAGCTTGCCGATCATGGAGTCATAATACGGCGGAATCACGTAGCCTTCGTAAACGTGCGAATCGAATCGGACGCCGTGACCGCCGGGGACGCGCAACTTCGTGATCTTGCCGGGCGAGCCGCGGAAATCGTTGTCCGGATCTTCGGCATTGATCCGCAGTTCGATCGCAGCGCCGCGGGATGCAATCTGTTCCTGGGTCCACGGCAGCGGCTGTCCGGCTGCCACACAGATCTGCTGCTTGATCAGGTCGATCCCCGTGATCGATTCCGTGACGGGGTGTTCCACCTGAATCCGGGCATTCACTTCGATGAAGTAGAAATTGTTTTCCTGATCGACAATGAACTCGACCGTGCCGGCATTGGTATAGCGGGCTTCCTTGATCAGCCGGACTGCTGCTTCACAGATGCTGCGGCGGACATTGGCGGGCAGATGCGGACCCGGCGCTTCCTCGATCATCTTCTGATGCCGGCGCTGGGTGCTGCAGTCACGTTCCCACAGGTGCACCGCATTGCCGTGCTGGTCGGCGATGATCTGCACTTCCACGTGCCGCGGATTCTCGACGTACTTCTCGAGATACACACCCGCGTTGTTAAAGGCTTTTTCTGCCTCGACGGCGGCCTGCTTCAGGCCGGCCTTGAGCGAGATGTCGTTCCGGGCGACCCGCATCCCCTTGCCGCCGCCGCCGGCCGTCGCCTTGATCAGCACCGGGTAACCGATCCGCTGGGCGATCTGCAGGGCTTCGTCTTCATTGGCGATCAGGCCGTCACTGCCGGGAACCAGATTCACCTGGGCCCGTTTGGCAATCTCCTTCGCAGTCACCTTGTCGCCCAGCGCCCCCATCGCTTCGGGCGACGGGCCGATGAACGTAATATTGCAGCTGCGACAGACTTCCGCGAAATGCTCATTCTCGGACAGGAAGCCATAGCCCGGATGAATGGCCTGCACATTGCCGATCTCTGCGGCGCTGATGATGTTCTTGATCTGCAGGTAGCTCTGTGCACTCTGCGCCGGGCCGATACAGTAGGCCTCGTCCGCCAGACGCAGATAATCGGCCGAGCGATCGGCCTCGCTGAACACCGCGACGGTCTCAATCCCCATCTCGCGGCAGGCCCGGATAATCCGCAGGGCAATTTCGCCGCGATTGGCTACCAGAATGCGTTGGAACATTGCGCCTGCTTCCGAACTGACGAGGACCAGCCTGGAGAGAACACTTCGCCTGAAACTGTCGGACAGAGTGGGTCGTCGATAGCTTGTAGCAGGTAGCCAGAGGAAGAAACCAGACTCTGGTCTGGCGATCCACTACCCACTATGACCTGCCCACTCTCTGCCTACGGACGGACCTTGAACAGCGGCTGACCGTATTCCACGGGATCGCCGTTCTTGACCAGCACGGATTCGATCGTACCGGTCAGTTCGGCCGCGATCGGGTTGAAGACCTTCATGGCCTCGATCAGACAGACGGTGGTCGTCGCACTGATCTTGGCGCCGACGCTGACAAACGGCGGATCTTCCGGCGACTGGGCCGAATAGAAGGTGCCGACGGTGGGAGACCGGATCGTCAGCAGGCCGTCATCGACTGCGGCTGCAGGGGCAGCGGCCGGCGCTGCAGCCGGTGCGGGGGCAGCCATCGCGACGGGAGCCGGAGCGGCCAGCATCTGCGGAGCGGCAGTCACGAGGGTCGGCGTGGTGCTGCCGCGGCGGAGCCGCCAGTGTTCGCCGTCTCGTCGCAGGCTGACTTCACTTAGTCCGTGCTTCTCCATCAATTCCATCAGCTGTTGCAGCTTGTCGAAATCAAAGGGAGCGGCCGCACCGGTTGACGACTCTGCCATCTCAGTTTCCTTGGCGGCTGTACGTGTGCCCCGCGGGGCAGGCGATCCAGACGATTTAGCCATGGGATTTTGAACTCACTGGGTTCGCAACACTGTGTTTGCAACACTGTCAACGGTTCGCAACACTGTCAACGAGCGAGCAGGACTAGCGAACAGGGAACTGCCATTCCCTGTTTCTTCAGCCAACGATTTCGATCTCCAGCGGCAATGATGACAACATCTCGCAGCCGTCGCGAGTGATCAGGACATCGTCCTCCAGCCGCACGCCGCCAAACCCGGGAATATAGATCCCCGGTTCAATCGTCACCACCATTCCCGCCTGCAATACATCTTCCGACACGGGACTCAGCCACGGACCTTCGTGAACCTCCAGGCCGATGCCGTGTCCCAGACTGTGGCCAAAAAACCTGTCGAAACCAGCGTCTGCGATGACTTTCCGTGCCGCAGCATCCACGGACCTGCCGGTGGCTCCCGGCTGTAACTCCTGCAGGGCTGCGTCCCGGGCTTGCATCACAACTCTATACAGTTTCTCAAGTTTCGGCGGAATCTTACTGGTGGCCAGAATTCGAGTCAAGTCACTGCAATAGCCGCCCGGTTCCACTGCCCCCCAGTCCACGAGCACAAACGGGGCGGCGTCCAGCCGGCTCTGCCCCGGCCGGTAGTGGGGCAGGGCGGAATTCTGTCCGACCCCGATGATCGGCTTGAATGCGGCCCGCAGGGCGCCGTGATGGTGGAGCAAGTGTTCGAGTTCGTGAGCGATCTGCAGTTCCGACATCTCGGGGACCAGCAAACCGGTCAATCCGCGCAAGCCCTTTTGTGCGATGGAGATCGCCCGCCGAATGGAGGCAATTTCCGTCTTGTCCTTGATCAGGCGGAGGCTCTCTACCTGTCCCTCGGTGGCAATCCACTCCAGTTCCGGCAGTCCCGCCTGAAGCTGTTGCCATTCGGCGACGGTGAGCGATCCCGCCTCAACGCCCACCCGGGTGACATGGCGACTTTTCAGCACCTGCTGCAGGAATTCCAGCGGAGTGGTTTTTGACGTCCGGATTTCCCGTTCCAGCCCCGGGCATTCCTGCTCCAGCTCTGTTTCAAACCGGCTGTCGCTGATGATCAGCTCATGATCACCGCCCATCAGTAACGCGCTCGCATCTCCCGTAAATCCGGTCAGATAGCGCACATTGGCCTGGTTCGTGACCAGCAGCACTTCCAGCTGCAATTTTTTCAGGGCCGTCAGCAGCTTGCCGCGCCGGTCCAGAAATCGATCTGCAGACATCAGCATTCCCGAGGCTCAAGAGACTGGAGTCCGGCACGAAACCCGGACCGAGGTCTTTACCGCCAGCTCCCGCGGGGCTGGCTAGACCGTCGATTCCTGACTCTCGACAACTTCCGGACTTTCGACCTTCCCCTGTCCCAGCCAGGGGGATAACCGCCCGAAGGCGCCGCGCTCGACCAGCATCAGCCAGGCCGGTACGAGGATTGGTCGGACGACAAACGTGTCCAGCAACACTCCAAATGCCAGCGCGAAGCCCAGTTGTGCCATTCCGCGCAGTGAACCGGCCGCCAGGGAGGCAAATGTGCCGGCCATGATGATTCCGCAACTGGAGATGATCCGGCCGGTGCAGGACAACGCGTGCACGATACCTTTCACCCGCCCCAGCTTTGCCTGCTCCTCGGCGACCCGGCTCATCAGAAAGATGTTGTAGTCCTCACCCACCGCAATCAGGATGGTGAACAGAAATAGCGGCACCTTCCAGTCGAGACCGGCGAACGTGTCTCCGTCGATCGCCCAGAAAGTGAGATAGGTCACTCCCAGCGTTGAGAGATAGCTCAACAGAACCGACAGGATCAGATACACACAGATGGACGGTCGCCGGAGCAGCATGACCAGAATCAGGAACACGCCCACCGTGGCCAGCGAATCAATTCGCACCTGATCCCGGTCGGTGACATGCTTCAGATCCCGGATACTGGCAGTCGGTCCCAGAATGTAGAACTCGGCCGGTGACTTCGTCACGTCCCGCCAGGTCGCTTTCAGTGCGTCTTCAAGTGCGGTCAATCGCTGGATGCTGTCGCGGGAAAAGGGGTCGCCGCTGGTTACGATTTCCAGTCGGGTCACATGAGCGGGGTCGTCGTCCTTGCTGGTCTTGCCGACGTAGGTATCCAGCGAGCGCTGCAACATGATGCGATAGGTCGCAGGGCTGGAAACTCCTTCCAGGCCTGTGGTGCCGCCGAGCGGAAAAGCAACGCTGCGGACGTCGTCGAGTTGCAGCTGTTCCTTGTCCGCCATCAGCTGCCGGGTGTAGCGGGCGATGAGTCCGACCCCGTCGTCCTCGTCGGACAGCACCTGGAAATCCTGTCCGGGGGCGTCGATCATCACCGTGACCGGCCCGGTCAGCCCTTCCGGGAAGTGTTCCTTCATCACGTGCGTGCCGACGACGCTCCGCGCGTTCTCCGGCAGATCGGTTAGCAGTCCGTAGCTCAGATCGCTGAAAAACCAGATCCCGACGATGGCGAACGGAATCATCGCTGCCAGACTGCCCAGCCAGAGCCACCAGGCACGACGCACCAGCAGGTGGGAAATGTAGTCCCAGAAAGTCTGCAGAAATCCCTCATCGGGAGCATCCTGTCCGGTCATCGGCAGACGATGCCGCGGCCAGAACACCCACATCCCGGTCGCTCGCAACATGGCTGGCGTGAGTGTCAGCGAGGCCAGCAGCACAATCACCAGGCCGAACGAGATCGCAATCCCGGCATCCCGGAATTTGCCGAACTCGGCGAAAATCATCATGCCGATACCGCAGATGACGGTGCCCGCACTGGCAGCAATCGCATCGCCGACGGTGCCGATGCTGTCCGCAAGCGCCTGACCAGGCGACAGCCCGCGATCGATTTCTTCCTTGTAGCGGGCGATCAGGAACAGGCAGTAATCGACGCCGGCCCCGTAGACCAGCACCGTGACATAGGACTCGATCCCGTTGAACAGCGTGACCCAGCCCTGTCCCGCCATCCAGCACAGCAGTTCCATCGACAGCTTGACCGACAGGAACACCGTCGTGAGCGGCACCAGGGCCAGCAGCGGGGCGCGATAGATCAGGATCAGCAGCACTACCACCAGAATAATCGTGAGATGTTCGGTGGCCTTCGCGCTGTCGCGGGCAGTGACCAGCATGTCGCGGCCGACGACGGCCGTCCCGCTCAGCGAAATTTCCAGGCCAGGAGGAATCAGTTTCTGAAAGGCGGCGTCATCGAACAGCAACCGCTCGATGCCGTTAATCAGGGGCACGTTGGCGGCGTCCAGAAATTCCGACGGCAGTTCGATCAGGACGAGCGCGGCCTTGCTGTCCGGCGCGAGCAACAATTCGCCCACCGCCCGGTCCTGATGCGTGAAGATTACGATTTTGTCAGGAGGAACCCGGCTGGTGGAACCGGTGAGTGTGAGGGGAATGGCGTCAATCACAGCCCGTAAATGCTCGACCAGCTCATCATGCGGAGGGGCTGTGCTGCTCGCCTGACCCGTTTCCGGGGCCGGAGCGGCTGCCAGTTCCTCGGCGTTGCCATTGTCGACAAAATCGAGATCCGCGGGTGTCAGCGGACCATCCTGCCGGCGGACGATCACTGCGACGGTGCTTGCCTGGGCCTGGTCCGGAAATGCGGCCGCGAAGGTTCGCTCCGCGACCAGACTGGGGCTGTCTGCTGGCAAAAAGGCGAATTCGCCGGTCTGTTCCACGCTTTCCAGCGGCGGAGCGATCAAAGCCGCGATCGCGATGACCAGCCCCCAGACCGCCATATAAACGGGCCAGCGACGAGCAACAGACTGCCCCAAACGCTGGAACATGACGGGAGCGACCTTTTTCCTGCAGTGGTAAAATCGTGAAAATGCGCGGGATATTCCCGGAATCGCCACCGGAGACAGGTGGCGATCAGCGAGACGCGAATTGCGATATCAACGCATGACATTAGCTGCGGGGGTTACCGTCGTCAAACCTGCCCCGTTTCTCCGGTTTCGTCAACCGGCACGCGCAACACCAGGATTGCCGCCAGAATGCGTCCTGCCAGAGACGCCGCAAACAGGATCAGGAAGGGACTGGTGGACTGCGCGTCTCCTGAATTTATGGTCGTCAGCAGTCGATCCAGCAGCCAGCCCCCGAGAATTCCGGACACCCCCGCAAGGACGCCAGCGATCTGTCGGAAGAGTACCAGGGCTGTCGTGGTTTCTCCCGGGCGTGTGAACCCTAGCATCAGGTTCGGACCGGCCACGTTGACCGCTCCGAACGCTCCCCAGCAGGCAAAGGCTCCCACCAGCCACCACCATTGCTCCCGCGTGGCCAGCATCCAGAACGGCAAGGCGCAGGCACCGATGAGCGTGCCGACGAACAGCACCCGGCGATGGTCCGGAGCCGAGCGACAGCGTCCTGCGACCGAACTGCCGACCAGCTGCAGCGCCAGCATCAGGTCAAACAGCAGCAGATAGCCTGTGAGGCTCAGCCGCACGACGCCGATCTGATATTTGAAGAATGCCGCCTGAGTCAGACCGTTCGCCAGCGCCAGACACCAGCTGTGTGCCAGCACCCGGCGCATCCCGCGATCTCTCCAGGAGCCGCGCTTTCGCCAGGAAACGGCCAGGTCCGGACGGGATAGATCTGCGGCCTCAGGTGGATGCGAGGATTCCCGTCTGTTTGCGAACGGATCTGGCACGTTGAGCATCGGCAGGACCGACAGCAACAGCAGGGCTGTCCCGCTCGCAAAGACCATTGCATACGCCAGCCACAGCTCACCCGCTGCCGCCGTGTGTCGCCAGTGATCCCGCAAGAGCGCTCCCGCCAGCGGGACGGTCATCTGCACCAGCAGGACGACGTTGTTTCGCCGGCCGAACAGGCGACCCCAGCCGGACGCCGGAGTCAAATCGGACAGCCACCCGAAATACAGGGCGGTGGCGATTCCCTGAAAAAACTGGCTGACGATGACCAGCCCCAGCAGAAACCACGGTCCCCCCGCCCCCAGGGACAGCAACCAGGGCGCTCCGGCAAACGGCACCAGCAAGGTGACGATGCGAGCGACGACGGTCGTTACCAGCCAGGCACGCCGGCGTTCTCCGCACCACTGCCAGACACGTTCACTGACGAGGCCTGACGCTCCTGCCAGTTCGGGAGCCGCCAGCAGCAGCGCCATCAGGGTCGCCGATGCCTGCAAATCGCTGGCAAAGTAAGTGAGAAATGCCCCCGACGTCAGCGAATGCCCCGCCATCCAGAGCGCAGCATTCCACCAGATGGCACGGCGTTGTCTGTGCGATAATTCCGCCACCGTGGCCATGTCGCGTTTTTTATGAAGGAGGGATTCGATTGACCTGCCGAGCGGGGGACGTCAGTCCCCCCGCTCGCCGGCATCGATTTCAGTAGTGCGGCGGACGTTCGAGTTCCGGCGAGCGTACTTCCGGTGCCGTGGACAGCTGGTCGATGCGCGAAGTCATCTTGTCGAGCAACTGGCGAAGCTGGCGCAGCTCGGATTGAAGGCCCAGTGCGACTTCATGCAATTGATCGTAGTCGTGCTGGAGATGGGCCACGCTCATTTCCAGGGTCAACAGGCGGGATTCAGCGTCATTCATTTCACAGGAACATTCTTTTCACGATTACCAGGTTATTGATCTACTCCCTGGAGTCACCGGCGCTCGCTTGCGGATTCGCGATTCTTCTGGCACATGAATCGCGAATCCGCAAGCGGTCTTCGGCGCGGGGAGAGCGCACGGAACTATTGATGAGAAGAACTGGAGATTACGTGCGGACGATGAAGCCTCCGGGGAGGCGGCGGATCAGCCGGCGCATTTCCAGCATGGTTAACGTCGTCAGCACGCGGTTGGTTTCGATGCCAGCCCCGCGCACGACCTCGTCGATTGCGGTTGCTTCCGCGGCAATCAGGTTCAGGACGATGCGTTCCTGGTCCGTCAGTTGCAGCTCTGCCGGATGATGAACGGTCTCTGTCGCAGACTTTTGCACTGGTTTTGTCAGCGGACCCAGAGCTTCCAGGACGTCATCGACGCCGCGCACCAGCGTCACGCCATCCCGGATCAGATCGTGACAGCCGAGACTGTGGTCGGTATCGATGCGACCGGGCACGGCGAAGACGTCGCGATTCTGTTCCAGGGCATGCCGGGCCGTATGCAAGGCCCCGCTGGAACGCGAGGCCTCGATAACGATGACACCCAGCGACATCCCGGAGACGATGCGATTCCGCTGGGGAAACAGGCCGGGCAACGGCGGTTGATCGAGCCGCGATTCGGTCAATAACGCCCCTTGTCTCACAACATCGGCTGCCAGATCCCGATGTTCCGGCGGATAGACATGCTCCAGACCGGTCGCACAGACCGCCAGCGTCCGCCCGCCGGCTTTCAGGGCTCCCAGATGCGCTGCCTTGTCGATGCCGCGGGCGAGACCGCTGATCACGGTAATCCCGGCCCGGGCCAGACCGGCCGCAAATCGCTCTGCCATCTGTTGACCATACAAGGTGCAGCGCCGAGAACCGACGATCGCCACCGCAAGTTCATCTTCCGCCCGCAGTTCTCCCTTTGCGAACAGCATGGCAGGTGGATCGGGAATGCGCTCCAGGGCCGCCGGATACCTGTCACCGTCACGCAGGAAAATTTGCACGCCCAGATTCTGGCAACGCCGCCATTCCGCCAGGGCCGCCTCCGGAGTTGACGCCTGAATCGCCTTCGCCAGCTTCGGCCCGACGTTGTTGACCTGCTGCAGTTCGGCCACCGACGCCTGCAGGATCGCCCGGGCTGAGCCAAACGCATCCAGCAAGAGTTGCCAGGTCCGCGGTCCCAGACCGGGAATTAACGTCAGGCGTAAAGTGGCCAGCAGCTGGTCGTCGGGCAGTGCGGCGTCATTCATGGGAAATCTCAAATGACAAATCACAAATCCCAGGGAAGTTCCAAATCGCAAATTTCAAAATCAGACATCGCTGGACTTTTTTGAGATATGGAGTTTGCTTGAGATTTGTCATCTGGAATTTGTGATTTCACCCCTCACCCACCCAGCGCCGCCACAATCTTCTGCAGGTCATTCTCCACCACCACCGGCCGGTTGGCGAACGTCGCCACCGTGACACCGCGGCTGCCGAGTTTCTCCGCAAACAGTTCTTCGTCAGCCGAGTGATAGGCCACCGTTGCGGTCGGGTCTTTGAGCTGATGTCCGGTCAGGATGCAAACCACGCGGTCACTGGGGGCGATGGTGCCCTGTTCCCGCAGCAGTTTCGCACCGGCCACGCTGGCAGCACTGGCGGGTTCGCAGCCGAAGCCGCCGGCTCCTACCTGGGCTTTGGCGTCCAGAATCTCCTGATCGCCGACTTCCCGCACGATGCCATCGCAGTTGTCGAGCGCCCGCAGGCATTTCTCAAAATTCACCGGCCGGTTGATTTCGATGGCGCTGGCCAGCGTCGAGGCCCGACGGCGCTGTTCGGTCATATCGTCATAGAACGACTTGATCGCGGCCGCATCGGGCCGACCGTCGTTCCACCGCAAACCCTGCTGGTCGTACAACTGATAGAGCGTATTCGCTCCGGCCGCATTGATCACCGCCAGTCGCGGGATCTTCGTGATCAGGCCGAGCTGCTTCAGTTCCGCGAATGCCTTCCCGAATGCGCTGGAATTACCGAGGTTACCGCCTGGCACGACGATCCAGTCCGGCGGTTCCCACGCGAGGGCTTCCAGCACGCGGTACATGATCGACTTCTGGCCTTCCAGCCGGAACGGATTCACGCTGTTGCACAGGTAAATCCCCTTCTCGCCGGAGACCTCACGCACGCGGGCCAGGGCATCGTCAAAGTCGCCCTGAATCTGGAGCGTGCGGGCGTCGTAGTCGAGCGCCTGCGACAGTTTGCCATAGGCGATCTTGCCGCTGCCGACAAACACCACCACCTTGAACAGCCGGGTGGTGCTGGCATAGATTGCCAGCGACGCACTGGTGTTGCCGGTGGACGCACAGGCGGCGATCTGGGCACCGACCATCCGCGCATGCGTGGCGGCGGCCGTCATCCCGTTGTCCTTGAAGCTGCCGGACGGGTTCAGGCCTTCGTACTGCAGATGCAGATTGCCGGCGTTCATCCCGACGTATTTGCCGACCGGATCGGACTGCTGCAGGATCGTCTGACCCTCGCCGATGGTGACGATCTGCTCGTCTTTCGCGAACGGCAACAGATCGCGGAACCGCCAGACGCCGCTGAAATCGAGCGGGTTGCGGCGATTCATCCAGCGGGCTTCAAACTCCCGCAACGCTCCGGGCACCGGCAGGCGATCCCAGTCGTATTGCAGGTCAAGCAGGCTGCCGCAGGACGGACAGGCCGTCAGCACCTGGCCAACGTCAAACGTCGCCCCGCAGTCGGGATGAATACATTTCTGATACGCAGTATCGACGAGCGCGGACATTCTTGAACCAGACTGAAAAAAGTAAACTCACACGACCCGCAAGCGCTCCACCAACGACAGCCACTCCGCTTGCGGGTTCGCGTTTTCCGAAGTCGAACTACTTCTTGCCAAATCCGCGGCGACGCATCTGGCTGTAGCGTTCGAGCGAATCGAGGATGATCGGAAACGCCGACTTGGCGGGCATCAGTTCATCGACTTCTACCGCCTTGCCTTCCAGCGTCTTGTAGTCCTGGAAGAACCGGCGGATCATCGCCAGCTTGTGCGGTGGTAGTTCAGCGGCTTCGTGGAAGACGTTGTATTCCGGATCGTGGACCGCGACCGCCAGGATCTTGTGATCCTTCTTGCCGCTGTCGATCATCGTCATCAGACCGATCGCCCGGGATTCGACCAGGGTGAGCGGATCAACCGGTTCCTGGCACAGCACCAGCACGTCGATCGGATCGTCGTCTTCGGCGAGCGTTTGCGGCACGAAGCCGTAGTTGGCCGGATAGTGAACGGCCGAGTGCAACATCCGGTCGAGTCGCAGCAGGCCCGTGGCCTTGTCCAGTTCGTATTTCACACTGGAGCCGCGGGGAATTTCGATGACCGTGGTGAATTCCTTGGGCAGGCTTTCCCCAGGGGTCACATCGTGCCAGGCATGAGTCATGCAGACGAGCTCCGGAATGTACGGCAATGAATTACAGTGGTAGATGAGCGCGGCGGGAAGAGGGGGACCAGGGACCGGGGATAGCGAATCGCCAGAAAATGCGGTCAATTCCCCCGGGTTTCTCTGGCTGCTCGCGATTCCCTGCTTGCTGGTCCCTGTTCTCCTCCCCTGCAGTGTACCGGACCGGTGAACCGGCGGAAACCGGAGCGACTTCCCATTCTCACGTTCTCATGGCAGGATGGCGTTCCCACGCCTGCGGATTCGCGATTCCTTCGATGTTTCGGCTCGCTTTGACACCAGGAGAGACCACCGATGCGCCATCCTTGTTTCTGGCTGCTGTCCTGCGGAATTCTGGGAAGCCTGCTCACGGCTGCTGCAGCTCCGGCCGCGGAACCCACCACCGATACCGTTCTGCTCTGGCCGGACGGGGCTCCCGGAGCCGTTGGTAACGAAGATGCCGATAAACCCATGCTCTGGCTCTATCCGGCTGATCCCGCGACTGCCAGCGGAACCGGCGTGGTCGTCTGCCCTGGCGGCGGTTATGGCCATCTCGCCGTGGATCATGAAGGCACGCAGGTCGCCCGCTGGTTCAACTCCATCGGCGTCTCGGCCTTCGTGCTGAAGTACCGGCTGGGCAAGCGTTATCAGCATCCCGCTCCGCTGGATGACGTGCAGCGGGCGATGCAGTGGGTCCGCTCGAATGCGGAGAAATACCACCTGGCTCCGAACCGGATCGGGGTCATGGGCTTCTCAGCCGGCGGGCATCTGGCATCGACGTGCGCGACCCACTTCCTCGATGCCGATCCGCAAGCGAAAGATCCGGTGCGCAAAGTCTCGTCTCGTCCGGACTTTGCGATTCTGGCCTACCCGGTGATCAGCATGACCGAGAAATTTGGTCACACTGGCTCGCGCCGGAATCTGATTGGTGAAAACCCCGATCCTGAACTGGCGAAGTTCCTATCGAGCGAACAACAAGTGACAGAACAGACGCCGCCGGTCTTCATCTTCCATACCACCCAGGACACCGGGGTTCCGGTCGAGAACGCCCTCGCCTTCTTCGCCGCCTGTCGCGCGCACAAGGTGCCGGTGGAAATGCATATTTACCAGTTCGGTCCGCACGGCGTGGGTCTGGCTCCCGGAGACCCGACGCTGTCGACCTGGAAGGATCGTCTGCATGACTGGTTGCGGAATTCCCGACTGCTCAGCGATGCCCAACGGGCTGCAGTGTCCGGCATGATCCGTGTCAACGGTGAGCCGGTGAAGTGGGGCCAGGTGGCCTTTTATCCCCAGAGCCGCCACGACCCGATCACGATGGCGATGGTTCGGAATGGCCAGTTCCGGCTGGATGCCGCGAATGGTCCTGCTCTGGGGCCGAATGACGTCCGCGTGGTCCACATGGGAACTGTGAATCTGGAACCGACGGTGAAAGACGCCGTCACCGTTCCATCCTCGCAGGATCTCACGGTGAATGTCGTCGAGGGAGCTGACAGGAACCAGTTCGAGTTCAACCTGCGCTAAGCCGACAGGCAGTCGTTGTTCCATAACGTCGCAGTGTCCCGGTGGGTAACGGGAGCGCTCCGCGCAGCAGAAACCCCTGCAGGACCGCCAATTTCACACGGGGATTTCCGCTACGCGGGGCACGCACCGTCACCCGGCTCACGTCGATTTCAGCGGGTTTATCAATTGTGGATCAGGGCAGCCTGACAGGTGAACCGCACTGCGGCTGTCCGATTCGCAAGAGAACACCTGCGATTTCGCGATCTTCCTGCGCCATTTTGCCCGGTTATTCCGCCGGCTCCGATTCGATGATTCCCGGAGACGGGGGATTTTGCGACGTTTGGTGAGGATGCGTCGCGTTCGCACCCGAACGAATGCTATGCTGAACTTTCGCCAGGAATCCCTGCCAGGTCGCAGGCTGCATCTCAGCGCAGCCGACTCGCGAACTGACCGGGATCTGGCACTGCTGATGTGGTCCCTCCGGGACACCTTCCTGAACTGGAATCCTGCAGCGGAGTTCCTCCCGTCGAATCGGGTGCGAATCGCTGCCAGCCTGTACAAACCCCTGCCGTGAACATGATCAGCCCGAGGAAAATTCTCATGCGTTCCCTGACGACTTTGTCAGTCCTGACAATTGCGGTTGCTGCGCTGTCCCCCTCGGTGGAAGCCGGCAAGCGGTACTGTGCCCCCTGCCAACCGGTGGCGAACAACTGCTGCTATGTCTTCCCGCTCACTTACCCGGAAGCGCTGAAGCGGGCGGAAGATGCGACCCGTGCGGAAGCGAAGGTGGCCGACCTGGAAGCGCAACTGGCTGCCTTGCAGGCGGAACTGGCGGCGGTGAAGACCGAGCGGGACTCGGCCGTCAAGCTGGCAGAAGAAAATGCCACGAAGGCCGCCAGTGCGATGAAGCAGGCCGACAGCCAGGCGGCGAATGCGAAGAAGTCGCAGGCCGCTGCAGATGCGGCAAAGAAGGCGGAAACGGAAGCGAAGGCCGCAGCGGAGAAGAGCGCTGCTGAATCCGCCGAGGCGAAGAAGGCCCAACAGACTGCTGTCGAAGCGCAAAAGAAAGCCGAAAAGTCGGCTGCCGATGCGAAGGCAGCTCAGGAAAAAGCGGTGGCTGATCTCGAAGCAGCCAACAAAAAGCTGGCCGAAACGGAAGCGAAGTTGAAAGACGCCTTGAACCCGCCGCCGGCGAAGGAAGACAACGCGAAGAAGGAAGAGACGCCCAAAGTCGAGGAAGAACAGAAGCCGGAAGAACCGAAACCGGAAGAAGCTCCCAAGGCTGATGCTCCCGCAGAATCTGCTGCGGAATAGTCCATCCTTCCAGGACGGATCGCGGTGGATTGAAGATTACTGTGGAAACTCCGGCAGCCGGCAGGGAACGCCAGTCTCCCCGCCGGCTGCCTTTGAATACCCTGGATCTTAGGGTTTCCGCTCGCTCCACCATCGCGAATCCCCATTGGCAGATTGGCGATTCACCCGGCTCTCAGACCCGGAAGGCCGACAGCGTCAGGATGATGAGTAGCAACATAGCGATGAAGATGACCAGCCAGTGACGCCGGGGAGCGGAGTCGCCGTCCTCGTCCGAGCGATAGTGTCCACACTCGGGGCAGCGGGGCGACATTTCCAGGATGTCCGCACCGCACGCCGGGCAGCGGATCAGCGGTGGATCGTCGTCATCCCAGTCGCCATCGTCGCCGCCGTCGGCATCGCCGCTGTAACCCGCGTCTTCGGTCATCGTGGTTTTCTGATCGGGAACTCTGGAGATTCACTGGTAATATCATAACGCTGCGCTGCTGGAATCGCGAAACTTCCCCGGACGGCAGCAGTCGGACCGATCAGCGTGTTTTCAGCAGACACAACGAATTTTCCGACGGCAGCGTGTGCATCGTTCTGCAGGATTGGGAAGTCCACTTTCGGTGATCAGCCTCTTGTCTCGCGTCTTCTCGCAGTTCTACAATGTCAGAAAGCGATGCGCGAGCTAATGTTTCGTAACGATTGACAATATCACGACGGTTGCGCTGCGGTCAGCCATCGATCTCGGGATTTCCCGGGGCTCCGGTCGATCCAGAGTCGGGAACCCGACTGGAGGGGGCTGGTGAGTTTTCTGACTGGTGAGTGCTCCAGGCAGTTTTCACCGGGAAGTTCGTACAGCCCCCGCAGTAATGCTCCATCAGCATGATCTTCATGACGCTCCGGTAGCGTCCGGCGACCGGACCGTGGAATTCAGGAAGCAGGCGAGGTTATGGCGAAAAAGTACTTGAGCCTGGAAGAAGCTGCACAGCTTCTGGGAGTGCGTACTGATGAAGTCATGCGCCTGCGCGAGAAAGGCGATCTGCGCGGCTTCGCCGATCGCGGCACCTGGAAGTTCAAGGCAGATGACGTCGAGGAAGCCAAACGCCGTCGACAACCCGACAGCAGTCCCGATGTCTCCCTGATTGACGACGACGATTTTTCAGGCTCCGCGCTCCACGAAGAACCACGCAGCAGCAGGAATGCTTCCGACAGCGACGTGCGGCTGGTCTTCGACGACGATCTGAAATCACGACTGACGGGCAGCAGCGGCGATGTGCCGGTATTTCCGGCGGGAGACGGTACCGACAGTGACGTGCGTCTGGTCGGTGCTCCGAGCGGAATCAAAAAACGCAGCGATAGCGACGTCAAGCTGATCAAGAACCAGCCTGGCAAGAAGACCGATTCCGATAGCGATGTCCGACTCGCGGCTCCCGGCGGTCGCAAGTCCCCGGATTCCGATAGCGACGTGCGGCTGGCGATGCCTCCGGGCAGCGACAGCGACGTCAAGCTGGTGGAACCCCGCGGCGGCGGCAGTGCGCTCGATGCCCGCAATCCCGGCGACTCGATTCTGCTGGACGACGATGACAGCGGGATTGCGTTGCACGGTGACAGCGGAATTTCACTCTCCGGGGATAGCAGCCTGCGGCTGTCGGGCGAAAGCGGCATCCAGCTGCGACGTCCCCAGGACAGCGGGATTCTCCTCGAAGGCGGCAAGAGCGGCTTCAACCTCGCCGACGAGGATGACGATTTTTCGTTCAAGCTCGCCGATGACAGCGGGATCAAGGTTGGTGACAAGGCTCCGTCGGCTTCAGGTCGCGGTTCGTCCCCTGCCATGTCGCTGGACGAGGATGCCGGCCAGACGATCCCGATGTTGTTTGACGACGAAGCGGACGGCGACCGGACAGATCCGGAAGTGCCGCTGCTGTCGGACGATGACGATGACCTGATGCCCAGGAGCTTCGATCTGGGGGACGCCACCCAGGCAGAGGCCAGCGTGATCCTGTTCGACGAGGACGACGATCTGGACGAGGCGGCGGTGACCACCGTTCGCAAGAAGTCGGGTGGTCTGAGCAGCAAGGAGCTTGACGCCGAGACATTCGAGCTGGATGAAGCCGTCGTCGATGATGAGGAAGTCCTGGACGCCGAGGATGATTCGTTTGCCGATGAAGACCTGGAAGAGGTGTTCGCCAGCGACGACGACGAGTTCAGTGATACCTACTCCGAAGAGGGGATGAGCGCCGCCGATTTCTCGACGGCCCGGGCGATGTCGACCGGACCTGCGGCCGCAGAATGGAGTGCGGGAACGGTGACGCTACTGGCCTTCTCGTCGCTGTTCATGGTCGCCGGTGCGTGGATGGCAGTGGACCTGCTGAATGTCGTCTTCGCGGCCGGCTCGCCTACCTACAACGGCATGTTCGTGGAAGCGATCGGCGGTCTGTTCAAGTAATCGCCTGGCGGAGAGAGTGCGTCTGGACGGGCACCAACCCTGCCTGGTGCAGGCCAGCCGTAAGATGCCGGGATTCGGGACGTTGCCTCCGGACAGGATTTCTGGACTGCTCCCGGTTTCAGGAATCGGCGCGATCGCACGAGACCAGCGATAAATCGCCATTTCCGGCGGTTCCCGTGCTGGATATCATGCAGGCACCGCCGCTGTTGCGGGTTCGATCATTGTGTGCCACCGATTCTGATTTGCCTGGAATATGTCGAGTTCCTCCGCCGGTCGGCCTGCCCGTTATCGCGTGCTGATTTCCCTGCTGCTGGTGGTGCTGTCGCTGGTCGCCGGCGGCACGTCCATGGCCTATTTCATCAGTTTGCGGGAATCCGCGCCGCTCCGCGAGCCGACGCCACGGCGTTACAACGTCGAGGTGTTCCGCGTGGAACCGGTGAACCTGCAGGAAATGATTCCTGCGTTCGGCACTGCCCAGGCCGACAAACGAGTGGTCCTGGCCGCTCAGGTGGCCGGTGAAATCCTGGAGATCCATCCGCAACTGAAGGTTGGCACGCTGGTGCGGGCTGAAGGTGTGACCTCGACTCCCGACCGGCCTTCGGTTCAACAACCAGGCGACCGGCTGGTAGTGATTGATCCGCGAACGTATGAAGAGCGGGTGATTCAGGTTGAGGGACGAATTGCCGAGTCGCGCAGCGAGCTGTACCGGCTCGATCAGGAAGAACGCAATCTGGACCGGGTGCATGCGCAGTTGCAGAAAGATCGGGAAGACCTGCAACAGGAGTACGACAAGGTCGCCGATCTTGTGAAACGCAAGATTAATACCGACAGTGATTTGCGCCGGGCGCAGCTGGAATTGCGCACCATCGAGACTCAACTGGTGCAGAATCAGAATACCCTCGATCTGATTCCCAACCGGCGTGAGCAGATCGTGCGGCACATTGCGACGTTGCAGAACGATCTGGAAGTAGCACGCCACGATCTGGGACGGACCACGGTCCGACCGCCATTCACCGGCCGTCTGGCAGCGGTATCGGTCGAACAGGGGCAATATGTGCGTCCCGGCGATGAACTCGTGACGCTCACCGATGCCTCGGTCGTCGAGGTGCCGTTATCGGTTTCCCTGGACGACTATGCCCGGCTGGTGCCGTTTGTCCGGGCAGGGCGATTCCCACAGGTGGCGCTGGCAGAGAATGAAACTGCCGCGCCACGCTGGCATGGCGAACTGACCCGGGTGTCGCCGCAAGCGGATGAACGTACCCGCACCGTCGCCGTTTACGTTCGGGTCGATAATGAGGCCCATGAGACGCCGCTGTTGCCCGGGACGTTCGTGCACGCCCGGATCAATGGACCTGTGCTGTCTCAGGCATTGGTCGTTCCCCGGGATGCCGTTCTGAATGGTCGTGGCTACATCCTGAAAGACGGCAAAGCCTCGCGACGGGATGTGCAGATTTCACGGACTCCGGGCGGATTTGCCCTGGTCCGCTCCGGATTTGAGACGGGCGATCAGGTGATCCTGTCGAACCTGGACGTGCTCTATGACGGCGCGCCGGTCACGCCCACAATTGTCCGCACGCTCCGTGATGAACTGGACGGACAGGTCACCAGCAGCCTGAAATTGCTGGAACAGGATCGACCGGATCCTGCGGGGCGCTAGTCCGGATTGCCCCGGTGATGTCGCAGTTTCCCCGAGGTATTTGGGTGACCGGCTGTCGAACCAGGACATTTCAGGCCACGCGGCCCGAACCGGCGGCCAGGTGAGAACACCGGACTGCCTTGCAGGCATTTCAGACTCATTTTCGCAGGCAGTCGTGGGTAAGGTTCCGTCGGACGGCCCTTTCCTGCAAGATGTGCTAACATCCGGGCCATCAACGGAACCCTGTGAGATGTCGTCTGCTCCGCATTTGCTGTTCGTGACCGGCAAGCTGGCCGAACCGGCGCTGCGGAGCCTGTTGCCATCCCTGGCGAAAGAGAGCGGGTTTACCTGCGAGGTCGCGGTGCTGCCGATTACCGTCGCAGCCCTGATCCACAGCCGCTGGCTCGACCGCAAACTGAGCGTCCCGCACGGTGTCAGCAAGGTGATCGTGCCAGGCTGGTGCCAGGGCGATCTGTCGCCGCTGGTGGAACGCTGGGGCGTGCCGTTTGAACGTGGACCGAAAGACCTGCTGGATCTGCCCGAATTTTTCGGACGAGCCCGCAGGCCGCTGCCCGACCTGAGCGCCTTCTCGATCGAGATTCTTGCAGAGATCAATCATGCCCCGCGACTGCCGCTGGACGAACTGCTACGGATTGCGAATCGCTACCGGGATTGTGGCGCGGACCTGATCGACATCGGCTGCATCCCGGGCGAGTCCTGGCCCGGCATCGGCGTTGCAGTGCAATCGCTGGTCTCGGACGGCTTCCGCGTTTCGGTCGACAGCTTTGACCGGGTCGAGGTCACTGCCGCGGTTGAGCAGGGGGCGGAACTCGTCCTGAGCGTGAACTCGCAGAATCTGGACTGGGCGATGTCCGTGCCAGCGGACTTCGTCGCGATTCCCGATGCTCCCGATCAGACGGAGACGCTGGTTGCCACCGCCGCGGCGATGACCGCGGCTGGCAAGCGCGTCCGCCAGGATCCGATTCTGGAGCCGGTCGGCTTCGGCTTCGCGGCCTCGCTGTCCCGCTATTTCGACGTCCGTCGCGAGTTTCCGGCAGCGGACATGATGATGGGGATCGGCAATGTCACCGAACTGGCGGAAGTGGACAGCAGCGGCGTGAATTTTCTGCTGGCGGCGCTGTGCGAGGAACTGCGCATCGGCAGTGTGTTGACGACGGAAGTAATCAACTGGTGCCGGACCTCGGTGCAGGAGTTCGATGCGGCGCGGCGGCTGACCCGCTACAGCATCGAACAACGGAAGCTGCCGAAGCATCTCGACGGCCGGTTGCTGCTGCTGCGCGATGCCCGGCTGAAAGAGCTGGGGCAGGTCCATCTGGAAGAACTCCAGCAGAAGATTACTGATCCCAACTTTCGCATTTTCGCCGAACGCGGCGAGATTCATCTGCTGAACCGCGACGGCTACTGGCACGGGGCAGATCCGTACGAAGTGTTCGACCGGATGCTGGCGACCGTAGGTTCGCTGTCGAGTGAACATGCCTTTTACCTGGGAATGGAATTGATGAAGGCGCGGACGGCGCTCACGCTGGGCAAGAACTACGTTCAGGACGAATCGTTGCGGTGGGGATTTCTCACGGTCGACGAACTGAGCGCGGTGGAGCGTCGCAAGAGCCATCGCCAAGCCCTCAAAACAGGGCAGCGACCGGTGGAAGGGCAGCCGTCGTGAGTGACCTCGACCGTGACGTCTCATTCACGCGAGTCCGGGAATTGAACCCCGCGCCCACGGTGATGCAGGCCTTGCGTGCCGTGGCAGGTCGGCGGAACGTGCTGCTGCTCGACAGCGCGGCGGTGCGTCCCGAACGGGGACGCTATTCCTGGCTGATGGCCGATCCGTTGCAGACGTTCGAGCGACCGGCAGCTGCTGCGGGCATGGTGTCCACAGCGTCCGATCCGTTCACTGCATCCGATCCGTTCATAGACTTGCGCCGCGCCGGGAGTGCGCTCAGCGTGTCGCGCGTGCCGGGACTGCCGCCGTTCCAGGGCGGGATTGCCGGGTTGATGTCCTATGAACTCGGAGGCTGCTGGGAACGGATTCCGCCGGCAGCGCATGATCCCTTCGCAGTCCCGTTGTTGTCGGCCGGCGTCTATCCGTGGGTGATTGCCTGGGATCACATCGAGTCGCGGGCGTGGATCATCGCGCAGGGCTGGGCGGAAGCCGGCGCTGCCCCTTCCGCCGGACTGGCGGAACAACGGCTGAATGAAGTGCTGGCGCTGCTGTCGGCTCCGGCCATCCCGGAAGCTGCCGCACCCGCACCGGCTGCGGGGAGCCTGCAGGCACTGCCCGACGGGGTCGTGCCGGTCGCAGATGGCGTCTGGAGCGATTTCTCCCGCGCTGCCTATCTGCAGACGCTGCAGCGAGTGATTGATTACATCTATGCGGGTGACATCTTCCAGGCGAATCTCACCCAGCGGTTGTTCTGCCGGACACCTGCGTCGCTTCTGGATCTCTACGACCGCTTGCGGACGGTCAATCCGGCCCCGTTCGCCGGCTACTACGCGACCGGGGAGTTCACCATCCTGAGTGCATCTCCCGAACGGTTTCTGCATGTCGCAGAGGGTGTGGTCTCCACCCGGCCGATCAAGGGCACCCGCCGGCGTTCGTCGCAGGCGGAAGCCGATCTGTTCACGCGCGATTCCCTCCGTGACAGTGAGAAGGATCTGGCCGAGAACGTGATGATCGTCGACCTGCTGCGGAACGATTTATCGCGGGTCTGTCGTCCGGGCAGCGTCACGGTGCCGCAGTTGTGCGACGTGGAGACCTATGCCACCGTCCAGCACCTGGTGTCGGAAGTCCGCGGGGAACTGGTGGGAGGGTGCGACATCTGGGATCTGTTCGCCGCTACGTTCCCGGGAGGCTCGATCACCGGCGCTCCGAAAGTCCGGGCGATGGAAATCATTGCGGAACTGGAACCGACTGCCCGCGGGCCGTACACCGGCGGTCTGTTCTACGTCAGTCCCGATGGCATGGCTGACAGCAACCTGCTGATTCGCACCTTCGTGAGCCGGCAAGGCTGGCTGCAATGCGGCGTCGGGGGCGGCATCGTCGCCCAGTCCGATCCGGTGGCCGAGTACGAGGAAACCTGGCACAAGGCAGCCGGCATGCTGCAGGCCCTCGGGCTGCAGGCACAGCTGTGAAGCGGGTGAGGGCTGAAGGTTAAAGGCTAAGGGACAGAAAATGCGAGATCAGTGATATCCTCTGTCCCTTAGCCTTTAACCTTCAGCCTGCCACCTTACCGGTTACTTGCCGCGGATCGCGCCGAGGATCAGCAGGAACACGATGGCGCCCATCACGGCCACGCCGAGGCTGCGGATGTCGAACTCGGTCACGCCGCCCCAGCCCAGCTGGGTGGCGATCCAGCCGCCGATAGCGGCGCCGACGATGCCGATGATCATGGTCACCAGCAGTCCGCCCGGTTGACGTCCCGGCATCAACATTTTGGCGAGCCAGCCCGCCAGCAATCCCATCAGAATCCAGCCCAGGACGCTCATGAAATGTTCCATAAGGGAAGCCCATCCAGAGTGATGGATGGGCTTCCGAGGTTGCAGAAAGATGACAGTTGTCGGATTACTGCCGCCGCGGATCGGGGCTGGTCTTCGGCTGATACGGATGATTGCGTTTGCGAACCACCGTGGCCGATTCAATCACGTCGCCGACTTCCAGGGCAGCAGCGACGTCGAAGCCTTCGACAATCCGGCCGAACACGGTGTGACCGCGTTCGAGGTCGGCATCCGGATTCAGGTGCGAAGTCGGCAGATGCGTGATGAAGAACTGGCTGCCGCCGGTGTCCTTGCCGGCGTGGGCCATGCTCAGGCTGCCGCGGAAGTGCTTGCGGGCATCGGGACGGTAGCACTCACAGGCAATCACATAACCCGGGCCGCCGGAGCCGTCGTTGGTGGGGTCTTCATCTTTGGAGAGCGGGTCGCCGCCCTGGGCCATGAAGGTCGGGATGACGCGATGGAACTTCACGCCGTCGTAGGTCTTCTTCTCCACCAGGCTGATGAAGTTGGCCACGGTGTTCGGAGCCTCGTTCTCGAACAGTTCAAAGACGATCGCGCCTTTCGTGGTCTGGAACTTCACGCGCGGCAGCTGGGCCTCGCCCTGTGCGGCGTCTTCCTTCGCGCGGATGGCCTGTTCCTTTTTCCACATCTCGCCGTATTCGGCAGCACTGTCCAGATAGCGGGCTCCCAGTTGCGGATGCAGTTCGCCTGACGCCTCAGCGGCTTTCAGTACTTCCAGTGCTTTCTCGAACTGGTGCGTGGCAAACAGCGACACGCCGGCGATGTTCTGCACGATGGGCGACTTGTCACCGCCCGCCATCAGCTGCTGGGCGATCTTCGACGATTCGTCGTAGCGGTTTTCCTGGAAGGCGATTTCCATCGCAGTTTCGCCGGCGTCCGTGTTTTTCGGATCGGCGGCGTACACCTTCGGCGCGAGTTCGGTGATCTGCGGCAGGACTTTCGTGGTGAACTCGGTGCGCAGGGTTTCAAAACTGGTGGCGATTTTCTCGCGGTCTTCGTCGGTCTTTGCCGTCTGGTAATCCTGTTGCAGCTTGCGCAGTTGCTGGACGAGTTCATCCTTGCGGGTGTTGATTTTCGTCCATTCTTCCGCGTCGGTGGCCGCGAAGGCTGACGAGGCTGAGACCAGCGCCGCCAGGCAGGCTGCCATGAGCAAATACCATCGAATCCGCATGAGATCGCTTTCGCAGGACGGTGCCGAAGTCTCGGTCGCCGCGTCATCCAGTCGTCGAGAGAGTGAGCCTCGCGCGAGGTTTCTCTCTCAACGACTTTAGCGAGACGCCCGAAGGTTCGCTACGGCGCAAGGAATCGCGAAACCGCCAGCGTGGAATCAGAGGACTATCGTTTTTTTTCCCAGATCTACTGCGGCGCGGGTTTGTGGCCCAGTTGAAAGAGGCTGTAGTCGCCGGCAGTCGCACCATCCCGGGCCTGGGCTTCAAATCCCAGCGGGATTGTGAAGACCTGTTCGCCGCTCGGACTGACCGAGCGCCAGGTCATGGGCGTGGCGGGATGGAACTCGTGGAACTTGCCCGCTTCCAGCCGCAGCATTTCGCTCCAGGGAGACGCCGTGCCACGGACCTGATATTCGATCGTCTGCGCGGTCGCGTTGTGAATTCGCATGCCGGGCCGCTGCATCCTGACGACCATGTGCGAATCGGTCGCGCCAACGTCTGCCCAGCGTAAGGTGAACTCACCGCGGCGAATATCTGCCAGCGTGCCGTCCCGCTCGCGGCGGCCGAAGTTCTTCACCCAGCCATCGTGGAACACTTCGCCGATCCGGTCGGTATCAATCTGTTCTCCGTTGTTGGGAACCAGCAACTCCGCCTTCACGACCGGCCGTGTGGCCGGTTCAAAGTCAAGTGCCAGCCTGCGATTGGAGAAATCAGGTTTTTCAATCGCCAGTCGCATCGGCTGATCGAAGGCGATATCGGCCTTCGCATAGTCGGTCCAGTCTTTCTGCGTCGTTTCCTTCGTTGCCAGCCGGAGCTGCATTTGCGGAATCCGCAGGGCCAGCTTGTGTTTGAGCGACAACGGATCAGCCGGGTTGGCGACGTCGCCCTGCGGCAGCAACTGGAACGGCTGGACGACGACAAACTCGGTGTTCAGCTCCGTGGTTTCCGGGATCTTGTACTTTTCGGGCAGCACGCTGTTCCAGAACTCATGGCGACCCAGCTGGCGGAACTCGGCCCCGTTCATGTCCAGCACGTGGAAACCGGCGACGTCACTGGCGGACAGCAGGGCAGCGTAGGCATCGATCAGCCGGATCGAGACGGCGACATCCAGCCCCTTGTCACTGACGGCCGGGAATTCATCGGTTCCGGCGGCGAATTCACGAATCGGCACCTTGTCCGTCTTCGGCGCGAGGGCGGCGACGAGGGCACCCAGCTTCATTTCCAGACCCTGATCGGTGACGGTCACGGTTTCCGGATAGAAACGGAACTTCGGTTGCCACAGCGGCATCGGCCATTGACGGTAAGTGATGGTCCGCTCGAAGAACTGGCCGACCCGCGTTTCCATCTGCGCCAGCATCTGCGGAACGCTGTTGCGGATTTCCTGCTCGATCATCCATTTCTTTTCTGCCACGCCTTCCACCAGACGGTCGGCGATCCGGCCTTCAAGGAACCGCAGGCCGCGGACGTCCACGCCTGGTCGGGAAATGCTCCAGTTGTGATCGGGAATCTGGAACTGCACCCCCGTCAGCTGCATCTTCAGCTGGCGATCGATGACTTGCGGCTTAAGATCCACCGTCAGCCAGACCGGTTCCCGATAGCCGATATAAATCGCCATCGGACCCGCCTGCGCATTGATCAGTCGGCTCTGCAACTGCGTGCCGGTGATGGTCATTGTCAATGATCGCAAGCCGAGCTGGACCCGCAACTGGCCATCAGTCAGCGGTTCGATCCAGGCTTGCTCCAGATGACCGTTGTAGTGCATGCCGCCGACGAGCACGTTGATGTTTGCGAGCCCGGCCCGCTGGGTTTCGCTGCGTCCCGGACGCCAGCCCTGCAGGGCGTCGGCCGGCACTTCGTCCGCGATCAGATAGGACAGTGATTCCAGCAGATCGCGATTGATGCGGATGCGGGCGGCGGAGGCGACGTCAGCTCCCGGCACGAAACGAACTTCATCCGTCATGTCCGCCGTGCGGGTGCGTTCCTTCCAGTCAATATCGAGCTGCGGAGCCTGCTCCGGATGCTCCAGCCATTCAAAGACCTCGTCGTGAGCCAGCACGCGAGCACCGATATTGTGACCGCCGTCAGGCAGGATCGAGACGTAGGCCCGACCGCCGGCCTTGTTAATGTCTTCCACCAGTCCCGATGACCGCGTCGGCGGCACCAGCTGGTCGTCGGCTGCATGGAAGGCCCAGATCGGCACTTTTGTCAGCGCGGGGATAAACTCGGGTTCGCCACCGCCGGACACCGCGATCATCGCTTTCCAGCGTTCCGGCGACTTCGCAGCGACTTCCCAGGCACCGAACGCACCCATCGAGACGCCGACCAGCACCTCGTGGCTCTTGTCGACGGAATAGGTGCGTTCCACTTCATCCAGGATTGCCAGGGCGCGCGGCAACTCGCCGGAGCCGTCGTTCCAGCCTCCCAGCAGGCGGCTGCGCAGGTTTTCGTTTTGCGGAAAGACAACCAGGAACGGCAGTTTGTCGGCCCGCGTCTTCACCGCCGGGCCGAGGCCGACCACCAGCTGCGCACGGCCGTCGCGTCCACGTCCGCTGGCACCGTGGAGATAGAACACCAGCGGCCATTTCTTGTCAGGGGTATATCCCACTGGCTCGAAAACGACGTACTTATGGTCGCCGTCGGCGTCGTGGAACACATGATCCACAAACCGGCCGGCGGGGGCCGCCGGCGTGGCGGGAGTCTGGCCCGAGGCCTCACCCGTCAGGAAGGAACACACGCCCCCCGCAAACATGGCGGCAAGCAAGACGGCATGAAATGAGCGCGGGCGGCAGTCCATAAGTCGACCTGTTCCTGGAATCTGGCAAACCTGGGCAAAGAATTTGTCGTGCCACGCGGGCAAATTCCGGACCATCCGCCCGGCTGACCTCAAATCGAACACTCTTCGCGGGTGCGCTGTCTGTCTTCCTATCGGTCGGAAGCGAACGGCAGAGACAGCCACAACCGGGCCGGAGCGAACTCCGCCCGCCAGGGCCATAGCAGGTACTGTGAAAACTCCGCAGGGCCCAGAATCCCTACAGCTCTCCGGCTCCCCCGAAACTGCCAGACAGCCGGAGGCAAAGACGATTGCAACCCCCGGCGGGAACAGTCATTCTGTGAATCGGGACACGAACCGGACGGCGTGCAGTGCCCTCTGGTCCTGCAGTTGCCTGTCCGGTCCATCCGGTGTCAGCGACAATTCCAGAAGATCGACTCCACAAGTATTGCTGCCGTTATGATTTGCGTCAGTCTTGCCCGTACACGCCACCGGATGATGACCGCCGAACACCAGGTGTTGGCCGACAAAGGGGCCGAACTGGTGGAATTGCGGGTCGACTGGCTGTCGCGGACCCCGGAACTCAGCCGTTTGCTGACGTCCCGCCCCACGTCGGTGGTCTTCACCTGCCGCCGGAATGTCGACGGCGGACGCTGGACCGGCACCGAGGACGAGCGGCAGACGCTGCTGCGGGCGGCGATTGTCGCCGGCGTGGAATATGTCGACCTGGAGCTGGATATCGCACCGAAAATCCGCCGCTACGGGAAGACGAAGCGGATTGTCAGCCATCACGATTTCACCCAGACGCCCGATGATCTGGAGAAGATCTACGAATCGATGTGCAAGCAGGATGCGGACATCGTCAAGATTGTGACGATGGCGCATTCGCCGGAAGACTGCATCCGCCTGCTGAAGCTGTGCGACGGAGCGAAGGTGCCGACCGTTGCCTTCTGTATGGGCGAGTTTGGCGTCACCAGCCGTCTGCTGTGTGGCCGCTACGGCGCTCCGTTCACTTACGCGACGTTCAGCAAGGAACGGGAAATCGCCCCCGGGCAATTGTCGTTCGACGAAATGCAGACGCTGTATCAGTACGACAAGATCTCCCGGAACACGCAGATTTTCGGCGTGCTGGGCGATCCGATCGGTCACAGCCAGAGTCCGCTGTTGCACAACACGGCGTTGCACGCGGCCGGGCTCGATGCCGTGTATCTGCCGTTCCGGGTGCCGGCCGATCGGTTCCGGGAAACGCTCAAGGCGTTCGAGTGGCTGGACATTCGCGGCTACAGCGTGACGATTCCGCACAAGGAAGCTGCCCTGGCCAGTTTCCCGCGCTGTCCGGAGGAAGTTCGCGCGATCGGCGCCGCCAATACCATCTTTCGCGGGAACGACGGGAGCTGGCAAACAGAAAACACAGACCTGACAGCGGCGCTGGAAGGTCTGCAACTCGCTCTCCGCGACGGAGAACCGCTGGAAGGCAAGCGAGTACTGATTCTCGGGGCTGGGGGGGCGGCGCGAGCCATCGGTTACGGGCTGCAGAAACGGGGCGCTGCGCTGGTGGTCACCAGCCGCAAGTCGGACCGGGCACGTGCTCTGGCCGAACAACTGGGGTGCCGCTTTTGCACATGGGAAAACCGGGGCAGCGAAGGGATCGATATTCTGGTGAATTGCACGCCGGTCGGGATGTCGCCGAATGTCGATGCCTCGCCGTTCCAGGAGAACTGGCTTCAGGAACAGATGCTGATCTTCGACACGATCTACAATCCCGAACAGACGTTGCTGATCCGGCATGCCCGTGAACGCGGCTGCCGCACGGTCACCGGCGTCGAGATGTTCGTCCGCCAGGCAGCGGCGCAGTTTCACCTGTTTACCCAGCAGCCTCCGCCGGTCGAATTGATGCGCGATACACTGCGCCGGGCGATTTCCGCCGCCAAAACCCGTTGAAGTTCGCTTCGCCCTCGCGGACTATCGGGACATTTTGCTGCCCGCGGCGAGAAATGCTTCGTTTCTCTCTATGTTATGTCCGCAGGGTTATGTCCGCGGGGCAGAACGCCTCATGTTAGATCAGGTATGATTTGACCAGGTACGATCCATGATCATCACGCTGACTGGCTATCGGGGCACCGGCAAGAGTTCGATCGCGCCGGCGCTGGCAGCTGCGATCGGCTGGTCGTGGGTTGATGCCGACCGCGATCTCGAAGCCCGCGCCGGTCGCAGCATCCGTGAAATCTTTGCCACTGACGGCGAGCCGGAGTTTCGTCGTCTGGAACGGGAAACGATCGTCCGGTTGCTGGCCCGCAAACATCTGGTGCTGGCGGCGGGCGGCGGCGCGATCCTGAACGCTGACACCCGCCGCGATTTTCAGGCCGCTGGACCGGTGATCTGGCTGCAGGCCAGCGTCGAGACCATCATGCGCCGGCTGCACGGCGATTCCCGCACCCGGAACCAGCGTCCCTCCCTGACCGGCCTGCCGCCGGAACAGGAGATTCGCGAATTATTGATGCAGCGGGAACCGTTGTATCGCGAGACGGCTTCGATAATCATTGCCACCGACCGGCGACCCGTGGCGGACATTGTTGCCGGCATTTTGCGGCTGCTGCCGTCCGGAATTGTTGCTCCGCCCTCACCCCGTGCTGGAGATGCCCTGTGATCCTGTGGGATCTGCCCGCCTGGTACATGTGGGGCATGCTGTTCATCCTGGGAGCCGTGATCGGCAGCTTTCTGAACGTCTGCGTCTATCGGTTGCCGCTGCACGAGAACGTCTTCGCCGCCTGGAAAGGCGTGACCAGTCCGCCGTCGTCCTGCCCGTTCTGCCGGCGGCGGATTCTCTCTCGCGACAACGTGCCGATCTTCGGCTGGCTCTGGCTGCGCGGGCGTTGTCGCTTCTGCCGTCACCGGATTCCGTTTCGCTATCCGCTCATCGAGTTTGTGAACGGCGCACTGTTCGTGCTGCTCTACGTCTCGATAGTGCCTGCGGGATATTCCACGAGCTTCGCCGACAGTCAGCTGTACAGCGACGTCAGCCCGCTGCGGCTGATCTCCCGGCATGACGTGCAGACCCTGTGGCTGCACCTGCAGTTCCTGTATTACCTCGTGCTGGTGGAAGCCCTGCTGGTCGCTTCCCTGATCGACTTCGACCTGCAGATCATTCCCGATTCCGTGACGCTGCCGGCGATGGCGGTTGGAGTGCTGGGGAGCCTGACCGGAGTGTTTTATCTGGTGCCGGTCTGGTCGCAGAATCCCTCGCTGGTCTGGGTGCTGTGGAGTGTCTGGAACCCGCCGGATGCTGCGGGAACCGTGGTCCAGCCGCCGTGGTGGACTCAGGTGACGGTGCCCGCCTGGTGCCTGCAGTGGCCGATGCTGCATGGTCTGGCCGTCAGTCTGGCGGGCCTGATCATCGGCGGCGGCGTGATCTGGTTTATCCGCATCGCGGGGGCCTGGGTGTTTCGTCGCGAGGCGATGGGATTCGGCGACGTGATCCTGATGGCGATGATCGGCAGTTTTCTCGGCTGGCAGCCGACGCTGATCGTGTTCTTCGTGGCACCGTTGTGTGCTTTGGTCAGTATCGCCTGCACCATGATGGTCTCGCGACCGCGAGAGATCCCGTTTGGTCCGTATCTGAGCCTGGCAGCGCTCCTCGTCATTGTGGCGTGGAAACCGTTGTACCTCGCCACCGAACGCTTTTTCTCGCTGGGACCGTTTGTGCCGCTGCTGGCAATCGTCATGGCAGTGACCCTGGTCGCTGTTCTCTGGCTGGTCCAGGGAATCAAGCACCTGCTCGGCATCCCGTTGTATGAAGAGGAACCGGTGGGCGAATGGACCTCTGCTGATCAACTGGCGTTCTATGCCAGCAAGGATGCCACCGCCGGCACCCGGGCAATGATCCGCCCCGAATGGACCGGCGCTTCCGCCGGTCAGGGACGTCTGCAGCAGCAACGCTGGCTGGGGCGCTGAGAACAGGTTTTAAGCCGAGTGCTGAGTGCGAAAGACAACGCACTTCGGCTTTTCTGACACTTGGCATTCAGCACTCAACCGGCCTTTTGAAAACAAACCGCCGGGCCTGGCACGTCACTCCGGCTTAGCCACCTGCGACTTTCCGGTAGCAGGCAACGGCAGGTCGCGGAACCGGAATTCTGCCGGCAGTGAGAGCAGCAGCGTCGGTGCTTCGTAAGTGAAGCTGTAGTCGACGGGGCGGCCGGTGAGTTTCGGGAAGCGGTAATCGATGATCAGGCCACCGTTCACTTCCGCCGAGACTTCAAAGTCTTGCGGGGGGATCTGTTGTTGATCGTGATCGG
>VFQN01001203.1_pt1 | contig 44717 bp, 68 predicted proteins | sample 3512371 | NCBI WGS metagenome assembly VFQN01 (sample SAMN10412370, study PRJNA504923) | tailings metagenome | isolation source: Replicate 2 from Balatoc abandoned mine | place: Philippines: Itogon, Benguet | collected 2017-08-28 | reverse complement strand
GCCCCCCTCACGGGCCCGTGTCTTTCGGATAGGGGCCCCAGTGACTTTCGGAGAAAATCAGCCCAACATGCGCCTGCTTCGAACCATCCGATGAAGATAGGAACGCTGGCAGCAGCTGGCCAGGACCATGCACTGCATTTGCCCCTCCCTGGACTGCCTGAGCGTACACACCCCGGAAGGCGCCATGTGGCGGGCCACGGTACCTATCATCGGCAACAAAGGCAGCAGCGGCGACGACCAGGAGGGGGGCCCCCAGGGGTGCCTTCACTACCTGCGTGCCTTCCACGCCACCGAGTGGCTGGCGCTGCAGCCGCAGGTGCTGGCCGCGTGCAGCGGCGGGCTGGAGCAGCTGGGCGTGCATTGCAGCGAGGTGGGCAGGGACACGGAGTGTTTCATCGACACTCTGCGCAAGGCCCTGGAGCTGCTGCCCAAGCTGCAGCTGCTGAGGCTGCACCGTGCGGGCCGCATCCGCTACCGGTACGCCCTCACCCCGAACCTGACCTTTGCGCTCAACGATACGATGGACTTGGTGGGCCCGCTGCTGCGCGTGCTGCCCCCGCAGCTGGCCACCCTGGAGCTGGTGGACTGCGACATGGGGTTGCACAGCCCGCTGCAGGGCGTGCAGATGAAGGCGGTGAAGCACATGGGGCTGTTGCTGCAGCTGCAGGAGGGACAGCTATGGGTGGGGGACATAGAGGGGGACGACGGCAGGCCCGGGAGGGTCGCAACTGCAGAGGAGATGGCTGCAATGGTTCACACCTTGCTAGGGTGCAACGATGCAGTGCCAGCGCCTGTGGGGAGCGGGGAAGCAACTGGCAGTGGGGGTGCCGGAGGCAGCAGCGGTGGCAGCAGCTTCGCATTACGCGGTGTGGAGCTGCGGGGTATGTCGCTTCGGCTGCAGTCTGGAGAGGGAAGCAGTAACGGGCCCGGGGCATGGGCTTCTGCAGGGGCACTGGGGTGGATCCGGGACTTTGTCCGGCGCACCCCTGTGCGGCTTGGGAGGCTGCTGCTGCAGCTGCCCGACGCAGTGGACGAGGAGGGGCTGCAGGGCGCACTGCAGGAGCTACAGGCGTTCCTGCTGGGGCTAATGGCGCCCGTGGGCTGTGTGGCGGTGTCGTGCACGGCGGAGGCGGATGTGGGGCACGCGGTGTCCGTGGTCACGGCCCTGCTGCTGGATGTGGGGCTGGAGGCGGAAGGGAGGAGGCCGGGGAAGGTGGAGGTGCGGGGCTGCAGGAAGGAGTTGTGGGAGGAGGCTGTGGGGGGAGCAGCTGCGAGCGTGGGTGCGGGTCCTGCTGGGGTGGGAGCGCTGGTGGCGTGGGGAGGCGAGGAGGGAGGCGGCATGTCCTGAGGTTTGCACGTGAAGCGCTAGGCCGGCTACCATTGTCGTGGTCGCGGCTGGTATGCCAGGGTATGCTGTGTAATTGCTGCTGGGCCACCGGGCCAATGCAGCAGTAGCACCTAGCACTTCAGTTGAGGTTGCTTGTATGTGCGGGCGGGTGCGCGTGGCAGCTGAAAGCTAGAGAACAAATAAACCAGGTCGTGCACGCATGCTGCAAACCCTGCACACTAAGAGCTGCAAGGGCCACAGCAAGATGGGAGTGCCGCGTGTTACACGTGGGCCAGCTGGATTCGCGCCTGCCGTACGGGGGTTCGACTGGGATGTAGCACATAGCCACTGTTTGGGCGGCCGAATTGGTGCTATCTCTGTATGACCTTTGTCATGTATAGCTTGGAAGTATGGCTATGGATGCACGGGAGTTGAGCAAGGTCATTGAGCGCGCGCTTCGCTGCACCGAGAATGTTTGCGCAAGCCTCCTGCGCGGCAATGGCCCTGCTTCATTGCCGTGGACAAAAATACACGTGTGGCTTATGATGAAAGCCTTGCAGCGCTGCACAAGGTTTGGAACCGGTTGGGCGGTCGGGTAAAGCCAGCCTCCGACATCGAGGAGAAAGGCAATTGCGCAAGAGCGTGGCTGAAAGGGCAAATAGCTGGGCTTCAAAGGCTTGTAGCGCTGCTGGAGGTCGTCGGGGAGCAGGCGGCTGTTGCAACCTCGACGGCAAGCCCGCCTTTGAAAAGGTGCGGACAGGTGCAGCAGCAGCGGAGCTCCCGTGTGCAGAAGACGTTAGGGTACCAGACCTGCTGCAATGTAGGCCGCAGCCACGAAGGCATGGCAGAAGCCAAGGTGATTGCCCAATGAAATAATACGGTAAAAGTAGCTGAAGACCCTGCTCCAAGTACGTAATAGCGCAGTGGCTCCCACCCGCCTTGGCAGGTGCAGTTGTCCGCCTGCACCTGATCTGTCGCATGCGGTACCTGAACTGTACTCGGCGGACAAACTCCCCGGCAGAGATCAGCGACAGCAGCACTGCATTTAGATAAGCCTTGCGTTTAAAAACCATCACGTCCCCACGCGCTGCGATACCTGCTGCCCAACCAACATCCCTCCCCCTCCCACCCCCTTGCCCCGCTCTATGCGTCCAGGCGTTTGGCGGCCGAACTGGTCACCAGGCCCGGCAAGGTCGCCCTGCTGCTGGTCAACCAGGTGACGGACATGCAGCGCACACTACGCGGGTGCAGCAGCAAGCCATGCGACCTGGCCCTTGTCGCCAGGGTCACGGCAGAGCTCACGCAACACGACTTCGTCCTGGCTGTGGCCGCCGCCGCGCGCGGGGTGGTGGCCGTCACGGCCCTGCTGCACTCCCAGCCCGGCGCGCAGGAGCTCACGTGCCCCACCTTCAACGCCGCGGTCGCTGCCAGCCGCATGGACATGTTCAGGGGCACCATAGCTGCCGCGGTGTGCCAGTACGCCGAGGTGGTTTCGGAGGCGCTGCACGAACGGCTGCCAAGCGACCAGGGAGCCCCGCTAGCGTGCTGTGGGTCCCACAAGAGGTGACCCACCTTCTGGACTCGGTGCAGGAGGCGCAGCTGCTGGCAGCTGCCGCGGCTGTGCTCATCGACACCCCAAACTTGTTCGAGACGGCGGGGCTGCCGGCGGCCACCCGCGAGAGTGTGTGCCGTGAGTTACGGAACGCATGCACCGTGGCGTGCCGGGCGGTCTTCAACATCACCATGCTGCAAGAGCGGCTGGCCAGGTCTGGTGTTCAGGAGGGCTGGAGCCTGGCGGCTGGCGCCATGCGCATGCTGCAGCACGCGGCGGTGCGGCGGCTGCAGGTGGGGTGGCTGCCTGATGGACAGGCCTGCGACTCACATGGAGGACAATTGGAACCCTTTCTCATAGATGCACAACTGTGTCGTGCTAGCTGCTGGTGGGGCTGCTGGGGCTGCTGGTGGCGCACAATGACGAGGTGTTGCACTTGATCAAAATGCATGTGGGGGTGGGATGCATGTGCACATGTGTGCTGCGTCCCGCGCGGCCGCAGGTGGGGATGCTGGACCTGCAGGCGGCGGATGCAGGGCTAGGTGCCGGGCTGGGGGAGCAGGGGCTCGGGGGAGGGGAGGGAGAGGCGGGCGGTCAGGGGCAGGGGTCACACCAGACGCAGCAGCAGATGGAGAGCTTGGAGGGCATGGGCAAGGTTTGGTGGTTTGCACAGGAGGAGGTGCAGCGGGGGCAGCTGCTGGGGGTGAGCGGGAGCCGGCAGGTGGGGGCCGGGACGCTCGGGTGGCTGGAGGACCAGCATGTCTACGTGCTGTGTGCGTCGTTTTGGACGTGGTACTTGGAGATGTGCAACCGGGCGGCGGCGGGGGGGACGGCGGTGCGACCGCCGCCGCTGCTGGCGGCACGGCTGGCGGCGCGGGCGGCGGAGGCGCTGTGCCGACTGTGCCGCGGGCAGGGGCTGGGAGGGACGTACGGGCCCGCGCCGGAGTGGCTGTGTGCCAAAATACAGGTGGGCTTGCCGCCGGTTGCGTGCAAATTTCGGAGTAAGCATTCTCATTTTCCCTTACCCGCGCGGCAATGCCTCAATGGTGTGCGAGCTGCACGCCATCCCACCGGGTAGCGTGCGGTCGCGGCCCACCTGGCATGCAGGGCTTGGTGCGCAAGGCCAGGGTGTCTACCTCCGCCCTCATCTCTCAGCACCCGCAGACATACCGACGCATTACCACCTTCCCAGCACCTGAATGCGTGGCCTGCAATCCACGCTGCACCCGTTGCGCTGCAGGTTTTGGTGCTGCACCTCCTAAGCCCGTCGGACCAGGCCGCGTCGCTGCCGGTAGACACGGCCCAGGCCTGCCTGCCGTACTGGCTGGAGGCGGCGGGGTGGCTGGCGGCTTTCATGTCGGACGCCACGGCCGCCGCCTTGGGCCGCCTGCCCGCCTCCCGCAACACGTGGGGTCCACGGAGCCACGTGGAACAGCAGGTGGGCAGACTGAGATCAGCAACAGCTTCCTGTCCTGCCCAGTGCCAGATTGTACCCCAGAAAGTTGGTAGTGGCACCTCTGTTAGCCCTGGATTGCCAATACGCCGTGCTAATCGCAGTCTATTGCCTGGTGCGGCGTGTGGCATAGGTGGCGCAAGAGGGCTCCCAGTCGGTGACCTTGAACGGCGTGCTCAGCAAATGGTGTAACATGGCCAGCAGCGGCGCTTACGATACGTGGGCACGGAAACCCGCCCACCATCACGCCGGGGTGTGGGCAAACGTGCATGCACGGTTGCATGCACCGAGCCTCTCGGCACCTACTTCTGGCTATGCAGCACTGAGCATTTCTGCAGCGCGCTCAGCTGTGCTCTCGCCTCCAGCCTGCTGCACGCTCATACACAAATAGCTGTTGCGGCACCGTCGTACCATCGTTTCCTCAGAGTCCCTCTCTGGCGCTCACTGAGACACTTGCTGGCGTCTTTGCCTTTGTCCACGCATTCAGCCTGGTCATACAAATGTTCGTGGCCACGTTGACAGGCAGGTGTGGCAACACTGGCACCACCTCTCCTCAAGAGCTGGGCTGCCCACTTGCCGGCGATATGCCCTGCAGGTCTCAGCACCCTTACGCCTGCCGACGTGCGCCGCCGCATGCCGACGTGCGCCGCCGCATGCCGACGTGCGCCGCCGCATGTCCCGCTGCGGCCTGGCCGCCTCCCTGGACCACGTCCTGCGCATGCAGTACAGCGAGCAGCCTGGAGGAAAACAAATAGGAGCAACCTTGGTGCAACTGGCGATCACCATGCGCGCCGTGCCCATGCTGGCGCCCCCGGTGGCATGCGACGGTGCAGGGCAGGCCTCAGGAGGAGGCAGCAGCAGCAGCACCAGCACCCGCAACGGCGGTAACGGCGGCAACGGTGGCGCGGACTGCGGCTGCAACGAGGAGCACCAACACCAGCTGGGGCTAGTGCACACGCTGTCCAAGCGCGCCGCCAGCCTGACCCGGGTGTTGGAGGACAGCTGCGGGGCCGCCAGCATGAGCGCACAGGACCGGGAGCGGGTGCTGATGCTGGCGGCGCAGGTGCTGCGCACCCTGTGCGAGGCGGCGGGCAGCGTGCATGAGGAGGCGGGGTAGGGTGCAGTGGCGGAGGGGACGTCGGTTGCGGAGCAGGCCGCAGGGGCCAGGGTGGCGGAGCTGGAGGCGGCGGCTGTGGGGTGCATGGACCAGGTGCGTGAGACGCTGGCTCTGGCCGCACGCACGGCGTGCAGCCTGGGGGCATTACTGGCGTGGGATCTGTCGTACGTCTTGGCGGCGGAGGGGGAGGCAGCGGCGGCGGACCAAGGGGAGGCAGGAGCGTGAGGCGGAGGAGGGCAGTGGCAGGGAGCGGCCCTCTCCTGCCTTGCCGCAGCTGAACCCGTGGCAGCAGGAACTGGGCGGGGGTGTCATGGATGCCTTGCAATGCCTAATCCGCTTGCTTCGGGCTCCGCCGCTGCTGTCGACGGAGCAGCTGCTGTCGTGCCAGCCGCACCGGCTGCTGGCGGCGGCGAGCGCGCTGCATGCTGCGTTGCCGACGCAGGCGCGGGCTGTGCTGTGGCTGGCCATATGCGGTGTGCTGTTCGTCCTCCCGTTCCACGAGGCACTCAGCAGCCGGGTCCGCAGCTGGCTGGCGCCGCCGCCGCCACCCGCCGCGGCTGGCAGCTGCAGCGGAGACGGCGGAGAAGCCGGGGATGGAGTAGAGTGTGCAGGCTGCTTGGTGGAGCCGGTGTGGGCTGTCGTGCGGGACGGGATGAGGGTAACGCCCGAGATAGCGGCCCAGGCTGCCGTGCTGATGCGGCTTGCAGCTGGGGACGCCACGCATGTGGACGAGACGGCCTGCTGCGCTGGTGGAGACCTGCAGGCGGGAACATGCAACGACATGCTACGTATGCAGCTGATGCGGCTAGTGCTGGACACGGATGAGCAGCCCCTGTCGGCGCCGCCGGGGCCCCTGCCGCCGCCGCTGGCGCTGCCGCCCAGCCGGGCCCTGGCGTTCCCGCGACTGCGCATGTGCAGCAACCCGCGGTGCTGCAACTTTGCGTGCGAGTGCGAGGAGTACCTGCCGCTCAAGCAGTGCGGCGGGTGCCGGGCGGTGCGGTACTGCGGGGCGGACTGCCAGCGGGCGCACTGGCGGGAGGGGCACAGGGCGGAATGCAAGGCGATGGCGGCTGGGGAGGGGAGCTGAAGGCGCGCTGCCCTGAAGGAGCGGGCGATTGTACTGATACGGTAGTCTGATTCAGGATCAGTGGGTAATCCCTCTGCTGGGAAAATGCTGCGTTGCCGAGGGTTAGTGCACCACCGGCAGAGTGGAGTTGAAGAAGAATCATGCACGAAGTACGGAAATCAGGCGTAGTCACTGCGATCTGCCGACCTGCACCATGGCGTTGTGCAAATGCCGGTATGCGTTCATGCAGGCTCTTCTGCAACACATCCAAGCTAAAGCACACACTGTGTGCATGCGTGCGACCAGATGGGTGCACCTTGCGCCGACACGTGGCAGCGTGCCCTGTGTCGTTATGCTCAAGGACTGCTTATGCCAAGTTTTACCATCATTGAGGAAAACCATGCATGCAACCAGCTGTGCAAATAGTAGGCAACTGTGCATACGGTACTCGGCATGTGTGGATGTAAACGATTCCTTGGAGTACTCTCGGCTATATGGTGCTCCACTGCTAGGAAGCGCTGGTTGTTTGTGATCAATGATCATCGACATGCATTTCATTAGGCTTCGTGTGCCGGGAAATTTCGGCTGCATGGCGCTGGCGGGTGTACAAGGGTGGTTGTTGCTGCACCACGCATGAGGTGACAGGGCGAGCTCCTGTGTGCCAATGGGTGCAGGGACTGACGTGGTTGCGGGTGTGTAGGTGCTGTGGATTGGGCACCAGGCAGGCATAGGGCTGCTTGGGAGACAGGTTGGTCGGTGGGATAGCGAGTGAGCAAGGGGCATGGCCGCATTGGGATAGGTTTGGCCTTGTGCCTTGGCGTCGAGCCCTCCACTAAGGGAAGCGGACTATGAGGCGGTGGGTCGAGTACTGCATACAAGCACGCCTTTGGCATCATGTTGGGCTGTACATACCAAGTGTTGCTGCCCATTGTGTCAGGACGGAATGGTGTCCATAGACAGCAGCAGTGGCAAATCTCGGGGTTGGGAAGCTTCGTGTCTGCCACGTGTCGGCATTCAGTTAATGCGCTTCGGCCGTGTGTCGACCTTACTTCCAGGCATCACGGTGGCTTGCGCCCTTGTTCCCCGTCGTGTACTACGTGTGTGGAGGGAGCTGTGTTACCCACGCGTGCGTGCTGCTCGGTGGAGTCGCCAGCTCTGGCACCACCTGCTGCTCTACCTGACGGCGCCCCATGGCGGTCCGCTGGCGGTCACCCGGTGGCGTTGCGCTACCACCCGCACGAATGCGTGTCCCCGGGGTGTAGGGTGGCAGTTGTGTGGCTGGTGGGCTTGCGCCAGAATGTGCAAGTGTGGTGCACCTGGTACAGCATTCCTTGCAGGGGATGCTGCTTCACTGCAAAATGTGGTGATGTTTGAAGGCCTCATGCCAAGGGCAGCAATTTGCTTAGGCTGCTTGTAAGGCTTGGACGTCGGACCCGTAGCCGATGGCGCTGAAGGGCTCGCGGGCCAGCACCGCCAGCATCAGGCTAGCGCCTCTCGACAAAAATCACACCATGGCAGACTGCCGCTGTGCAGTTTCGATGCATCTCATCCCCTGTAAAGCATCGGGGCTCCGTGGGTGTGGTGCGTGTCGTTGGGGTACACACAGTAACAAACCATGCTCCATGCAGCACATCTGTCTACACGTCTGGGCACGTGGTGGATTTCTAATGTTGACACGAGGATAGGAGGATGCCTATGAAAGCAGATACGCAGTGGGCACGGCAGTGGGTCAGTCCGACATGCAGTACAGAGCCCTCACCTAACCGCCCCCAACCGCCTCCCAAAATTCATATTTTATCCATGACATGCAGGGGTAGCAATCTATCTCTTCCCTGGGAGAAGTGACACAAAGTGTTGATAGATCGGACTTGCCGCCCTGCATGTCTTCGGTCCTGGATGTGCAGACCCAACCCGCCGGGGACTGGCGCAGACGCTTGACTCTGCGGCCAGTTACGCCAGCTGACTATGATGGCATTTTAGCTTCAGATCGGGAGGTCTACCCTTCTCCAAATGGCCTCACGCTTGAAGCCTTGCAGACTTGGTACGCCAATTACCCCGAGTTCGGCATGGTCTTCGCCGACGCCGAGACTGGGGCGATCGCGGGCAGCTGCGTCGTCGTGCCGCTCAGCAAACATGGCTGGGAGCAGCTGACACAAGGCCATCTGTCTGAGGCTGCACTGGGAGCCGACACCTTGTTCGATGCCAACCGTGACAACGAAATTGGGCTCCATGTCTACCACATTGAGAAGACGCTTGCCTACCCTGCAGACCTTCCCCGCTTCGGTCTCGTCGCTCTGGAAGCGCTGGCAGACGTGCTCCAGGCCATCCAGCAGCGGCTGCAGCAGGCGGCACGACAAGGGAGCAAGGGAGACCCGCTAGTCCAGGCGGCAAGCAGGTCCCCTGCCGCTGAGGGGCCAACCGGGAGCGCTGACGTGGGTAGCGCTCCAGCCACCCAGGCCAGGCTGCGTGTGTGTGGGTTATCCGGGCTGGCGGTCACGAGGGCCGGCTTCGCGCTGTTCTCCCTGCTGTACGGCTGCCGCGAGCGGAGCTACGTGTGCCCGGAGCACATCCTGCGCCGCACGTGCGACGGAAGGCTGGAGGTGCACAGCGTGGAGTTACAGCAGCAGCTGATACAGCTGCTGGCGGCGGCAGGGCGTAAAGAGGCGGCGGCTGGCGGCGGCGAGGCGGGTAGGGGTGGCCTGTCGTACGTGATGCGGGCTAGGATGCTGGTGGTGACGCCGGAGGAGCCGAGCCTGGTGTGGTGCTTCCTGGGTGCGGAGGGACAGTGCGCCAGGGCCGGCGACGTGCGGGTGTCCTAGAGCACTGTGTTTACTTTCTAACCTTGTGGGGGCCGGTAAATCGAAGACATATTGTAATTGTGTGTTTCACAACCAATGGGATGGTCTGCACAGGGCGCACTGGCCTAAATGCAGCACCGTGCATTGCACGGCTTGGTGACCCATCGGGCGATGGGAGGCGACCCAGGCAAGGCAAGTTGCAAAACCAACAAAACCAACCCTGGGGCCTTAAGGCTTGTCCGGGTGTGACACACGCCCAATGTAGCAACGGACTGACCGGCTGACTGACCGAAATCAACCGTCTCTGCTCGCCCATTATCCTTGCCTACTCGCACACTGGGACATGTGAACACGCTACGCAACCCCATACAGGCAGAGGACTGCCACAGAAGGCACTGCACCGCTCCCCCGCCAATGCACGTGTCTGCTGCTAGGGGTACGAGTGTGTACTTGTTGGCGTGCTCCTCTCTCTGGCCTTGCTCCGATCCCGTCATGCAACCGCTTCCTGCGAACAACAGGCCGCAGCGACGCGGGAAGCTCACCCAATGCAAGTACAGCACCGCAACGTAACATGTGTTCACACATCTGCGACCTGACCCGTAAGCCGGTATGCGCTGTAGGCTACCAACGCAACTCCGTGTACGCATGGCCCTGGTCCGGTGCAACAGCCCATCCCCAGTGTTACCGTGCACCGGGCCACGTGCTCCTGTGCGAAGACGCACCTGTACATATGCTGCAGCGACAGCAGATTGCAGTGCACCGGGAGCCGCCTCTCAACTCCCCAAGGGGACGCCTGCACAGCAAGAAAACACACGCAGCTCAGCCACTGGGACAAAGCGCCATGTGCTCAGCAGCAATTATCTCCAACCACCCGCACGCTCGGCACCTCTCCCGCACTGCACCACAGCACTAACCCACCTTGCATCGGCTGCTCTCCACCTTGCACTGTTTAGCCTCTCGTGCCCCCCTCAAGCCGCCTGCCTCAGGGGCCTCCCGCCACCACCCCGCTTCACCGCCGCCGCTCTGCGCCCGCCGCCGCCGCCGCGCCCGCCCCCGCGCCCGCCGCCGCCGAGTCCCATCGCGCCCCCACCAGGTCCAGCAGCCGGTAGCACTCCTCGGCGCTCAGCAGCGTGCTGTGCTGCGCGTACACCGCCGTCAGCTCGTTCACCACCGCAGCCACCTGCGGCCACAGCGACATGGCAGCAGGAGTACCGTCGGTGCCAACGTGCACCACATGCTCCTTCCGCAGCAGGTCATGGACTGCTGCTGCGCTGCAAATGTCCCCAGGCACCATACCGAACAAGTACTTGCAGTCCGCGTCTGTACCGTGGCTACAACTCGCCGGGTGGGCCCCTCTTGTACAGAAGTAACGTTGCAGCGGGTCTGCCACTTCCCAGACCCGTATCCTGACCAATGTCGCTCTCAACAAGGGGTACCTACCCTCCCGCGTTACCCTAGCCGTCCAATTACACACCAAACTCACACCGAATATGGGCCACAACGCACACAAGCGCACGGTACGCCCGTGCCCACCTGGCGCAGGTCCACGCCATGTCCGGCAAGACCAGGACAAGAGTACCTGACCTCCCTCCCGTTCTAAACTCTATCAACAGGTGTAGCCCTTCCACCAACTGTGACCAACACATGCCCCGGTGCACTCCCGCCCACCTGGCCCAGGTCCACGTTGACCCCCCGCAGCCAGCCGCTGAGGTCGTGGCCGCACGACGCGGCCGCCAGCGCCAGGCAGCCCAGCGCCACCACGTGCGGGGGGTGCAGCAGGTTGACGTCGGTGCGGTACGAGTCGTTGAGCGCGCCCCACGCGCGCTGCCCCACCGCCTGCTCCACGCCGCAATCCGCCAGGAAGAGGGCCAGGTCGCGGTAGGGGCTGAACACGACCAGGTTGAAGTCGAGGTCCTCAAGCAGCACCTGGACAACCATGAGTTTGATGGGTTTGACAGGAAAGGGACGTGCGTATTACGTGCTGCAAGAGGGTGGATTGATGCGGTGGCGTATGCTGGTAGGTACCTATGTGTGTTTGCTAGGGTTGGGCAGTGAAGTGGGGTGGTGACGGTGGGGCAAAGGGGTGGACCTAGCTGCGTGGATGAGCGTGTGGGGAGGGATAGGTGGGGATGGGGAGAGCAAGGCGCACCATTTCCATGTCGAGAAGGTCCTTGACGTCGTATGTCCACTTGGGTCGGAGGCTCTTGGCGCACATGGCCAGGTGCTTGGCCGCCAGCAGGGACTCCTCGGCCTTGCACGCCAGATACAGGCACGCCACGTACACCAGGCGGGGGTCCATGCGGCAGAAGTTGTTGCACAGGTACGTGCGCCGGAAGTATATCATGGCAGATGCAGCGACTCTGCGGTGTAGGGTGCGGCAGGTCGGTTGCGGGCGGTTGCGTGCCTCGTTTAAAAGGCAAGCCGTGGGTGCAAAGGGGGAGCACCTTTGGGAAGGAGCCCCCGCAACTGAAGGCCGCAACCAGGCTGCTGTCCGGTTATTCTACTAGCTACTATAGTCACCGTACCTTTGTCGGAGCTTGCAGTGCTTCGCAAGTTCCGAGATACCTGCGTGTGGAGAAGTCCCACGGATGGTCAAAGGAACTGCTCCCGATTTCATCGATCTGGCCAGTTTTAACTGCTTACTTACTAGCACAAAAATAGTAATTGAGCTGTTGGATGTGCTCCCGAGTCAAGCCAAGCAACCGGTCCTCGGCATGAGAGGCGTCGAGCTGCTCTTTGGATACCAGGCTCCGCCTGCAGGTCACGCAGAAGCTAGTGATGTCCTGTTTACAGCACGCACAGCAGTATCTGCGGTGCAACTTATGCTTACGAGCAGTGCGAGTCCCAATAGCTCGCTGCCATGTTTTGCTGGGGTACGCCTCAAATCGGCGAGGCCTGTACGCTAACTTTTGACGTGTCTGCCCTTGTGACTCTTCTGTGGTGCACCGGCAGGCTTTACGCAACACTGTCTTCATTCGTGTCGGCAGCACGTGTCCGGTAGCAGCACATCCTGTACGACGGGACATGCTCCAGGGACAACTGCATGTGCCATGGCTGGCATAGTGCCCTGTGCCGTGTCCTAACTGACACTTTGCTCCAGCGATTACTAACACCGCCGTCACCCGGCAGCCCTTATGCGGGCGCACGGCCGGAAGAGGGTCAGGACTGCGGTACAGTGTTTCAAGTCAGCCTGACCTGAACACCCACGGCCAAACTCCAGCCATGTAGCTGCGTATGCTTATACAAGCTGAGAATGAGCACAGCAACCTCGACTTGCATCGTTGGCAGGGGTCAAGCGCCTCAGGAACTCCAGCGTCATGCCACGCGTTGTCACAACCAGTCGCCTAATCCAGGAGCCTGGCCTAAACTATACCCACGGCCCTGGGCCACTACCTAGGTCCAATGCTCTTCCAACCATCCCATAGCATGATGGCTTTCCCCTACCTGGCTGTCACTGCCGCACCCAGACAGCAGCGGCACTCAACTGTCCGTCTGCTGGCGCTACAGCACTCATTACACCCCCACCCACCTTCGTGCACCCCCAAGCCACAGCACACGCCTGTACCTCCGCAACCTGCCACCAACGCCCGTCCTCCTCCCAACCCCCAACCTCCCTTTCCACCACCCGAGCCCCAAGACCCGCAGCGTCCGCCTGCCTGTCCAACCACCACTGTCCCACGCCACACATCGCCCCAACTTACATCGCGGCCCCTGTCCCCAGGCTGCCGCTGCCGCTGCACCCCCCACCCCCACCCAACACCACCACCATCACGACCACGATTACCAACCCACCACCCCGACCACTCTCCCCCCATCACCGCAGCCTCCTCAGCTCGTAGTCCTCGTCGTCGCTGTCGTCCCGCGCCCCCGCGTCCTCGTCCTCGCTGCCCAGGTCCGCCAGCCCGTACTCGTCGTCGTCATCGCCCAGAAGCACGGCGTCGCCCATGGGGCCTGTGGGAAGCAGGGCACGGGGGCAGGGGTGTAACCGACAAAGTGACAGGACCGGAAACAGGGAGCAAGAGGACGGAGCGGAGTGGAGTCGGAGGCGATGGAGTGGAGTGGGTTTGGCGGGTGCTGTGAAGAGGGAAGAGCGGAGGGCGCGGACAGAATGTGGATGGACGTCGCAATGCGGATATGGCGTTGAGTTTGGCGGACAGGGTTGCGGCAGCTAGCAGGAAGCGGCCCGGAGGCAGCGTGCGCGCATTCGCTCAAAGCAAAGGGGACGAATGCCGGCTCCGTGAAAAGTGCATCCCAACGACGGCTACGGGGGCCACAGGTAACTTGCACATAAACAGAAGCAGGTCGTATGTTTTTAAACTGTCCCCTAAAGACTTTTTTGGTGGTAGGCGCAAAGCATACTCCCACGTGCCACGTTTCGAATGCCATGCGCAACCCACCCGTGATCCACTCGTCTCCGTCGTCGCCCTCCTCCGGCGGCGGTGCCTCCTTCTTGGCCTTCTTAGACCCCCCGCCGCCGCCGCCGCCCTTCTTGGACTTGGACCCCCCGCTCTTGGCCTTGGCGGCCGCCGCCTTTGCCTTCGCCACCCCCGGCGGCTGCGCGCGCGGCACGCCCGACACCACCACCACGCTCTTGGAGCCCTTGCTCTTGCTGCCCCCTCCCGCGCCGCCCGCCGTGCTCTTGCCGGCCGCTGCCCCCGCCTTTGCCTTCGCCCCCTTGTCCTTGTCCCCTTTGCCCGAGGGCGCGACGTGCAGCAGCCCCTGCTTGTCCGCCTCCGCCACGCTCTCCCGCATCTCCGCCAACGGTAGCTCAAAGTCCCTGGCCTTGATGGCCATGACCTCCGCAGGCAGCGTCGGCACCAGCCGGCTTTGCGGCAGCACACGGCCGAACTGCGACAGCGAGTTGCTGAGCACCACCGCGCCGCCGCCGCCGGCGACGGGAAGCGCCGCGGTGGCGGCGGGCATTGGCGGCGCGTCGACGGCGGCGGTGGCGGCGCCGGTGGTGGGCTGGGCCTCCAGGGGGGCAGGGCGCATGGTGTATTTGTAGCCAGCCAGGCAGTCGCGGCCTGTCGGCGCGCCCTGGCGGTAGATGATGGAGGCGTCTAGGGCCAGCAGGCGGAGGGTGACGGCGGGCAGCGTGGGTGGTAGCCACCAGAGCGGCTCGTCGGAGTGGGACGTGGGGGCGGAGGCGGAGGCGGGCGCGGGGGCGGAGCCGTCCGCGGCCTGTTGCCCCTGTGGGTGCGGAGCAGAGGATGCGGTTGGGAGAAGGGACACGGGAGGTGAAGCGGCGGCATGAAGGAGGGGTGAAAGGGAGGCCTGCGATCGTAGGTAGAACGAGTGCGCAGAGCCATCCAACACCAGCACGGGTATCAGGTAAGCCGCATTCGTGGCATACGGGTACAAGCACCTCGCGTCTGTCGCTGCACGGCTGGTGCCAACGCAACTACCAGATGACATGGCGGCGCAGAGGCACAGCCTGTACACAGCTTTTGCCCACCTCTGCCGCCTCCCTGTCGTACCAGGCGCCCCGCACGATGGCGGGCGCGCGCAGGAAGCCAGGGTTGAGGCCGGGCGACAGGCCGTCCTGCGAGAGCCGCAGCGCCGCCTCCAGCTGCCCCAGCACCTCCCGCAGCGCCAGCGCCGTGCCCGCAGCCTGCACGCGCTCCGCCCACGCCTCCCTGCGCACGCACACGGGCGAGCACACCCACACACACAGCATGCCGCATTGCACCTTGGTCAGCAAATGACCTAATCCTGGTTTGCAGCGGCCGGCGCAGCTGTGCTGCTGGCGAGTTCCTGCAGCGGAGTGCAGGAGCCTGCTGGTCCCTCTCCAGACACACGGCACGTGTCACACGCCCCGGACACACGCACACACACCTGTCTAAAGCCCTGATGGTACTTCCCTATGTGTCTGCTTGCACGAGCTCCTATACATCCCAATTCCCACATCGCATACCGGTATTTAATGCACCTGTCAAAGCCCTCCACGACGGCCTCCGGAGGCACCGCCGCCTCGATGCGCAGCAGGTCCCGCTTGACGCGCCGCACGCGGGCGCCGTCCTCAGCGGGCAGCTCCGCGTCCGCGGGGGCCTGGCGGTCGGTCTGCGGGAGCTGGAAGGAGCCCGCCTGCAGCCGCACGGTGGCGGCGCGCGCATCGGCGTGTGACTCCAGCTGCGCGCGGGTCTCGGGCGGCAGCAAGTCCAGCGGTGTGGGCTCGGCCATGGGGGCCGCTGCAGGGGAACAGAAGGATTCAGTGTCCTTTGTCACCGTTGTCATACAGGCTAGTAGGGCACAGTGTCACCACAACTGCCGTACACGGGTACAGTGTACACTGTCACAGGGGGAGGAGGGGTTAATGGTGGAGGTACGCCTGGGAGCAGCCTTGAGACTCGAGTTGATAATGGTGCAACAGGCAGAGGGGGCATGGCGGCCTGCAGCAGGTTCGGCGCCGGTGTGCCATCTGCAACACCGTAGCTCTCGTCCAAAGCCCTTGGGCCCAACAGGGAGTCCGAGACCGGGGGTAGCACGGCCCAAGGCCGGCAATGAGCGTCGGACCTTCTGGTGGCACTACCCCAAAAGCACTGGTTCCTTCCCGCAGGTCATCCTAGGATCCCCTGTAGCGCCACCCCCTCCTCTCCCCTCCTTCCTCACCTCCCGGCATGTGGCTGACCAGTTCCTCCTGGACGCGCTGCAGTGCAGCATGCAGCCCGCCCTCCCGCAGGCCCTTGGGCTCCAGCGCCGCCTGGAGCTCCTCCAGCTGCTTGGGCCGCGTCAGCAGCCGCCAGCCGCCGTCCGCGCCCTCCACCCAGATGCGCCCCGCCCCGGGGTCCTCCCCCGCCGGCACGCCCGCGGCCGTGAAGCGCCAGTAGCGGTTGTAGCGGCGGTCCTGGCCCAGCGGCTCCGCACGGATGGCGCACTCCTCCTCCAACTGCGTGTATAATCAAGGTGACAGCATGGAGGGCACAGGAGGCGTTCGCGTCTGTACAAATACCGGTGGCGATGCAGAGACATTCTCCTATGCCCCTGTGCCTGCTGACAAGGACAGTACGTGTACGGCGAGCACTGTGGAAGCAGCGAAGCTTTTACACCACCTCCTCTCACCCGCCGCATTGCCTCCGCCCGCTGCAGCCGGCGCTTCCGGTCCTCCTCCTCCTCCTCCGCCCGCCGTGCCGCGGCAGCAGCAGCCTCCGCGGCGGCAGCCTCCGGGTCGGCGGGAGGGCCGCCCGGCGCCGCTGCCGGCCCCCCGCCAGCCCCGAAGATCTCCCCTGCAATTGCCCGCGCATCCACCGGAGCGCCTGCGGCATCCCCCGCCGGGGCAGCGCCGCCCTGCGCCTGCTGCTGCGCCGCCGCCGCCGCTGCCGCTGCCTCCGCCCGCTTGCGCGCCTCCTCTGCCGCCGCCGCCGCCCGGGCCGCAGCCGCCTCCTGCCGCTTGCGCTTGTCGTGCTGCAGAAGGAAACAAAGCACATTAGTCAACACGTTGCCCCAGCCATCCCTCAAGAGCGCGGTGCGGCCAGCCCACATACCGGTATACCAAGCCACCCCCCAGCTTCACTACACGTTCCTGTTCATTCTCCTTCAGGCATCCCCAGCTCATTCCAGGCCCCCTTCCTCCGACCCATCACAACCCCAGTCCTCCCTCCCCTTCCCAGTCCGCTTCACCTCCCCTGCCTCCTCCTCCCCCGTTCTCCTCCCCCACCTTGGCCTCATCCAGCAGCTGCTTCCTCCGCTCCGCCGCCTCGTCAATGCGCAGGTCCAGCTTGGCGCGCAGCGTGGGCCCGTCCAGCACCGAGTGGCACAGGAAGGACAGCACCTCGATCCTCTCCTTGAGGCTCAGCGCATTGTAGTTCTGCGTCTGCAGCGCTGCGACCCACGGGTCGGCGGCGCCCGCGCGCTCGTCCGCCCCCTCCTCGCCCGCCGCCCGCCGCCGCTCCTCCGCCTCCTCATCGTCCTCGTCGTCGTCAAACTCTTCCTCGTCGCCCTCGCCGTCGGCGGGAGGCGGCTGCGGCTGGCCGTCCTGGCCTTGGGAGGTGCCGGTGGCGGCGGCGGCGCCGGGAGAGGTGGCACTGGGGGCGGCGGGCTGGGACCCTGTGGCAGCGGTTGCGTCCTGAGGCTCAGCCTTGACCGCCTGCAAGGGTGTGGCATGGACGTGCTGTCAAGGATTCGCCGGACAACAATGGAGGTAGTAGGTAGTAGTTGGGGGCCTGAGCGCTACCGAGCGCACTTGCCCTGTCTCCCTATCAGCCGGTCAGAGCCGAACGGATACGAACAAGCGCCGGCCCCATGCAGCCCCCATGCAGCCTGCTGGGTCCACCAGCACCGGAGCGCTCCCGGGCTCCACCGACCCGCAGTCCCCCATTGCTCCGTACACTCCTTGTCCCTAGCTCCCAACCCCTCCTCACCCCTTCGGCGGGCTCCTTCTTCACGCCGTCCACCTCCATCGCCTGCGCGCCCCCCTCCTCCTCCTTCACCTCCGCCCCCTCCTCCTTCTTCACCTCCGCCCCCTCCTCCTTCTTCACCCCCTCCCCCTCCGTCATCTCCTGATCCCCCTCCCCCTCCCCCTCCCCTTCCGCCGCCTCTGCCTCCGCCGCCTCTGCCTCCGCCGCCTCCGCCGCCTCCTTCATCGCCCGCCGCTCCGCCCGGGTCCGCCCGCCGCCCTCGATCGGCGGCTTGCCCGCCAGCTTTCGGTGGTAGTTGACCACCGACGTCAGGGCCCACGTGGAGGTGGCGACGCGTACGAAGAGCACGTCGCGGCCCAGCGCGCACGCAAGGGAGGTCTCCGGCGTCTTGGTGGTGCGCAGGTCGCGCAGGCCGGTGCGCTGGATGCGGCGCACCAGCTCCGTCAGCGTCATGCCGTTGGGGCCAGCCTCCGCCAGCACCTGGTGGGTCCAGAGGATCGCACGTCCACCTTCTGCTTAGTCAAAGCCCTTTCCTCAAACAGTCCACTCACGCCTTGTCAGTAACTGCACTAGAGGACAAACCATACTGCAAAATGTAACGCTGTTCCCAAATACTGCACATCCTCGGACAGTCATACATCTGCTGCTCACGCCTGGCGCACCTGGCTGCCTGCCCCGTGCGTGCGCGGCCCGGCCGTGACCGCCCCTGCCGCTGAGCGCGCACCCCACGCGGACCCCACGCGCACGTTCCTCATCGTGCTCGCACCTGCCACGCGGCTCCCTTGACGCTGCCCGCCGAGAAGCGCAGCGGCATGCGCAGCTTGAGCGTGGTGCTGGTGGCTGCGGCCAGGCCCAGCCCCAGCGCCAGGCCGTCGTCCACCACGTCCTCGCCGTCCAGCCCCTGGCGGGGCTTCAGCACGTCCTTGCGGGCTTGGGGCCGGTGCCGCCCGCGGCCCAGTACCGTGGCAATCTGCGGGGGCCGGAGGCAAGGGGCGGGAGGTGGTGGGGGTGCAATGCTTTTGGGCTTGATGACAGGGCCCGGAGGCATGCAACTGCGCAGGAGCTGCTGGGCACGCCGATGGCAACGTCCTCGGTTTGGGGCGCTGGGATACTGCAATGATGCGGGCGCGTGAATGAGCTGCCCACCGAGGCAGCAGCGCATGTCAGGATAGAGGCACCGTATCGGCACATCGTGTTGCCAGTCTGCTGCCCAGCCCAAGGAGTCAGCAGCCAGCTCGCCACGAGTGCCACGAGGCCCAACCGCCCCTTTGCCAACATCCTCCGCATTGCCAATGCAACTCCCTGCCCCCAGCGCCCGCACCCACACCCGGCCGCACCTGTCGCAGCACCTCCGGCCAGGTGAGCAGGTTTAGGTGCGCCCGCCACACGTCCACGTCGTACCCCCACGCCCACGCCTCCTCCAGGTGCTGCGCCGCGTACACCACGGAGCGGTCCATGAAGTTGCCCGTGGCGCCCAACTGCAGTACGTGGAGCGAGAGGCGGCACAGCGGGGCCGGGAGAAAGGGAGCGTCAGGGGAGGCCGTGAAATCGCTGGTCCATGCAGTGAGAGCCCCATGTACCTCGAGAGTGGAACCCCAGGTTCACCAAACACCCAAAGGGCAACACGGGGCCACTGCATTTCTGCCTCCGCAGCTAGCACCTTCCCCGCCAGCACGCCCTCCTGCGCTACCGTATGAAAGCTCCTCCTCGTCCTTCCCTGGTTTGCAAGCACTCTCCCTACCCTGCTTCCCCCTACCGTGATGGCCCCCGTGTCGAACGCGTCCTCAAAGTCCGCCTGCAGCAGCCGCAGCAGCGCGCAGTGCACGTCCGCCAGCAGGCGGCTGTCCTCGCCCTCCGCCAGCGCCGCCAGCAGCCCCTCCGCCGGCGGCACGCGGAAGCCCAACACCTCGCTGAAGCTGGTCAGGAAGCTCCAGCACACCAGCAACTCACTGCCCAGTCCATCCGCCAGACCCAGCGGCGGCACATCACCATCCCCTTGCTCCTGCTCCTGCCCCACCCGTGCGCCGTCCTCCTCCGCCCTGTCAACGTCCATGGCATCCGCGCTGCCGTCGGGGGCTGCTGCGGACGAGCGCCATGCAGGGGAGAGCTCCAGGGTGGGCGGTGGGAACTCGGGCCAGGCGACGTTGTGCCGGCGTTTGCGCGGCAGCAGGGAGGCGGCCAGGGCCACGGTGGCGGGGTTGGGGATCTCGCCGGGCCGGGTGTGCACCAGCGCGGCGGCGGCGGCCTGCAGCTCAGACTCCTCCGCGGCCTCCTCAGTTGCAGGGTCGATGCCCATGGACTGGGGGATGGTGCATAAAGGGTGGGGTGGAGGGTGCGGGGTGGGGGTGCATGGAGTAAAAAGGCACGTGGCCAAGCCTCCCATAACAGAAAGGCAAGGAGTAAGCACTTATACCTCCCGGCGCCAAGCACGGTGCCCTGTTATGCAACGGGGGTGGGCATCTTTAGACAGAAGAGGTACAGGGCAGGACCGAGTAAGCAATGCAAGCAGGATCACCAGTGCGCCCTCCCCACCTGCAGAATGCGGCGGTACTCGAGGTCCTCGTCGTCGGGCGGCCCAGCCGCGTCGCCGCGCGCCCGCCGCGTGGTCAGCCGCTCCTGGGCCGCCAGCGCGCGCGCAGCCTCCTTCTCCCTGCGCGACAGCAAAAGCCGCAGACTTGAAAGGTATGACAGGTTGGAGCATACAAGCAGCACCTCCACCAAGACCAAGTTCTGCTCCGGCAATGGCACGGCTTCGTGTTCAGCCTAACAAGTATACAAGCAGCGCTGCTCTCTGTGGGGCAGATTCACAGCATGCCGCAAACCCGCACCGCACCGCTACCTCCCATGTCGCGCTATGCACGTCCGCCCTCTCCCCGCTCCCGCCACGGAGGCAGCCCTTCCCCTTCGTCCGCCTGGCCACTTTCTTCTGCCTTATCCCGCACCCACTTTTTCTTCTCCTCCATGGTGCGGCGGCGCTCCTCCGCCTTGCGCTCCTTCTCCCGCGCCGCCTCCAGCCGCCGCAGCTCGCGCTCCTCCGCAATGCGCGCCTTCTCCATCTCCTTGAGCTTCCGCTGCTCCTCCTTGGCTGCAGTACACAACACAAACGGCACATGGGCCACATCAGCCACGGAACATCAGTCCGGCTGGCCTGCCCGCACCAGCCTTGTGCCACGTGTGCAAGGAGGTGAGCAGTCGCGCCCCCGGGCAACCCCTGGCCCGGAAGGGTCGGGAGTGAAAGCACAGTACACCCCACCCCATGAACCAACTACTACGTGTGCCCGCCAAGCCCCGTGCGTCCCCGGTGCGCACGCACCTCGTTCCTTCTCCATCTTGTCCGTCAGCTTCCTCCGCTCCCTCTCCGCCCGCTCCATCTCCTTGAGCCGCTCCTCCTCCGCCTTGCGCCGGTCGCGCTCCATCTTCTCCTGCTGCTTCTGCAGCTCCCGACGCAGCCGCTCTTGCTCCTGGACAGGACAGGGGTCGCGGGAGGCGGGTGCGGCGGTTGTTGCGTGTGTTGCGATTACGATGAGACACATGGAGGCTAATGCAAGTCACCGGGTGCGCGCCGAAGTGAATCGACATTCCACAGTTTGTTCGAGTTCGACATACGGTGCCAGGAGCCGGTTCGCTGCGTGGTAAGAAATCGCATCGGTAGCGCCCGAGCCCCGCGTGGACCTGCGAGGAGGCAGCTCATAGCTGGTCTCCCGCTGCACCGGCGCGCCTCCTCGCATGTGGCGCTTCACCCCAATGCCATCCTTTCCCGCGCACCGCCTCCCACCCGGCTCCAGCTTCGGGTAGGTCATCCTGCCTGCGACATGCCCCGCCTGCTCGCCGCCCACCCACCTTGCGCACCCCGGCCCCCACGCCCGCCGCCGCGTCCGCTTCCATCTGCTGCCTCAGCTCCTGCTCGCGCTGCCGCAGCTCCAGCTCCGCCGCCGTCATACCCATGGGCGCAACTGCAGACGCAGGCGACAAGGAAGTTAGAATTTGCTATGGAAAGCAACCCACCAGACACCGCCCTGCAGCGGGACGCTCCTTTGAAGTCCCTGAGCTTCCCTAGTGTTCCCACCCCTCCACGTCTCCTCCTCCACCCTTTCCTCCCAGTTTGCCCTCCCCCTCCTACTCTGCCGGCGCGCGCTGCTGGAGCTGGAGTATAAAGCGGATCGCTACTTCAGTGGGTCGTTTTCATTGCTTCCCGGCGGACACTACCTGCCGTACGACTCTCCCACTCTTCCGCAGTACTAGTCCTTTTATCCCCCTCCTACCCGGCGGCCGCATGGCGGCCCCCGACCGCCCCAGCGCGTCCACGTCCGCCACCACGTCGCCGCCCAGCACGATGCGCCGCTTCTTGCCGCCGCCCGCCATCGCCGCCGCCACCTCCTCAGGCATGGGCGGCGCGTCGAAGATGAAGCCCAGCGGCGGGCCGTCCTCGCGGTACGGCACCGGCAGCGTGGCACGTGCCGCCGCCAGCAGCGCGTCGATGCTCTCCCAGTTCTGGTTCGCCGCGTGCGCAGCTCCGTCGTCGTCCCCGTACTCGTCATCGTCGCCGTACTCGCTGCCCGGCATGCTGTCGTACCCGGCGGTACCGCCGCCGGACACGGCGCCGCCGGATACAGCTGCGCCGCCGGATACGGCGGCGCGAGGCGCGGCGGGGGCAGGTGCTGAAATGGGGACGGATGCAGGTGCAGCACCGTAGGGGACAGGCGCAATCGCGCCAGGAGTCAAGGCTGGGGCAGCTGCCAGCGGGACTGGGGAGGGCTTTGGCGGCTTCGGGGCGCGTGGGGTCTTGGGCTTGGCGGCCGCGGGAGACGGGGCCACCACTGGGGATACGCCGCCGGGCGCTGGCACAGCCCCTGGTACGGCACCTGCTGCTGGTGCTGCTGCTGCGCCAGGAGCCGCCGCTTCTAGCCCCGGCGTGCCAGCTGGGGGTGTCCCTGCGGTGGCCGCCTTGGCCTTGTCTCTCCGTCTCCGGCCTTGGAACCACGACTGAGGCACGGTAGGGATGGTGCAGGAGAGGGGAATATGATCATGGCATGATGAAGAAGGTAAGGCAGCAGCAAGTGAACCGTGGAGCGCATTGCCATGCCGTGTTACTGCCCTCTGCGCTACCTTGTCCTGGCCTTGTGGAAGCTCAGTGCGGCCTGCCAAGCTGCTTACCGACACTTGGTCCTCCGTGAGGCCGATCCGGTCACCCAGCGCCTTACAGTGCTCCTTGGAGGGAAACTGGTTCACTGCGGCAAGAGTTCCATGCATGGTGTTGATGGTCAAACCGTCTCAGCACAGTAACACGAGTAACTGGCAAGCTCCGGCTGTGCCTTTCGGAGGCGACACCTACATTGGTAGGAAGCCTCCAGCACCTCCTTTTGCAAAGGCGTCTTCGTCTGACGCGGCTTAGACGCCCCCTTTCCACCTCCATCTGTGTCGGGGAAGGGTAGGGGAAAACGGGTGGGGCATCTTCCTGGGATTGGGGCACTGGGAGTATCGTCAGTGCAGGTGCGCGGTGCACAGTGCCGTCGGACGTGTAGCGCTTCAGGTTGGCGCTCCCCAAACCCATAGCCCCAAGCTTGTATGAGCTGGCTGCAAGCCATGCATGCACGCTGCCAGGAACATGACAGCCTTTGCACGCGAAACGGTCAGATGCTCTTCCGGATGGCGCGAGGAGTGGATCAAGCAAATTGCGTCCTGATATAATGCAGACGAGCAGCAGCAGCTCGTTATATGAATCACATGCGAGGATACGCACCGTTCCCAGGGTTCGCGGCGTCCGCTCCACCCTCCATGGTTTCCGCTGGGAGAGTGCGCCCGATCAATGCCGGGCCACCCTATAAAACGGCTAGATGTGGGTGCGTATTATAGGAACCATGGAAGTTTGTGAAAGGGCAGTCTAGGCGAGAGGGGCCGTCGACTTGTCGCCCTGGCCAAGGCGTCGACAAAGAAGCGCGAGTTCGGTCACCCAAAGTGTAACACACTAACTCGAATACATGTATTTAGTAGAACATCATTCGTAATTACGTGTGCAGTTGGCTGCCTGTGTCGGGTTTGCTATGCTCCGAGCATTCTCGCGGACGCGGGAGCAAGCCGCAAATGATGTTATCTTTGAGCCCCGGTCCCGAAACTCCAGACCCCCCGTGCGTGGTGGCCGAAATGTATAGGACAGTCAAGGCAAGCAGAACAAACCTCGAGAAATTTGCATAGGGCACGCCTCCGTGCGATAGCTGCAGAACAGCTCGTGCATGCTCCCCGTAAAAGCGCAAAAGCAGTGCATAATATGCAAACCACCGTAGGATTAGCCAATGAGTCGTCTGGAACGGAAACACGGCCCCAACGATGCGTAACAATTGAGCACCGTCCCGCGGGCCACTGACTTTGTGAACGTGACTGGCCACAGTGAGACGCTGTAACAACAAACAGCGCCTACGCCATCTGTCCATATTGCGGCAGCGTCTTCGCGGCCACATCGTTCTCGGCCATCCCGACACTATCGCCCAGGGCCGTCCTGCGACAGGATGCATTGCGGTGGATACAGCCTCAGACACGCACTGGCTGCCTCGCACATCCAACCGTTACTTCACTCTCCAACCCGTTGAGCCGGTGGCCAAGCATAACACCCCAACGGCTCCTGTTCGCTGCTGCACCCTGTCGGTTGGACCTCCTGTCACGTCCCCTCATCGTCAGCGCTGCGGCCTGAACCCCGCGTGCAGCAGCGGCGCCGTGTCGTCCGCCTGCTCCAGGGCCGCCTGCGCGTGCTCCGGGCACCACACTTCGTACGTGCGCTCCTGCAGCAGCAGCAACAACAGCAGAGCAATGCAATGGAATATACCATTCGTATGCAGGCTTCCCTGGCCCTGAAACCAACTGTTTCCACTCAACACACGAAGCCAGGACCCAGCCTCTGGCCCAGCCTCTGGCCCATGCCTCACGCAGGACCCAGCCTCTGGCCCATGCCTCACGCATGCCAGCTGCCCCATCCGCTCAACACTCCACCTGCTCCACCTATGGTAGCGACTGTCACACCCCTGCCTGCCCACGGTCTACCCCCTGCCCCACGCGCTTTCACGTGACACTTCACACCGCTACCCACCACTTTGCACCACTTTCCACTCCCACCCCCACCCCCAACCCCTACCCCACCCCCACCCGCTCACGTTGAAGAGGCAGCCGTTGTCCACGGCGCACGGCAGGTGGTACACTGCGGGGCAGCCCTCCGCGAAGCAGCCCACGGTGGCGCCGCGCTCCGTGCAGCGTGAGCAGCGCAGCGCGCGGCCGCGGCGCACTGCGGGCCCCAGGTAGTGGTAGTAGTTTGGCAGCGCCGCGTCCTCCTTGCACTCGGGGCACCACACCGCGCACTGCTGGTGCACGCGTGCCGTCCAGTTGGTGGTGATGCGCACTCGGGCGAACAGGCCGGCCTTGTCTTCGGAGATGCCTGTGGGGTTGGACGGGTAGGGGCGGGGGTAGGGGGGTATCGTGGAGTAAGCAAGTGAAGGCGGGGGTGCAGGGATGGTGGAGGGGCCAGGGGTGTGTACTGTTCCAGGGTGGTGGAAAGCAAGGGCGGCTGGTGGGGCGAGACACGGTGGATAGGTGTACTGTTGCCATGAGCAAGGACACAGCCTTGGATAACGCCCTGTGGCAGCCATACCATATGCGGCTTTGAGTTAAATTGCTCCAAAATGGCATGGGGCGGGCCGGGCAGCTCCCGTGCAAGGCTAGCCTCCCCGTGCCGCTCACTGCCACTACCTTGGTGCACAGAAATTCTCTTGGCGCATACCGTACTCACAGCGCCGGCTGGCCGGGCGTTCAGCCGACAGCCCGCCCCGACATGCCGCTGTACGGCATCCCCTTCCACCACAGCGCCCCCGACCCCAACCCCCCACCCACCCTGCACGGGCACCTCGTCCAGCGGCAAGTTGCACAGCGCGCACGTCATGTTGGGGTTCTCGCCGTGCACGGGGGCGGCGGCGCTGGCCTGAAGCTCCTCGCGCGTGGCCTGCGGGCGGGAGCAGGGGGTTGATGTGACGGGGATCGGCGCTGGTGAAGGCATCAACAACGAGCAGGTGGCCAGGCCCACCTGCAGGTTGCAGAGCACCTCGCCGGAGCCCCATGAGACAAGCGCCCCGGGCATCTCCGCTGGACTTCGATCCCAATTCGATAGGAGCCAGGTAATAAGTATCATAACGCGGTACATGCCCACAAGGGGCAACCACGCGGCTTTGGTGCAGCTTGCGCTGGAACCCAAACGCCCAGACCAGCTGGGGCCACACCCACTTGCACCAACAGCCACCCTCCACCCCCTGGTTCACGTCCCCATGCCCCCAACCGCCTCCCCCCTCCCCCTTCCCCCACCCACCGGCAGCGGCACCCCCACTCCGTGCGGCAGCGCCGTCCGCTCCATGGTGCCCCTGTACCTCCTGCCCTGGTGCTCCACCAGCACCTCCACCCGGCCGCTGTTTTCCAGCGCCGTCAGTGTCACAACCTGCGGCTCGTCGGGTGCGCCCTCCTCAACCCCACCAGCACCGCCGTCGACCGGCTCTTGACCGGCATCAGCTGGAGCCTGGCGGGGCGCATGCGACAAGTCTTACAGCACTCAGTACAGTATGAAGGAGAAAGGAAGGCTTGGGGTGCCGCGTCGCGCTGGGGTGCATGGTGTTCCCAGGGGCGTGGCACGGTGAGAGGAGGGGTTACGGACCTGGGCTGCAGTCGCTTCGGGTAGGAGCGTGCTCAGCGGCTTGGTTGGGTCCAGGAACTGGTCGGCCCATGCGGGGGGCTTACGTTGGCGCTTGGCGGGGGGCCCGGGCTCTCCCATTGTCCGAGGATGTCCGGGTGCTGCCTGGGGCGAGTACGGTAGGGGCGGGTGGTGTGACTGCGGTGTCGTGCAGCGCAGGACCTCCTGTGATGCGGAGCGATGGCGGCATCCCAGGGACAGCGTGTCGGCGGTAGGCTGTTCCGCAAGACAGGTTCATGCAGCGGTGCAGGGCGAGTACCAGCGCAACCGTTGTTGTTATTGGTTTGGTCGAAGGTGGGTTAGGCACGCACGCTTCCCTTCACTGCTGGGCACCCACTTTAAAAGTCGACCTGAAATCTTCCTTAAATGAGAAGTTTGGTATGCTTTCTCACAAGCTTGTTTGCGTGAGGAGCGCGTGTGCGTTGCGAGACCTTTCTGCTGTGCGCTGTGACTCGTCGCTCGTTAGGCTCACACCCCGTGTTGTGAGCTAAGAGATTCAAGTGAAGTTCAATTATGAACAAGAGCTCAACAGTCACGGGAGTCTGGGAAAGGATTGCCTTGCGAACCAAAATCAAAATAGACTCAAACGACGTGTGCCCGCCCACGCGATAGTGGTCTGTTAAAACAGTATCACCGTTGCTTACTCTCAGTCGATGTTCGTCAGCTTTGTATGGCTTGGGCATGCTGTGCACGCGTTTTACATAGCTTCGGAGCGGCACGGGGCAGCTGGTGTACGGCACTGGGGTGGGCATGGGCCACGTTGAACGCCGTGCTCGGGGGAACTGCGCCGAACAGGCCGGGCCAAGGCCTGGACGAAGCAACCTCAGGTAAGTGTTGTAGCGGCTGATCGACCCGATCTCAGGACTCTCCCCTGCTCAAGGTCCCTGTCTCCTGTCTCCCTGGCGCAGCAAACTGCAGCAAACAAAGTCTCCCATATGCTGAATTAGCCAGCGCCCCATCTGTAACTCAGTGTACACTTTGGCAAGTGCTGGTTGTCTGCTGCCCACGGTTCACGATAGCTCACACCTTCGTGCACCTTCATAAGATGGGCACTGCAAGATGCGTGCCTATTTGTGCAAGTAGGAGGCATTGCCTGGCAGGCTCTCCGTCCCTCCTCGCACAAGCCGCAGCACCTGATGCATTGACTGATACATCGTGTTCACTCTCCACTGTCCCGCAGCTCGTGGGCACAGTTAACCATGCGCAAGCAACTGCGAACTCGCATGTTAAGTAGACATTGCCCGCAACCGCAATGATCTATCCGCTGCCACCTGCCAACGTGCAGAGTACTGCACCACCGGACTGCGCTGGAAGCTTCCATCCTACTCCACCCTGCCCTCTACGTCCCCAGTTGGCTGCCACTCTATCATGCCAGATTGCGCTGCCCAACCACACACACGCGCCGTCTGTGGCACTTGTACAAACGCGCGTCCTCAGCCAGTGCATCCATCCACACAGCACAGCACAACACAACTGCCCTTTTTCCAGACAGCCTAGGTGGTGGGCACCAGTGCCAGCACCACGAAAACGTGTCCGGTAACAGTTGCAGCCCCCGACTTGCGGCAGCGTGCACTCCCGGTACCCCACACCACACGCCTCCTGCCATGCCCCTGCCCCCGCGCCTGCGCGAGCTGCCCACGCTCACCCCGGTCGCAAGCCTCCTCCACTCGACCCGCCTTACCCCACAACCCGCTGCACCCAAACTATACCCCTTTCCGACTCTACATTCCGACTCGACAGAACGCAACCCCGCGCTCCTGACCCCTCACTGCTCCACGTTTTCGCGTACCCTCACTGCTCCACCCCGCTGGCCGCCACCACCACCTTCTGGAAGGGGCGGTAGAAGGCGCGCTCCGCCGTCACCGCGCGCTTGTCGCCCATGGCCTTGCCAGCCTGCGAATGCAGCAGGGACACACAGCGCAAGATCTTATGTGCGAGCAAGTGCGACGCGAGCGTGACAACACACCCAACGTTGAAGTCTCCCAATAGTATGCTAGTGAGTCCGAAGGCAGCTGGCACTGCACTGCGTGGCACAGCTGGCAACCCACACTGCGAACAGCGATCTCATCAAGCGCCCTCCCAAGGCGCCCTACACAAACTCCTCTCCCTGACCACTCTCCCTTACTCGGCATACCCAATAAAAAGTACGACTCCCTGTTGCGCCAGGCGCAGGCCGCAGTCTGGCGCACCGCAACCCCGGCATCAAGTGGTCCCACTGCTCGCCCCGACCCATGGCCTGCACCTCCCTCCCAGTTCCCACGGCCTGCCATCCCCCCCCCTGCCCCACCTGGAAGTACGGGTTGTCGTTGCGCGGGCGGTTGACGGGCAGCGCCGAGATGCGGGCCAGCAGCTCCTGACCCTCCACCACACGCCCCACGATGAGGTTGGTGGAGTCCAGCTCAGGGCTGGGGGCATGGGGTGAAGGGTGTAGGGGGCCAGCAGGGGGCAGGGGGCCAGGGGGTCAGGGTGTTGCTCGACGAGAGGCTTGTCGGTGAAGGACAGAGGGAAGGCACAGGAGCATGAGTACAGTGAACAGTTGGCCGTGCGAGGTAGTCCCTTGCGGAGGTTCGGCAGGGTAGTTGATCTGTCGCGGTTGGGTACCGTATGACCCCCGGGTCGTACCTGGGGGCTGTGGTGATGGTGAACTGCGTGCCGTTGGGCGCCTCGCCCGCTTGCTCCTGGGGGTGGGCGGTGACGGCCGTTGGTGGGTAACGTCGCGAAATGACTGACAGTGCGGACACAAGACGTCTGTGTCAGCAGGTATTCTGCTAAGCAGGGTTCCGGGTAGCGCTTGCACAACAGCTCGACAGGGCAGTGCAGAATACCTGCACCGACCAACGACCTGACACGTGCCCTGCCATCAGGGCGGTACAAGTTTGGGGTTGGCAGCCCGCAAACGTGCCCGCGTGCCCTACTGTCGCGTGGCAAGGACGGACTTTGCACCGGGTCGGCACCAGGCCTGCAGTACCCCTCTGCAGAGGCGGCGTACCCCTCCTTGGCAGCACTACCTCTGGACTCCGCACAGCTCCCATCTGCTCCTGTACACGAGCGGCGGCACACCAGGTGCACCACCGTGGCCCCACAACACACACCCCACCCACCTGCACGGTCACAAGCTTGCCACCGTACGCCACAAGCCTCTCCTTGATGGGCCTGTGGTGGAGGGCAGAAGGTGAAGAGCCCACTTCAGCAGCTGCGCTGTGCACTTTTGAGTCCATGTATCACTGCGATGCAGGGCTGTGCGTGCATCAGGACAGGGCTTTCAAGACCTTACCTCTCCTCCTTTTCCCGCACAATGAGCGACACAAGCCCCGGCTCCGTGTGCTTGCGCGTCTGCTTGTCCAGCTCAGCCTGTGGCAACAGTAAAAGGCCGAAGGGAGAGAGTCTTGTCTTGTACGGAGATCCCTTCATACAAAGCCATCTCTGGCCAGGGCAGCACCGCCATGTGCACCTTGATAAGGTCAACAGCCCGCAACACATTTCGCCTCTGCCCTGAATGCCGTATTCTTTTCAAGTGGAACTGGCAGGTAGGCCGTCGAGGCCGACGGCAGCTACCTGTCTGCCAATGCACCCCATCCTCCCGCATCGTGCATGCATCTTTCCTCGGGTGTGCGCCTCCCCAGCTACCCACCTCGAGCAGCTCTATGGAGTCCCCGCTCTCGATGGGAGACGCCTCCGAGGCGCTGTACGATAGGCGGGACACGCCGTCGTTGCGGATGTACGTCTGCGGGTACGGCGGTGCAGTACGAGGCGGCTCACGTCGTCATGTGCACTTCATCCGTTGTGGAACCACCGGCTTGATGCGGCGATTGTGGAAGCTATCGTGCTGACCACAGCAGGAAAGACGGCAGGGTTAGAGTTTAGCTGCTCAGCCGCTGCCTTTCAATGCCTTTCTCAGCTGCAGAAGCCCATCGCAATAGAGTGCCTGCATGTGCTGGATGTTGCCACGTTGCAACATACTGCCTTATTGAGCCATGGACCACCTTGCCCTTGCTGCATTTTGGCCACCGGGGTAAATTCCCCGGTTGCCATGGCTCCCCCTTCCCTTCCCCAACTCCTCTGACTACGGTTCACAGTCAATACCATCCCCCATCCCACTTTGCCCCTCGTATTTAAACCGCTGCCTGTCAGCTCCCTTGCTGCCGCCCCCATCGTCATCGCTGCAAACCCCCTGCCACCGTCCTCCCCTGCATCCCCTACCCCACCACCCGCCCCACATGTGCCCCTGCTGCGCCCCTAAGCCACATGCCACGCCCTGCCCTGCGCCCACCGGCAGCACGCCGTTGAACTTGGACAGGCGGTAGTCCACGCCGCCCCGCCCCGAGGCCAGCTGCGTGAAGCGCGCGGCGCCGTCGGGCGCGTCCCCAAACAGCTCCACCACGATGCGGCCGGCGGGCTCACCCTGGATGTTCACGTCGAAGAACACCTGCAGCAGGGCAGCGGGGGAAGGGGCCGGCGCTATCAAAAACGCTGTGGGCCAGAGGGGACTCCGGGGCAGGGACAAAGAGGCCGGGGTAAAGTGGGAAGTAGCGGTGCAGCAGCCCGGAGGGGTTGGGTGTGCAGCAGGGTACGGAGGAGGCAAGGGAGTGCAGCGTAGATGGCGGGGTGCATGGAGTGTGGGCGGAGGGGGGTAACCGCAGAGCGGCAAAGTGGGTGGAGGGGGTGGAGGGGGTTGTGACAGGAGGCGTGGACACCACGGACTGTGTGGGGTACGCGTAAAACGCAAGAAACCGTGTGTGGGGTGTCAGGGGGTGATAGGGGTTCGCAGGAGGTATGTTGGCCACTTGTGGCATGCAGTCATGGGTAAGGAGGTGGCGGTAGCCCCACAACGCCCCACCTTGGTGCCGCTGCCCGTTGCGGGCTCCTCCGCCAGCACCATGCGCGGTGCGCACAGGCTCGACGCCAACAACAGTCCTCCAGCTAGAGCTGTTCGCCGGCACATTTGCACCTGGTGCTCCGCCACCTCTACAGCAGCGCTGACAGCCTGCCTGCTGCTGCTGGTGTGCTTGCATTGCGCGACGAGCGGCCGGCGAGGCGCTGTCCACCCTACACAGCGCGACTCATTAAGCGGGAGGCGTTTCATCTGTAGTGACATAGTGCCTGCCTTGGCTGTGTATCGCGGATCAGCTTTGCGACAGTATTAACGTAGCGAGCCTAGGACCCTTAACTGAAAGACGCGGGTCACGGCTCCAACAGTGTATACTATAGTAGCGTTTCTTTATGCAAACACAGGCGACCAAACGGCAAAGGAGCAAAGATCGCAGAAGCACTTACTTTGGTTGGTGGTTGACAAATTTTGCGCGCTGAAGCGCTGAAACGCAGCCCAGATACAGCAATTGTTCCCCAACATTTACTTGGTTGGATTATGAGCTAGCGGCCGTACAGAGTTGGGAAGCCGAACACGCGAACTTCTTCAGCCAAAACGCAAGGGAGGTCATGCGTAACACAATTCTGATACTCTGCTAACATTATCCATCAATTTGCGTTATGTAGACGTCAATAATGCAACCTGGTCCTAGGCCGGGGTGACGACGGTCGAAGAATGCCATGGGCACTATGGCAAAGGCACGCCTACCTCCCCTCTCCTCAAAGGAGGACGCTGACATATCTACACCTAAAAATCAGTTCGAGCACCTGTATAAAAGCAAGGACACTCGGGAGGTTCAGCCGCTCGCCCCTATAACCACGGTGCGTGCCATCCCCTGCTGGCCTCCCCTTGGGTGTGGCGGACAGCAGGAGCGGTGGGACGGCATGCCGGCCCGACGGTACAGCCGATAACCTTGTACTACTAGGTCATATCCCTGCTGCGGTGGGACGGCATGCCCTTCACACACCTGCCAGACTAGCAGCCAGTAAAGTCATCACCCTGGGAACCCCGAGCCGCCCTCACCACGACAACTATTCAACCAGACACCGTCTCAACCCCCTCCGTAACCCTTACATTCCCGTGGGCTCGCCCCCCAACACCCCACAGGTGGATGACCTCCGTCGCACGGGGGTCATCAGCGCCAAGGGGCAGCTGCTCTCCTCCCTGGCCTACCCCGGCCTCACGCCCAGCTTCTTCCACCGCCCCCCGGGCGGCAGGGGGCCGCGGGACGCAGACAGCGACGATGAGGGCCGGGCGTACGGGGAGGGCTGCAGCGATGGCGGCAGTGAGGGCTCCTTCCCCGCCTCGTCACGGGGGCAGCTCAGAGGGCGGCGGGGGCACGCCTCTGCAGGGGGCGCGGGGTCCCCAGGTGGCAGCGTGATGGGCCAAGGCGCGGGGAAGGGCCAGCGGGAGGGATCCCCGGAGCAGGTAGGATGCCACGCGGCACGTGTGGATGGCAAGGGGCATGAGAGGTGGCGTTGTGGGCTTGTGGGTTGGGGACTTGGCATGTGGAGGCTCATCGGGGAGTGAACGGCAGGGGCCAGGCTGGGGGCTGTAGGGGCCCGTGACCGTGTGGCCGGGGACCTGGGCAAGGGACCTAGGCTATGGGGCTGTGGGCTGGCACGGTTGCAGCGCACCTCACCCTCTGCCGTGCTGCCACAAAATCCACAGCCCGCCGGTACGAGTTTGGGTACGGCGGAGCATGGTGCTACCTGATGAGCTGACTGTTGCAAAGGCCACGTCCCAAGTATCGTGGACATGCCGCAGTAAGTCGTCCCTCCGTGCTGGCCCAATCTCACCTTGCCTTGCCAGGGGGGCACGCCTCCCCGTGCCTCGCCGGCCCCCGGCGGCCCCTACGGCTCCGCGCCCGCCACCGCCACGTCGCTGGCCCGCGCCACGCTGCTGCACGAGCGGCCGCACGTGGTGGAGCGCATGGAGAAGGGGGTGGCGGTGTGCGCCGTGCTGCGGGACAACAGGCAGTTCAGGCTCAACTCGCTGGGTGCGTGGGCAGGGGTAGGGGTGTAATGGGGTGCACGGGTGCGTGGGTAGGGTTGGGGTCTGGGCGAGCGGAGGCGATGGGATACCGCGGAGCGGCAAAGGAACGGAAACGATGACGGTCAGGCTGCAAGACGGTGGGGGACACGGGGACGGTGGGGGTTAGGTGGTGTGCAGCGACGGGCGGAGAGGAGGGATGGCAACGGACATGCAGAGGAGGGGAAGGAAAAGGGTGCAGGACAGTTGCAGCATGTGCCGTACAGCGCTGAAGGGGCAGCGTGGGGCAATGTATAAGCCTGAGTTGGCGCGGTGCGCGACTGTGCGGCTTAGCCTCCTCTTCTCCCTCATCTCCTGGTGAGTACTGCCATGGCCGTATGACGTCGGTTTAACAACCACTACCCGCTGCACCCTCTCGATCGCCCACCCGCCGGCCCCCAGGTGTGTTCCAGCCCTCTGTGAACGACGTGCGCACCCGCTCCATGCACCGGGTGGAGCTGCACAAGCACCTGTCCACCGTCAACCTCAGGGCGCCGCAGGTGGGCGGCCGGCGGCGTGTCACCTGGCGTGCATGTCTTGCACCCAGATCGCTGTGGCAATCGAGGTGTCCAGCACGGGGATGCTACCCATCGCACGTGCATGCAACGCAGCCCTCCATTTGTTCCTCTCGCCGCACTTACGCGCACATCTCGGGCAGGAGCATTTAGCTTCCTTCCGCTGCCATATGCACCCCCTCCAACTCCTTGCCCTGCCCCCTCCCACGCCCGTTTCACGCGTACCTCCCACGCCCCTGCCCCCGCCCACGGTCCCCAGGGCGACAAGGAGGTCAAGAGCGCGCTGGTGCAGGACCACGTGGGCGCCCGCCTGGAGCGCATGTACAAGCACGTGCTGCGGGCGGTGGACGACGGCCCGGGGGCACAGGCGCAGGAGGGGGCGGGAGGCGCGCGGCCGGGGCAGGCGCTGCGGCGGGGCCTCATATCCTTCGGGCCGTCGGGGGCGGTGGGGGGCAGCTCCATGCGGGCACGGGCAGAGGGGCAGGGGCAGGGACAGGGGCAGGGGCTGGCGGCGGAGACGTCCAACGGCGGCGCTTCCCCTGCAGGCGTGTGAGTGTGATGGGGTCGGGGCTGGGGCTGGGGTTAGCTATGCAGGCAGCTGGGCACGGGGAAGGATGTCTGTTGAGTGCATTCCTGCGCAGTTGTTGTAGGGCAGACAGTGGGATTGAGGGGCGTCTCCTTCTTGGTAAAGTTGCGTCTATGTACGGGTGCCTAAACTACCTGTTGCTTTACTTTCACGTAGGCGGCGGTCCATCAGCTTCATCAAGACCTCCGGGCACTCCTTCTCAGGGCCTGGGGGCTCCCCGGTGCCGCTGTCCCCGGCGCGCCAGGCGAGCCACAGCCACAGCCACGGGGGCGGCGCGCCGGGCTCCCCGCAGAGCCAGCAGATAGGCGTCAAGGAGGCCAGCAAAGGTGCGTACCGTGCATGCTTTACGCCCTTGCACCAGCAGCAACCCCAGATCCGGGTTTTGAGGTCCCTGGTCATGGCTGGACTGTCAACTTCACATCGCTGTGCGGCCTCCTGCCACTGGCAACGTTGCCTGCCTGCCCACGCCCTGCTCCAGCTATGCGCCGCCCTCCGCCTCCGCTCCTAGTTGCCGATCAGCTGGTTCCCTGCCCCCTCTCCCTCCACCAAACCCTCCCTCCCTCTCCTGCCCCCAGCCCGCCCCGCCGACTACTGGACCAAGGTGGCGCTGCCCCCCGAGGTCATCGAGGCGCAGCTGGCCAGCCTGGCGGCCACCACGGCGGCGCACCTGGAGCACTACCATGCAACCGTGGCAGCGGCGCAGGCGGGTTACCGTCCTGCAGAGAGCCGATGCTGAGGGGTCCTTGGCGCGGGAGTGGGGCGCTTGGCCGGCAGTCCCTGCCCCGCCTGATGACCCGCCGCCCTCACCCCCTGCCGCCCCCTACCCCCAGGACCGGCTGCTGCACGCCAGCGGGCTGGACCCCGCCACGCTGCACCTGCCCCCCGAGCGGGTGGAGCAGGTGCTCAAGGCGCGGCTGGGGCAGATGCAGGGCGAGAGGTGCGGGGACCCTTGGGCGTGTCCTAGGCATTGGGGGCTTCTAAAAGCTGTCGTCACACACCGGCCCGCACCGCGTCGCGCGCAGTACAGTACAGAAACACTAAGACACCAAGCCGTTTGTCTCCTCGCCGCCAACGAAATGGCGCCTTCGTCACACCCCCAAGGCTTGCCGCCCATGTGTCCCCGCCACTCACACCCATGGTGCACAACCCCTCTCCTGCGACCCCACACCAGTACCCCAGACCATGACAACCCCAAACCGTTCACCCAGCACCAACTCAAGTGCCCATGCCCCGCATCTCCTCACCCCAGCCCTCCTCCTCCTCACATCTCACCCTTGACCCCACTCCCTGTTGCCCCCGCAGCGCCGACCCCAACTTCTCCTACTCGTCCCTCAGCCGCGAGGCGGTGCTGGCCTCCCGCCTGGGCCCGGCCTCCAAGGCGCTGCTCACAGCCACCGCGCTGCCCGCCTTCATATCCGCTGCCGTGGCACACGTGTCACAGCACGCGGCGGAGTTCGAGCAGCTGCGGGGCCCAGAGAGGGATCAGCAGGAGGAGGCGTGGTGGGTGCGGGGCAGTGCGTGTGGGGTTGCGGGAGGCCCAAGGGGTGTGCAACAGCTTTGGTTGCAGGTCGGGGCGTGTAGTCTTGGCCCTCTTTGCTGCAGCGAAAACGTGCTCCTCCTCCTTGCCGAGCATGCCACTCGTTGCACAGCATCCTGTACGTCCTGGCCTCCCTGTGCCATGTGTGCCCTACCTGTGCAATGTGTGCCCTGCAGGGGACGCGGCCGGCGTGCTGCGCGCTTCGGTGCCGACGCCATGGGCCGTGTCACGCCGCCACCGGACGGCGACGGCGCCGCATCAGACGGCCCCACCCCCGCGCCCTCGCCGCCCCCGCCGCCCCCAGTGGAGCACTGGCGGCCGCCCGCGCCTGCCGTGCTGCCCGTGGGCCCGCCGCCGCCGCCCAAGCGCTCTGCAAGCATGTCGGAGCCGCCGCAGTGCGTGTTCGTGACGGACACGTGGCTGGAGGAGTTCAGGAGCGAGCTGCTGGGTGAGGCGGGCGGGCGGGGTAGCGGGAGGGCGGGGAAGTTGGGGGCCTGGTGGAGCGGGTGGATGGGATGCGGCTTGGCATCAACAGGACACGACATCTTGAACTGAGCCGTGCCTGTTAGATTGCCGACGTACCATCCACCACAAGCGCTACCCTTACACACATAGCCTGCTGTCCTCTGCCTGCTACTCCCGCCGATGCACCTGCCACCCCCCTCCGCCCCTGACCTTATCCTCCTCCTCCGCCCCCCTGTTCAGAAATCGACAACGGCACCCCCGAGAGCCCTCCCGACGGCGTGCAGCCGCTGCCGCCGCTGCCCGCTGGGGACATGGACGCGGGCGGCTGGGTGCGCGGGCGGCTGGAGCGCGTGTGGGGCGTGCTGCAGATGCCTCCCCCCATGCGCCTGGACATGGTGCTGCACTTCACGAGGGCGGACAGGGCCATGACCTTCGCGCACAGCCTGGGGCTGTGGGAGGACGCGGCGGCGGCGGTGCTGGCCCGGGAGGCGCAGGTGGGGGATGGAAGTACTGGGTGGGGTAGGAGCAAGGGGGAGTTTGTTCGGGGTGTCGGAGTGGTGGTGGTGGGGGCGGGGTGCGCGGGAGTGGGCGGGGTGCGCGGGAGTGGGCGGGGGTATTGGGCAGGGCTGGCATGAACAGAGGTATCGACATGGGGGAGGCTGCGCATGGCAAAGGGAGAGGTGGTCAGGAAGAGGCAGAGTGGGGTAAAAGGAGTGCAGAGGCCAGGGGTTGGCAAGCGGAACTGGAGGGGGGCGGGCCACGGCCTAGGGGGCTGCCATTGGGGGCATTCCGCTCCTGTCCAGGGATCCTGCTGGTAAGGCTGTACTTAGCTGTTTAACGCATAGCTTACCTTGACCTGCTGTCCCTGATAGACCGGTATACTAAAAACCCCCGTCTAGCCTGCCCCCAAGTACCTGTTCGCTACTGTTACCACCCCACTCCTCCCCTGGCGCTCACTCACTCCCCCCTTGCACCCCCTTGCCCCCCGCACGCCCTGCTCCCCAGGTGGAGGCGCTGGTGGTGGTGCAGCAGGAGGTGGAGGCGGGCAACGCGGCGCACCTGTCGCTGGGGCAGCTGGCGGCGCTGTGCCGCCGTGTGTTAGCGCACACGCGGTGGGTGGCGGCGCTGGCGGCGCGGCTGGCGGCGGACAGCGGCTGGGTGCTGACGCGCGGGGGCGCGCCGTACCCGGGGCCGGACGCCATCGCCGCTACACACCTGGTCAGCTTTGTGGAGATGGTGCGGCAGGCCACGGAGGAGGGCGGAATGCGGCCGTGATGGCGCGTGGGAGTGCAGACACGTGTCTTGGAAGCAGTGTGTGCGAGCCGGCTTCTGGAGGGAGTTTGTGATGCAGGGATGGTTCGGGGGAGGGGGAGAGGGGACGGAAGTGTGGGGAAGGTCGAGTGTAGGGAGGGGGTTGGGAAAGGAACGAGACGGACCTGGACGGACTTGAGGTTGTAAAGGCAGCCGTGGTTGCAATGCACGTGCGACGTGGGACAGCCATGGGAGCGATGCTCGTGGCCAGTGAGGCGTGGAATCCCCTAGTGGTGGGGATTTGCAGGCCCAGGGCAAGGACTCCCTTGCAGATCAGAAGCGCGATATGATGAAGTGACATGAGCAGAAACAGACAACCCTTGTTTTGGATAACTTGATTCGAAAGCGCTTCATGGGTCGGACCAAGTTGGACCATGTCATAGGAGTGAGGGGCGCTCGCGGGGCGCATGTAAGCAGCGAGGCCACGAGGCCGAAAGCCCTTCGCTACTCCCGTCGCGCAGGGACCCACTTGTACCAGTACGCGCTCCTCAGTTGCACTCTTACATAAGCCTGATAGCACTCTGAACGACAAAAAGCTCTAGGTTCCATTCAACTCGACAGCTCAATAGGCCCAACACCGGGTTCTTTGGAAGTCACCTACACTACCGATACAAAACTTTCGGCTCCCAACAGTTTTTCTTGTCGCCAAGCCTGCCGTCGGTGTTTTGCCTTCGGTATTAATAAGCCACGCCTGCTGTCTCACCAGGCCCACATAAGTCAATCAGCTGGGTAGCTGAGGTTGTTGCTCGTCACAAGAAACCTTCCTCCAGTGTATCAGTGCTGCCTCGGAGACCTCATGGCCCCCCACGTCCTTTCTCCGTCTTGTCCGCCCACCGCGACCAACATCGGGCACTGTAAGGTAAGAGAAAAGCAAATACATTCTCCGCTGCGCGCACTACTGTCGACCGACCGCAACAGCCTGCTAAACTGTCCAACTTGCGCAAAGCCCTTATCGCGCCGCTCGCCCCATTACCGCACGAACTACTGCCAAACCCAGATAGGCTGACTCCCTTCCTTGTCGGGTACATTCAATCATGACCTATATTCCGCCTTGCTTCTCCAGGCTATCGCGGAGCCCCGCCCCGTCCCGCCGCAGCCCAGCATGGACGACCTTGTCCGGGAGCTGCACGCTGCCTTTGCCGCTGAGCAGGCGCTCGGCCACACCATCAGCAACCGCCAGCCTCCGGAGTCAAGGGACCGCCTGAGTGCCCGCGTCCAGGACCTGCTCAAGGTAAGGGGAACCACGACTAGCTGAGGCGCAAGGGGTTACAATAGGCCCCAGCTGGTGGGGAGACCCTGGTTGGCCATGGCGCATTCCCGGTGTTGACGCCTGCCTCCTGCGCTGTGCTGCTGCATGATTCCCCCAGACCTACGCGCTGCACAACGGCGGCTGCTGGCACAAGTACGCGCACTTCAACGACATCCACTACGTCCGCAACCTGGTGGAGCAGAACGGTGAGTGCAGTGCGCGGGCGGGCGGGTGGGTGGGTGGGTGAGCGGCTAACGCACGGGTTGCAAGTACGGCACTGAACTGCCCGGTGCAGAACGCCTCAGTTGCGCAAGTCGTTTGTCATGTACCGCGCCAGGTCTCTTATGACAAGAGATGGCCAAAGCACCTTCGCTAGCAAGCGCACCGGCATTGGCTCTGACGGTGGCCCCCTCTTGCCTCCCTCCCCATCCCCCCGGACCTCCACCACCTGTGACCCGCCGTTCCTTCTGAAGACACCTTTGAGCTCATCGTGAGTAGGCCTTGGGGGCGCAGCAAACACGCCCTAGCGCTGTCAGTATCTGTGCAGCGTGTAGCGTTGCAGTTGTAATTGGTGCAGCGCATGACGTGCGCCCCTGTCTGTCCGGCCTTGCCCCTAGCGTGCTTGGGTAGCTGTGGCAACCGTTGCCGCCACTCTTGCTCTGTAGCAAAGCTACAGCAATTGTGAGCCAGCCAGCCAAGGCTGCTCCAACCCAAGCACTTACGTCTGACACGCCCCGGCCCCTGCCCGTTCCTCTCCCCACCAGGTGCTCTGTTGGCGCCCCGGCCAGGTGTCCCGCGTGCACAACCACGCCGACTCGCACTGCTGGCTGACCGTGCTGGACGGCGAGATGCGCGAGGTGCAGTACCAGCCGCGCGACGGGCCCCCGGACGGCACAGAGCAGCAGGAGGGTGCTGTGTACGTGGAGGAGACGCACACCACCGACATGAAGGTAAGGCGACATTCAGGACAGCCCCCGACCCGCTCGCCTACCGTATGTCGCTACAAATCCACCTGCGTACCGTGAACACGTGGCAGGGCAGCGCCCCCTGACCGCCCCTCGTTCCAGACGTACGTGCGAATCCACCATTGAACACAGCGTACGTCTCTTATTGCTGGACTGTCCGCTCGTACGACGTCTATACTAGCGTACACGAGCTTGGCGAGCGCATTGCACAGCCCTGCCCACCACCTTGCCCGCACCCTGCCTGGCCCCTGCCCCCTAACCCACTACCCTCCTAACCCCATACCCCCCTACCCCCAGCTCGGCGACTCCGGCTACATCTCCGACCTCATCGCGCTGCACACCGTGGGCTGCGTCATGGACCCGCAGCAGCTGGGCGAGGGCGCTGCCGCCCCCGGCTCGCGGTGTGGGTGTGGGTCCCCTGCTGCCGCCCCAGGCCCCGCCGGCACGTGGCGCACGCAGGGCGGCGTGACGCTGCACCTGTACTCGCCGCCCATCCACCGCGTCAAGATCTACGAGCACAACACCGTCACGGAGCGCACGCCGGGATTCTACAGCAAGGGCGGCGTGCGGGTGTAGGGCGAGAGGAGGTGCAGGCGGGTACGGCCATGCGGGGTCGAGAAGGCAGGAGTGGCGGCTGGCGAGTGGGAGCTGGCGGGTCGTACGTGACACGGACAGTATGTTGTGGACGGAGGCGATGCCAGGAGCAGGTTGGTTCGGTGTAGGTTAAAGCAAGGCAGGAATGGGTTATGACGTGGTAGAACCTGAAGGCAGCAGTTGGCGCTGACACTACTTGGCGGTCATTGATCTTTTTACGTATTCTGTGATTGCACCCCTTCACTCATGCATCTTGACAGCATACATGAGCATTCGGCAGGCCGCATGGCATCAGCTGGCGCATTTGCATAGCGTGATTAGCTAACGGCTGTCCTTGCGCGGCACCCGAGACCCCAGGCACTGCGCGTCGGCATTTTTATTGCTACTGTGGGCATCTGGTGCACGCGTACTTGTGCTATTTCTCCATGTGTCCTGCATAATAATGGTACTGCAGTAGCCCTGGCACAGCAGTTGCGGAGACGGTCGAGGCTTAGCGTGCTGGCCGCAGCTGCACAACACTGCCACTGCTCCTGCTGCAGCTTGTGTGCTGGCTACAGTGCATCCCCTGTACTAGACTCTGTTACCAATTTTGTTGTTCTGCGACTATTGGCATATTGTGGGGGTTGGTGCTTGGAGCACATATGTCTGACACCCTCAGTCATGGGAGAATTCTCATGGCAATAGGCGTCCCCGTGCCCGTTTGTGACGTGCTGTTGGGTATCGTAGGGTAGATGGTTCGCAGAGTACTAAAGCTGGTGGTGCCTTATGGTTGATCCGTGCAAGGCACATGCACCGTATGAACAGGTGACGGTTCCAGAGGGCTGAACACTCATCCTTGCAAGGGCGTTCCAGTACCACGTTCAGATGCTGCACGCTGTAACGTGTAGGAGGGTGGCCTACAATAAGCACTACGGGGTGTGCTTTCCCGACATCCTAGGAATGCCTCTTGCCTTGAAATATTAAGGCAGCCGATTCGCTGGCTTACATAACGAGAGAAATAACAATTCAATCAGGGTTACACGGTGGTTCTGCACGCCTACCTGAGTACCTGCTGTGCGCACGCACATTGAAAACAGATTGAAACGAGACACGCGCCTGAGCACCCAGCTCCCAAGTGCAACGACCAAGCTTGGCACTGCCACTGGTATTCACTGTGTCTTTGCCCTCCCCATCCAATAGCTACCTATTTCCCCAATTACCATGCATCAACACTCCACGCATAGCGGCACCCGCACGATGCTTTGCAGCAGCCTGCAGGTCTGCAGGTACTGTACAGGCAGTGCAAAGAAGGAGTGTGCTGTTGTATGTGCTCTACCAACCCCTACCCCCTAGGCACGCTTGCATGCACCCCATTGGCTGCCATTGGCAATGCCAGAGCCTAAAACGCAGAGTTCCTCGTGCTGTGCAGGCAGAATGCCAATCTGGATACCGGGTTATACATATGTGGCAGCCAGGGCGCCACGCACCACTGCCCCGAACGCAACACCGCCCATCCATTAGTACAACAGTGCTGACACTGGTCGGTGGCACGTGCACAGGTTGCTTGCCATCTGACGCACAATCCTCGAGAGCTGTCCACCAACCTAAGACTAAAAGATGCTGCAGTAAGCAACAAATCATGACTCAACAAGTCAAGCAAGGAGAATTTGTATTCGTGTGTGCCGGTGTACCGGCCTGCGGTCAACAGCTGACAGATTCACAACATCGCGGGTAAAACCATTCCAGGTCAGAATGACACTAGCGCCCCACGCACGTGCTAGGTACTGGCCGCTCGGATTGGGACAGCTGGCAACACGTGAGAGCCGTACATATAAAGCTATGTCCTGCAGCACGCGACTGCCAACGAGCACGTGTCTGTGGCCGCTGCGTCAAGTGCTACATGAGCGCCTTGTACGGCACCTGGTACGGTAAGGCGCGACGTGCATTCGCAGCACGATACGTGGTTGGTGAGCCAGTCAGCCAGGAGGCTTGGTACACAACAGGGCAACAGCGAGAGCACCATCATGGCATGATGACACGCGAGACCCAACGGCCACAACGACAATACCCTCTCGGCTTGCAGGATTCACAGCATCGACCTTGCGCCTACGAACATGCCGTGCAAGTTACCGAGTCCTAGTCGTTTGCAGCAACAAGGATGCACGTTCATGGGCGCCTTGCACTAGATAATTGAGAGCGGCAGCTTTGGGCAGCACTCCCTCGCCCGGTCCACCACAGCCAACACACACGTGCCGCCAGGGCACAGCGCGGCCACCGAGCTGCAGGGCCCTTGCCTCTTCAGCTTGAAGCAGATAGCCATCGTACTGCTGCCGCTCTTCGGGTCGGTGTAGGCATCGTTGGTGGCGGTGGCGGCTGAGGGCAGCGGCGCAGCCTGCGTGCTCGGGCTGCTGCTGCCCTGTGCGCTGTCACGTCCACCTGCCTTCCCCGGCCTCGCTGCGTGCGTGCGCAGCAGGGAGCGGCGCTGCTGCTTCCCGCGACGCACATGATCAGGGTCGGCTGCTGCAGCTGGGGCGGGCAGCACCAGTATGCCGTATGGCGTGCCACTGTGCGTGCCGTTCCTGAAGGTGGGGTGTGCCTTGGAGCCGTCGATGGTCGCGGCGCGGAGGGCCCGAGGGCTGGCGCACTGGGGGCCTGCGAAGGAAAGCATGCATCAGGACATTCCGGTACCCTTTCAAATGCACGGTGCCATAGGCACAGGGTAACGCTGGACCTCTATGCCTATTCAGCGCGCAGGGGGCGTGCAGCGTAGGGTGTTGCCGCTGTGCAGCGGTTGCGAATGTGCAGACCCTTGCTGTGCAAAGGGCCCGCAGCTGCGCCTTCGCTTTGCACTGCTGAATGGACAGACCTCTTGCATGCGTCCCCAGTGACGGCACTGCTTTTGTCATGCATCATACTTCATACAGGCTTACTGGTGAGGACCTCAATGCTGCTGGCCTCCATGCGGCGGCACCCCCTCCCAGCGCGGCGCTCAGCCCTGCCTGCGCCAGCCCCTGTGGCCATTTCCTCAACCTGCACACCAAGTAAACAAGGCAAGGACGTCAGAAGGCAGACAGGTCAACGGTAGCGCAAGGCGGCTGATAGGCGACTTGTCATGTTCACTGCAAGCAGCACCGGGACAGCCCTGCACCTGCCCGCACAGTACCTTACGTACCTTAAAGCATAAGGTCCTCTTCCCAGCCGCGGTCGGCCCAGGCAACAGCCGGTAGGGCGACAGAGCCGCACTGCGCTTTGGGCAGTCGTCAAAGGGGAACGCGGCGGCCAGCAGCTCGAAGTCCGACTGGGTGGCGGGCGGTCCGGGGGACGGCCGCGTCTGCTGTGTGGGCGGGGCCGTAGGGTCCCGGTGCCCAGGAGGCGAGGGCGCCAGGGGTGAAGGCTGTTGGGCCTGGGGGCTAGGTGCAGGTGGAGGCGGGGTTACGGGGCTGGGTGGCGCTGCAAGGCTGCTGGGAGCGACAGCTGCAGGGCTGGTCGGGGGAGCACTTGGGCTTGCAGACATGGAAGGGGGCGGTGGCACCGGTGGGGGGGGCGTGGGGGTGGGGGGCTGGTGGCTTGGCTCAGGGCTCGTTGGTTGCGGGCTGGGCGGGAGGGGGTTGGGGTTGCCAGGGCGGGGTGCAGGGCTTGGTGGTTCCGGGACGGGAGGGTGGGGGCTTGATGGCGGGAGGCTGGTGGGCGTGGGGCCCGGCGGCTCGGGGCTGGGGTGCACAGGGCTGGGCGACGGCGGGATAGGTGGTTCGGGGTTTGCTGGCTGGGGGTTGTGGGGCTGAGGACCGTGTGGTTGGGGTGCTTGCGGCTGGGGGTGAGATGGTTCGGGAACAGTGGGTGATTGAAGGCTGGGAGGCTGGGGCCCAAAGGGCGCTGGCTCCGGCGGATCTGGCACAAGCGGCTGGGTGTTTGGTGGCTCAGGGCTCCTGGGATGGGAGCTGGGCGGATGTGGGCTGTGAGGTTCGGGGCTTGGGGGTTTGGGGCTTGACGGTTGTCGATTTGGCGGCTCAGGGCTTGGTGGGTGTGGGCTGGGAGGCTGAGGGCTCAGGGGTTGTGAGCTGGGCGGCTCGGGGCTCATCAGGTGTGGGCTGGGTGGCTCGGGGATGGGGGGTTCGAGGCTCGGCGGTTGTGGGCTGGGCGGCTCTGGGCTGGGCGGCTGTGGGCTGGGCGGTTCGGGGCTCGGCGGTTGTGCGCTTGGCGGGTCTGGGCTCGGTGGTTGTGGGCTTGGCGGCTTA
>VFQN01001202.1_pt1 | contig 44736 bp, 36 predicted proteins | sample 3512371 | NCBI WGS metagenome assembly VFQN01 (sample SAMN10412370, study PRJNA504923) | tailings metagenome | isolation source: Replicate 2 from Balatoc abandoned mine | place: Philippines: Itogon, Benguet | collected 2017-08-28 | reverse complement strand
CACCGAGCAGTTCTGATGAACCAGCTCAAACCCCGAGTCCGACTGGCTGACCGTCTGAATCGGCATCGCCCACAGCGACGCCGGCTGCGAGGACTCCAGCGAGACGTCCAGGCCCAGCCATTCGTCGACCAGCCCGAGATGCTGGACCGAATCCAGATTCAGGCAGGCGTCGAGTTGTCCCAGTCGCGTGCCGTTCGCATCGTAGTAGTAGCGATCGGCAGCCCCGCCGGCCATGGCCGCGAAATTGAACTCAACTCCAAAATGGATCGGCAATCCGGCGGGCAATTGTTCCAGATCGTACTGGATTTCCAGCGTGCCGCTGCGATCGGTCGTGAGGGCAATGGTCTTCGTGATCCGCACCGGATACGGTCCCATCCGGCCATCGCGCCACATCTTCGCTTCCACACGCTGCCGCGAACGGCGAATCATCGACTGGTAAACCCCGGTCGTGAAATCGCCCACATGGCCGCGTCCCTGCGAAAACGCATCAAATGAAGCTCCGGGTTGCAGGAAGTGATCCACCAGACTTTTGCGCGGCCAGCGATCGTACTGCAACTTCTGATCGAGATTGGGCTGCTTGAAGAACACGCCGCCGTTCGGATCGACGCCGCCGCCGGACGTGGAACTGGCCTGTCCCGCACACGCACGAATCTTGTCGTGATACGGCTCGAACCGCCGGTTCAGGGTCGCCAGCACGTTGGTTTTGATGGCTCGTAAATCGAGTTCATACAGATGGCCACCGCGGCCGGGCGCCATCAGGGCCACCAGGCGATCGCTGGCCAGCTTCAGTTCCTTGCGGGCGTCGCAGTTCAGATCCTCGGCAGCCACCTGCACCCAGGTTCCTTTGCGGCCGAGCGCCTCTTCCAGCAGATTGTCGGCCTGAATCAGGTGTTGGTAAACCGCGTTCCGCAGGTGCGGCAGATACAGCCCGCCGAAGGCCCCGTGCCAGTACGGGCAGTTGCATTGCGCGCGATACAACTCCGTCCGGGCCAGCGCCAGCTTGCCCGATTCCCGCAACGCGGGATCGCTGGCAGCGGCATCAATGCGACCGCTGACGTCCAGCATCCGCGAATACATCTCGTTGGCTTCGGGGTACTTGACGAGAAAATTTCGCCAGAACCCGGCTCGCAGCGTCCGCTTGATCCCGGCGCCTTCCGAGTGATGTTTCAGTGATTCCTGATACTGCTTAAGTTGCAGTTGCTTCTCTGCGGGCAACGCCCATTCCGTCATCTCGCGGTAGCTGGAGTCCGGCAGATACTGGCGGCCCAGCGGCGAGACGTTGTCGATCGCCTCCGCCATCGTGGTGACCTTGAGCCAGTCGCGGTTGTCGCGCAAGGCCTGGAAGAACCGCCGCAACCACTGTTCGCCGTAGACGAGGGCTTTGGAACCAGGCCAGACGCCGAATTTCTCGCCGTCGTCGCCGAACACAAGAATGGGGTTATGGAACTGTTCGCCGATCTGGCGGCAATGGTTGATCGTCTCATACGGATCGAGGAACGGCATCAGATACCGCAGGCGCTCGCTGCCGGCGAAGACCTTGATCAGCCGTCCGTCATTCTCGGTCAGGTAATAACCGTGAAGCTGATGCTCATCGAGACCTGCCGCACGGAAATGGGAATCGTCCAGCAGGGTGTATTCCAGCCCGGCTTCGGCGATGTCTCCGGCAAACGACTGCTCCCAGACACGCTCCGGCACCCACATCCCCCGGATTTTCGTGCCGAAGGTCAGTTCCAGAAATCGCTTGTACGATCGCATCTGGCCGATGCGATCGCGGCGCGGCAGGCTGGCCAGAATCGGTTCAAAAAACGGGCCGCCGAGAATTTCCACCTGGCCGCGAGCCACCAGCTGGCTCAGGGTTTCGATATATTCCGGATGCCGTTCGATCAGCCATTCCAACAGGCTGCCTGAATTGTGAATGACTACGGGAATCTCGGGAAATTCCTGCAACAGCTGCAGGAACGGGGCATAGCTGTCCTGATAGGCATGCTCGAAGACGTTATCGAAATTGCCAATGGGCTGATGATTGTGAAGAGCGACAATCAGGCGGACTTGACCCGACATCCTGCAATTCCTGTCGCGAATCCCGGTTTTCACTCCGTTCGTTGTGAACGGAGCCAGGCTGCTCGTTGAGGCAAACGAACCCTGACGCCCTTCAACGGGACGTCAGACCATCAAGACGCCCGACGATGACCGGTCCTCCGGCCCTGACGGATCGCATCTCCTCGGCATAATCGTCACAATCCACCACCGGCATCAGCAAAATCGTACGTCTGTCTGATTTTGAATGAAGTGTCAGGAAACCCCGACCTCGTTCCCAGGCATTTCCCTGACGAATTGACTTCCTCCGCCACTTCGTCCACTCTGGATCGACCTTCACGTGAGTCCTCATCCGGATCAGGAACTGCTGGCGATGAAATCCCTGGTATTCTTCCCTGTGTGTGCCGTGGTCATGGCCCTGCTGTCGCCGCTGGTGGCCGCTGCAGACACGGGCCTCGATTTCAAGGAGGGCGACCGAGCGGTTTTGCTGGGCGGCACATTCATTGAACGCGACGTGCAATTCGGCTATCTCGAAACGGCCCTCACCGTGGCATTTGCCGATCGGTCCGTGACGTTTCGCAATCTCGCCTGGAGCGGAGACACCGTCTGGGCAGATTCGCGCGGTATCTTCGATCCGCCCGCGGTCGGATATCGTCGACTGCTCGAGCTGACGAAAGAACTCCAGCCGACCGTGATCCTGCTGGCCTATGGACAGAACGAGGCCTTCGCCGGAGCGGCAGGACTGCCAGCCTTTTTGCAGCAGTATGAACAACTGGCCCGTGATCTGACGACCTCCACCGGCGCACGCCTGGTCTTCCTGCTACCGCAGTACGTTCACCGATCCGGAGCCGCATATGAACGCCTGAATGCCGGCCTGCAGGTTTACCGCGAAGGCATTCAGGAACTGGCCCGGCGTCTGAACGCCGGTCTGTTTGATCTGGAGTCTCCGGAACAGCAGTCCGCGGCAGCGGTGACCGCAGCCCCGGCCGGTGATTATGAAGGGATGCACCTGACCGCCACGGGGTACCAGCATCTGGCGACAGCGGTCTCGGCCCGCCTGGGGAGTTCACCGGTCAACTTCGCCGCCCCGAAAATCGAGGCGCTGCGTCAGCAGATCGTGGAAAAGAACACGCTGTTTTTCCATCGCTGGCGGCCGCAGAACACCACTTACCTGCTGGGGTTCCGCAAGCACGAGCAGGGCAACAATGCCGTGGAACTGCCCCGCTTTGATGAGCTGACCAAAGCCGCGGATGATGAAATCGCCGGGCAGCGGAAAGGTCTCTGATTCCGCCGCGTGTTCAGACAGGGATCGCGGGAATCGTCACCAGGCCGCGCTGCCCGGTTGGGGAGGCGCAACCGGTTTGGTATAGTCTGCTCCCTGAACGCCCGACCTGCCGGAGTGTGCAGTGTCAGGCTCGCCACACATCGCCCCGGGCTCTTATTGTGTCCGGGCCGCTATGTTGCCGTGTTTTCACCAGTGATTTTGCAGAGAGAGGGACCGGGCATACGCAGGTTCCGCCGGCGGGCAACGAGGCCAGCCGGAACATGCCCGATCCGGTAAGGGAGTTCCATGTCTCGCCGTTCGATCAGTTCGCTTAAAGACGGAGATCTGGTTGAGGAAATCTATTTTGTCGCCGATCGCCAGCTTCGGGCCAACCGCAACGCCGCCCTGTATCTGAGTGTCGATCTCCGCGACAAGACCGGCCTCATGAACGGCCGGTTGTGGAATGTCACCGAAGCCTCTTGCGAAGGCATCCAGAGTGGCGGCTTCGTCCGGATTCGCGGCAAGGTGCAGGTCTATCAGGGCACGCTGCAACTGATCCTGTCGCACATCACCCCGATCAGCCCGGAAGGTCTCATCCCGGCGGACTTTGAACAGGGACCGTCCCAGAACATCGCCAGCCTGTGGTCGGAGTTGTGTACAGCGCTGGAGACCATCGGTAACCCGCAATTAAAGGTGCTGATCGATCAGTTCCTCACCGACGATCTCCTGAAAGCCGCATACTGCAGTATGCCCGCCGGAGTGAAGGCCCACCATGCCTACCGCGGCGGACTGCTGGAACATGTCGTGACGCTGATGCGAGTCGCTGTCCGCATCTGCGAAGTCTATCCGCAACTGGATCGCGACCTGCTGCTGGCGGGCGTCTATCTGCACGATATCGGCAAGTTGCGCGAACTGTCTTGTGAAGGCGGCTTCGTCTACACCGACGAAGGCCAGTTGCTCGGACATCTGGTGATCGGCATCGAGATGCTGAATGACAAGATCCTCGCCGCTGAACAACAGCTCGACGGCCCGCTCTCCGATGAACTCAAATGGAACCTGAAGCACCTGATCATCAGTCATCACGGCAGCTATGAATTCGGCAGCCCGCGACTCCCCATGACTCCGGTCGCGATCGCACTGCATCTGATCGACAACCTGGATGCCAAGATCCACGAGTTCACACAGCTGATCGAAACCGACGCCAACAGCAGCTCGCACTGGACGATGTACCAGCCACGGCTGGATCGCAAGCTGTTCAAGGGCGTGACCGCGCCCGCCACCCAGGAGAATGCCGCTACCGAAAACAGTCCGGAGGCAGCAGACCGCAATTCCAGGTAGCGGATTCCGTTGACCGGATATGATCGCCCCACCCGGATCAGTTCAGCATGCACAGGCCGAATGATCCGGGATCACCGGTGATCCCGGCCGCGTGTTTGCCGTATCCTGTCAGTCAGGGGAAGCGATCATGTCCTCATCACGAACTCCCGGTCTACGAATTCCGGTGCATTTGCAAGCCGGGGAATGGCAGCGGCAGCGTGTGCAAATCGTCAACTGGCTCGTGGAAAAGGGCGAGGTGGTCGAAACCGGAGACGTCCTCGTTGAAGTCGGGTTGCCTGGAATTCTGGGCGATGTCCGGGCCAGCCAGTCGGGCGTAGTCCACGAAATCTGCCATACGGAGGGCGAATGGGTTGATGCGACCACCGTGCTGGGCTGGCTGATGGCAGAGGCTGATGACTCCGCCGGCGAATCGGCGTAGGTCTCTCCGGTCCGGGTTGCCTCAGCCGGAACATCGCCGCCAGAGAATTGATGTCACCAGCCTGTTTTTCCACCCTCCTGGTAAGAATTGCCTCCGTGTCCCCAACCAGTCTGTCGGCACCGCAGTCCCTGTGGCAGGGCTTTCTCGGACATCAGGATGTTCGCGAAGCGTTCCTGCGCGCGATCCAGCGTCAGCGTCTGACGCAGGCCTATGCGTTTGTCGGACCGGACGGTATCGGTAAACAGGGGTTCGCCCGCAGGCTGGCGCAATATCTGCTTTGTGAACGACGCGCGGACGATGAACTCGAAGCCTGCGGAGCCTGCTCACATTGCCGCCCGTTTCTGGCGGGGACGCATCCCGACTTTCTGACGGTGGCACGCGATCCCGGCAAGCGGGAACTCACGGTGGCAAAATTCGTGGGGGACCGGGAACAGCGCGGCAAGGCCGGATTGTGCTACGAATTATCGATTCGTCCGGTCGCCGGTTCGCGAAAAATCGCGATCATCAATGACGCCGACACGATGAATGATGAAGCCGCCAATGCTTTGCTGAAGACGCTGGAAGAGCCGCCGGACGGGGCAGTGCTGATTCTGATCGCTTCCAGCCTGGAATCACTGTTGCCGACCATCCGCTCCCGTTGCCAGCTGGTGCGGTTTCGTCCGCTCGCGGACGCCGACGTGCAACGGCACATTGAAAATCATCAGCTGGCGACGGACCCGGCCGACGTGCAGATGCTGGTCGGCCTGGCAGGTGGCAGCCTGTCCGCTGCGGAACGGCTGGCTCAACCGGGTCTGCGAGACTTGCGCCGCGACTGGTTGCGGGAATTGAGCAATTCGCCCGGCGACGGGATGCGCACAGCCGCCCGCATCACCGATGCGATGGACCAGATCACCAAAGACGCCGCCGAACAACGGCAGATCGTCCACTGGCTGTTGCAAGCTGCCGCAGAATTCTATCGAGCGGCCCTGCATCAGGTGAGCGGCAACGACGATTCGTCAGCGCTCGCGCAGCAGGCCCGCACCTGGATCGACCGCTTCCCGCTCGATGCAGATGCCCTCGTGGATTTGCTGGCCGATCTGCTGGACCGCTGTGGACTGGCTGGGCAGCACCTCGAACAGAATGTATCTTTGGGCCTGTGTCTGGAAGCGCTCTGCCATGACTTGACGCGACTGACACGCTGATACTGCAAGTGCTGGATGGGCTCTCCGGCCGCAGGACTGAATCTTCGGCCGCCTCATGAGGTAGCCCAGGAATTTCCTTCGGGTCATGGCCCCTGTGACCGACCCTCAAGACACCCGGGTGATGACTGCTGTGACCATGATTTCCGAACAAACCGTGTGTGTCAGTCTGGGGCCGCGAACTTACGAGATTCTGATCGGCCCGCATCTGCTTCCGCGCACCGGCGAGCTGATCTTTCGCTGGTACGTGCAGCATGCTGGCAAACCGCCTGCCAACCCGCGGGGTCTGATTGTCACCGATTCCAACGTCGGTCCGCTGCATGGTGCCGCGGTTCGCGAGGGACTGGCAGCCGCGGGCTGGACAACGGAACTGATCGAATTGCCAGCCGGAGAGGCGTCGAAATCGCTGGAGGTCATCACCCGGGTCTACGATCGTCTGATCGACTGGCAGGCCGATCGACAGACCACGATTTTCGCACTCGGCGGCGGTGTCGTGGGTGATGCTGCCGGGTTCATCGCCTCGTCGTACACCCGCGGCGTGCCGTTCATCCAGATTCCCACGACACTGCTGGCGGACGTGGACAGTTCTGTCGGCGGCAAGGTGGGCGTCAATCATCCGCGTGCCAAGAACATGATCGGCGCGTTCTATCAGCCGTTCGGCGTGCTGATCGACACCACTGTCCTGCAGACGCTGCCCGATCGCGAGTACCGCAGCGGCCTGGCAGAGGTCGTGAAATACGGCGTGATCCTGGACGCCGACTTCTTTGCCGAACTGGAGCAGCACGCCGCAGCGCTGAATGAGCGTGAGGCCGGGTTCCTGGCGAAAGTCATCGCCCGGAGCTGTCGGCTGAAAGCCGACATCGTTGAGAAGGACGAATTTGAGCGCACCGGCCTGCGCGCGACCCTGAATTACGGCCACACCTTCGCACATGCTTTTGAAGCCCTGTGCGGGTACGGCACGTTATTGCATGGCGAGGCCGTGTCGATCGGCATGGTCTGCGCCAGCCGGCTGGCAGAGCGCCGGGGACTGATCACAGAAGACGTGACGTTGCGTCAGGTCGATCTGTTAAACACGCTGCAGTTACCAACTCGCCTGGCAGACCCGGTCGGGTTCACCGCCGACGAAGCGATCGGCAGGATGCGGCTCGACAAGAAAGCGATCGCCGGACAGTTGCGGTTTGTGCTGCCGACCCGCATGGGCAGCGTAGAGACCATCGCCAATGTGCCGGAAGCCGACGTCCGCGCGGTTCTCGCAGAAGTCGGCGTAAACTGAAACGGCAGATCAATCAGCGGCTCAAGCCCGATGAGGCGAATCGGTGTGGCATGCTTGCCCTTCAAGGCAAGCATGGTCCGGATTCAATGAGCTTGTATCTGAAGATCAGGCCGGCGAGCGATGGAAATGGACATGTTTCCAGCCGGCAGCAGACTTCTGCCAGACACGGGTTTCCAGCGCCGCGACCGAGACCGGAGCGCCGGCGGCGTCGAGCTTCTGGACGACGCGAACATAGCTCAGCACGGCGGCATCGGCTCCCAGCATCCGCACGTGCGGGTTCGCCATCGTCGACTGTTTCGGTGCGTTGCTCTTCGGCAGATCGAAATAGAACTTGTGGAACGGCATGCCCGTGATCACCTGGCCGCAGGCTTCCGGCTCGAAGCAGGAAATGGTTTCGTCGCACAGGGCGGCATAGGCGTCCCAGTTGCCAGCGTCAATCGCGCACAACAGCTTGCCATTCAGGGACAGCAACTCGGCTTCAACGGTGCTCATCAGAGTCGTCCGGAATCTCGGGGGGTTTGTCAGGTGGAACGGCGAGAAACCGACATGGCTCCCCGTCGGCGCAGTACGATATCTGGAAAATCAGGCGAATGGAATCCCGCCGCGAACCAGGCAGGCTACGGAATGACGGACGACCGCAAGGTGCGGCGTTGGGTGGCATGCTCGCCCTTCCAGGCGAGCATGTGATTCGTCACCAGCGATTGTTAGCCCATACCAGCCAGCAAGAAATCCTTGCGCTGCGGAGCAACCAGTCACAATATTGGAGGCTGGTAAATTCCGCGAGCAAGAATCTCCACCGCTATTTGACTGTTCCACGCACCCATGCTCGCCTGGCAGGGCGAGCATGCCACCCAGGCTGATTGGTTGTCAGCTACGATGGCCGCAGCGTGCGGGCAGCCTCTTCCGGCAGCAGGGCATTAATGTTATCGCCACCGCCCCATTCAAACCCCGCTGTGTTGCCTGCCCGGGGAATGATCTCGATGTGCCAGCGATACCAGTCGTCTGCCGCGACGGTGAACGGGGCGGAGTGAATGTAGAAGTTGTAGGGCACTTCCGGCAGCAGTTCATTCAGACGCAGCAGCACGGCACGCAAGGCAACGGCGACCGACGGCAGATCGCTTTCAGCAAGATCCTCAAACCGCGACGCTCCGCCGGTCGGCACAATCCAGGTCTCGAACGGAACCCGGCTCGCGTACGGGCAGAGAGTCACCAGGGACTCGCCAGCGGTGACGATGCGTTGTTCATGGGCAAGTTCGGCGGATAACAGCTCGTCGAAGAGGGAGCGGCGGTGTTGCTCGTAGTACTGCTGACTGCGGGACAATTCTGTGGCCAGGAGCGTGGGTATCCACGGTGTGCCGATCAATTGCGAATGCGTATGCGCCAGCGTCGCCCCGCCGGCGATGCCCCGGTTCTTGAAGACCAGCGCGTGAGCACAGGTCTGTTGATCACGATGGAAGCGCAACCGGTCGCGCCAGGCGCGCACGACATCGGTCACATGCTCGGGCGGCAACTGCGACAGGCACGTCGCGAACTGCGGACACTCCACGATCACTTCGTGAGGTCCGGCTGCGGGAATGCTGCGGAACAGTCCTTCCTCCCGGATCGAGGTTCCGGCAGCCCGTGGCTCCATGGTCACAGCCGGATATTTGTTGGGAATGACGCGGACGCGCCAGCCTGGTGAATCCGGGGCGGTGCCCGGCTTCCGGTACGACAGCAATTCCCCGGGAGTGTCGGACTCGCGTCCCTCTGCGAACGGGTCGTCTGCGGTCTCGTCGAAGCCTGGCCAGGTCCGCGAAGCGTTCGGACGCAGGGCACGGTCGGGGGCCATGATCACCCAGCGGCCGGAAACGGGATCCTGTCGTAATTCCGACATGGGCTCATCGATGCTCGAAATCTGATCGGGTAACAGCCAGAACGGTGGCAGTCGTCAGCTGCCAGCGTTACAGACCATAGCGGGCGTTGTAGTCAGCGAATTTCTGCTGCAGCAAGCCGGACGACAGTCCGAACTGTTCCAGGCTGTAGGCATGCTTCGCGTGACGGGTCTTGCGGCTCTGCTCCATGTAAGTTCGCATCCGTTGCTCGAATTCGTCCGTGTAAGGGAACCCGAAGCGTTCATAAATCACACGCACCGTCGCAATCGGATCGGCGATCAGATCCTGGTACATCACGTCCTGAACAGTGGCATCCGGATGAGTATCACGAGCCTGCATCCCGCGAGTCAGCAGTTGCTCGGCGATATGCAAACCCCGACGACCGACGTCCTGCAAGTCGATTTTTTCGTAGCAGAGCTGTTCAACGGTCGCGGTCAGACTGCACAGCGACGGCAGGGACTCGCCCAGCTGACGATGCGTCTGAATGATGCAGGCATCCGGAATCGCGTTCATCAGGCCGCTGAGTCCCCACAGATGCGACGGACATTTCAGCAGCCAGCGTTCGCCGGCGATGTGTCGCTGCAGAATCTGCAGCTGCGACCGGTATTCGCGATATGCCTGGTCGACATACGCGGGCGAGACCGTATCCAGCCATTCGCGGTAAAGCGGAATCCGTCCCCGGAAGAAGGGCGTGAGGAACGAATTCATCAGCAGTCCCAGGCACTCCTCGGGACCATCGTGCCGGAATTCGTGAATCGTCTTCAGTTCCGGCAACGCACTGTTGAGCGAGCCGAGCGTCTTTTCTGCCTGGCGGATACGAGGATCGGTCGTGCGCGTTTCCGGTGTCGGCGACGGAGCCGGCTGCATCGATTCCCAGAACAGGAGCGGTCGGCTGAACGTGTCCTGAGACAACAGGCCGTACAGCAGTGTTGTCCCTGTTCGCGGCAATCCCATCACCATCAGCGGCCGCGAAACCGGTTGTTCCACAACCTGCGGATGAGTGGCCAGTTCGTGCTGGATGCGCAGCCGGTTGGTGAGGTTGTTCATCAGCGAACCGCGACAGACCATCTGCCCGATGAACGTGAGCTCCCGGTCCGACTGGTACGATTCACACAATCGTTGCAACGGTTCCCGATACTGAGGATCGCCAAAATCGTTGCAGCCGGTTTTCTGGCGGGCCTGCGTTTCCATTTGACCGACGTCGAAGCCGGACACGCCAGGCACCAGCCAGCCAAGACCGCTTCCGAGGCGATTGAAGACGCGCACACCCAGTTTTTGCTGCAAGGTCATCAGGTCGTCTTTATTTCAGAAAGCCGGCGACTCGTGATCGGGAGTCTGCCCGCGAGTTCAAAGATACTTCAATTCGCCGGTCGGGTCGAATCCCCCGGAATTCGATGAAAATCTGGAAAACACGGAATTTCTCACGTCATCGGCACTCAGACTGGTTCAAAGTACCAGTGAGATTTCCCCCTGTGGAGTTTCACTCCCCATAGAGCCTCTATCGTCCCGGCACCCTTGGTCCCCGCTTGCGGTTTCGCGATTCCTTCAGGGAAAAATTGCGAATCCGCCAGCGAGCGCAGGAATCCCGGGATAACAAGTAAATCTGAATCCCCCTCAGAAGGTGTCCCCGTCATGGTCCAGCCCAAGGTCGATCTGCGGAACATGGAAGAGCAGCAGGCGTGGATGTCGCCGGCCTACGGTGCTCGCGAGATGAGCCAGCCGGTGCCGAAGTTCGAGATTCCCGCGGACGGGATGTCGCCCTCAACTGCGTACAACCTGGTCCGCGACGAGCTGATTCTCGATGGTAACTCGCGACTGAATCTGGCAACTTTCGTCACCACCTGGATGGAACCGGAAGCCCGCCAGCTGATGACCGAGACTTTCGACAAGAACATGATTGACAAGGACGAGTATCCGCAGACGGCAGAAATCGAGCTGCGGTGCGTCAACATGCTCGCCCGGTTGTGGAACTCTCCCGATCACGAACGGGCCACCGGCTGCTCGACCATCGGTTCCAGCGAAGCTGCCATGCTCGGCGGAATGGCGCTGAAGTGGAAATGGCGGGCTCGACGGCAGGCAGCAGGGCTGCCGGCGGACAAACCGAACATGGTGATGGGCGCGAACGTCCAGGTCTGCTGGGAGAAATTCTGCCGCTACTGGGAAGTCGAACCGCGGTTCGTACCGCTGGCAGAGGGCCGCTACTGCCTGACTGCAGATGAAGCCGTAAAATACGTCGACGAGAACACGATCGGCGTGGTCGCCATCATGGGCAGCACGTTCGATGGCCGCTACGAGGATGTCAAGGCCGTCAATGACAAGCTGCTGACCCTGAATGCCGGGACCGGCTGGGACGTCCCGATTCATGTCGACGGTGCGAGCGGCGGTTTCGTGGCTCCGTTTCTGCAGCCGGATCTGGAATGGGATTTCCGCCTGCCGCTGGTGAAATCGATCAATACCTCGGGGCACAAGTACGGTCTGGTTTACCCCGGCGTGGGCTGGGTGATCTGGCGGGATGCGGACGAACTGCCGGAAGATCTGATCTTTCACTGCAACTATCTCGGCGGCGATCTGCCGAACTTTGCGCTGAACTTCTCACGGCCGGGCAACCAGGTGGTCGCCCAGTACTACAACTTCCTGCGGCTGGGATTCGATGGCTACCGCCGCATCCATCAGACCAGTCAGGATGTCGCGAAGTATCTTTCCAGCGCGATAGCAGACCTGGGTTCCTTCCGACTGATCTCCGACGGCAGCGATATCCCGGTCTTTGCGTTCACCACATCCGATTCTGCCAACTTCTCCGTGTTCGACATGTCCGACAAACTGCGCGAACGCGGCTGGCTGGTTCCCGCTTATACCTTCCCGAAAGACTGCGAGGATCTGGCCGTCCTGCGCGTCGTCTGCAAGGAAGGTTTCACCCGTGACATGGCCGACATGCTGATCAACGACCTGCAAACAGCTGTCGCCCACTTTGTGAAACACCCGCCGCATCCGGAACAGGCCGGGATGTCGTCTTTCCGGCATTAAGCGATGTGACCATCAGGCGAGCGGGGGAGGTCTATCCCCTGTCTATTTTCGTTGTGTCGCGGTTTGTACTCAACACACAAGGGACAGGGGACTCACGTCCCCCGCTCACCTTTTCCAGATTTCAAAATCGAGTTCTGATCATGCCCGTGAAACACCCGCTATTCAGGCGGCTCAGTTTTTTGCAGACGGGACTTAACGATCCGGGTAGCGACTTCAACGAGTTCCTTCACCTTGCTGGTTCTGGAAATCCGGTCATTTTCTTCTGTCGTGACATCGATCCTGATTGTCTGATTGATTGAATCGAACGCCACATCTTCGGCATGGTGAAATGCGGGCCGCGGCCACCAGAGGACTATCGCAATCGCGATTGCCGCAAGCGACGTGATCCCGGCGAATGTCATTTGTAATTGATTGAGCCGGGAGGAATTCCACCGTTGTGTCAACCAGCACCGGAATCGAGGACTGCAAACAGCAATCACCAGCACAATGATGGAGAAACACGCCCACAGGGTGACGATCAACAGGGTTTTGACTAGCTCAACCAGGGCCTCGACGAGTTCCTCCATGACTGATCTCCCCCTGCTGTTAGAAGGCTTTCGCGACTACTTGTGCCATACCGGCGGAAGATCCCGCGGGGGCGGGGCGTGTTCCGGAATCGCGGCGGCAAGGCGGGCGATCAGGTCGTCTGCGGTGACGCCGTCGGCTTCAGCGTTGAAGTTGAGGACGATGCGGTGCCGCAGGGCCGGGGCGGCGATGGCCCGCACGTCTTCCGGGCTGACATAGGCGCGTCCCTGCAAGAGGGCTCTGGCCTTGGCGCCGAGGATCAGGAACTGACTGGCACGGGGACCGGCGCCCCAGCTCACATACTTGCGAATGAAGTCGGGAGCATGCTCTGCATTCTTCCGGGTCAGCCGGGAGAACTGCATCGCGTACCGTACGACGCTGTCGGCGACCGGTACCTTGCGGACCAGTTGCTGCAACTGCTGCCACTCGTCGCGGGAGAGCACTTTCTCGACCGCGGCTGTGGTGCCGACCGTCGTCTGACGGACAATTTCGAATTCTTCGTCTTCGGTGGGGTAGTCGACGCGGATCTCGAACATAAACCGGTCGAGCTGGGCTTCCGGCAGCGGATAGGTGCCTTCCTGCTCGATCGGATTCTGTGTGGCCAGCACGAAGAACGGGTCGGGCAGCCGGTGCCGTTCGCCACCAATCGTGACCTGCCGCTCCTGCATCGCTTCCAGCAGTGCGGCTTGCGTCTTGGGTGGAGTTCGGTTGATTTCGTCTGCCAGTACGACGTTGGCGAAAATCGGTCCCGGCATGAACCGGAAGACGCGAGTCCCGGTCGCCTTGTCTTCCTGAATGACCTCGGTGCCGGTGATGTCCGCGGGCATCAGATCCGGCGTGAACTGGACGCGGTTGAATTCCAGATCCAGCGTATCCGCCAGCGTGCGGACCATCAGCGTTTTCGCCAGACCGGGCACACCGACCAGCAACGCATGTCCGCCGGCCAGCATGGCGGTCACCAGTTCTTCGACAACCTTCCGCTGCCCGATGATCACCCGTCCGAGCTGCGAGGTCAGCCGCTGGTAGGCATCGGCCAGCCGTTCAATCGCAACGGCATCGCTGAGAGACGCATTGGCCGGGGCGGGGTCAGTCATGGAAGGGGCCATTGTAGGGAAGTGCAGACCTGAGGAGATCAGCCGATGCGATATTTCGATTTCCTCAATCGTCTCCATTCCGGGTGGCATGCTCGCCCTGCCAGGCGAGCATGGAATTGAGGACTGACGGAGCCGGATTTTCCGGGTGCCAGGGGCTACTGTGCCGGTGCGGGCGACTCGGCTGCAGGTTCGGCCGGCGCAGCGGCAGGATCTGCTTCGGGAGCCGCTTCCACGACGACCAATTGATGGTTCGCGACGTCGTACTGATATTTCTTGCCACCTGGTAACACCGGCAACCGGATGTTGTTTTCCTTGATGATCCGGGTCATGAATTCCTCGTGCGATTCCGGATAACGGCCTTCCGTCGCCTGAAACAGGTTGACGGCATGCGCGATCTGCGTGGTCATCAGCCGTTCCAGCGCCGGCCCGTAGGCAGACAGGGGCGCCGTGATCGGATCGCTGGCCTGGATCTTGCCGTCGCTCACCTTCGCGCCGGCATTGGGATCGAACTCGCCCACGTCCTGGGTGGTCTTCCCGATAATGCTGTCCGGGCTCTTCTTCGTCTGCTCTTCCAGCGACTGCAGGCAACCGGAACTGACCGCAACAAGACCCAGCAAAACCAGGGGGCGCGATAACATGGCCAGCCTTTGACAATGTTCAGCCATTAATAACCTCACGCTGGAGGGAACGGGAATCCATCAGTCCCCATTCACGAAGGGTGCCTGCCGAGTGTACCCTGTTGACCAGGGTTGCACCATCATGACTAATGGCAGCACGGGCATGCCTGTCGCATTACAGGGCTGCCGGTGACGAGGTGCGACCAGTTCGTGAGAAATCGACGATCTACGGTTTTTGCAGTTGATAGCTACTGGTTACGCAGTAGAATCGATGCGTGGTCCGCTTCCCGGAGGGGAAGCCTGAAATCGAGGCTGGTAATGGCACGTCCCAAAACGCCGCATCCGACGCCGGCGGAGCTGGAAATCCTCAAAATCCTGTGGGATTCCGGTCCACTGACAGTACGGGAGGTGTTGGATCATCTGAATCAGTCCGGCTCTGCCCGGGCCTACACTTCCATCATGAGCCTGCTGAACGTGATGGCCGACAAACAGCTGGTGGATCGTGAGCCGGAAGGACGAGCATTTCGCTACCGGCCGCGCGAGGAACGCTCGAAGACCCTGGGCAGCCTGGTCAGCGACGTCTGGCAACGGGCCTTTGGCGGATCAACGTCATCGCTGGTGGCCCATCTGCTCGACGAAGCCCAGCCCTCGCCGGAGGAACTTGCAGAGATTCGCAAGCTGTTGAAAGCTTATGAACCGCCGCAGGAGGCAGAATGATGTCGCACATCCTGCTGATGCTTTCCGGCGTGCTGCTGCACTTTTTGTGGCAGGCGATTGCCATTACCGGGGTGGCCGTGTTGATCCTGCGGCTCGGAAGAGTGCAGGCGCCTCATGGCCGGTATGCCGTCTGGCTGACGGCCCTGTCTGCCATGCTGGCCGCTCCCGTGGTGACCGGCGCGGTTTTGATGAGGTCCGAATTCGGCCATGCCTCCCGCCAGGATGCGGGGCGTGGTGTCGCTGTCCTTAATAACGACGATGAATTCGACCGGGAACAAACGCTGACGGCGTGGCTGCTGGTTGACCAGCTGCTTGCGAAGTCGGTCGCCCCGGAAACGGACACTGCCGGTGACAGCCTGACGAACGAACCGGAACCATTCCCGCTCAGCCCGGGCAGTGCTTCTGCGGAATCGCCCGTGATCAATCTCGCAGGCTTGCTGTCCTCCCTCGGTCGCAGCGTTCAGGAGTTGTCCCGAGAGTGGTCCGAGGCGATTGTCAGCCTGTGGCTGGCCGGCGTGCTGGCAGTGAGCTTGCGATTGCTGGGAGCCGTGTGGGAATTGCGGATGCTTTCCCAACGCCTGGTGCCCGTGCCGGATTCGATTCTGGAACTGGCGGGCAGGTTATCAACGCAGGTCGGCCTGCGGCAGACGCCCCGCATCATGATCAGCCCGGACGTGACCGCTCCCCTGGTGATGCAATGGCTGAGACCGCTGATCCTGTTACCGGCGAGCTGGGCGATTCACGCTCCGCCTTCCGTGCTGGAAGCAGCGCTGGCTCACGAACTGGCACATATTCGACGTTACGACTTATGGGTGAACCTGGCCCAGCGCCTGGCGGAAACGGTCTGGTTCTTTCACCCGTGTGTGTGGTGGGTCTCGCAACAAATCCGGATGGAACGGGAACTGTGCTGTGATGCGGAGGCGGTGCGCGCGACCGGCCAGCCCGTGTTGTATGCCCAGGCTCTCGAAATCGTCGCACGACAGAAATGGGGATGTTCCCCAATGTCGAAAGGGATCAGTCAGCCCGGCCTCGCGGTCGGGATGGGAGGAACACGCATGGCGCTCCTGCATCGAGTGAAACGAGTCCTGGGTGTCGAACACTCCATCCGGGAATCCAACTGGTGGACTATCGGTCTGGCCGGAGTCGGAATTTCCAGCGTCTGCTGGATCGGGGCAGCACTCTGGTCGGTGCCAGCCCTGGGCGATGACCCTGCCGACGCGACCGCAACGGAAGCTTCCGACCGGGACGGGGAACCACGGAAGCCGCGTCCGGCAGAACGCGATGGCGAGCGGCCACCGCGTGAAGGCCGTGATGGCGAGCGGCCGCGACCACCACGGGAAGGGATGCGAGGCGACCGTGGCCCGGGTCGCGAAGGCCCCGGACGGGAAGGACCAGGTCATGCGGAGCCTGGACACAATGGCCCAGGCGAACGTCCGCCACATCGTCCGCCTCACGAAATCGCCGAGGAACTGGCCCGACTGGCTCGTGAGTCCGTCGAGCGTGGCCAGCCGGTGCCGCGTGAACAACTGGAGCGTCTGGTCGACGAATTGCACCGCGCTCACCCGCGTTCGGCTCTGGACGGACGGCGTCCTGGCGGACCGCCCGCGGACCATGGCCCCCATCGTGGGCCTCCGGACATGCGTGAGGACGGACCGGCTCCGCCGATGATGATGCCCGAAATGATGCGGATGATGCACGACCTGCGGCGCGAAGTGGATCACTTGCGTCATGAAGTCCGCGAACTGCGGGAAGGCAGACACGGCCGGGGCGAGGAGCCTGGCGGTCGTCCGGGTCCGCGCCCGGAGTTTCGTGATGGTCCGCCCCGGGGAGACCGCGGTCCCGGTGAACATCCACCCGGTCGTGGACCTGGCGACCGTGGTCCTGAAGGCCGTGGCCCGCGTGACGGCGACGGTCCTCCGCGCGGCGACCGCGACCCGAACCGCGAACCCGCCCCGCGTGATGGTGAACGTCCGCAGGATTGAGGCTCGCGGACAGCCTGCCTGAGTTTGGCCGGGGACAGCAAGGCAAACCGGATTAGTCGAACCCGGCCACTGCGGAGAATACGGATCTGCAAAACAGCCTCCGGATCAGACATGACCTGATCCGGAGGCTTTCGTGTGTTCAGCAAGTTGTCGAACAGGCGGCCCGCACTCGTATCGGCGGATCAGAAGCCACCGCCCCCTCCTCCGCCGCCGCCACCGAACCCGCCGCCACCGTTGCCAAAGTTGTTGAAGTTCCCACCCTGGAAGACGTATTGATAGTACTCGGGAATCGCTTCAATCCCGTTCTTGCCCAGTCCGTACGAATTGGAAACAAACGTACGGTTGTTCGCGTCGGTATTTCCCAAATCGGTCAGAATCTGCGAGATAATCGCGCGGCGGTGGGCATCGAGTTCGGGATTGGCGTTGTTCCAGGTTCGTTCCACAATCACCGGAAACGGTGCGCTGCGCATGCGGGCTGCGATTTCAAAGATCTTGTCCTTGCCGTCCGGCGTCAGTTCGGCGGATTCCAGCACGAAATCCTTCTGATAGAAAATGAAGTCTGCGGCTTCGGCATTCGTCTGCATCTGGTGAAAGTGGGCTCGCATGACAGCGCCGACCGGGTAGATATCCGGGATGGCCAGCGAGCGCGATGCCAGGCAGCTGCCGCAGCAGCCGTTGGTCAGGCAACAACCGCCGGTCCCACACGACTTGCACTTGCCGATTGTTTTCTGGCTGCAGTCGTTGCAGGTTTCACAGCCGTCGGCACATTTGTCTTTTTTGCCGAGCTTGTACCACTTTTTCCTGGTGCCGCAGGACGAGCAGCCGTCGTGACTGCAACCACCGGTTTCACAGCCGCCCGTTTGGCAACCGGCAGTGGTGCAACCATCGCTGTGGCCCTTGGCGGAACGATGCAACAGACCGCTGCATCCCGCCGTCATCAGCGAGGCGACGGCCAGCAAACACCATGACAGACGATGAATTTTCTGGAACATCCTGCTCCCCCTCGCAGAACGATTCCCCAGGGGAAATCGTCCTGCTTCCTGATGAGTCGCGATGCCTGGGCATCATGACCCGGAATGTCTGCGTCCGGACGGCAGCCGTCGTCTGCCCGCGATCACCTGCCGGGCGACGCAGCCGTCAGCGTTCATTGTTCAAAATCATGCTGTGCGGTTCAGAGACGCTGGAACCAGTCCAGAGTCGCTGCAGCTAGTATCGGGCCGATGGCTGGGCATCCCGCTGGCCGCGTGGCATCGCTCCGCTGTTCGGTGAACCTGACGTCGTGTAATTGACCGGTTGAATCGTCTGCGAAGTCTGGGGCGACTGAGTCGCCCGGGCGGGTGAACTCCACCCCGGACCTGTCGCCCGGGACTGCAACGACTGGGATTGCGGCGGCTGGGTCTGGTACGACTGGCCGGCCGGCACAGGTTGCAGGCCTGGCGAGTAGGTGTTCGGTCCGTAACCCGGCGGAATCATTTCGCTGGCAGGCGGTGCCATGTTCTGGGGAGCCATGTAACCGGGCGGAGTGCCGTAGGTTGGCGGAGCTCCATATCCGGGTTGTCCCTGCGGCATCCCTTGTGGCCCACCGTACGGCATGTTTCCGTTTGGAGGAGGCGTCATTCCCGGAGCCAGCGGCGTCGGGGCCGTGAAGCCAGTTCCATTCGGATTGGTCGGCTGCGGCGAGTACATCGAGTTTGCCGGGCCGGGATTAAAGTGCTGGTAACCGACATTCGTCCCGACGCTGCCGCTGCCGTACGGAGGCAACTGGTAGTAGCCGGTATCGGGAGCGGCTTCCGTCATGTTGTATTTATACAGTTCGACATCCTGCGGCACCGTGACTTCAAAGCCAGGCACCGGCGGTACTTCATGAGCATCCATCGGCCGCACGATTTCCGGCGTGATCAGAATCAGCAGCTCGTTTTCTTCCTGGCTCGACCGCTTGCTGCTGAACAGCAGGGGACCGACCTTGGGAATATCGCCGAGCACAGGCAAGCGTGTGACTTCGGTCACGGTGCGGTGTGAAAGCAGACCTGCGAGGGCCAGGGTCTGTCCTTCCCGCATTTCCACGGTGGTTTCAACACGTCGGGAGTCGGTTCCCGGGATGCCCTGCACAGCATTTCCCTGGTTCAGATCGCTGTACTCCGCCAGAGCAGTGATGCGGACCATGTCACTGTCGGTGACGGTGGGCGTCACCAGCAGCGAGGTTCCGAAGCCGCGGAACGAGGTCGTCTGGCCCTGGGCGCCACCAATCCCCACGATCGTCGGTACCGCGAATTCACCCCCGGCGAGGAAGCGTGCCTGCCGGCCGCTGATGACCGTCACATTCGGTTCCGTCAAAATCTTGGCGGTACCGTTGGCGGCCAGCCACTGGACCAGCACCGTCACATCGCCGTTCTCGAAAATTCCACCGAGCGTGGCTGCGCCGGCGGCCCCGAGATTGGTGAAAATCTGATGGCGGGCGTTGTTGAACAGCACGTTCAGGTCGACACCGAGCGAGCGGGCCTGCGAACGGTTGAGTTCGGCGATGCGGACCCGCAACGCGATCTGGAACTCGCCAGGAATCTGCAGTTCATTCACAATCATGTTCTGCCAGAAACCCTGATTGCCGAATCCGTTATTGAAGCCGTTTCCACCGGCTCCCGGATCGCCAACTCCACCAAAACCGCCCGCGCCTCCGCCGTAACCCATAAAGCCGTTGTTACCAAACAGGCTTCCGTCCTGCGCCAGGACTTCAGTCTGGATAATTTGCAGAATATGAGCGGCTTCCTGCTGGTCGCGGGCCTGGCCGCGGACAACCACTTTCCAGGTCAGCGGAATCAGGTAAACCTTGCTGTTCGGGAACAGGGTATTGATACGTTTCTCAAGTTTGCCGTAGTCGATCCGCCGCTGAACGTCGAAGCTGGGGTCGCGGACCACTTTCACGAGGTAGATAATCGGGTCGCGTTCGCCCTCAAACCAGACCATCAATGACGTCGAGCCGCGCGCCATGCCCATGAAGGCGAGTTCGCGGGGACCATACTGCACCACTTCCACGATGCTCGAATCGACGATGTGAATCCGCGTGACGTTTGCCCGCGTATTCATCAACTGGCTGCGGCGTTCGATGATTTCCAGATCTTCATGGGTGGTCGGCATCGATTCGACCAGGCGATGCAACGTCCGCGCCATTTCCGCGCTGTTCTGCACCGGCTGGATCATCCCGCTGGCTGGTGTCACGTAAGCGGGAGGATGTTGAAATTCAGGGGAAAACCCGCCGGCAGAAACCACGTCCGGACGGAACGTCTGTCCGGGCAGCCGCGAAGGCGGGGCCGCTGCGGTTGTATTTGCTCCCGACTGGGGCGCTGTCCACCAGGTGGCGGAGTTCGCCTGTTGTCCCTGGCTGGCGCCGGGCAGGAACGTTACGACTCCCATGAGTAGCGAGCAAGCGCACCAGCGAGCCCAGCCCTCCGGAGTTGTCGTTCGCAAGTTCTTGGCAAATTCCAGCATGCGCCGTCGCTCCTCACCCGCCCCATGTGCGCACTGGTGGCATTCTGGCAACCAGGATCGCAAGCCACGATGAGTGGCCATCGTGGTTTCGACATGTCAATCGACCCGCCGCTTCCTGGTGTCGAGCCGGGAAAACCGGCGCAGCACCCGGACGATCAGGTCCAGTCTGTGGGGATATCGGCATCTCCCCCAAAACCGGCATAGACAAATTCTTCAAAACAACCGGCTCTTTCGTTTTAATCGCTACATCCCGCCAGAATAACTTCTGAACGACCATCCTCCGACAGTGAACAGAACCGGCTCCGGCAGTCAGCGGTGTGATTCCTGTGGAGACATCATCTTCCCGTAAACCTGGACGCATCGGGGCGGATTCCCTGCAGCAGGTTCTGCCGCAGCAATCCGGGGAGGATCTGTTTTGCTAGAATGCCGCACCCAAAGAACACTCCTGTCGCGTCACTGAGAATGGTGCGATGCGGCGAAACGGTGCTCACATCGACTTTGACACGGAACCGGTATCTTGCAGATCGGCGTGCTTGCGGACCCTCAAAGCTGGTATTTTCAACAGCTCGAACAGGCAGCGATCGCCCGCGGTCATGGATGTCTGCGGCTGGATTTTTCCCGGATGTCAGCTCTGGTGAGTACCGGTCGCTTCCGGCTGCATTGCGATCAGCAGGATCTGGCGCAACTGGATTGCGTCGTCGTCCGCAGTATGCCGCCTGGCTCCCTGGAACAGGTGGTGCTGCGGATGGATCTGCTGGCGCGGCTGGAAGCGGCTGGCATCGCGGTCGTGAACTCGCCGAAATCACTGGAATGCGCCATCGACAAATATCTGACCACCGCGCGGCTGGCAGCTGCCGGCTTGCCGGTTCCCGAAACCGTTTGCTGTCAGACGGCGGAAGAAGCCCTGGCGGTCTTTGAGGAACTGGGCAGGGATGTGGTGGTGAAACCGTTGTTCGGTGCCGAAGGTCGCGGGATCGTGCGGGTGACAGATCCAGACATCGCCTGGCGGGTGTTCACCACCCTCGAACGCCTGCAATCTGCATTATATGTGCAACGATTTATCGATCACGGCGGCTGCGACTATCGAGTGCTCGTGCTCGGCGGTCGAATTCTGGGCGGGATGCGCAGACTGGCAGCCGCAGACTTCCGTACCAATGTCGCCCGGCAGGGACGTGCAGAAGCCCACTCTCCCACGGATGAGGAGTGCCAGCTGGCCCTGCAGGCGACAGCCGCGGTCGGAGCAGCCTTCGCCGGCATCGACATTCTCTATGATCGTGATCAGAATGCCTCGGTCATTGAAGTGAACGCGGTCCCGGGCTGGAGCGCGTTCGCACGCGTGAATCAGTTGGACGTGGCTGCGACTTTCGTCGAATTTCTGGAAGGATTGCCCGGGAAAGCGCAGAAACCCTGAGGTTCGGCGAGCGGTTTCCGGCAAGACCATGCCTGGTCTCTCCTCGAAGTGCGGATGGCGGCTGAATGGGGACCCGTTCCTGCGGACACGCCGTGAGCCGCCTGGTCTGGCGAGCCTCAGGAAAGATGCCGGTCGATAAATAACCCTGTTCGCGTCCCTGCCCTGTAACGTGATGTCTCTCTATCCCTGATGTCCAGGAAAATGGCCTGCCATGAGTCCCGATCCTCAGTTTGTCATCACCGCACTGTCCGTTCAGATGCCCGCGATCCTGCGCTGGTCGGGAGCAATTGCCAAACGGTTGCGTCAGTTCAATATCGCAGTCACCGGTAAGAAGACGTCCGGAAGTGCTGCGACCGATGCCCTGACACTGGCGGACCTGAGTCTGCAGGAACTGATCGTCGCTGCCCTGCGGGACAGCGATCCCATTTTCCGCCACTGTCGCATCGAGGCCGAGGAATCTACCGGGGATTTATTGCGTTTCGCCCCGGAAGGCGACCTGGTCATTGCACTCGATCCGATTGACGGCACGAAGCAGTATCGCGACAAGACCGGCAACGGCTACGCCACGATGCTGCATCTCCGCACCCCGGAACAGGTGCTGTACTCCCTCGTCTACGTACCCGAAAAGGGTGAGTCCGGCTGGTGGCTGGAAGTCTCGGAAGACCGCATCGCCTGTGGTCCGGATGATCCGTCCCGACCGCCTCTGGACGTCGTCCGCTCCCTGCCGACCTACTCCACCGAGAATCGCCCGCAGAGTGATCGCATCTACCTGATCGGATTTCAGCATCGCGATGCGCTGGCCGCCGACAAGGTCACCGCAGCCGGCCTGCACGGCGTCGCCCCGGACAATATGCCGGGCAGCATCTACGAATTGTTGGCGCGCGGGGAATTCGGCGGCTCGCTGATTCATTCCCCGAACATCTACGACTTCCCGGTTTCGACCCAGATTGCGCGACAACTCGGCGGTGATGCCGTGTGGGTGCATAACGGCGAACCGGTTCACTTCCGCGAGATGTGGATGGATGACACGGCCGACATGCTGCGCCTGCCGGGCATTGTCGCCTGCAGCCCGGACCGCCAGATCCTGAAGACGCTGTGTGAACTGGCCCGGGACTGGAATCCCGACCGGTATCACACGGGCGAGTCTCTGTAGAAGTTCACTTTGAAGGCGCATGCTTCAGCACTGGCTCTTCTAAACCGCGCACAACCGGCGATGGCCAGCGGCCGGTAACAATTGGGGAACCGGGGCGAAATGGCTTGCCGGGGAAATACTTAGGACGATTCACCCTCACTGGCGGTTGCTGAGGGAACCTGGAAGCCGTAGAGTACTGGTCAGACGGTCTGCTGGACCGAAGGCGACGGGAACAACCCCGGGACGGGGTGGCATTTCCCGGGCTCTGTCCGACGCTGGAGCCATCAGCAGCTCACGGGAAAGGTAGAATTTGCGGCATGCCGGAAGTGATTGATCTGCGTCGGGCCGATGATCCGCGGGACGTCGTCCATCGTATCTGCCAGTCCCTGGCGGGCGGGGAACTGGTCATTCTCCCGACGGAGACTCAGTACACCGTGGTCGGTGCTGCCCAGCATGTGGAAGCGGGCCGGCGGCTGCGCGCCATCGCGAAGCAGGATTCGCTGGATTTCGTGGTTCGCTGTGCCGACGAAAGTCGCGATTACTGGGTTCAGCCGCCGCCGCTGGTCGACAAGCTCAGCCGTCGCTGCTGGCCTGGTCCGGTGGTTCTGGCCGTCAGCCAGGAATACCTCGGAGGCCTGTTTTCACGGCTGCCTGAATCCAATCGCCTGGCGATTCTCGGAGAGAGCTCGACTGCCGGTTTTCGGGTGCCTGCGGCTCCCCTATGGGGCGAAATCCAGCGACTGACTCCGTCGCCGCTGCTGGCCCTGGCGGATGCTCCGGAATCCGGTCCGCCGCGCCGCTCGCTGGAGCAGGTGCCGGCGGAGTTGATGGAAGCAGTGAGGCTGGTGATTGATGACGGCCCCTGCCGCTATGGCGAACGAGCGACCGTGGTGCGGGTTCAGCCGCATGGCTGGACCATCGATGTGCCGGGCGTGGTGAGCGCTCGCAATGTCGGACGTCTGGCCAGCGAGGTCTATCTGTTTGTTTGTACGGGAAATACCTGTCGCAGCCCGATGGCCGAGGGTTTGTTTCGCATCTTGCTGGCGGAACGGTTAAACTGTTCCGCAGAAGAACTGGTGGATCGTGGGTTCATGGTGGCTTCCGCAGGACTGGCTGCGGCTGTGGGAGCGCCGGCCAGTCGTGAAGCGGTGGAATTGTTTGCCGGATCAGGGGTAGAGCGGCGCGAGCATGAAAGCCAGCCGCTGACCGAACGGTTGCTGAATCAGGCCGATCGTGTGTACACGATGACGCGGCAGCATCGGCAGGCGATTCTCGACGAACGTCCCGATCTGGAACACCGGGTCTTTCTGCTGTCCGCAGAGGGAAATGATATCTCCGATCCGATCGGCAGCGGCCGCGAGGCGTATGAAACCTGCCGGGATGAGATTGCACGTCATTTGCGGGTTATAGTTGAACAGATAGTCTCAGAAACGAAATCACAGACATGAAAATCGCGGTTGCCAGCGACCACCGCGGCTTCCAGGTGAAGGCCAAGATCCTGGGGCAGATCGCGGAACTGGGCCACGAAGGGGTGGACTTCGGCCCCGACAATCCCGAGAGCGTCGACTATCCGGACTTTGCTGCGGCAGTCGCCCAGGCGGTGTCACGTCAGGACGTGGATCGCGGCATCCTGATCTGCGGCACTGGCCTCGGCATGTCGATCGTGGCGAACAAGTTTTGCGGCGTGCGCGCCGTACCGTGTCACGACGATCTCACGGCCGAGATGAGCCGCCGCCACAACGATGCCAACATCCTGTGTCTCTCGGCCGATCTGCTGGGGGAACGGCTGGTGACCCGGATGGTGGAACTCTGGCTGACCACGGAATTCGAGGGCGGACGGCATGCCCGACGGCTGGAAAAGATCATCCAGTTTGAATCCCTGAACGGTTGCGCCCGGCCGGATGCTTCGGTCCCCAGGGCGGACTAGCTCCGGAACCTCGACATCGATTCCGATTGGACTTTACGTCCGGTATACTGGATAAACTGGTTGTGACTGGCGTTGGCCTCAGGACCAGGCAGCGTCAGGACACTGCCGCTGACGCGCCAGTGGATGGCCGGCAAAGCTGCCAGATGGATCATGCGGCTATAATCACGCAGCCGCGGAAATTTTGTGTGGGTCACACGCGATGAGTGACCGGTGAGACCCATCCGTTCTTCAGATTCCCGCAGGGAGAGAGAAGCTTGACTGCTCCGGCTGAATTGAAATATGCCAGAACCCACGAATGGGTGTCGGTCGATGGCGACGTTGCGACCGTGGGAATCACAGATTTCGCGGTGCAGTTGCTCAGCGATCTGGTCTTCGTGGATCTGCCGAAACCAGGCAAGGCCGTGCAACATGGACAGCCGTTTGGCGAAATCGAAAGCGTCAAGCACGTCAGCGATCTCTACTCGCCCGTTTCCGGAGAAGTGATCGAGAGCAACTCGCAGCTGGCCGACAAGCTGGACCTGCTCAACGAGTCGCCCTACGAAACCGGCTGGATGGTGAAGATCCGCATGAGCAACCCCGCCGAACTGGGCGAGTTGCTCGACGCTGAAGCCTACAAGGCGCACTGCGACGCCGAAGGCCACTGAGAATGACAGTGGGTAGTGGGTAGCAAGACGCCAGTCATCTACCCACTACCCACTACCCACTACCCACTACCCACTACCCACTACCCACTACCCACTTTTCCTGCCGGGAACGTTCGTGGCCTACCTGTTTAATACGGATGAGCAGCGTCGCGAGATGCTGCAGACGATCGGCGTCGATTCCGTGGACGTGCTGCTGGAGCAAATTCCGCGCGAATTGCAGTTGCAGCGTCCGCTGGAGATGCCTCCCGCCCTGACCGAGATCGAACTCGAACAACAGATGCGGGAATTCGCCGCGCGTGACGTCGATCGAGTCTGTTTCCTCGGCGGCGGCGCTTATGAACACTATATCCCGGCAGTGGTCGATGAAATGACCGGCCGCGGTGAGTTCTATACCGCGTATACTCCCTACCAGGCAGAGGCTTCGCAGGGCACGCTCCAGGCGTTCTTTGAATTCCAGTCGCTGCTGTGCGAACTGACCGGCATGGACGTCTCGAATGCCAGCGTCTATGACGGGGCCAGCGCCGTTGCCGAAGCCGTGCTGATGGCGATGCGCGTCACCGACCGTCGCGGCAAGCTGGTTGTGGCCGGCGCGGTCCATCCTGAATCGGTGCTGACCGTAGAGACGTATGTCACGCACTATGGTTGTGAAGTGGTGACGGTGCCGGTGAGAGACGGGCTCGTCGACCTCGAACAACTGGCAGCGGCGGTTGATGACCGGACTGCCGGCGTGATCGTTCAGTCACCCAACTTTCTCGGCGGCGTGGAAGATGTCGCGGCAGTGAGCGAGATCGCACATCGCCGCGGGGCCTTGTGCATCCAGTCGTTCCATCCGCTCAGCCTGGGGCTGTTGCAACGTCCGGGAAAAATGGGCGTGGACATCGCTGTCGCTGAAGGACAGTCGCTCGGAATCCCCCTGCAGTTCGGCGGCCCGTATCTGGGATTATTCACCTGCCGCAGCGAGCACGTGCGGAAGTTGCCCGGAAGATTGATCGGCGAAACGAAAGACCGCGAGGGCAAGCGCTGTTTTGTCCTGAATCTGCAGGCCCGCGAACAACACATTCGCCGGGACAAGGCCACCAGCAACATCTGTACGAACCAGGGACTGATGGCACTGCGGGCGACGGTCTTCATGTCGCTGCTGGGACCACAGGGATTGAAAGAAGCAGCGGAGTTGTGTTGCCGCAAGGCTCACTATGCCGCCGATCAGCTGGCCCGGGTTCCCGGGATCTCACTGTTGACTTCGGCCCCCATCTTCCATGAATTCGCGATCCGCTGCGACGACGTGGCGCTGGTTCTCACGAAAGCCCGCGCCGCCGGCTTTGACATCGGCCCGGAACTCAGCCGCTTCTCTCCCATCTCGGGCATTTCCGCGCAGGAGACGGACCACAGCCTGCTGATTGCCGTAACTGAATGCCGCACGAAGTCGCAGATTGACGGGCTCGTGTCCGCGCTCTCACAGTGACCACCGTCTCCTGGTGACTGTACTCTCATAGTGAATCGGCCTCGACAGGCAGCCGGACAGTCACGACAGACTGTCCGGCTAGCAACACCTGGCGACCGAGTGGCACCAGGAAACCGGCGACTCGCTTACGTCCGGGACTCTTTTGGAATACTGTGTCTGCAGTCCTGATCAAGGTCTGACCAGCGCTCTGTTCCAGTCGAGTTTCCCCGGGAGTCGCCTGCATGTTTCGTTGGTGCTGTGTTGCGCTGCTGTTGCTGTCTTCGTCCGCATGGCTGTCCGCTGCGGAAGAGATCATTGTTGAGCCGCTGATGATCCCCATGCGCGACGGCATACGGCTGTCCGCGCACGCAGTCCGCCCGGCCGGTGACGGCCAATGGCCGGTGCTGCTCGAACAGCGGTATGCGAACTCCATGAGCAGCGGCGTCGCTGCCAGTTATGCGAAAATCGCGCGACACGGCTATGTCGTCGTCCTCGCCAATTTTCGTGGTTCGCAGCAATCGGAAGGCGTCTGGCGCGGTTATCGGGCACTCGGCTGGGGAGAACTCAAGGACGGCTACGATCTGGTCGAATGGCTGGCAGTGCAGCCCTGGTCGACAGGCAAGGTCGGCTCATTTGGCGGATCGCAGGCCGGGTTCGCCCAGAACTTTCTGGCGGTGACGCAACCGCCGCATCTCGTCGCCCAGTACATGCGTGATACCGGTCTCAGCCTGTTTCACGAAGGCTATCGCATCGGTGGCGCAGCGAAGCCGGAACGCTTCAAGGCGCTCTCAAAGATCGCCCGGGTTCCAGAACACAACGATGAACTGTTGCAGGAATGGATGCTGCACCCGACGTACGACGCCTACTGGGCAGATGAAGACTGCTCGCTGCATTTCGACAAGATGAATCTGCCCTGCTTCACGCTCGGCAGCTGGTACGACTTCATGTGCGTGGGTTGCGTCGACAGCTTCGTCGGCCGACAGCATCACGGCGGTCCGAACTCACGCGGTCAGCAGCAACTGCTGATTGGCCCCTGGCTGCATGGCGGAGCCAAGGGCAACAAAATCGCAGAGCTGACTTTTCCGGAACAGGCAGCGTTCGATGTCGACAGCCACATGGTCCGCTGGTTCGACCACTATCTGAAGGGGATCGACAACGGCGTCGAGCGCGACCCGACCGTCCGCTACTACGTGATGGGAGCCGCCGGGGAAGACGGAGCGCCGGGCAATGTCTGGAAGACCGCCAGCGACTGGCCAATCCCGTCCACGACGACTCCGTATTATCTGCACTCTGACAATACCCTGACCACCGGCCTGCCCGCTTCGGCCGATGCGGCGTTGCAATATCAGGCAGATCCGCTGCATCCCGCGACGATTCCCGCCGGTGCGTTCTCCGGAGCGAAGGATGCTCGCGACTTTGAACAACAACAGAACGTGCTGACCTTCACGACGGAGGAACTCCGGGAACCGGTCGAGTGGACCGGCAAGGTCGTCGCAGAAATGTTTCTGTCGTCGGATGCTCCGGATACCGACCTGATCGTGCGTGTCAGCGACGTCTATCCCGATGGCCGGTCGATGCTGGTGATCGACTACGTCCGCCGGTTGCGTTATCGCGAGGGCTATGAGAAAGAAGTGTTCCTGAAGCCGGGCGAAGTCGTGCCGGTGACCTTCGACGTCGGCTGGCTGAGCCTCGTGTTCAATCGCGGACATCGCATTCGGGTGACGGTCGCCAGCACCGGAGCGGGATTTTACGAGCCGAACCCGAATACGGGCCTGCCGATTACCGTGGAGCCCCCGGACAAGACACAAGTGGCGACCAATCACCTGCAGGTCAACACGGAGTTCGCGTCACGCATTCTGGCTCCGGTGATTCCGCAGGACTGAGAGCAACAACCTCGAAGAATCCGTGTGGCACGCCCTGAGTCCGCGAAGGGCGTGGTAATTTCTGGCGCTGATCGAACACGCCCTTCGCTGACTCAGGGCGTGCCACACTTTCCAGCTGGAACAGGCAGACTGACCGCCGCCCTCAGGAAATGCGACGAGCCGCCGGGTTGAATCGGCGGCTCGTCGCGACTTCCGTGGGTCAGTTCCCTGACGTTACGACATCAGTCTGCTGCGGGAGTGGCGGGTACGGTCACCGGTGGCGCTGGTGGAGCCGGCGGGACGGCAGCCGCATCGCCGCTGCCTTCGATTATCACAGGAGCGGAACCATCCACCGGCATGCCGGGGTACAGATCGTTCTTGAGATACGGCACCGGCGACGAGAATTCTTCAGGTTCTGCGTGCAGATGCTTGGCCGGTTTCGCAAAGCTGCGTGCCCACGCACGCCGCAGCGCTTCGTTCTGCGCCTCAACATTCCAGGCCCGCTCGGCCAGTGAAATGTTATTGACGTCGAGCAGTGAGCCACGCTCGAAATTCAACGCCACGATCGCCTTGTTGTATTCCACCAGACTGGTGAAGTAGGCGATTTCTGCAGCGGCCTTGCTGGCCTGGGCACGCAGCACCAGGTCCAGCGTGGCTTCCAGCACGCCGGCTTCGTTGGCCGCCTGAGTCGCCTGCACCCGCAGTTCGGAGGCCACACGACGATCGAAGTTCGTGCGGGCGGTGGTGTAAGCCTGGTCGATCCGCTGGATCGATTCTGCCAGGTCGTGGCTGATGTCCAGTTCCTGGGCAGCCAGGGCAGTACGGGCCTTCGCCAGTTGCAGTCGCAGGTTTTCCATCTGCGCCGTCGCGGCCCGCAGACCGATCGGCACCGCGAACTGCAGTCCCAGCGTCCAGCCGGTCTGGTCGCCCCGGGTCAGCGAGGAATAGGCACTGTCATAACCCTGTGCCGTCACGCCGTCCGCACTGTTGTACTGCAACAGGTCATTCCCGAACCCGTTGATCTGGTAGGATGAGATAAAGTTCAGCTGTGGATTCGCCACATTTTCGGCGGCAAGTGACTGTAATTCCAGACTCTTGATCTGCCACTTCTGGCGACGCAGTTCAACACGCTGGTTCAAGGCTTCTGCCAGCGAGATCTCCCAGTTGCTGGAGAATTCGGCCCGCAGCGGGTCGTCTGCCGGACGGATGACGCGGCCATCATTCACCGGGAGTGCCAGCAAGCGCCGGAACGGGTTTTCCGTGCTCAGGATCGATGCCAGCGCATTTTCCACGCGAGCCCGGGTATCAAAGTAATTCTCGCGAGCCTGGGCTTCGTCAGCCGCGTTACCGCCGCGGGCACCGATGTCGCGCTTGGCCCGGGTGTCGCGCCAGGTGCGCAGGGCACTGTCGCGATTGGCCATCTCCGCGTCGTACTGGCGATAGGTCAGATACAGATCCCAGTAAAGTTCCTCGACATCGCGGGACATCCGGATCACCGACAATTCAAAGTCGGCCACCGAGATGTCTTCGTTGATGCGGGAAATCGTCACCCCCTGGCTCACGCCGACGATGGCTCCCAGACCCGAACGGGCCGGACCGGCGATCCGGTTGTATTCCACCCCGGACCCCGCCCACAACGGCTGGGTGTAGCCGAACTGCAGATTGCCGGTATACGAGGACGGAAACAGCAGGCCTGGCGAGTTGCTGCCCAGGTAGTTCCAGTTGTGCGAGACCGCGAAGTTACCGCCGTTCGCGAAAGTCTTGGAAAGCTGCGACTGAAACTGTCCGGTCTCGGTCGTGTTCACAAAACCAGGCGGCAGTGTGCCTGTTGAGAACAGGGCATTCGAGACCTGCTCGTTCCGGCCCCACAGCATAGATGAGGTAAACTGGGCATCGAAGTCGGACAACGCCGCTTCCACGCCGCGGTTACCGAACAAAAATCCGGTGGCCCGCAACGAGGGATCGTACACCGAGGGCGAATTTGAAGGATTCGCAAGCAGTTGCGATTCACCCGCAGTGGTGCGGATCATCTTGTTGTTCGCGATGGCGGTGTGCAGCGCCTCCATCAGCGACAAGTCCCAGACTTCCGCTTCGGTGATGTCTTTCACCGTGCGCGGCTTCTGGGTGTAGACCACTTCCTCGGGCGTCTGCTGCACCACATTCGGGTACTGAACCGACAACGCCTGGTTGTGGTAATAGTTTAAGTCGGCATCACCCAGATAATGAATCTGCTTGGGCGAATTGCAGCCGACAACGACAGCACCCAATAAGACCGCATTCATCCACTGAATGGATTTTCGCCACCGCATCCGTGCTGCCCCCCCATCCGTGAACCCGACCGGAGTCGAAAAAAGACACGTGAGAGCTGTCATTCCCTGACAGAACCCAACGAGTCACGACACCATCGATCGAGTCGGAAAAACCCCTGCTGGCAGTATCGGCGGAGCTTTCGTCAGTTCTTGACGGCATTCTTGCGGGGAACTATGGCGACATAGGGGAGCCCCAGCATCTTCTTTACCAGAACTGTTTCACCGGCATCATTCCCCTCAATTGCGTGACCGGCAAACTGCAACAGATAGCCCACCACGAACGCGCCGAGTGCCCACCAGCCTGCCCCCTGGAGCAGCCAGACCAGCGAAACAATGAAAGTCAGCGGCACGCCGATCAGATGCAACACCTGGTTCACCGGATGCTGATGACGCTCGATGTAGTTCGTCAGAAAGCCGATCATATTCCATTCCTGTCGAGTCTCGGGAATCCTGAAGGACAGCACTGCGATGAGTGCGTGTGTCCCTGATGTCGGCCAGTCTCAACCGCGCGGGTGACACTGTTCGTGAATTGCCTTGATCCGGCTGTGATCGACGTGCGTGTAGATTTGTGTCGTGCGCACGCTGGCATGCCCCAGCAATTCCTGCAGCGCACGAATCTCTGCGCCACCGGCCAGCAGGTGCGTGGCGAAACTGTGTCGCAGCGTGTGCGGACTGATGCCGCGACTGGCACCGATTCTTGCGGCGTAACGCTTCACGAGTTTCCAGACGGTGAGTCGCGACAGCGGCGCTCCCCGGCGAGCCAGAAACAGCGGACCGTCTTGCGCTGCTGCGGCAAGCTTCGGTCGCTCGCCCGTCAGCCAGGCTTCAATGGCCGCCACCGCCACCGGCGTCAGCGAAACCATGCGTTCCTTGTTGCCCTTGCCGAGGCAACGGCACGTCCGCTGCTCCAGCTGGATGTCATGCAGTTCCAGCCGGCAGACTTCGGAAACCCGGCAACCGGTCGCATATAACAGCGCCAGCAAGGCCCGGTCGCGCAAGGGCCAGCGATCCTCGCGGCCGGGAGCCATCAGTAACCGGTCGACCATGTCCGGGCTGAGAACTTTTGGCAGGTGCTGCCAGAGTTTCGGCGAGTTGATCAGCTCGACGGCGCTCTCGGCGACGACACCTTCCAGCATGAGGAAGCGGAACAGCATCTTGATCGACACCAGATGCCGCGCCATCGAAGATGCTGCAAGGTGGCATTCGCTGAGATGCTGGAGATAATCCGTGAAGTGACCGCTCGTCAGCTGGCTGAACTGCGGCGGACCATGCTCCTGATACCAGTCGCTGAAGCGACGCACATCACGCGTGTAAGCCTCGACCGTGTTACTCGCCAGACCACATTCCGCCTGCAGGTATCGCGAAAAACCGGCGACGAACTGCCCGGGCATCAGGGCAGATACCGGATTGACAGCGGCAGACGTCGGTGGTCGTTTACGCGGCGGCATGGGAGCCAATCCCGGAGATCAGGGCGTCCTCATATTATCGCCCCCCGGGTGATGGCGATTCGATGCTTTTCGACAGAAACCGCGGTCCTGCGAGCCGGATTCCGGGTTGCCCCTTGTCTCTGGCGAAATCCTTGCCTCTGGTGAAACCCGTACAATCCTGTCAGCCGTCCCACCAGAAGATCCATCCAGTCCGGAACGATTCCAGCCGATATTGAAGAACAAGGTCTGGTTGAGGCCTGGCGCAGAAAATCCGTCCGGAGTGTCATGCCGACCGGGCGAAGCGGAGACGACGAGATGATGAAACTGGCCGGTCTGTCAGGGTTCGGGTTGCGTTGTGGTCTGGGTGCAGCGGTTCTGCTAGGCAGTACAGCGACCGGATTTGCCCAGTATGGTCTGGAACCTGGCTGCTGCGGTGGAAATGTTTCTGAACTCGCGGTACCGACCTTGCGTCCCGGATCAATTCTGCCGCCGCGTCCCTGGTTTCCACGATTTCACGCACACGTGCATCCGGAATACTATGGCCCGGCCCCCTCCTACGGTCCGGGACCGTACTGGGGAGGTGGACCGGTCGTTGATGACGGTTTCCTGCAAGGCGGGTTTCCCGGGTATTCTGCTTACCCGCCGTCGGACATGGCTCCGTATGGAGCGGAAGGCTTCGGGGGACTGCCGACCGGGGGATGCTGCGGCGATAACGGCGGCGGAATGATGCCGGCGGAATCACCCACCTACCGGCCGACGGTGCCCAATCCCACACCGCTGCCGTCCGGCGATGGACCGATTCCGCTGCCGTCGATGGATCATCCGCCGGTGCGGGCCACGCCGTCATGGCCAGACTCCGGTCCCGTGGATTCTTTCCGGCCACGCTCCCCCGCTCCGGCGTCTGCTGCTCCAGGCTCGCCTGCTCCCGCAGCACCAACGCCAGCATCCCCCACGCCCGCTGCAACTCCGGAGCCAATCCGGCCGCGAGCCGCTGAGCCGGCTGTCCCACCGCCGAGCGAATCATCGAGTGCCATCGAACTGCCAGGCGGGATTGAATTTACGGATGAAGTTGTCCCGTTGCCGCAGGATGCCCGTCGTCCGACCTATCGGTCAGCCTCAGGCAGGTTCCAGCCGGTTCCGGGAGCAGCCCGGGTCTGGTACGCCACCTCTCCGACGGTTGCTCGCTGACCGGGATGCTTCACAAGCCCGAAGTGTCAGTGAGGAAGTCCTGAATCTTCCTTAACGTGTGACAAGCCTTGAGTCCACGGACAGTGGACCATCGGCGATTGAAATTACCACGCCCTGCGAGGACTCAGGGCGTGCCACACGACAGCAATCTCACCGGGGCCAACAAATAACAGGACGGGCATTACGCCCGTCCTGCTCTGTTTCTGTCAAAATCAGATCCCGCGCCACTCAGATCTTGCCGAAGATCGTCTGGCCGGTGCTCATCAGGTCGTCGCAAGCGCGGCCCATGCGGGCGGCCATGCCTTCTTCAGCCTTCTTGAGGTACGACCGCGGGTCGTAGACCTTCTTGTTGCCGGTTTCGCCATCGATCATCAGCACGCCGTCGTAGTTCTTGAACATGTGTTCGACGATGGGACGGGTGAAGGCGTACTGCGTGTCGGTATCGATGTTCATCTTGATGACGCCGTAAGCCAGCGTTTCGCGAATCTGCTCGGTCGGGGTGCCCGATCCGCCGTGGAACACGAGATCGAACTCGGATTCCTTGCCGTACTTGCTGATCACGGCGTCCTGGCCTTGCTTCAGAATGTCCGGACGCAGCTTGACGGCACCCGGCTTGTAGTGACCATGCACGTTGCCGAACGTGGCGGCGAACATGTAACGTCCCAGGCCGGTCAGGGCTTCATGGACTGCCAGCATGTCTTCCGGAGTTGTGTACAGCTTGTCGTCCGGCACATGCTCGTGTTCAGAACCGGCAGCGCCGTCTTCTTCCCCGCCGACCACGCCAGCTTCAATTTCCAGAATGATTTCCTGCTCGGCACACAGCTTCAGCAGTTCCTTCGACAGCGCCATGTTTTCGGCGAGCGGCAGGTTGGACGCATCCAGCATGTGCGAGTTGAACAGGTTGCCCAGACCGGCCTTGCGGCGCTCGGCCGTGGCAGCAATCAGCGGCTTCAGGAAGTCATCGACGTTCTTCGGCGGGCAGTGATCAGTGTGGATCGCCACGAAGACGTTGTGTTTGGCAGCCAGGCGGTGCGTGGCTTCCGCCAGCACGATCGAGCCCAGCACCTTGTCCTTGACGTTCAGGCCCGAGGCGAAATCGCCAGCGCCGGTCGAGAACTGGATGATCCCGTCGGACTTGTGATCGCTGAAGGCCTTGAGGGCGGCGTTGATGCTGACGAGTGTCGTACAGTTCACCGCGGGAAAGGCGTAATCGCCGGCCTGGGCGGCATCCAGCATGGCGGCGTATTGTTTCGGGGTCGCGACGGGCATGGACAAGAGCTTTCTGACGGATTGACGAAACCGGACGCACAGGAACGGCGGACATTATACTGGCTGCTGCGACAACCGCCACTGGCGAGTTGGGCGATGTTCCTGCCGACCCCGCAAGCATCAGGGACTGCTGATTCAAATGGCGGGTTCAGGTCCACCACGGTCCGAAGGCCGCTACGGAACACAGGACCGGACAAATTCTTCCATTTTTTCGGGGAAACCGCATTAAGGTTGCGATGCGACGACGGTTTGCCTACCGTAGCCGCTGTTTGCACAGGCCTGCAGACGCTTCACCTGTCCAGAATGGCAGGTCTCCTCTCCGGTGCGATGGAGCGCAAAGGCCAGTTACGTAAACGCGACTTGATCAACTGGCAGGCCGTCGAGGTCTGCCCCGACGGTTTTCAGCGACGGTATTTTCTAAGGATTGACTTATGGCGACGGCGACCCTGCCGGCCTCTTCGGCTCCCCAGGCATCAAGCACGGAAAAACTGCCCTACCGCGTCAAGGATCTGTCACTGTGGGAGTCTGGCCGCAAGGACATCCAGCTTTCCGAAGTAGAAATGCCGGGTCTGATGGCCCTGCGTGCCAAATACGGGGAATCGAAGCCGCTGAAAGGTGCCCGCATCGCCGGCTGCCTGCACATGACCACCCAGACGGCCGTCCTCATCGAGACGCTGATCGCTCTGGGCGCTGAAGTCCAGTGGTCCAGCTGCAACATTTTCAGCACCCAGGACCACGCTGCTGCCGCCATCGCCAAGGCCGGTATTCCGGTCTACGCCTGGAAAGGCCTGACCAACGAGGAATTCGACTGGTGCATTGAACAGACCATCTTTTTCCCGGATGGCCAGCCGCTGAACATGATCCTGGACGACGGCGGCGACCTGACCGCGATGGTCCACAATAAATATCCAGAACTGCTGAAAGGTATTCGGGGCCTGTCGGAAGAAACCACGACCGGCGTGCATCGTCTCGTGCAGATGCACGCAGAAGGCAAGCTGGGCGTCCCGGCGATCAACATCAACGACAGCTGTACCAAGAGCAAGTTCGACAACCTCTACGGCTGCCGGGAATCGCTCGCCGACGGCATCAAGCGGGCGACGGACGTGATGGTCGCTGGCAAGGTCGTGGTCATCTGCGGTTACGGCGACGTCGGCAAGGGTTCTGCCCAGTCGATGCGCGGCTTCGGCGCCCGCGTGCTGGTCACGGAAATCGATCCGATCTGCGCCCTGCAGGCCGCGATGGAAGGTTTCCAGGTCACAACGATGGAAGAAGCCGCCCCGCAAGGCGACATCTTCGTCACCTGCACCGGTAACGTCGACGTGATCCGCGGTGAACATCTCGACAAGATGAAGCACAACGCGATCGTCTGCAACATCGGTCACTTCGATCTCGAAATCGAAGTCGCTTATCTCGACAAGCACAAGGACATCAAGCACGACCGCATCAAGGAAGACAGCGAAGTCGGCGGCCCGGTCGATCGCTACACCTACCCGGACGGCAAGGCAATCCTCGTGCTGGCTGAAGGCCGTCTGGTGAACCTCGGCTGCGCCACCGGTCACCCGTCGTTCGTGATGTCGAACAGCTTCACCAACCAGGTGATGGCCCAGATCGCCCTGTGGACGGAATCCGGGAAATACGAACTCGGCGTACACCTGCTGCCGAAGGAACTCGACGAGGAAGTCGCCCGTCTGCACCTGGGCAAGCTCGGCGTCAAACTGACGACCCTGACCAAAAAGCAGGCAGAGTACATCGGCGTGCCGGTGAGCGGCCCCTTCAAGCCGGCTCACTACCGCTACTAGCATGATTCCCCGGAGTTCCTGGCACAGTGATTCTCACTAGCCGGGACTAGCGGAACAGAACCAGCTGACACGCCCTGCTGCCTTGTGCGCAGGGCGTGTTTCTTTTTGCGCAGCGCCCCCCCAGTCCCGGCGGTGTTCACTGCTGACCGGTCGATGCTGTTGACCTCGCCGGACGGGGTTCTGATACTGGGCCATCCACTCAGATCTGCCTGACCGGGAGCCTCTCCAGCGATGAACCTCACACGTTTACCAGTATCTCCGGCCCCTCAGATTTGTCACCGCAGAATCCTGTGCCACTGCGCTGCAGGACTGGTCGCCGCCATTGGAATGCTGACCTGTGTGCGTCCCGCGATCGCGGCGGATGCGGCAGATACCGCGAGTCGGCCGAATATCATTGTCGTCCTGGCCGACGATCTGGGCTATGCCGACGTCAGTTGCTATGGCGGCAAGATTCCCACCCCGCATCTGGATCGCCTCGCCAGTCAGGGGATGCGATTCACCGACGCCCACACGACCTCGTCGGTGTGTACTCCCACTCGCTACGGTCTGCTGACGGGACGCTACAACTGGCGGACGAAACTACAGAACGGTGTGCTGGGCGGACTCAGTCCCGCGCTGATCGAATCCGGACGCGAGACGCTTGCATCACTGCTGAAGCGGCAGGGTTACCGTACGGCCTGCATCGGCAAATGGCATCTGGGGATGAACTGGGTGGTCAAACCCGGGATGACGGTCGCGCCGCTCAGCATTGAATCGCGCGACCAGGTTTTCAGTGTCGATTTCACAAAGCCTGCGACCAATGGACCGAACACGGTCGGCTTCGATGAATACTTCGGCATCAGCGCCTCGCTCGATATGATCCCTCACGGATTTCTTGAGAACGACCACATCCTGATCCCGCCGACGGAAGACCGCGATTTCCTGATGATGCAGGACCGCACGCCGGAACGACGGACGCGAAAAGGCCCGGCATCGCCCGGTTTTGAAGCGGTGGATGTTCTGCCGACGCTGGCTCGCAAGTCTGCGGAATATATTGACCGACAGGCGAAGTCCGACGCGCCGTTTTTCCTGTACCTGCCGCTCGCGTCACCGCACACTCCCATCCTGCCGTCGCCGGAGTGGCAGAACAAAAGCGGCATCAACCCCTATGCCGACTTCGTGATGCAGACCGATGCGGCCATCGGCGAAGTTCTGGCAGCCCTCGATCGCCATCAGCTGACTGAAAACACCTTCGTCATGGTCACCAGCGACAACGGCTGTTCGCCGCAGGCCCGCTTCGAGGAACTGGCTGCTCACGGTCATCATCCGAGCGGACCGTTTCGCGGTCACAAGGCAGACATCTTTGAAGGAGGACTGCGTGTGCCATTCATAGCCCGCTATCCCGGCAAGATTCCCGCGGGGACGACCAGTGCTGCCCTGCTCTGCCAGGCAGACCTGATGGCAACCTTCGCAGAAATGCTCGGAATCAAACTGGCCAGCGAGGCCGGGGTCGACAGCTTCAGCCAGTGGGGCACACTGACGGGCGGAAAACCCACGCCGCGCGATCAGCTGGTATCACACTCGATCAACGGCAGCTTTGCGATCCGCCAGGGAGACTGGAAGCTCGCGCTCTGTCCCGATTCCGGTGGCTGGAGCAACCCGCGCCCCAACACGAAGCCGGCCAAAGAACTGCCGCCAGTCCAACTCTACAACCTGGCGGAGGATATCGCCGAGGAACACAACATCGCCGACCAGCACCCCGACAAGGTCCGGGAACTCACAGCATTGCTGGAAACCCTGGTCGCCAACGGTCGCAGCACCCTGGGACCGCGGCAATCCAACGAAGTGCCAGTGGACATCTTCAAATTCGCAGCGAAACCGTAATTCGCGGCATTCAATGAAAGGAAGGAACCACGGAAGACACCGACCACACGGAAAAATCCTGAAGGCGATTCATTGGCCACAAAAGGCACAGAAGACGCAAAAAAAGGGTTGAACTTCCCGTTTCCTTTTGCGACTTTTGTGCTTCTTGTGGCCAAAATCCCTTATTTTTTGCATTTTTCCGTGTAGTCCGTGTCTTCTGTGATTCCTCGCCTGAACTCTATTGTTTGCGGACTACATCACAGGATTCAGTTCTTAAGCCCGCTCCAGGCCCCATTGTTCCGCCAGAGCGACCAGGCATCGCACAGCCGTTTCCATCTCGTCCAGGCTGGCCCATTCCAGTGGTGAGTGCGGGTTGTGCTGGCCGGTGGAGAGATTCGGGCACGGCAGGCCTTTCTCCGTCAGCAGCGAGCCGTCCGTGCCGCCGCGGATGATGGACATCTTCGGCTCAATACCAATCGCGCGATACGCATCCACTGCCTTGCTGACCGCCCGGGGCTCTTTCACCAGCCAGTCCCGCATGTTGCGGTACTGGAACTTCGTGGTGATTCGCAGCTTCGCCCGCGGATATTTGGCCCGCAGTTTGTCGGCGATCGATTCCAGCAATTGCACCTGATCCTTCAGGGCAGAGGTTTCAAAGTCCCGCAGGATCATGCGGCACGAGACTTCCGCCACCCCGCCTTCCACATGATAGGGATGGATGAATCCATCCCGGCCATCGGTTACTTCCGGAGCCAGGCGATCCTGCGGCAGCGCTGCCAGGAACTCGCCCAGGATACGGAGCGCATTGACCATTGTGCCCTTGCCGATCGAGGGATGCGTGTTGATCCCCTGGATCGTGATCACCGCCTGGTCGGCAGAAAACGTCTCGCTGTCGAGTTCGCCCTGACCGGCGCCGTCCAGCGTGTAGCCGCAGATCGCTCCCAGCTTTTTCAGATCCAGCTTGTCAGTGCCGCGGCCGATCTCCTCGTCACAGGTGAAGCATAACCGGACCGGAGCATGCGGTTCGCCGGACTGCAGCAGGCGTTCCGCGGCCGTCATGATGACCGCGATACCGGCCTTGTCATCAGCGCCGAGCAGCGTGGTGCCATCGGTCGTGATCAGCGTGTGCCCCAGGCACTTCTGCAGGTCTGCATTCTCAGCAACCCGGATCACCTTCGAGGAATCGCCGGGCAAAACCAGATCGCCTCCCTGATAGTCGCGGATGACCTGCGGCTTCACTGCAGTCGCATCGTATTCGGGAGATGTGTCGACATGGGCCACAAACGCAATCGCCGGGGACGGTTGTTCCGTCGTCCCGGGCACGGTGGCCATGACGATCCCGAAATCATCCAGCGTGACATCCGCTAGTCCCAGTTGACGGCATTCCTCCGCCAGCAACCGGCTCAGATCCAGCTGCCGGCTGGTGCTGGGATAAGTCGCGCTGGTTTCGTCCGATTGCGTATTGATGCGGACATACCGCAGAAAACGGTCGAGGAGGGAATCCATGAAAGACGGCTTCCAGTGAAGTCACAGGGATACAACCAGAGCGGGCCAGCCGAACAGACCGAGCTCGCGCGAATCAACCATCCGTCGGTTGCTGGTTCACCTGCTGTTTCAGCAGGTCGCGAATCTCGCGCAACAGCACTTCCTGCACCGGCGGGGGCGGAGGAGCAGCCGCTGCCTGCTTCTTCGCGTTCATCAGCGAGCCCAGAAACTTGACGATGAACAGGAACAGGACGAAGGCGAGAATCAGGAAATTGACGATCTCAGCCAGAAACAGGCCATAAGGTATGTCTACGCCGCGAACGTTCCATACCCATTTGGCATATCCGAGATCGCCGGGCGTCACGACGGAGATCAACGGCATGATGATGTTCTTGACCAGCGAGTCCACAATCTTGCTGAACGCGCTGCCAATCACCACGCCGACCGCCAGATCAACCACGTTCCCCTTGAACGCGAATTTCTTGAACTCCTCGAACAACGAAAAAGCCTGCTTCGTCGGATCGAAGGGAAACAGGGAATTGCGTTCGTCGGTAGACATGCCTTAATCCTTTCCTGATGACGACCGAATCTCCACTGGCCCGCTCGCGGAGACACCGTTCCGAACATAAGATGAAAGCCGGAGATTGACCAGTGACCCGGGACGAGTTTGATCACGATGCCCCCCGTCCTCCTGCTGTTTCTGATGACCGTCTGCGGCGACACCCCGTCAGCACCGGGTGCGGAACGGACTCCCGGATATCGCCTGGCAACTGACTTTCATACGGCGGTCGCGCAGCCGCTTACTGCGACCTGGGACAATGTTCCGCTGCGATCGTTGCTCAACAGTCTGGCTGACAACCAGCGCGTCGGCATGCTGCTGGACCGCCGCATTGATCCCACAATCACGGTGCGATTATCGCTGCAGAACCAGTCACTTGTCGCCGGCGTGCAGCAGATTGCAGATCCCGTCGATGGTGAACCGGTCCTGGTCGGGAACACGGTGTTTGTCGGTCCCGCGGAACCAACCCGCTGGCTCCGGACCGCGGTCGCCGGACGGGAAGCGGAATTGGCCCGTGAAGACAGCGGCATCCCGGAGCTACGGCAGTTCGCGCTGTGGAACCGGCAAACCATCGCCTGGGAGGATCTGACCACTCCCCGCGAGATCCTGGCGCAGATCGCCGGAGTCTTTGATCTCAAGCTGCGTAATCCGGAAGTCGTGCCGCACGATCTGTGGGCCGCCGCCACCATTCCCCACGCCACCGCGGCCGAAGCCCTGCTCTGCGTGCTGATTCAACAGGATCTGGACTTCCGCTGGGATGCTACCGGGCAAGCCATCACCATCGTCCCCTTTCAAGAGCCGGAACTGATCGAACGCAGCTACCGTCAACCGAATGCTGCCAAAGCCCGGGAAGTCTGGCGGGGCTGGCAGGAGGCCTGGCCCGATCTGCAGGGCAAGGTCGTCGGCACCGCGATTGTGGTCAGCGGGCGAATTGAAGATCACGATCGGTTGCAGTCACCTGCCAAAGCGACGACGTCCCCTGCCGCGGAGACAGCGCCGCCGCCATTGCGACGGCGGAAATGGACGTTGCGCACCGAGAATGTGCCGGTTGTCGCCATCATGCGTGAGCTGGAAAAGTCCGGGGTGAAGTTCCAGTACGATGCCGCAGCCTTCCGTACTGCGGGCATCGACCTGGAATCCCGGATTTCGCTGAATGTGCAGCAGGCATCCAGCGACGAATTCTTCCAGCAGTTGTTCGAGTCCGTCAGGGTCAAGTTCACGATTGACGATCTGACGGTCCGCCTGGAGCCTGCCATCCAGCCGATGTGAACCCTGCAAGCAGTGGTCAGGCGCCTCTGGAATCAATCGGCCAGCGGCAGGACTTCCACCTTGCGAATGCTCACGTGGCTGCCGGGATCGTGCTGCTGAAATGCAAAGTGGCCGGTCTTGAACGTCTGGGCGAAGTCCAGGTATTCGTAAAGTTCGTTACCGTCGACGGTGATCTTGATACGGGTCATCGGCCGGCCACGCCAGATGTCGTCACGAACTTCCAGTTCATAGGTGAACCAGGTATCCGGCTTCACGAGTTGCTGGTAGACGTGGCAGAAGCCATAGAGGGAACCGGTACGAATCGGGTCGCGGTGTGTGCTGTCGATCTGGGCTTCGTAGCCATCCGTAAAACCCGGCTTGCGGGTGGTGCGAAAGTAGAGCCCGGAGTTACCGCCATCGTTGATCTTGATCTCCGCCCGGTAACGGAAGTTCTTGTAGGGGCCTTGCGTGTTAACCAGCATCGATGGCGAACCGGAACCACAAATCGCGCCGTCCTTCACTTCCCAGACGCTGTCATCCTTGCCGACTTTTTCCCAGCCATTGAGTGTCTTGCCGTCGAACAGCGATACCCACTTCTCATCTTCCGCCCGGGCGGTTGTCGCCAGCGTGAGGAGAGCTGCGAGAGAGAGCAGGGAAACACAACGCGAGAACGTGATCTTCATGAAGGAGATTCCTGAGAGGTTTTCCGAACACGGTTCAGCCTCAACCTAGCAGAAAGACCACGTCATCGCACGGGAGCAGCAGTCTGACGACGGAGCCCCCGGATTCCGGCAGGCGTCTCACGTTACCCGGGCAAAGACTCTGCTATCCGGGCAACGAATCCATTATCCGGGCGATGACTCCGTCGGTCGGTTCGGTGAGTTCCCCGACTGCGAGGGCGAACCTTTCAGGCGTAGCCTCGTTCCTGATCTGCAGGCACGTCTGGAACACGGACACTGCCTGTCGCTAACATACACGGGCAGGCAGTGCTCGTGGCTTCAGGCCAGCGCTGCCGTTCTGTGATGCCGGAACCAGTGCTATGCCCACCGTAACATTTCTCAAAGAGCAGAAGACCATTGAGGTTCCGGCAGGCGCCAATCTGCGACAGGCAGCCCTGCAGGCAGGCATCCAGCTGTACCCGTGGGGTCACCAGACGTTGAACTGCGGGGGGCGGGGACTGTGCTGCAGTTGCCGCGTGCTGGTGAAGGACGGCCGCGAGAACTGCAGCCGGCAGGGGGTGTTTGAGAAACTGTCGATGCTGGTCAACCCGGAAGGTTGTCTGTTCTCGCGGATTGGACATGAACAGGAATTGCGACTGGCGTGCCAGCTCCGGGTGGACGGCGACATCGAGGTCGAGACGCAGCCGTCACTGAACCTGCACGGCGAAAAATTCTGGGGCTGAAGCTGGTTCCAGATGTCCGCCAGTTGCCGGGCGAATCCGTGGAGGGCAAATGCGGCCATAACTTCACCCTGCGGCCCGGGCTTCTTCCGCCGTATCGGTCGAGATCACATGGTGCCGCTGCAGCGAGCGGGCGACCAGCCAGCAAATCAGGGCCCACGTCAGACCGACTGCCCACCCGGCGATGACGTCCGTCGGATAATGGACACCCAGAACAACCCGGCTCAGGCCGATTAACAGCGCCAGCACCGCCGCGACTCCCAGGACGTAACATTTGCGCCGCACTCCGGTGACCAGCCGCGCCACAGTGGCTCCCAGCGTGAGATAAATCACCATCGCCAGCTGCGCGTGCCCGCTCGGGAAACTCTTGGAATGCAGTTCCAGCAGATGCGGGACCACGTCCGGCCGGGCCCGGCCAAAATAATGTTTCAGTCCGTAGCTGATCAGTAATCCGCCGGCCGCTGCCACGAAGACGAGCAGGGCCGTCCGGAAGTCGCGACACAGCAGCAAATAGCCGATGACCGTCACCGTCACCATCGACAATACGGCATATCCGCCCAGCGCCGAGATGTCGATCGCCGCCTGCTCAACCCAGGGCGGACCGATCAGACGGCGCGGATCGTCCTTTGTCCGGAACCAGCGCAGGATCGATACATCCAGCGGGTGTGTATCGCCGTCAGTCACTTCATCCGCCAGTTCCAGGAAACACCACATACTCAGTGCCACTCCCAGGATGGTCAGCAGCAACTTGAGATCCATGGACATGACGGAAGTCGCCACGCGCCGAATTTGAGACATACCAGGCAAGCCTGTTCCAGGAACCAGTTCGATTTGCAGACCGGCAAAGTCGCCGCTATCGCCCACAGTATTCGTTTATTTCCCGGGATTGCCAACCTCAACACAGCGTGCGCGATGCAATACGAGTCGACCGGTT
>VFQN01001201.1_pt1 | contig 44743 bp, 76 predicted proteins | sample 3512371 | NCBI WGS metagenome assembly VFQN01 (sample SAMN10412370, study PRJNA504923) | tailings metagenome | isolation source: Replicate 2 from Balatoc abandoned mine | place: Philippines: Itogon, Benguet | collected 2017-08-28 | reverse complement strand
CTAGCTGGTATGCGCAGTTGGGCCCAGATTTGAAACTTTGGTCGACGCAGGCAGGGACGCAGGCGCCGGGTAACCACGGGGGGCTTCGCCCCCCCGGGTGCGCTTCGCGCCGGGGGCTCAGCCCAAAAACCACTCCTCCCCTCCACGGCCCCATACGCTGGATGTCTGACTTTGCAAAGCCGCCATGCTTTGCCCAACCAAAAATTCCCTATATATAGAATTGTTCGTCCTATTGATGGTACCATCCTCAGGCAATAATTATCACTGTGGGAGATAAGCCCACGAAAGTCAAAACGTGACCACTATGGGCGTGGCAGGGGCACGCCAACACCTCACGCTTTCGATCGTGCCCATGTCTTGCCCACAGCTTGAGCTCCGTACTTGCCCTAACCAGCCCCTGATACTTGCTTCGCCCCAACCCCGCGGCCCTGCCCTTACAACGGCTGAAGACTATGGGATCCTAGATTTTCCCTAAAGCACACAGCGGACTTGGGCAGTCTTCGGCAGCACGCGTGTCACGCATACCATGTGCCTATGACGGCATGGGTGCATACGCTTGGTCAACGCCCGTACAGTGACTTTGCGTGTTACTCACTAAGAAGGTTCCTTGTATTAAGCTTGTGCGCGTTCAACCACCTTTGGTACAATCCTTTTCGCGCGCCCTTCTCATCAAGAGATCACTAACCAAACGACCTCAACGCAACATGTCACTGGCATATGGTACTAGAGAACAAGACAGTACAAAGCGCATCCTGCCTCTACCATCAGAGCCTCGGTTGGAGTCCATGCCCTTGGGCCTTCCCGTTGAGATGGCTGAGCGCGTCGCCGCATTCCTGCCTCCAAACGAAGTTGCACTGGTCTTCCGTCTGGTGCACAAGGCCACCGCAGCGCTGGCCGACGAGGTAAGTCGCTGACCTACTTGCCCTGTTGCCCTACTTGCCCTGTACGCCCTCCGAAGCTTGTGGGCCCCTCTGACCCACCAACGCAACTTCCCTAGCACATCTGCGCGTCTGTGACCTCCGTCCGACGCCCTTCAGCTCCTTGCAGAGCCCCTGATTTACCCTGCTTCTTTGGATACCATGCTGTTCAGCCTCGTTGCCCTCCACCCCCCTACGCCCCCAATGCCCTGACCTTACATGGCTGTGGCCCTGCACTCTGCTCTCCAATGCTTCCCTTAAGACCTCCAACTCGTGCGTGCGGTTTCAACCCGCTGTATAATATGTCATCCGTACCACGCATGACCTTCTGATGTTCCGAGGCAGTGTCTGTCGCCAACTTACTGCAAGCCGATTGCCGTGGTGTTTGGGCCAGCCTGATCAAACACCGTGTCGCCTTGCTTAATGTAGTACACACACTGGATGTGTACTGTAAGGAAGCCTTGACGCCGAAACTGTGGTCTTCTACGCACGGGGCACTGCTTGGGCACCATGCTTTGTGCACCCCAATTACCGACCGACGTCTAAGTGACCCACATGCATTGCTCCTGCCCCTCATTCCACATCCACCACTGCGTTGCAGATGACCATCGTCCGACTGTCACAACCTGTGCCCGAAGACGCCTTTGCCCGCCGCTGGAGCGATCCCGGCACACACAGCTGCCATACACAGCCAACTGACGACCAGTGCCGCCAGCTGCTGCGCCTCACTTGTGGCGCCGGGGTCGTGGCCAACATGGCCGTTGCGACCCGCACCGCGGAGCTCAACAGCCTCCGCGCCGAGGACATTCACCGCGTGTATGACGTGGCCGCCGCAGCGGGTGGGGGCCACTTGGCGGCAGTGCAGTGGCTCAGAGCCCAGGGCTGCCCTTGGGACGGCAGTGTGCAGGAGGCGGCAGCAGCTGGGGGCCACACGGAGGTGGTCGCATGGCTGGCAGGGGCGCGGTGCCCGTGGGCCGGGGGGAGCCCCCTGAGCGCCGCACTGCGGAGTGGCAAGTACGACACTGTACGGCAGCTGCTGGACCTCGGGTGCCCTGTGGACTCTGCAGTATACCAGCTGGCTGCCAACAGGGGGCAGAAGAGGCTGGTGGAAAGCCTACTGTCCCGAGGCCTCACCACGGAGCGGCTGGGGGCTATCCTGCTGGGTGCTGCGGCGGGCTATCCCCTGCCAGACCTGCAGGAGATCCTCCCCCGCCTGGCGGCCGGATACATGGCAAACGTCGGCAACAGCGTCAGGGTCGCACAGGCGGAGCAGCTGCTGCTGAATCCCCCGTCAGGCGGTGTCGTTCTGGGGGCGGCGGCGGTGGGGGTGGCGCTCCTGGCCGATGGCTGCAGCGCACCCCCGGACGTGCCGCTGCTGTATTCGGGTTCGGAGTGGCAGGCCAAGGTGCTGTGGCTGGTGCAGGATAAGGGCCTCCGGCGGGTGGTGCGGTGGGACGGCGGGGAGCAGGACGGGGATGGGTTCCCGCTCATGGGGGCGGCGGAGCAGGCCAGGCGGCTTGAGTGGCTGCGGGGAAACGGCTTCCAGGTGGAGGTGGTGCACACGCCGGAGGCGCAGCGGAGGCGCCGCAGCGCGATGGAGCGGGCAGCACGGGGCGGGGACGTGGCGGCACTGCGCTGGGTGCTGGCCAAGCACGCCGAATGCCTTGTGCAGCCGGAGTTTGACGGGCGCTGGGGCTGGGTTGCGGCCCAGAGGGGCTACGTGGAGGTGGTGGAGGAGCTCCTGGCACGCGGATTGCTCACCCGCCGGGACGCGGCTCACGGCGCGGCGGCCGGGGGGCGGCTGCGCCTGCTGTCGCGGCTGCTGAGAGGCGGGGTGCAGGGCACGGCCGGCGGGGAGGGCTGGAGCCTGGGGCCGGCGGTGGCGGCGGCGGCGATGGCGGGGGCTATGGGCGGGTCTAGCCCGGCAGGTGCGCAAGGCCAGGAGGCTTTGGATGAGTTGCTGCAGGCCGACCTGTTCCTCACAGCCGCCTCGTCTGACCGCCCGCGCTGGGAGGTGCTGCGCTGGCTGCGGGACCGCGGCTGCCCCTGGGACGAGGCCGTCTTTGGCGCCGCTGTCCGCAGGTGCAGTGTGGAGGTGGTGGAGTGGATGGCGGCGGAGGGCTGCCCCATGCCGGTGAGGGACTCCGCATGTGGATGGTGTTGCTGGAAGTCACTGGTTTGTGTGTGGGATGTTGTGTGACGGGCGGTGTGATGCTGTACTGTACAGTGCGGCGTGTCTGGCGGGGGCTGCCAGAGGCAACACTGTACAGCATACGCCCAAAATGCTCCACGCAAGCGCCTCTGACGCTGACGTTAACTCGTTACCTGGTGGGCTGCCACAGGAAGCACTGCGCGGCTACGCAAAAAGCTTTGGTAGCGCGCCAGGCCCTCACATGCGTTTCCAGTTCGGCGTAGTTGCAACATGATGCCTTTATGCCTGCGCCGTAAGGTGTGGCGCCCTTCTTGCCCCCCTTCAGGCCGACAGCTCCCTATGCACGACTGCTGCAGCGAGGGGCGACGAGGCCTTGCTGAGGTGCCTCAGGAGGCTGGGCTGCCCCTGGGACGCAGGCGCCATCGCGGCCTGCACGTGCGGCGTGGAGGTGGTGGAGTGGATGGCGGCGGAGGGGTGCCCCATGCCGGTGAGCGGATACACTGGAAGGTGCGGGGTGGCGCAGCTGCAGCACACCGTTTGTTGCGTCTGGTTCGGCCTGGCTAGGGGCAGTACACGTATCATCGCTGCAATCAATGCGCATGGCAGAGGACTGCACGTATGCTACTTCAATTAAGTGGGCAGTCGGGCAACCAGTATTGCTCCCACACAAACTGTCCCCTAGCAGTCCCACATCAGAAAACCTGATACATAGGACCTTACCCTTCGCGCCGCGTGTGCGCACTCCAGACGGACACCTCGGCGTGCGTCGCCGCTGCACAAAGGGGCGACGCGGCAACGCTGAGGTGCCTCAGGAGGCTGGGCTGCCCCTGGGGCGAAGACGTATTCCGCGCTGCGGTCGGTGCGTGCCACGTGGAGGTGGTGGAGTGGCTGGCGGCGGAGGGGTGCCCCATGCCGGTGAGAGCAAGCGCACAGAGGGCGGGCGGGGCAGGGCACTTGCGGGGCTGGTGGCGCTCTGCTTTTTGCTTGGCCTGTCAACTCCTAATTGTACGCTCGTAAAAGTGGTGGGAGGCAGCGTTGACGCGTTGCCTGACCGCATTCCGCGTTCCTCCTCGGCCCCGGCTGCACCAGGTTAACGGGTCACCGTACAGCGACGCACTAGCTAGGGGCAGGATGGACATGCTGGACTGCCTGAGGCGGCTGGGCTGCCCCTGGGGCCCCGGACGCTTGCTGCACGAAGTCGTACGCGACGGGGCGCGCTTGGAGCGCCTGCAGTGGCTCATGAACAACCGCTATCCGGCCACTGAATGGGAGGTCCGTGAGGCGCTGGTGTCCATGCCCCGCGACATGGTGGCCGAAAGGCGCGCAATGATGCGTTGGCGCTGGCAGCTGGGGGAGCGGTAGGAACGAGGGGCGAGGGTAAGGAGCTTGGGAGAGGATGTGCACTGGCTAGCATGGCCCCACAGCGCGGAGCTATTACGCACTGGTACCACAAGGGCCCTGCGTACTCCCCTGTGCTTAGCGGATGCGGTGCGGGATGTAGGCACAATGAGCCTGATACAGTTACAAGCATACAGGACTAGGAGAAAGGGTGTGGCGAGGCAAGGCGGGTGAGCGGCAGGTCGGTGACTGTGGTCGCTGACGCTGGTTCTGTGTCGCTGAGGTACCGGTACTTTGCTGAAATAGAAAGCAGGGTGTGTCAGTTGCCCCCCGGCACACGCAGGACCAGACCGTGCGTGCTCACGCTTGCAGAATGCGCCCATACCTGCGGTGTGGGAAGGGCCCTGCGTACTGCCCTGTTCGTACGTGCCAATTGGATAGGTACCCGTACCGGCTACCGAGCAGTCATCGCAAGGCCATTGTACGGAGTAGGGGCATGCCGTTTATGCGCGTCCAGTCGGAGGTCGGTGCCCATCAAGGCTGGGGGTCTGCACGGTGCAGTTGTACTGGGAGGAGGGGGGCTCCCCTGCATGGTAGTGCTCCAACACTGTCTCCACACTGTTGTTTTGCGGTTGATCCCTTCGTGTTGTCGTTACTACTCCGTAGCAGCTTGCCTTGGGGCAGTGTGGCTGGTGGGTATGTCCAAGAAGCGGTTGTCAAGGGAAGGTGTGGCGTGTGGGATAGCGGCAGGGAAGCGCTGCAGGAGGCTGTAGGCCTGCTCGGGCCGCTAGGGTTCTTGGGATGTGCCGTGCAAGTTGGCGCCGTGCCGTACCTGGCCACGCAAGCAACGGCAAGTGAAAATAAGAGACGGTTCTATTCCTAATGGTACCTGTTATTCGTTAACCAACAGACATGCTGCCGTCAGCCGCTTTACGGTCGGGCTTCGCGCCCTGCTTCGCGCCTCAGCATTTCCGAAAGTGCTGCGCTCCGAAGAGCCGGCTGCCTGGCGCAGTTGGCTTACCACAGCTTGTATCTTTGCGCAATAGCACTAAGATGCCATGGCGACACGCCAGGTGGCGCTGCAACGGCACCGTCGACTCTTCGCGCCCGGCGCCGGTCGATGAGCCCTTGCGCTCCGGGGATACGCCCGACGCGCAGGCAGAGGCTCCAAGCCCCATATACGCGAAGGATTCAGTCGTGGACGGGCGGCGAAAAGGCATCGCGCTCATGGAAGAGCTCAAGGAGCTGGTGAAAAGCTCCAATGCCGAGCTCAAGGTGCGGACGTGCGGCCCGGCACAAAGCGATTCCCCTGCTGCAGGACATACATGAACAAATAGACGCATCAAAAGCGCTGTCGGCAAGTACTTGCCGCTCGGGCTGCTTCCAGCACTTGCCGAACCCCGACAGGTACCCGTAACCGCAGTAACCCCATGGGGTATGTAGTTCCCACGGGAACTGACCCTGCGCCTTGCCAGTTGGCAGGCAAGGGGCCGACGCATTTCAGTCCCCTCAGCCCTCACAAATCACAAGGCGCATCGTCTTGCGCAAGAGCTGCCACATTACCAACGCAGATGCTTAGAGAGAACGGGTGCGCTCAGATGGATGGGGCCCAGCCACCGCACCGGGAAAGCAACATTCCTCTTGTGTGCCTTTCCGGGCCACACCCAGTACCCTCGCCATATTGACGAGTTGCATGCAGTCATGTTTATTGTGCACCAAATGAAGGTGGCGATATCTCGCTGTGACCGTTCGGGTTGTACCTTTCTGCCCACACGCAGGCCGAACTGCAGCAGCAGCTGGAAGGTGTATTATCAAGCAGCAGGGACAGCACGGAGCAGCTGCTGCGGCAGGTGCTGGGGGCGGTTGAGGAGCTGAAGGTGCAGTTGCAGCGGGTAGACAGCCGTACGGCGGAGGCGATGCAGCACGCCATGGCGGCGGCGGCAAGCGCGGCGGCGGTGCAGCAGCAGCAGCAGCAGCAGCAGCAGAGCGCGCTGGCAGAGGGCATCAAGGTACGGGAGCATGTGCTGTCCTGCTGTTGCGCCGGTACACCATGTGTGTGCCTCAGCACAGTGCTTGGTGCATGCTTTGGGCGTGCTGGCTGAGGGAGGAGCAGCTCATGCTGCTGAGCGCTGACATGTTGAGCACGCCGCTCACGCCATGCGAGACTGCGGCGGGCCAAGTTCGTCCTCTGTGTGAACAGCGTGCGCTTTCGTGCTGCCCTGATCATTAACGTGTGTGTGTCCGACTGCCCCGCCCTGTCCTCCCGCAGGCCATGGTGGGTGCCGCCGCGGCCGCACTGGCAGCTGCCAACCAGCAGGGGGCCATCAGGGAGGCGGTGACTGCTGCGAGCCAGGCCTCCTCGACCGCGCTTGGGCAGCAGGTGGGCGGGAAGGAGGGGGCGGCTGGCCCGCAGCAGCAACGGCAGGAGCAGCAGCAGGAGCGGCAGCAGCAGACGCCCTCCCTGCAGCAGCTGATTGACAGTGCGGTGTTCTTTGATGAGTACGGTTTTACGTCGGGGATGTGCAGCAACGCCACCCGCGCAGCAGCTCACGCGATCTGCAAGGGCATGCCGCCTAAAGACATTGCGGGGTACATCCGCAAGAGGTTCGACGATGTGTACGGCAAGTCCTGGCAGTGCGTTGTGGTGCAGGGGGGCGTGGCCGGCGAATCTGTGAATTACTGGGATGCGGCATGCGGCTTCACGGTGAGCGAGTGGACGGTTTATCTGTGGAGGAAGTCAAGCGATTGAGGGTCGCATGCGAGCCTGTGAGCAGTAAGCCGAAAGCTGAGCCTGGGTGCTGCGCTATGCCCCACAACGTCCAACGGGCTATAGCTTGGCGCTTTGGCAGGCCTGGGCATGTTTGGGGCAACCGGATATGCGGAGCAACAGGCACTGTAGGGTGCTGGTGCGTCGAGGCGCCCTGTACCGGCATGTCTCGCCTCCTTCCGCTGGCACCGAACAGGGGATGCGGGCTACCGGCACAGGACGTGGTGTGCTAGCTGGTCAAAGCGGAGGCACATGCATGGCCACACAAGGGCTGTGCGCAGCATGCTTGCTGGTTGGTGGACGGCAAGACCAACTGCTTGCTGCTGGCTGCTAGGTGATGGCATAGCGCTTTACTGGCACAGACGTCTGCATACGTGCCGGTATACCGGTACTGACTGAAAGTAAGCCGCGCGATCCAGGCGACCCAGCTGCGGCGTGCGCATTGTCTGGCACCAGCCTTGCATTGCGGAACGGTGATGGTGGGCTTTTATGCGCGGATAGGGCGTGTTCTCATGGTTTACATCGGTCTGGTTCCTGGTGTTGCCAGAGGCAGGGCAAGTTGCACCATGTTGCACGTAACTTGCTAGCAGCCACTAGGGTTCTTGGGAGTGCCGCCGTACCTGGCCACGCAAGCAACGGCAAGTCAAAGATTGGAACACATGTCTATTTTTAACGGTACCTATTACTCTTTAACGACAGACATGCTGCCGTCCACCGCTTTACGGTCGGGCTTAGCGCCTCAGCAACCCCGCTTCCGAAAATGTTGCGCTCTGAAGAGCCGGCTGCCTTGCGCAGTTGGCTTCCCACAGCGTCTATCTTTGCGCTATAGCACTAAGGAGGTATCGCGACATGCCAGGTGGCGCTGCAGCAGCACCGTCAGCTCTTCACGCCCTGCACCGGGCGATGAGCCCGCGCGCTCCGGGGATACACCTGGGCCGCAGGCAGAGGCTCCAAGCACCATACACACGAAGAATGCAGTCGTGGAGGGGCGGCGAAAAGGCATCGAACTTATGGAGGAGCTCAAGGAGCTGGTGAAAAGCTCCAATGCCGAACTCAAGGTGCGGCCTGGCACAAAGCGGTTCGCCCCCTGCGGGACATATACGAGCAAACAGACGCATTAAGAGCTTTTGTGGCAAGTATGTGCCGCTCGGGCTGCTCCTGGCAATCGCCCAACCCAGACAAGGTACCAGTTCAATCAGTAACCGCTGAGCATGGGGCAGCAGGGGTAGTTCCCACGGGAGTCCACCCTGCGCCTTGCCATTCGGCACGCAAGGGGGCGACGTTTTTTAGTCCCCTCAGCCCCTCCCAAAGCATAAGGAGCAGCCTTAGTCGTCTCGCACAAGTACTGCCACTGCCACACCAGTAACGCACGTGCTTAGAGAAAACGGCGGGTGCGCGTGGAAAGGACCTGCCTGCCAGAACAGCTCCATTTGAGTGCCTTCCCAGTCCACACCCCACTGACCGCCTCACATTGACGAGTTGCATGCAGTCACTTCGGCTGTGCACTAGGTAACGGTTGCGGTATCCTGCTGACTACGGGTTGTACCGTTCTGCCCACATGCAGGCCGAGCTGCTGCAGCAGTTGTCGCCGAACAGTGTGTTAACGGACAGCACGGAGCAGCTGCTGCGGCAGGTGCTGGAGGAGGTGCAGGAGCTCAAGGTGCAGCAGCAGCAGCATCATTACCAGCAGGAGGCGCTAGCGGACGAACGGAAGGTGCGGTAACATGTGTGCTGCTCACTAGCATGTTTCGTCCTGCTGCTCGGTTGAGGGTGTGCCTGTTACCACATTACGTGGTGCGTGCTGGCTGGGGACAACAATTCAAGCATGCCGTTGACTTGTGCGAGACTGCAGTGGGCGCGTCCGTTCTACTGAACGTACACGTCAGCGGCGCTGACCGTGTGCGTGCCCGACTGCCCCTGTCCACCGGCCGCAGGTGAGGCCCTCCCTTCAGGACCTGATCAACAGCGCGACGTTCCACGAAAACTTCTACTTCTCGGCGGTGATGACAACCAACGCCGCTCGTGCAGCAGCTAACGCAATCCACAAGGGCCTGTCGCCCCAAGACATGGCCACGTACATACGTGATAAGTTTGATGCGGTGTACGGCAAGTACTGGCAGTGCGTGGTGGTGCAGGGAGGCGCGTCGGGGTGCGCCAAGTGGTTGGCGAAGGGGCCCGGCTGCTTCACGGTAGGCGACTGGACGATCTACCTGTGGATGTCGCGTGGCCAGGCGGCTCCAGAATCTCCAGGACCTCCAGAACACACTGACTGACGAGGGCTGGGTGCGAACGGGTATGTATGCAGAATGCAGTGGGCGGGGTGCTGCGCCTAGCTACTGCACCCTGCCCCGAAGGGCTGTTGGCTGTGGAAGTCCTGGGCAGCGTGTGCAGGGCAGCTGGCGCTGCGTAGCAACATTTGTAAGGTGCTGCTGGGTAGGCAGGGGTGCGTGGACCGTGGAGGCCCGACTGGCCGGTGTGTAGTGCCTGCTACGGCTTGCTCGTCACAGGGGACGCGGTGTGCGTGCCTAGCTCTTAAGACACAGTGTGCGACCTGGTGCAGTGTGGGCACATGCATGGCAAGGTCGGGGCTGCGCTCAGCATGCTTGCTTGGTTGTGGGCGGCGGGACAAACGGCTTGTTGCTGTCTGACGGCATAGCTCTTCACTTATTTAGTGGCACAGCCGTCTGAGCACGTACCGGTACGTACACCCGTAGAACCAGCTGCCGGCGTCGGTGACACCTGTGCTCATTGCTTGCCCGGCACCGGCCTGCGCTGCAGGACGGTTATGGTGGCTTTGATGGATTTGGGTGTGTTATCGTAGGCGGGCACGTATGTATCACCTGGCAGCACCAGAGGCAGGGCAAGCAGCATTTACTTACTTGTGTACCACATGTGCATCATGACCTGCATGGCTGGATGGCTTGACCGGACGTGAACTGCGCCGTGTACCGGGCTTACAATACTTCAAGGTGTACGGTAGATGTATCATTGCCTGTGTTTTTTGATCGACTTGCGCAGCCGTACGCTGGCTGGCTGGCTGGTGCGGCTTGAGGGCCACAGCGCAACACGGTTTCGGTGCAGCAGACTGAGAAGGCCGTGGGGTGGCTAAGTACTGCCAGCTCTCCTAACGTTCGCCAAGCTGCTGTAGCTACCGTACCTTGGACCACAAGTGGCGCTCCCCCGGCGGCTACCGTACGCTGCTGGCTGGGGATTATGGTTGGACGTTGGAGAGGACGATCGCTGCAGATCTGGGTGCATGTGGGTCTCACACACGTCCGTTGTGGAGCTGCGGGGAGGCTGGCTGGGGGGCAGGCACAATTGTTCCCTGCCTTTGGGCGTGCACCTACGTCTATGGGAGCCGTAAGGGTCCTGTCTGTGCGATGGGTGGGTGGCAAACCAAAGGGCCCCTGCCCGAATGGCCAGGAACATGCAAGGACCAGGCGCACGCGTGAGGTCGTGTCAGGGGTAGGGACTGGGATTCTGCAACACGAAACTGGTCACCGGGTCGACGTCCGAGGGTGGCATTTTGTTCCCGACTCGTATTCGGTTAACTGTAGCCAGCGTGTTCGGTACACTCCCCGGGCGACTAGGGTTCGCGGCCCCAGGACCAGGGGACATCCCCTGTCCGGATTTAACACTCTGACTACTGTGATGTGACCCGAGGCCCTGCTGCCTATGATTTGACCAGAGAGGCCCAGGAATAATATGAAAGGGGCATCGGAAGAAGGCTTACACGGCTAACATCATGTTATTATCCAGGACCTTCCCGTCGGGCTTCGTGCCTCGGCAGGCTCGCTTGCGGAGCTGTTGCTCTCCGCAAAGCCGGTCGCCTTGCGCAGTGGGAACACAGCAGCTCACATCGGCGCCAATGAGACCGAGAGTACCACCGCGACGTGCAAGCTGGCCCTGCAACTGCACCGTCGACCCTTCGCGCCCTGTGCCGAGCGATGAGCCCTCGCGCTCTGAGGACACGCCCGAGCCTCAGACGGAGACTCTAGGCGCTAAACCTACTAGCGATGCGGCTTCTGAGGGCAGACGCAAAGGCCTCGCGGTGATGGGGGAGCTAAAGGAGCTGGTGACAAGCTCCAATGCCGAGCTCAAGGTGCGCCGCGGCACGAAGAATGTCGCTTGCTCCAGATCAGGAACGCGAGCGTACACATAGTATGCATCGCTTGGTGTTGCCTAGTTGTAGCTGTATGCTCTTAGTCGCAAGCAGGGGAGGGTCTCCTAGTACCCGTGCTTCAGGGAACGGCTCCCACGCACGCTCTCACGCTTCCCATCCTTCCCCACCGTGCATTACCGGTACTGCATAATCAGCGTAGGCTGGGCATTGGATAGGGGCACAGAGCTAAGCAAGTCAGGCATATGTCAGCACTGGTCGACAACTACAGTGTCCCTATCTGTAGCTCTGCCCCGCCATTTTGAGTTCTTCGTATTACGTTACTTCAACAAACGCCTGCTGTGGCGTACCGGTAGCTTCCTACCGCGTACAGTGTTACATTTGTCCACATCTGCTTAAATGCTTACGGTACCACTGCATTGACGGTGATAGCCTTATGCCCATCTTATGTCACGTTCCATGTTCCCCTTGCTGCCCACACACGCAGGCTGCTTTGGAGCAGTTTGCGCTCCTGCAGCAGGCTGACTGGGAGGCCAAGCGCCGCCACCAGCACGACCGTTCCACGCTGGTCAATATGTACGACACTGTATCCAAGCAGGTGGTGGAGGTGAAGCAGCAGCTGGAAGGTGCGCTCAGCAGCAGGAACAGCACGGACGAGCTGCTGCGGCAGGTGCTGGGGGCGGTGGAGAAGCTGCAGGAGGCGCAGCAGCGGCTGGATAGCCGTACGGCGGAGGCGGTACAGCACGCCATGGCGGCGGCGGCAAGCGCGGAGGCGGTTCAGCAGCAGGTGGACAGCCGTACGGCGGAGGCGGTACAGCACGCCAAGGCGGCGGCGGCCAGTGCGGCGGCGGTGCAACGGCAGCAGGGCGCACTTGCGGACGAGATCAAGGTGCGGAGCATGTGCTGTCCTACAATTCCTTTGAACCATGCCCCTAGCCTAGGCCTTGAGATCACTGGTGCATACTGTACGGCGTATGCGGTACCGGGTAGTGTGTGTGCCCCAACACTGCTGAGTGCGGTAGCTGGACTAGGAAGATAGAGCGAGCGGCCCATGGCTTTCAGCGCTGATGGCCGGGATGGTGTGCCGCCCACACCGTGCGAAACCCTGGCATGGCAGCGCGTTCGTTAGTCCTGTGCATCACGTGCGCTTTCCTGCCGCCCTGACCGTGTGTATGCCCGACTGCCCCGCCCTGTTCTCCCGCAGGCCATGGTGGGTGCCGCCGCGGCCGCACTGGCAGCTGCCAACCAGCAGGGGGCCATCAGGGAGGCGGTGACTGCTGCGAGCGAGGCCTCCTCGACCGCGCTTGGGCAGGGGGCGGGCGGGAAGGAGGGGACGGCTGGCCAGCAGCAGCAGCAGCCGCAGCCGCTTTCCTGGGAGCAGGTGTACGACACGGCCGAGGTGGAGGCGGGGGAGCAGGTCACGAAGGCAATGCGCAACAACGCCCTTCAGGCCGCCGCCCTTGCGATCGACAAGGGCATGGCGCCCAGTGACGTGGCGCAGTCTATCCGCGACTGGCTGGATAGCAAGTACGGCAAGTTCTGGCAGTGCGTGGTGGTGCAGGGGGGCGCGTCGGGCACAGCCACGTGGCAGGGACACGGGCTGATCCGCATCGTGGTGGGCGACTGGACAATGTATGTATGGCAGGAGGCGCGCTGGCGCATGTAGATGGATATCATGACACTCGGGCGCCCTTTCTCTGTGGGTTATTCACTTGGCGATCCTTCGGGTGTGGTCAGCAGAGGCTAGTGACACCTGGTGGCATGTATGACTGGCAAGCGCCAGGTGGGGCGACACCTCTATTTGTCAACGTGAACACACCGCAACTAAATAAGCAAGTGCATCAGAGCCCATGACATGGCAGGGCATAGTACTGCTTGTTCGTATGGTGCAGTGTGTTAGGTGGCCAGGCGACGCAGCTGTGTGCGTGGTACGCGGGGTGGCCTACGGGGTGCCTAGGCCCCATGGCCGGGGGGCAGGGCGGGGCAAGAGGCCCTGGGCATTGGGGGTTGCTAACGGTATCCTGGGTGCCCTTACGTGGCTGGAGTTTCCCATCCCGGTCGAGGTGCTGTTGCCAGTGGGGTGTGCGTTTTTTTTCAGGAGAAGGGTTATGGGGGTATCGGAGACCTATTTTTAGCGGGGAGGTCCTCCAGGTCGTCTCTTCACTTGGCTTGAAGCTGACGGCGCAGGAGGCTCTGAGGAGACAGGCATCGTCAAGCTTGCCCACACCGGTAAACTCCTGAACAGGGGATTGGGAGTCATCCACCAGCTGATGCCCGACGGTTCATCATCCACTGGTAGCCACCTGCCACTAGCACGCCTTCCCTATGGGTTATTGCGCTTCCATGTGCTTTTGGAGGTGGCCGAGCGTACCGGTATGGCGAAATCATGGGTTTGCCGTCCATCCGGTCGGCATGCATGCAACGTATCAGGGATCACGCTGTGCCTGTCCATCATGCTGCATGACGTGCATGTTGGGCAGGGGTTGGGCAGCATTGTGAGTGGTACCGGTACAGCCGGGTACAGCAGCACTGCCACGTCTGCCAGTGGTGCTCGCATGTTTTCGACAAGAAGCCCGGTACAAGGCAGGGCCGTTAGCTGACAGGCTCCGCTGAGCGGACCGTTGCAGTTCCCCAGACCCAGGGAATGCTCATGGGGGAAGAACGCTCATGCTGGGCGTGCGGTGTCGTACAAGGAACGTCAAAACCCCACTAGACCGTCAGGCAGCGTATACCTAACAGTACATCGATATAATAGCTTTGCTTTTAAATTCAAAATGTTGGCGAACACCACTGTGCGACCTGGTCCCAGGCGTCATGCCCACGTATGCAACTGCTTCTCTTCGCGAGGCCAGTTGCTACGCGCTGTTGGTGCTCTGCAACCATTCAGTCCGCATCAGCCGACTCAGACTATAAGGTGGTGCTGCAGCAGCGTTGCGGACTCTTCGCGCCCTGTGCCCAGCGAAGAGCCAGGCAGCACCGCGGCGCAGGCAGCACCTCCAACCAACTATCCAGGAGAATCCACGGCAGCTGAAAAGAGAATCAAAGGCATCGCATTGCTACAGGAGCTGAAGGAGCTGGTGAAAAGCTCCAACTCCGAGCTCAAGGTGCGGGGCCGGTGAAGGGCGACGGGGTTACTTTCGGAGCCTCGACATGTGCTGCGGTGATACATTCTACTACATGAGGCTGGGGAGCTGTGTCTCTGTCGGGTCCTTCCCAGGGAACTCGGGTGGGTTGAGGGAAGACCTGGAAAGCTTAGGGGAGGGCTCCCCTGCTGTTGGGGCTTGGGGCCCAGACACATTGCATGGCGTACAAAGGTCCGGCCCCATGGGCGCGCTGCAAACGCATTACGGCTTGTCGTTGGGAACATGAGGCTTGGTCAGTGTTAGGGGCGCTCTCCGCAGTATAGAGCACAGGTACTGCAGTGTGCTTGTGTTTCGGGGCACCCTACGAGCGGGGCAGCCGGAGCCCAGGTTGTACACTGCAGTTGCATGGGACCTGATGGGACCTTGTTCGCAACCTCGTGCACCGTATATGAGGTCATCATACTGAACGCTTGTGTATCGTATGGGCGGCGCTGGGGACTCAGAGCCTGGAACGAACGGTCGGGTAGTTGACCACCCAGAGTCTCTCCACGCTTACGGTACCGACATCCTGCACATCCATCCCCATCTTGCAGGCCGAGCTGCTGCAGCAGTTCGCACTTCTGCAGCAGACCGAGTCCGAGGCGAAGCGCCAGGCCGATGACGCGCGCAACCTCACTTTGCAATTGCACCAGAGCGTCAGCCAGCAGCTAAGCGACATCCAGGCGCAGCTGCAGTACAGGCGGGGCAGGGAGGACGGCAGCACATCAACAACGCTGGAGCAGGTGCTGGACTTCGTGCGGACCAGCAACCACCTGCTGGGCGACATACATGCGGCTCAGAAGCGCGAGGACGCCCGTGCGGCGCAGGCGGCACAGCAAGCCAAGGCCGCTGCGGCCAGCGCGGCAGCGGTGCAACCGGACCAGGGCGTGCTGGCGGAGGGCGTGCTGAAGGTGCGCGCCGCGTCAGAACTGGCGAGCGAGCGAAGGTAATCCCTGACTGGTCCGCGCGAGCCACAGTGCATGCAAGCACGCACGTAGGGGAAACGAACCATTTGGCACCGCCTTCTGGATATGCTGGTTGGGAGATGGAGCTGGTTTATTATTAGCAGGCTTGCTGTTTCCCACACATGAGCAATGCGCGCCGCCGTTCCCTACTCGCCTGCCCGCTGGCAGGTGCAAGTGGCCTCTGCCAAGGACGCTGTGCTGGCCGCGCACGGTGACATGGAGGGCCAGGTGGCAAGCAGCAGCAAGGCCGCCATTGAGGAGTTGGTTCAGGCCGCTGTAGACAGGGCGCTGCAAAGGGTGCAGCAGCAGCAGCAGCAGGAGGCAGTGCAAGAGAAGCCAACTGTGCAGCAGCTCGTAAGCTCGGCGGAGGTGTACCAAAACGACGGTCTGAAGAAAGGCCGGCGCAAGCGGGCGGTGCGTGTGTCAGCGGAGGCTATCAGCAAGCACGAGGATGCGTCCGACATGGCGTATCACATCCAGGACGTGTTTGACAACGCGTATGGCAAGCATTGGGAGTGCAATGTGGTGCCGAAGAGCTTGAGCGACCGCGTTGGTACAGGGACTTGGTCCTTTGGTCAGCAGTACATCCACCTAGGCGTGGGCGAGTGGGAGGTGACGCTGTGGCAGTGCAACATAGCCGACGACGGCGATTGTTAGTCGGGCCGATGGCTACAGGCTAACGGCAACAGGGGTCACGGTGCGGCAGCGACTACGATGGTGTTGACGGTAACTGTGGCGCCTAAGCGAGCCGTGTGCATGCTCACTCAAGGGCCGCATGTATGGCACTCATCATGAGCGGCAACTGATCAGCAGCTGGCAAGGCTGCCGTGCGCGCCAGGGCTTCGGAGCTAGGACGTTGGCAGGTCCCACCTCCAAAACTGCATGGGGAATTCCACAGGGTAAATGTCAAGTGCACCAAATTGCAATGGGCTACGTTGTTGGGCTTTTCTTCGGCTGGGATGGATGTACCGGCTGTGACACTGGGCGGGGTAGGTTGTTTGCGCATTGAGGGTCGTGGAGTGGACGGAGCAGCACGTGGCTGTTGCTATGGGTGCAGTGGCCCCCTTACTTGGCAGGGTAGCCTACTTTGCACAAGGGGGATGCATGTAGAACGTGTTCCAATGGGCATTTGACCGCACAGGGCTTTCTTACTGGCCGGCCGGGCACATGGCTTAATTTCAGCCTTCAGCCAGCCGTAACCAGGGCTTGCCATTACGACTTTTGTGCTGCACGTGTGGTTACTATACGCTATGGTTACCATACCCAAGCTTGGTACTGCTTGTGCGGCTACCCCAACACTGCACCTCGGCTGTTCGTGTTACTGGATTACTTGGGGACAGAGGATGCGCTCTAAATGCGGTGCGCAGTGCTCGTCTTATAGGGTGCCTGGCACTGGCATGTGCGTGTGAGCATGGTATGCGGGGTGGCTTACGTTATGGTGTGCCTAGGCCCCACGGCCAGGGGACAGGCCTTGGGCAATGGGGGGTGGTTACTGTATCCTGGGTAAGCGCGGGTCAAGTACCGCTAACGGAGTCATGGTTGCATATGGCTGGGGCCAGACGCAAGCTCGACCGCGTCACGTCAGGTATGACATTCTACCCTTACGAATTTTCCATTACCGTATGGCGTGCTGCAGGTGCTCAATGGTGCGAGCGGTGTGTGCAGTGTTCTCGCTGCCGTGTGTAGTGTTCGCGTTTTCGTGTGCAGTGTTCGCGCTTCCTTCTGCTTCCATGTGCCTAACCGTTGGAGGGGGCCGAGGGCACGGGCAAGTTACGTGTTGTGCTTCACCATACTTGGCTGGGGTGTATGGTACAGTCTGGGACACTGGGCTGGGACGCTGGGTGGGCTGGCTGGGCGTCGAGGGTCGCAGAGTGGGCGGAGAAAACCGAACTCGCAGCAAGGTGGAGCCGTTCGCACAGGTTCGCATTACTGAAGCCACTGTCTTTGTGCAGGGAGGGGTGGGGAAGGGTGGGGAGGGGTGCAGACTGTAAGGTGTTGCGCAGGGGAGGTGTGGGGAGAGCGTACCGGTAGAGGCAGGTGGTGGTAAACAAGGACGTTGGGACAAGAAAAGCATGCCCGGTACAGGCGTTGGGACTGGCCCAGGCGTACAGTAACGGCTCATGGCATACCGTAAAACCCTCATCTGCCCTCACCCTGTGCTGCATCGGGCTACACCAGCTGTCCACGTGCCGGCGCTAGCTCACAGGACGTAATATGCTTTGCCACTTCCGTACTGGCAACTGAAGAGGGCAAGTAGGCACTGGTAAAGCAACACCGCCAGTTTTGCTTTCCTTTTTTTGGTAGGGCCACGAGCTAGCGCAGTTGCTCCAACGCGTGGGGATGGGGAAAGCTAGGGTTGTCGGCATGCCGTGTCGTACCGAAAACGCCTGAAACCTTCAAGTTTACAGGCAGCGCAATTGGTCCTACACACTCACCAGCATCTCTGTTTTGTTTCGCAGTATAACATGTTGGCAAGAGCTTCCTTGCGGCCTGGTCTAGGATGTCAGCGCAACATCGGCAGTTGTTCTTCGCAAGGCCGGTTGCTCTGCGCTGTTGTTGCCCCGCAACCGGTCAGCTCTGTCCGTGCGCGCCTACAGACGCAAACCTCCAGGTGGCGCTGCAGCAGCGCAACGGATTCTTCGCGCCCTGTGCCCAGCGAGGAGCCATCACCACCGAGCGACACGCCCGAGGCGCAGACCGCACTTCCGGCCAGCACTTCTGAGGACACCGCAGTGGCAGAAAAGAGGCGCAAGGGCATAGTGCTTTTGGAGGAGCTGAAGGAGCTGGTGAAAGGCTCCAATGCCGAGCTCAAGGTGCGGTCTGGGGCCGGCGGAAAGCATCGAGTAGCTTGAAGGGGTTCGACATGGGCGGTAGTAGCATGCAGTAGTCGTGGGTAGGCTGGTGGTTTCCGCCTCGGCTAGTTCTTCGCTGGGGACTCCCTTGTCGGTTGGGCGCCGTGGAGGTTCGAGCACAAGGGGCAGTCCCCTGCTGAACCCGTTGAAGGTTGGCAAAGCTTAAGCCCCATGGGCTTGTCGCGAAAAGTTTATACAGCTTATCAGTAATGACAGTGGGGTTAGCCATTGAGTGCAGTGGCCTTGCCCTCGGCATGGGGGCAGGGGAGTTGCCCTGCTGGTGTGGGGCGCAACTGCAAGTCGCCTGTGTGCCGGGGCACCCTAATGGGGGCAGCTCAAGCCCAGACAGGCTGCAAAGTGCCGTCACATGAGACCAGATGAGACCTTGCACCCAACGTATGCGCTGCACCTGAGATTGATACACCGTGGACTCAACGCTTGTGCAGGGGCGGCGATGGGGGCAGCTAGGGGTTCAGAGCCTGGCAGTTGTCACGCAAAAAACACCTCCGCCCCGAAGGAACGATGTACGTGCGCTGACGGTACTGCACATTGCCATACCCATCTTGCAGGCCGAGCTGCTGCAGCAGTTTGCGCTCCTGCAGCAGACCGAGTCCGAGGCGAAGCGCCAGTCTGATGACGACCGCGCCCTGGTCCTGCACATGTACCACACCGTCAGCCAGCAGCTGGACGACATCCGGGCGCAGCTGCACAAGCGGGACAGGGAGGACGGCAGTACAGCGGCGACGCTGGGGCAGGTGCTGGGCGTGGTGCGGAACAACGGCAGCATCCTGGGTGATGTACAGGCGGCTCAGAAGCGCGTGGATACCCGTACGGCGCAGGCGGTACAGCACGCCAAGGCGGCGGCGGCCAGTGCGGCGGCGGCGCAGCAGCAGCAGGGCGCGCTGGCGGAGGGCATTAAGGTACGCAGCTACGTACAGTGTCCGCAACGGTGGGCGGAGGGCACATGCGCTTTACCACATGCCATAACGGCCGCAGTTATAGTAGGCCCGTAGGGGGAGTAGCTGGCTCAGCAGTGACTGCTGTTTCTTACTAGCTCCACACGTAAAACGTAAGCAACCTGGATCCCGTTGTGTACTCCCTGGCAGGCGCACGTGACTTCCGCCAAGGATGCCGTACTGGCCTCCAACCGTGACACGGCGGGCAAGGTGGCAAGCAGCAGCAAGGCCGCTGTGGAGGCGCTCGTGAAGGCGGCTATGGACCACATGCAGCAGGAGCAAAAGCGGGCAGCGCAAAAGAAGCTAACCGTCCAGCAGCTCGCGTGCTTGGCGGAGGTGTACCATAATCAGGGCCTGAAGCGAGGCCGGCGCAAGCGGGCGGTGCGTGTGTCAGCGGAGGCCATCAGCAAGCACGGCAACGCGTACGACATGGCGAAGTACATTCAGCACGTGTTTGACGACGCGTACGGCAAGTACTGGAACTGCGTGGTGGCGCCGAAGGGCTCCAGCGACCGCGTCGGTTCAGCGTTTTACTTCCGTAACAAGCAGTACATTCGCCTAGGCGTGGGCGAGTGGCAGGTGGAGCTGTGGTTGTCGGACGAGGACGAGCAATACAACAACTACAACGGGTGGCACAACGGCAACCGGGGCGGCGACAGCGACTATGACGATGACGACGCTGTCTACGACGATGACGACTGAGGGAGCCGTATGTGTGTTCGTGCACGCATGGCGTCACTAGCTGCTACCGTCAGCGGGCAAGGCGGCCATGGGCAGTTGGGCAACGTGCCTGCTGCCTGGTGTGCTGTGAACTGGGCCCAGCTGGGTCAAGCACGGCGTGGGGAGTCTGATGGACTTATCAGTTGCCAATTGCTTTTTGTGGGCTCGTCTTGGGCTTCTGTTGCGTTTCGTGTTGGCTGGGTGTCACCGGCTCGGACCATGGGCGGGGGAGTTTGCTTGCGCATTGAGGGTCGCAGGGGACAGACTGGAGCAGAGTAAGGCCACGCAGCGGTTGGTATGGTTGCATGTTTGTTGGCTGGCGCGCTGGATTTTGCACGAGGGGTATGCAGGCAGCACTTGTTCCGGTGGGCATACGACCGCACAGTGTTTGGTGGGTGACTGGGCACGTGGCCTTAAGTGAGCAATTATCACCTGAACCCCGCCAGGGCTTCCCGTTGAAACTTGTGTGCTGAACATGCGCTTACAATACTCAAGCACGCCGATGATTACCTGGTTGCTCTAGTTGCATACCGGGAAGGCGTGCGCCGTGCGGTTACGGGTTACCCTAACACTGCACCCCTGGCGCCCTCGTTGGTCGTGTTGCTGACGAATATTTGGGGACAGAGGGCGTGCTTTACATGTGCTGTGCGCAGTGCACACATTGTTTTGGGCCTGGCATGTGCGTGTGAGTAAGGGCATGTGTCAAGCGAAATGCTTTTGGCCTTCGGGCATCATGAGGTGCGAACCAGACCGTACATACGGTACGGCCAGAGGGAGATTCCCTGGGGGGGCACGGCAGGACGTGGAGCTCATGCTACTGTGTCCTGACGCGGATTGGTTTGCATATATGCATATGGTACTGGAACACAGGTCCCTACCATCAGAGGCAAAAACCAGCACCACATGATGTCCCATTACACGCTGCAGGGGGGCTGACGCTGTTACGGCTGGATCATAAGCTGACACGTGACGGGGTCTGGAGCCGCCGGGCTGGGTAAGGCCTTGAAATGTAACATGAAACCGTCATCAAGTTCAGGACATGGATGTAAAACTGATCCGCCAGGTCTCGCCACAACACCGGCAGCTTGCAGGCAGCGTGCCAGGCACATTGGCCTGGGCCACTACGGTACACGCTAGGGTTTCCGGACGTTGGGCACGTGCCGGGTCGTATATTCGAACGAAACGAGGGCCGCAACTTACAGTGGCGACACAGCCTCACTGAAAGGAGAACAAAGCCTTTTATAGCTTATACGTAATCACAGCATGCTTCCTTTCACCACCTTGCGGTCGGGCCTCGCGCAGCAGCCTCGCTTCCGGAACTGTTGCGCTTCGCAAAGCCGGCTGCCTTGCGCCGTGAAATTGTCACAGCGAAGGCCTGTACCGCTTGGGTCTGGGACATCATCACGACGTAGCAGGTGGCCCTGCAGCAGCACCGTCGACTCCTCGCGGCCCTTGCCGAGCGACGAGCCCGCGCGCCCCCAGGATGCGCCCGAGCCGCAGGCAAAGACCCTGAGCGTAAACAATACCAAGGATGCCGCTTCAGAGGGGAGGCGCAAAGGCCTCGCACTGCTGGGAGAGCTCAAGGAGCTGGTGACGAGCTCCAATGCTGAGCTCAAGGTGCGCCGCGGCACACAACGTTTCGCCCACTGCAGCCCAGCCATGCCAATATGCAAATACATTATGTAGTGGCTGATAATGCCTTGTGCCTCTGTTTGCAAGGCAGGGGACGGTTAGGGGGCCTCCCTTGCCTGTCCCCTGCCACGGATCGGAAGGTGCAGATGGGATAAGGCGCACTCGGGGGTTGAGGAGTAGGTGGCACAGGACGTTGCTTACCATGAAGACTGTTCCGCAGGTGTTGTGAGGCCTCGGCCAAACCAAGACCTATGCTTACTACCGGTACTTGCAGATCCTCTCCTGATACTGCCTGGTACCGGTACCCCCGAGACTATGCTCGCTCCCCACCAGCTACAGTGACAAACTTCCCCCATCACTTCCTACCATTTGTCTGGTGCTACCAGCCCTGTGCCAACCGCTTGCATGCCCTTTGATGGTTTGCATGCAGGCCGAGCTGCTGCAGCAGCTTGCCCTCCTGCAGCAGGCTGACGTGGAGGCCAAGCGCCGGCAGGAGCACGACCGCGGCACGCTGATCGACATGTACGGCAACCTGTCCAACCAGATGGGGGAGGTGCAGCTGCAGCTGGGCGGTGTATTAAGCAGCAGGGACAGCACGGGGCAGCTGCTGAGGCAGGTGCTGTGGGCGGTGGAGGGCTTGCGGGTGGAGCTGGGGCAGCAGCGGTTGGACAGCCGTACGGCGGAGGCGTTGCAGCAAGCCATGGCGGCGGCGGCGGCCAGTGCGGCGGCGGCGTTGCAGCAGCAGCAGCATGGTGCGCTGGCTGGCGAGGTCAAGGTACGTTGCTAGGGTCTAAACACGGCCCCAAAGGCCAAATCTCTTCAAGTCAGCCCCAAAACAACTACTACTGGTTCCGTAGCGGCGTAGCCTGCCGCCCAAGCACGGAAAACCCCTAGGCCGCCTTGCCCTTGAGCGCCAGCAGACCGCACTGCCTCTATACACAGCTGACGACACGCCTATATCTTGCGCTGCTAGTGTTGCCGCAACGAGACACCTAGTGAGCGTTTGTCACGTGTTGCTATGCGCCCGTGCCCTACCTGCACTCTCACGCCAACAGGCGCATGTGACCGCCGCCGAGGACGCCGTACCGGTGGTGGCCGCCAATCGCTCGTGACACGGCGGACCAAATGGCGAGCTGCAGCAGCAGCAGCAGCAGCAGCAACGCCGCCGCTGAGGCGCCCGTGGAGGCTGCTGCTGCTGCTGCTGCTGCTTCTTGGCCGCCGCAGCCACACGAGCAGGCAGCGCAGCAGGAGCCCACCATAGAGGAGCTCGTGCGCACGGCGAAGGTGCACTGCTGCAGCAGCACCGTTGGGGGCCTTCACGAGCTGGCGGTGCAAGTGTCCGCGGAAGGCATCAGCAAGCACCAGACCCCGAATGACATGGCCATGTACATCCGGGAAGAGCTGGACAAGATGTTCGGCGTGTGCTGGCAGTGCGTCGTGGTGGCCAAGGTTCCTGGGTGCAGCATCGGTGTGGCCCCACGGCACGTTAGCGAGCAGCAGGGGAGCTGCCCTGGCGAGCAGTTTGTGCAGCTGACGGTCGGCGAGTGGGATGTGGTGATATTCTCTCAGCAGCAGCAGCAGCAGCAGCAGCAGCAGCAGGACGTGGACGGGGACCAGGACGAGGAAGATGAGGAGGTGGAGCGGGAGGGCGGTGTCTTCAGGTTCCTCCGTATTCGAGTGTTCAGCCCCCGCAACCTCGCCAGCCGCTCCACCGGCAATTACGACTGTGTCACCGAGATTTACGAGTACGACACTGACGAAGACGAGTACGAGTGTGAGTACGAAGACGAGGACGAGTATGAAGGTGAAGACGAGGACGTGTACGAGGACGAAGGCGAGGACGAATGCAAGGAAGGTGAAGACGAGGACGTTGACGAGGACGATTAAAGCTGCGTTGCTGCATGCGGGTACAGCAATGATGGCGGCTGGGGAGATGTCATTTGCACTGGCTATATGGCTTGCAGCATGGTGTGTGCGATGACGCTCCATGTCTAGCAGCATGCAAGCAGGCCCAGGGGGGAGTCCAGGGGTGCGGACGAGGGAGGCACAGGGGAGCGCCCATACGGTACATGGGTCGCAGCTCGCAGGCTGCCATCGGGGCTTGTGGACGGAGGGGTGTCGAGGTGCAGTGCGCGTGTGCACCATGCCGCGCTGTGCCATGCCACACGCTGTGCGCAGTACATGTACCGTACTGAAAGTGACAGGAACCAGCATGCACAAGTTGTAGGTACTAGGTACATGCATGGATTGTGATGGACGAAAGGATCAGCCAAGCCTACATGACGGCATGGGCAACAGTACTGCTGTGTGCCTAAGGGTGTGCGTGCCGCCCTGCCTGGTGTGCCGGTGTGCCGCCCTGCTCCTGGTTGCTGGTTACCTGACGCCCCAGGCTGCGTTGTGTCATAGTGCCGCATTGTTGGGCCGCATAAGCTGTATGCATGGGCGTCCGAGTGAGTTGTGGTGGCCCACAGACATGACGGCTTGTCGCCATATGGTGTTGCGGTTGGTTCAGGCTGGTTGGCCTCGTGGTGACTGCCATACCCATAAGTGCCCTTGCAAGCTTAACACATACATGCTGTATAGCCAATAATCTAGTTCTGCATAGATCCTGCACAATGCATCGGGCGCCCCTACTTTCAATCATGCGGCGCACAGCGCGGGTTGCAGCTGCCTCGCGAGCGTGCAGTATGCTTGCGCCTTCTATCTCTACTGCATCAAGACAACTTGTAGCGTTGAAGTGCGCAGCGACGGCCCGGCAGCACTCTGTCTACGTGCCGACGCCAGAGGCAATGGAGTGTCTCGCCTCCATGTTCGCCTCTCACATCCGCGCGGGCGACTGCTATTGCCTATACGGAGCAGTAGGGGCCGGCAAAAGCGAATTCAGCCGGTCCTTCATCCGGGCAGTTGCGGACGACGAATTCCTCCCCGTCCCCTCTCCGACCTTCCTGCTGCAAAACACCTACAACGACCACGACGGTCCCCCCATCCACCACTTTGACTTTTACCGCCTCACGAAAGCCGAAGACTTCTACCGCCTCAACCTGTCCGACTCGTTCAGCAAGGCGGTGTGCCTCATGGAGTGGCCGGAGCGCCTGCAGGAGCTGCCGCACGAGTACCTGGCTGTGCACATCCGGGTGGCAGACACGAACCCCAACCCTAGTGCCCCGGGCTTTGGAGCTGTCACGCACCATGTTGAGCCCGTAACTAGCAGCAGCGGCGGCAGCGGCGGCGGCGGGAGTGCTCTGTCGCCCTTCGGTGTGGGCGGCGGGGAGGGCTTAGCGGAAGGCAACAGCATGGAGGAGGAGGAGGACAGCTACGCCGACCGGCGGCCGCGGCTGGTGACCCTGCAGCCGCACGGTGCCTACTGGGCGGACAAGGCGCAGCGGGTGGTGGCCTACGTCGCCGCACACGGCGAGGACTGCGAGGGCCTGGCGGTGGCGGCGGGTCAGGAGCTGGGGCATGAGCAGGGCCAGGGGCAGGGGCAGCAGCAGGGCCAGCTGAGCTGAAGGACGCTTAGCGGAGCTCCCCCTGAGAGTGCGGCCGGCGTGCTTGGCAGATCCTGGTGCTGCTGCGCTTGCGGCATGCCACGGCAAGGCCGGCTGCCTGCATGCGCCTCTGGGTGGGTGGCGCACCGCCTGCCTGTGCTCCCGATGGCCATGCTCCCGAGCTGCAATACCACCTACCGCCTTCCTCATGGCCTCAAGGGCCTGCAGCGCTCCGCCTTCCGGGCTCGGCCGCCACGCAGCCTCCTGCTTAACAGCCAACCCTCCATGGCCTCTGGCGGTGCCAGGGAGCCGGCTGTGCCACGCCACCTGCGGGGACCCAAATGATGGAATCGGAAGGCCCGTGCGCCTAACCGTGGGCTACGTAGCCGGCCCGGTCGCCCGCCATGATGCGTTACGCTTACGGCCCAAGGCGGGCTGGCGGGCTCGGCGAGCACCATGCTGCTGGGCCGTTGGCCAGCCGTGCGGTGCGGCCACCCTGCCGTGGCCTCGGCTGTGCTAGGTTCTCGGGCTGCGGTGCGGCGGCGCCCTGCCGGCGATTTGCGCGCAGCAGCTATGGCGGCTGCTGGGTTTACAGGCGGGTAGGAGGGTAGGAGGGGAGCTAGGAAGTGGCCCATGGGCCAACGGCGAGGGCGGCGGCGGGGGCAGCGGCGGTTGACAGGTGGCGGTTGACAGGTGGCGGCCGTTGGCAGCTGGGCGAGGGGTGGCGGCGGCCGCGGCGGCGATGGCCGTTGTGGTGGTAGTGCCGGCTCATGCAGCAGCAGATGGTGGTCTTTGGTGCAGGAAGGCAGGAGTGGAAGGGTTTGGTGCAGGGCGGAAGGGGTGGTGTACGCAGCAGCACCTGCTATTGTGGTGCTGCTGTGGTGGCTGGCGCCTGGGGCTGGGGGTGCGGCTATGGGCGGGTTCCATGAGTGGAGCACAGGCGCTGCAGGGAAGGTGCCTGGGCGTGGAGAGGGCGGACTGAGCCATGAGCGTAAGGCCACTGTGACCATGGAAGTTACGTGGGGGTGCGCCGGTGTCCTTGACGGTTGTCGAGTAGGGATTGAGGGTCAGGAGCACGCCCAGTGGTGTTAGCGGCGCAGAGTGGAGCGAAGAAGGCGTTGCGGGACTGTGGTGCAGCGGCGGACATCTAGCTAGGTGTCTAAGTTGCGTATGCTGTCGTGTGTGGCAGTAGTGCTTCATGCCGACGGTGTTACCGGTATCATTTGGCATGTGCCGCTGCGGACAAAAGGCAAGGCCGCAGGCCCTGCGGCCGCACTGAGTTACGGTAGTCTTGGGCAAACGCTGGCCGTTGCGCAGGCAGCAGCCTAGGTTGAGCAGCTTGCACTGCACATGGCTAGCCGGTTGCAGAGCCAGGACGCTTATTACCGCACGCAGGCTCTGGCTTGCATTTCACGCGCGGACAGTCGGGGTTTTGGGGGCGACGGCTTGAAGTGTTGCGGACCTGCACCACGGGCATTGACTAAAACCTGCTTGAGCGGTACTCCGGGACTGTAAACCGGTGCTGTGCGGCAACCTACGAAGCTTTGAACGCAGAACGATAGCAGTTACACATCGGTGTTGGCGCTGCGCCCAGCGAAGTCCTTGGCACAGGGTGCAGCACTGGCGCAGCTTTGCGCCGTACGGAGTCGCAGCTCGTACTGCACAGCCCTGCAGCAACCATTCGTACCGTACCAGTGCGAGGAGCCACCGAGGCACCCGGTGCGGTAGGCGGTTCCGTGTACGGGTACTGGTAGGCCAAGGGCCCCATGAGCTCCACCGGGCTTTACCCGGCACTCCACACACACTGCCTACGGCCGTAACAGTCAATGCGCCATGCAGCACATGTCGGCCAACAGCTTTCATGTATTGGGGTTGTCAATCACCGCGCACAAGCTTCGTGTGCCGCCTTGCCGTCCCTCACCAAGGCGTACAACAAACAGCGCCCACACAGGGACGCCAGTGCAAGCCAAACCTCTTCGACACGTCAGCCCTGCCTTGTACTTTGTCACGCACGGCAGCCACGCCGCTGCCTCCCCGCTACCCCACGTGGCCCCACAAGGACACGCACGCGATACCCACTCGTCATCCCAGGGCGCCCAACCTGAGCAACAGGCCTTCCCGGCACACAGCTCTGCCTTGCTCCTCTGGTCACCATGTGACTTCCCAGTCCCCACGGACAAAGGCGCAAGACCCATCCCGCATCTAGAAGACGATCTTCATTTGGGTCAGAAGCCACTAGCCTCCGCCAATGCCCTACAGCTCTCCCCTGTCCCCCGGCTCGCCACGTGGCCCGCCGGCAGCGCCCCCCAGCCCTGACGGGGATGGCTGGGGGGCGCGTGCGCCCCCGGGGAAGGAAGCCCTGCGGAAGCCAGGCACCAGGCAGGCAGGCAACACGTGTGAGGGTTAGGGGGAACAGGGGGCAGGGCACATCGTTGCCTGTCGTATCGGTGGTTGTTAGCAGCAACCATCAGCATCTGTTCTCTGCCACCTCCGCATCCTGCTCACCGGCCCATGTCCCGCTCAGGTACAGGTGCAGCGCCACCCCCTAGTCGTTTGTTCTGTTGCACCTTTAAGTCGCTGTCCCACCCACGCGATTGCACCCGCCACCCCACCTGCTGCACCAGCCTCCGAGCCACAACCAGTAGGCTCCTGCATCGCTGGGTAAGCAAGCCTGAGCCCGCCCGTGGACCCCCAGTCACACCTCGGTGTCCGCCACCCTACTGTACTAGCCCTAGTCCCTAATCAGTAGACTGTGTGCCCCTTTCCAGATCCTAATCCTGTCTCTCAAGGTCCCCGACTCACGCCACGGTGTCCGCCACCTGCTGCACCGCCGCCCGCAGCTCCGCCGACACGCGGCCTGGGCCTCCCATCAGCTGCCCCAGCACGTCCCCCACAAAGTGCTGCCGGTCCAGCCGCAGCTCGGTGGCCACGTCGGACAGCAGCCTGTGCAGCGCGCTGGACTGCACGGGGTAGGGGGTAACCGCAGAGCGGCAAAGTAGCTGAACCATGGGGTGGGGGTAGGGAAGCCGAGGGCGACATTACGGCAAGGAGAGGGGAGGGGACGCAGCTGCGGCGCTCGGGGCAGTGTCAACAAGTGACCAATAAACAGCATGGCGGGCCGTGTGGCTGTGACGGATCCCCTGGAGTGGTGCATCTGGCGCCGCCGAGTATATGCTCGCCCCGGCCCCAACCCCCCGCTCCACACGGCCCCTGCATGCAGGAAGCCCTTGTGCTGCTGCACACCCTATACACAGGTAGGGTTCGTCCCAGGACCTGCCCCGCAGCTCCCCTCCAGGAGGACAACGCGGAACCCACACTTCCCAAACTGTGCAACACGCAGCGCAGTGCCTCACGCACACGTGCATGGTCGGCGAACATGCACATGCACATACTGACATACAGTCCCTCCTACTCCCACCTGGAACGCCCTGCTGGCCCGGTCCAGTGCCCTCTGCGCCCATGCCGCCACCGCCCGCTGGTCCAGCTCCAGCACACGGGACCACTGGGGGGCTGGCGGGAGGGGACAGGGAGGAGGACACGGCGTTGCAGCAGCAGTACGTGTCAGCGAGGTGGGAAGACAAAAGAAAGGACGTGCAGTTGCAGCACTGTGAGTGTATTGGCTCCATGGTGGCCTTGCGCCCCATAAAACGGTTTGGGGAGCGCTGCACTGGCGCCTGTCATATGAGGCACGCGCAACGAGTTCCTGAGTGCCGGCACGCACGCCACTGCCGTACGGTACATGCAGCACAGCAGCTGCAACCGTACGGTGTACACTCACTGGCAGGCGCGTTTGGGTTGGTGCTGCTGCTGCTGCTGCCGGGGGCGCCCCTGGCCTTGGCCTCCGCCTCCGCCGCCATGTGCACCCAGTCCTGTGCCACCTCAAACAGGACCCTGGGGCAAGAGGGGTAAGGTAGGGCAGCGTGGGTAGGGCAGCTGTATGTGGGAGAGGGGTGACATGGAGTGGGTATGTACACAGAGGCGCTGGCCCAACCGGTGGAAGTGAAACCGAAGAGTAGACTGTGTTGTACAGCATGCAGCATGTAGACAGCTTGCCGCTTGACGCTTGGAAATACGCATGTTGACTGCTCTCGGCAGGGCACTCCCGACGCAGCGTTACTAGCGCTCTCCTAGGGCAGTGCCGTTTCTGGGAGGTACGGCATTCCTCGGCAAGTACGTTGACGGTTGCTGCTACGGGTACACGAGGGCCCTGACATGCCGGTGGACCACCCGCGCCGAAGCAAATTACCGGTGCCCCCCATGTGCTAGGTTCACAGGGCCGCCTTTCTCCCCCCCACAAGCCCCCTGGCTAGCGCACCCACGGCCAGCATCCCTCTTCCCAACCAACACGCATGGTGTTCCATACGGTAACCGTTAGGGTCGCGCACCTTCCATCCGTCCACATACACCCCGCCTCCAACCCACGACCCCCACCCAACGTGCGATGCTACGTGAGGTCCGAGCGTCCGACCCCACCGCCGTTAGCCCCCGCCACCACGCTACGAGCCTCCCAACCCTCAAGGCTCTGACTTCCAATGTTTTGCTGTTCTGCAGCTACCCCCACCCACGTGCGGTGCTTGATGAGGTCCGCCGCCAGCGCCGGCAGTCCCCTGCTGAAGCCCGTGAGGCTGGACCACGCCTTGAGCGCCTCCAGCCGGGCAGCGCCCTGCGGCGTCGTGGACAGCACCAGTAAGCCTCAGCCCAGGGGGGGCCAACTAACCGTCAACCGCTAGCCGTCAGCCGCTGGCCTTGCAAATGATACCTTATAACCTCGAGGAAAGCAAGGCACTGCCTCGTACATCACCAGCAGGGCATCTGGCACGTTGCTTAGGCAGGGCGCGAACAGGCATAGGGGATAGCGTGTGCGAAACGGTGTGTCGCCACTGCCACTGCCACCGTACCGCGGTGTGGTGTACGGTGGTGCAGGGCGAACATGGTCGAGACTGGCTAGTTTGCTCGATCGGGAGCCAAGCAGCGAGGTATGCGTCCTACATAGCCTTGCATGCATACATGCGGGGCAGGCGACACGTGGAACAGTGGGGGCGGCAGCGGCTGGCCAGGGTCGCAGCCGCCGCCCTACCCTCCTTCCCTTCCCCCTGCCCACCTCCTTGTCCCTTCGCTGGACCCTCAGCTTTTGCACCGCCTCCACGGTGCGTGACAGGGTGGAAGGGAAGCTGATAATTTGCTGGTACCAGCCTAGGATAGCTGCGGGAGGGTAAGCGATGGGGAAGGAGACAGATCCGAAAGTGTGGGGTGGGGTATTGGGCCCTGTTTCGGGCTGCGAGGTTCCCCGGTACGTAGAGCTAAGCCGCTGGCATGGCAAAAATCAGGTGCAAATGCAATGGTACTATCCCCCCAGTGCGCTGTGCACGTACATGTTGAAACGCCGGCTTTGGCCTGTGTCGGGTACTCTGCACGCGGCACGTGTTTCTTCGCCCTGGCCTGTACCCCCACAACGCGGCCCCCGCCCACCCTTAGAAATGTACTTCTGCACCAGGGATTGGAACAGTGCCGCCACAGGTGATAGCTGCTCCCGCTCCTGTTTATGCTGCTTGCCCCCTCGCTGGTGAGCATGCTGGCTCCTTTCGGGGACGGGGGCTCCCAGGGCGGTCGCAGCCAGCAGGCTGGAAAGCAGCAGTACTGCAACGACGCGCCTGCCGTAGCCGTTCATGTTAGCTTTCAATGTTCACGATATTGATCTAAGCTGTGGTATTAGCGTTGCGAGCAAAGACAGCGTGTCCCTAGGGTAGGGTGCTGTCCTGCAAAGCACACTCAGGCCTGCAGTTTGTGCGACAGGCTGTATTAGACACTTTATGTCTACAGAGTTTTGAGATCTATGCGCCTTGTGCTTTGTGCCTTGTGCTTTGTGCCTTGTCTCGGACCAACTCCCAACGAAACGGTTGAGGATTATGACAGAGCCAGGCTCGCAAGCGGTCGGTGTTGCTTTACCTTGCTGAGAAGACACTATCACTCCTCCTCACTCGTGCACGACTGACTACAGCCACGGATCGAAGCTCGCGACTGAATTCTCAACCTCACACACAAAGCTTCTATTTAAGACCAAGACCACGCACCGCTACCTTACAAAGCGCCAGAGCCATTATAACGTATTAATACAATGCGTAATGCTCTGTGCTCTCGTGGCACGAGCGACCGTGGCGCCTGCGCGGCAGTTAGCCGGTCGCCTGTCCATGGCGTCAGCGTGAGGAGGCCTGTGGCTACACGGTGTGTTGGGGTGCTGCACCCCCAATGAGCGCGGACGAACTATAATCGAACAATGCACTGTGGATCGAACATACACGAGCATACGAGCGCATACTAGAACAAATTTACTTGTGGCTATTTGTGCAGCGTTGGTGCACGTGGCGAGTCACTACCAGGGCCTCTCGCTCTCCTGGCTCGCAACAATCTGCCAGACCCTGCTGCCCTGCTCCATAAGCAACACTTCCCACCAGCGCATGCTGGCTACCGACTACTACACATCGAGTGGACACAACGCTCGCCCGCTAAGTCGGCCACTCGCACACCGTGGCCCCCACACCAGCCACGGCCTCGGCTCACGCCGTACCCGCTGCCGCGCCCCCACGCCTCTCCTCGCCTCCTTGCTCCTTCCTATCCTCAGATTCACGGGCTCCACCCGGCCGAGGACCACCCAGAGGTCTCCCTTGGCGCCAGTAGCCATGGCTGCCGCCGGTGACGCTGCCGTACCCCGCGGCGGCTCCGTGCTGCGGCAGGTGCTGACGGGCTCTCAGCGCACCAAGCTGGATACAGGGGACGACAGGGAGTTCTACGGTGGGTGTCTTTAGGTGTGCGGTTGCATGGGTGTGGGAGCTGGGTGGGGGAAGGAAGTGGGTGTGAGTGCATGCGGTGAGTCGAGCACGCGCTGTGGGGGCGAGCGTCAGATGCGGGGACGTCTTTTTTTACGGTGAATGGATAGCCACATGGGCTCTTGGTATGAGCTGGGAGGTAATGAGGGCGGCAGGCATTCACACGCTACCGTAGCAAGGAAAGACAGTCTAAGCAGGATGGTTCCGTGCAGCCCTGCCGCCCGCGAACGTGCACATGCACATTAACACCTGCTCGGTGACCCACACGTTCCTCCCTCACCCAGGCCTGCCCCGCTTCGTCAAGCACGTGGACGAGGGCTTCCTGGCCCAGGTCACGGAGCTGTACAGGCAGAGGATCCCTCCAGGGGCTGCCGTGCTGGTGGGTGGATGGGTGGGTGGTAACAGGCGGCTGCTGTTTGGGACGGCGGCTGCTTGCCGTGCGTACGCCGGCCGGCAGGGCTACCAGCATGTTACCGTGCTTGTTGCTCCTGACCCTGTAAAGTTGGCGGTACGTACAGGGCATTGCAACGGCACGGCTTTCGTTTAGACCGGTCAGTACAGGGCATTGCTGATCACGTGTTTGGAGCACATAAACTGTGGGTAAGGAGTGAGAGAGATCGCTGGGGCACGACATGCATACCGACGCCTACGGCTGACATTGATACCTCTTCGTTGCCCTGCAGGACCTGTGCAGCAGCTGGGTGTCGCACCTGCCGCCGGAGGTGAAGTACAGCAAGGTACGGCACGGATGGGGTACGGCAGGGCACGGGGGCCGGGGGCGGCTGAGTAGCCATGGGTGTGGGCCGCGCGTGGCCCTACGGCTCTGGCGTGCTAGGGTGACACTTCCTGGCACGGCAGGCATGCGGTGATCAAGACAACCGCGCTATCTGGGTGCGTGTCCCCGCCTGTCGCTGTCATAGCCGCCGATATCCACACCCACACACTCTCTCCGCGGGCCGCAGGTGGTGGGCCACGGCCTGAACGCCGCGGAGCTGGGCCGCAACCCGCGGCTGGAGTCCTTCTTCGTGCGCAACCTCAACAAGGAGCCTGACGGCTGGGCGGCGGCGGACCAGTCATACGACGCCGTACTGTGCTGCGTTAGGTGGGCGGTTGGGGAGGTTGCGGAGGATACGGTCGCCGTTAGGGTGGCGGCCAAAGTCTGGGTGACGGCCCTGGTGAGGCGCGTGTCCCGGCATTGCAGTTTCTGCGCTTCAGGCACACGGTGTCAAGTACAGGACAGAGGAGGTGACCACGGGTTCAAGCACCCGCTTTGGCGTCTGCGCTGTTGCCTTGCCCGGGGTAGGAGCAGCGCTGTTGCACATGACGGTGTACGTGCGCCTCGTCCTGACGCGCGGCTACTCCTCCGGTAGATACGCCCTGCGCCCCTAGCCCCTGGCGCACACCTGCACGGCATGCTGTAACGCTGCTCGCGTGCTGCCGTACGCCCCCGCAGCGTGCAGTACATGCAGCAGCCGGAGCGCGTGTTTGCGGAGATCTACCGTGTGCTCAAGCCGGGGGGCGTGGTCATCATCACCTTCAGCAACCGGCTGTTCTACAACAAGGTGGGAAGGTGCCGCAGAAGCTGCCTCACTGAATGACTGTCATGTCCTTTCGAGCCCTGCTCAAACCACGTCTTGGGGGCTGCGCGCTGCACCCATGCTGCTGCTGCACAAGCACGTGTCAAGCTGCCATGCGGGAGCATGTCCTGACCTGCGGCGTTGCAGTTTACACCAGTCAAAAACGAAGCCGAAGGGTACCAGAGCGGAACTTGGTCTTGCCGGCGTTGCAGTGCGCGCTGTCGTCCGAGTGCATGTTGCTGAAGCGGCCACCGGCCTGGTCGCTGTCGAGCACGCGCCATGCATGAGGTGCCCCCGGTCTCCCCATGCGCCTCCATGCGCAGTGTGCTTCCCAGCCCTGGGATCCTGTGTTTAGCCCCGCGCGCTGTCACGCGCCCACACTATGGCCAACACGCCCTACAGTAGGGTAGCATACCGTCCCGGTGTGGCCGCATGCTCGCAACCCACACCCATACCACACCGACGCACGACCCACACACATCCTAAGTGCCCCAATCCGGTACACCCTCCAACTACCCCACCTCCATCTACCCACACCCACACCCGTGAGGTACGGGCCACCCGACACAGCCGGTGTTATTCTCCATCAGTTAAGTCCTCACAGCGCAACCACAGCTCACAGCCGGAGCCGCCTCGATGTCCGCTGCCAGTCGATGGACATGCCACTTGCCTCGCCCTTTACTAGAACCTGCTTACTACTTTGCTACTTTGTCCACGCAACTGCATACGCTACCCACACCCGTGAACTCCCTCCCCAGGCCATCGCCGCGTGGCGTGACGCTAGCGGCTACGCCCGCTGCCAGCTGGTGCGGTCGTACTTCCAGGCGGTTGCGGGCTTCACGGAGCCCGAGGTGCTGACCAAGGTGGAGCTGCAGCCCGGCAGCAGCAGCAGCAGCAGCAGCGGCGGGGCCCAGGGCGGCGTGGGGGCGCTGGGGGCGGCGCTGGCCAAGGCCCTGGGGCCGCTGGGGACGCTGTTCGAGCGCAGCAGCTCCGACGCTTTCTATGCGGTGGTGGCTTACAGGAACTTCAAGCGGGAATGAAGGGCGCGTGTAGCGGATGCGGTGCGGGATGTAGGCCAGTGAGCCTTGTAAGGCATACAGAAATGGCAGGCAGAGTGTCGCGAGGCAAGGCAAGGCCGGGAAGTGGCAAGTCGGTGACAGTGGTCACTGTCGCTAATTCTGACTCGCTGAGATATTTGGATGCAATGGAAAAGCAGTAGGTTCGTGTGATGCCGGTGTGTGGTGACTTGTGGATGTGGATGCGCGTGTTGCAAAGAGTGGAGTTGCCGAGAGGCATCGGGAGAGGAGGCCCGGGGCGTGGTAAGAACTTGCTTTGGGATGCGCTGGCGGCTGGTCTAGGATGTTTGGATACCTGTATCTTGTAAACGTATCCTTCTACTGCTTGCGTACCGTATTGCATGCGTGTCGAGCCAGGGCAGTTCCTGTTTGGAACCTTGAAGGACTTGCCGTATGTAAGTATGTGGGCAGGACGAACGGGTGCGCAAGGGCACGCATAGCAGGAGAGCGTCATACCTTTGAACTAAGTGATTGAGCTTGCGCGTATGAGGAAGTCCCAGAGCTGGGCAGGGTCTGCAGGCTGGCGCTTGCGTACGGTTGCAGGTTAAGGTCGTACATTCTGGCTGTCACGCAACGGTTGCCACATGTGCGTGCTGTACCGGTAGATGCCAGGGTATGTCGTACACATGACATGTGACCTGATACCTTGCGCGCAGAGAGAAAGGGTGCCTACTGCCGTTACAAGATTTCGTTCCGCTGATTGCTGCTCGCTGATTGCCACACAAGTCCCACCGTCCTTCGCCGGACGCACACGACTGCCCACCACAACCGCACACGTGTGCTCTACCATCCGCCACCCGCCCGCGCATGCTGTCGAAGCATGATGCCGAGAACATAGAAATGAACAAGGAAAGGTAAGAATCAATGTTGCGGGCAATGGCCGCCTAGGACATGAAAGTATGAAAGGGGCAAGTGCACTCCAGCACCTGGCGAATGGCAGATAGTACACACGCATTAGACTTGTGGACTCCCACAATACAGCACAAGTGTCACCAAACACAGACACGGACACGCCGCACGTTCGACATGTCAAGCAGCGCAGCACAAACGAAAACGATATCCTGTAACAGTAACAGCACCGGCTTTAAATGCAAAGCTAGCTACACAAGGGGTTGTGTGGAAGCGTCCGCAACAACATACCGGTAGCCGCTATCCACATGCATCAGATTGGGCTCAACAGTTCAACTAGTTTGGCACACCAAGGTGGTGAAGAAACTGTGATACACGATCCTTGTCAACTACATGGCATGTGCTGGCAAACAAGTTGGAGCTAGATTTTTCGACTGCAGCAAGACGACATCCTACCGTGCCTCCCGAGGTACTTGTCCGAATCCTCATCTCCACGAAACTTGCCCTACGAACAAGGAAACACATTCGTCTGACACTCCTGGCCCCAGCGCCAAACACAGACGAAACGAAGCTACAAGACAACCCACGGACACATACCAACCTACCCAACAACCCACACCCACACCCACGCGACCTCGACACACAAGCAGTTTCGGACCTGTGAACATTTTGTTTGCTGTCTTATTGTCGCGAAACGTACGAACTTCGTCCAATCCTTCCCGGCCGAATGCTCTTGGGACCCTGTCGTAATCACCAGGGTCCAAGCGGGCATGTTCCTCATCGCCAACCTCCACTGACCTGTCCCCAGCGCACATTAAACCGCGCGTGCTCACTCCTCGCAATCCCCTCTCCTCTCTCACGCAGTCCCGCGACCCCAGACCCAAAGCCTATTGCAAATGTTACTATCCACGCCATCATACACCCCAATCCTACATTCCACACCCAGCTCGCCGTCCGCCCCAACGCTGTGCCAATCAACGGCACTGATCCGTTCTCCCAACCCGCATTCCTCCCGCAAACTGCTATCCATCCCGCATCAGCATCATATCGTCAGACAGCCCGCCGTCCGCCACACCGACCACCACCACCCGGAAAAGGTCCCACATCACCTTACCGCGCCTCCACCTCTGCCCCCTCCGCCTGCAGGCACAGCTGCAGCCCCGGCCCCGACACCAGCCCGCCCATGCCCTGGCCACCCTGCTCAGACTCCACCACAGCCACAGCCACAGCCACCGCGTGCGCAGCGGGCGAGGCGGCGGCACAGCCGTCGGCGTGGGTTAGGGTGAGGGTGTGCGGGTGCGCCAGGGAGTCCACCACGCCCACTGCCAGTCCGGTGACGGCGGCCAGGGCGGGCGGCGAGGCGCACAGCGAGGTGGACACGGCGGCGGCGGCGAGGGCGGCGGCGGTGAGGTCGTGGGAGGTGGCGGTAGCGGGGGTCGGGGAGGAGGAGGAGGCGGGCGTAGCGGAGGCGGCAGGGGTCTCGGCTGGGGTGGCGGGAGCGGAGGCCTCCTCTTCGGGCTTGCTGCTCGACATCTGCGGGAACGAGGGGCAAAGAGCAGGACGGCGTTAACGGTCAGCAGGAAGCAGCATACCAGCAACATGGCCCGTGTAATCACCTGGTGTACAGCTGCGGAGGGCACAACGCGCGGCTGCAGCTTGCAGGAGCTGTGTACCGCAACAGCAGTTTACACCAGACGAAAAAACACAAGCTGAGGCGCCTTGAACGGAACTCGGTCTTGCCGGCGTTGTTGACATAGGAGCTGTACCTCAACAGCAGTGCACTGGTGCATCACGGTGTGAATGCAAGCTGCAGTTGCTGCGGGACCCAGCTGCATCGAAGCAGCACCAAAAGTGCAACACGGCCACATGAAAGGTGCATGGAGGCTGCACACTAAACGTTAAGCTGCGTTTTGGCAATGCGCATGACTCACAATGGACAGGAAGCAGGTCCACAGGATGTTGATGCAGTTGTTGAACAGCAGGCGGTACTCGTTGGGCAGCAGAGCGAAGTTGACAACGGAGGCCGCCGGCCACAGCAGGTAGCCGCCCAGCAGCGCCCTGACGTAGCTGAGGGGTTGGTGATAGGGGGAGGGGGAGGGGGGGAGGGGCACACGCGAGTCAGCAGCATGAAGCTTAAACGGGGGAGCGTCACTAGTATGCTGACACAGCAGAGGGTTAAGGAGCCGTGCGCAATGAGTGGCACTAGGCCTTTATTGACCATGCGGTGCGCCCGCAACGGGTAAGGCGGCAAGTGCTGTGGTGGTGCAAGCTGCATGAAGTGCGGTGCCGCAAACGGAAAGATTGGAGGCAAGGTCCTCTTGCTTACTTGGTGCGCAGCGCCCCGGGGATGTCCCTCGGCCGCCCCTCCAGCATCTTGATGCACACGAAGAACAGCAGCAGGCCGAAGGGCGCGAACAGCAGCTGGTCCACCGCCGTCTTGGTCAGCACGGCGGCGACGCAGTGGGGGTCCTCGGGCATGATGCGACCGTCAAGCAGCCCGAACCTGGCGGGGAGGGGAAGGCAACACAGGGACCACACGCGTGCGGTTAGCAAGCAGCGATAAACGGTAATACGCATTCCAGGTCCACGCGGTGCGAGGCAAAGTGTCATGCAGGCTTGTACTCGATAAAAAGGGGCCCAGAGGAGGCCCAGGGGCCGTACTATACCCTGTCGTACACTCACCACCAGTGGCCCAGAGGCGTGCCCACGGCGCTGGTCTCCACGCACAGCCGCAGCGTGCGCATCCAGTCCACGGAGCGCTTGGGGGAGCCGGAGGAGGAGGAGGCATCGCCGCCGTGGCCGCCGCCGCCGCAGCTCCTGGTGCCCAGCTGTGCCAGCATGTCGCCGGCGACGGTGAAGAAGTTGCCCGTAACAATCTTGCACAGCAACGGGCTCTCCTGCGGAGGGGAGGGAGATGTGTTCGGTCTGTAGGGGCCGCAACCCGCGGCGGATGGGAAGCGCAAAGAGGTAGCATCTTGAGTCAAACGGAGACATCCGGCTACGTACCACGATTTCAAGTAAACCCACATCATGCACGCGCTGCGACCCACACCTTAAAGCGGCAAGATAGATGGAACAAGGCTCACCTCCAGCCACGCGTTGTACCAGTCGCACAGCTCCTGTCCGCGCGCCTTGCCCTCGTGCAGCAGGTAGGACCAGGCGGGCTGCGTGGGGCCGAACGCCGTGCCCAGCACGTCGCCGGGGCCGAACTCGCGCAGCGACGACAGCTGAAGGTGCTCATGGTGCTCGATCACAATGGAGGATGCGCCAACGGCGGCTGTGGTTTCGTGCACGGGCAGGTGTGCGCCGTGCATCGCTGCGGCGCCCACCAGAAGCGCGCCGCCGCCAATGGAGGCGAGAGAGGCGAGGGAGGTGGGGCTAGAGAGGGAGGAGAGGAGGGAGGGGCGCTTGGGGGAGGAGGGAGGAGCAGGGGTAGTGGGGGCGGAGGGAGGGGCGGGGGGAGGAGGGGTGCGGGGGGTTCCGCTGAGGACGGCGCGTGGGGCGACGGTGGAGGCGCGGGAGCGGGGGTTGAGGCGGTGGAGGGCGGAGGGCTTGGTGGACACGGTGGAGGGGCAGGAGGAGGCAGAGGCGACGGGGCGCGGGCGGAAGAGGGTGGAGGCGGCCATCGTGCGCGGTGTGGACGGCGGAGGACGCGAGGGGCTTGTTGGAATGTAGGACTTGGAGAATATTAAGCTTGAGCTTCTTGTGAGGCTCTCAATGTCTTGGCTAAGAGTTGAGCTGTAGTAGACCTGGAGTTGCACGGGCGCGGGAAAACGGATGCGGAGGACGGAGCGTGACGCTCCGCAAAGCTTGTGGCCGATAGGCCGCGGCGTGCAGGCGAGATATGCTCTAGGCTGACAGTTGTGAGGATCGCAACGTGCAAGGCAAGTAAAAGGAGCTGCCAAGGCAGGGCAAGGTGTCGTGAAGAGCGGCAGAGCCGGCGCAGGCGGCTTCGGCTTTACGAGAGGCAAACGCGCTTTGCAAGGTGGTAAGTCGGGTGTTTGGTTTAAAGCTGTTGCGTTTCGGGTACCTGTGCTCCCTTTATCCGCACCTGTGCGTTGTTGATGAACTTTGCGCAAGGGGTCCGAGGAGACAACGTCAGGGAGTGCGAAGATAAGCGGCGCCGGAAAGAATTTGAAGCGAATAGCGCTATAATGGAGAATATATAGCTATATTAGGGTCGCTGGCTGTGTCCAATTGGACAGGCGCTATCGGGGGAGGAAAAAGGGCCCGGCTCGGCGGCTATGTAGGAAGGCCCCTTACGCATGGGCCCTTGGCCTCATGGATGACTACTGCACGATCGTGCGCGCATGGCGCGGTGGGCAAACCGCAGCAACAAGCTGTTTGTCTTAACTATCGCGACATAAACATGCAGACCAAAGCTCAGCAGAAGACAACTCCTCGCCATCGACCGACCCATGGGACTTTAACTTCGTCTGACAAGGCACTGCGGCAGGAAAGGTCGGCCTTCCTGTCTTTCCTCGCCAAACGCTACATGTTCATAATTAGACAGGAGCAACGATGCTTGTGTCGCAGCTTACTGGTGGCTTTCAGTCGTCCCGGCATGCCTCCCGCCAACAGTATTGCCCCAGCATCTGCCTGACAAAATCACCCGAATCTTCCACGCATCATTGCTCACCTAGTGAAAGGCGTCGGTAGTTGTACCCAGGATGGCGCGAGCGGCACTTGGTTTCACCCTGCCTCCAGGCCGACACGGCCACCGTGCTCCATGTCGTCTTTCGTCGCCCTGGCCACAGCCACCATGTCCGGAGCGCTCGGACTGACGGTGTGGTACCAACGGCAGCACAACAGCCGCCTCCCAGGTCCATCCCCTGGCCAAACCCCCGCCCCTGCTCGCCTGCAGGCCCCGCCCCTGCCCTGCTCCACAGCCGCCCGCTCCGCTGCTGCCCCGCGCCAGGCAGTACACCGCCGTACACGCCGCCCTCCTAACGTACACGTGCTGCCGTACACGTCACGGCAGGCGGTACACCAGCGTGTTCTTGCCCTCGAAGCACAGCTCCCGGGCGTGCACGCGGCCCGGGTCCAGCTGCAGCAGGTACTGCACCAGCTGGGAGTAGGTGCGCACCTGGGGGCAGGGGCAGAGGGAGGTGGGGGGAGGATAGCACGTAAACAAGGATAAGGCGTGACGTTTTGCACCATTGGGATTAAATGCCTGACGCCGTTGTGGCCGTACGCGATGCAATTGATGCAGGTCGACGAGGCAGAACCTTGCCCAGCTTGCCTCCACCACCTCCAAGCCCACTGCCCACCACCCCTCCACAACCGCTCCTGCACCCTGCTCCCCCTCTCTCACTGCTCGTCTACCCCTACAACATCGCTTCCTCTCTACTGGCATCTTCAACGTGCCTCCTTACCTCCTCCCCGCTGGCCAGAGAGGGGAAGGGGTAACAAGAGGAGGGAGACGGTGTGCGGAGCAGGGGCATGGCTTGAGGGTCGGGGTGCAACGAGTGCTGCAGGGGCCGCAGCCTGTGCACTGCCAGGTGCACGGTGCTGGATCACGTGCCCTGCGCCGTGCGCGCCTAGTGCGGAGGCTGCCGCACGCTCCACCCCACCTTTATTCTACTCCTTCACCCCAAACTGCATCCCGTTCCTTCACCGATGTTTGCCTCCTCCCCCCTCACCTCCTCCCCGCTGGCCAGCCTCCTGCCGGGGAACTCCCCTGCGTACACGCAGCAGGGCACCAGCGCAAAGGGCTTGCCCAGCCGCAGCGCCAGCCGCGCCGCCGCCTCCGTGGCCTGGTCCGGGTGCATGGCCACCACGCAGCTGCAACGCAGCAGCCGCAGCGCCGCCGCCTCGGCCCACGCGCGCCCTTCGCCCTCCTCCTGCTTCCCTTCCTCCCCTCCCTTGCCGTCCCCGTCCCCATCTCCATCCTCGTTGCCTGCTGCACCAGCTGCTTTAGTGTTCCCCACCGTACCGCGGCTGCCAACACCACCGCCGCTGCCGCCGCCGCCGTCGCTGCCGTGCTGCTCCTGCTGCTCCTCTTGCTGCTCCTCGGGGTCCTGCTCCATGTCGCTGCCGTCGCCCTCTCCGTCGCGCCGCCGCCGGGCCGCCGCCGCCGCCGCGCCCTCCCCCTCGTGCCGGTCCAGCGCCTCCAGCCCCTTGCGCGTCCAGGACACCTGCCAGACGTAAACAGAGTCATTCAAGCCATGATCAACCAATTGAGTCATGCGTGTGGTGCACTACAGCGCGATGTATACCGGTCAGGCCAAATCAGCAGCCCATTGGCCGCCTATCTTCACCCAGGCGCTATCAATTCCACACGCCGCGATCCTGTAACCTGCTCTCAAGGTCTTCCATGCCTACCCACCGACAGCCTCAGCGCTCCCACTCCCGCCCACAAGCACCCCAAGCCATCCAGCCAGCCCCCAGCCCCCAACCCCCAGCCCCACGTACCTCCCGGGCGCGTGCCGCGCTTTGCATCAGCAGCGCCACACACTCGTCCATGGCCGCCCGCCACTCGCCACTCTGTGCGCCCGCGCTGCTGCCGCTGCCACACCCGCCGCTAGCCGTGCAGCTGGCCACCCGATCTCCCTCCACTCCGCACGATGCCCGTGTGTGCAGAGCGCCATTCCCGACCGGCTGGTCCCGGAGCTCCGGTTCCTGATCTGGGTCCCTCCCCTGTTCATGCTGCTGCCCCTGCTGCTGCCTCTGCTCCTGATGCTCCTGATCCTGTTGGAGCTGCACCTGCTGCTTGTGCTCCTCCTCCTCCTGCTGCTGCTGCTGCTGCTCCATACGTCGGGCGATGTCGCTGAGCCTCCCCAACGCCTCCACCAGCTGCCAGGGACAAAAAATATACAACATGCATGGAGTTAAAAGGCCCACCTCACTAATGCATACGCGCCTTGGCAATGCAATGTTTCCCGGCATGCGACATCCCGCCCCACCTGCTCGGTGATGAAGATGCGCAGGTGCCCTGGCCGCCGCACCGCAGCCGCCACCGCCTCGTCGGACTGGGGCGGGGGGGGACGTCAGGGCGTGCAGAAACCATGGCAGAACGATCAGCCTGGTGTGGGACTCCGGCTAACCACAGCTGTGGTCGTCAACGCAGAAATGAACGTTGTGGATGTGTTGCGTTTAGGTATGTCGGTGCAGATGCACGGGCTGGTATTTTGCCACGAGGGCAATGCAGAACGCGTGCCTGTGTTTGGGACGACATGCGTCGGTTGGCCCATTAGTTGTTATGAGCGAGCTTGTGCAGGAAGCCTTGCCTGTGGTGTGAGTCTCTGCGGGACACCCAGATGGCATCCGCATACCTGCAGGCTGCAAAGCACACCCTCACCTCTATCTGGTCCAGCGGCGGCAGTCGAGTGTTGTGCAGCTCGAACACGCGGCTCACGTGGTACACGCCGGACTGTGTGTTGAGGAGCAGACACCGAGGTGTTCCGTCAGCGAACACGTGAGAGGATCGAAAAGGGTGCGCAGCCACACAGCCCAACGTGGCAAATGCGAGGCTGCATGCGTGGGCGGGCCCGCAGGCGTGCTGCGGGATGTGCGTCACATATGGTACAGGTCATGAGGCATGAAAGCAAACTGCTGCAACCGCTCAGCACCCAAGAAAACGACAGGGCACTGCATGGGTAGCCACGTGCGGTGTGCGGTGCGCGGTGCGCGCTGTGCCCCACCTGCAGCCTCCGCACGTATCGCTCCAGTTGCATGGGCCGGGGGTCCACCACGGTGGCCGGCACGCCGCTGAGCGTCTCCAGCTCAAACGCCAGCTCGCCCTGCGCCGTACAGCGCCGTACAATGCCGTACAGCATTGTGGTGCTAGTGTTGCGCACACGTACCGTCAAGCATGCGGTCTAGAGACGTACGGACCTGAGGAGCTGTGCGTGGCCATCCTAAGCATGCGTAAGAACAGGGGGAGGGGGGAAGCGCCAGTGCCCTCCCCATCCCGACCCCGACACAAGTGCACTTCGCGCAAAACCTTGCGGCCTTGACGCACCGCAGCAGTGCCCCCAGATTGCAGCAGCAGTGCCCTTAACCAGCCACATAGCACCACCCGCCAACAGTTACTTTGTGCCGCTCAAAATGCCGCTCTGCAGTCCCCCGACCTGCGCCCCTTCGTCGCTCTGCTGCCACCCCACCTGCCCGACTCCACCCCCCTCACCAACGACCTAGCACCATTTTGGCTCCAAACCCACCTGCCCCTCCGCCACGCCGCACCTGCCCCCTTGTGCCGCTCTACGGTTACCCTATCTACCCCCCTTGCCACTTGTGCGGTCACCCTGTCTGGCCACCTTCGCCCCCCGCCCCATACCCCACCTGGCCGCCAGCCACGTCCATGACCCCCGAGCCGCTCTGCAGTTGCGCCATCTGCCCTACCCGGGCCCCCATCAACGACCTGGCAACATAAGCCACCTGCCGCCACCCGACCTGCCCGCCAGCCACGTCTCACGGCCTTACTGCCCCCCACCCACACACCCACCCCACCTGGCCGCCAGCCACGTCCATGACCCCCGAGCCGCTGCACAGCACCTCCCGACCGAACGTGTCCAGCAGCCAACTGGCGGGGGGGGGGGTGCGGGTTGGAAGGGGCACGGACACGAGTGAGGCCACCAGGGACAAAGGCGTCCTCGAATACTGTACGCTGTTAATGGCCCCCCGAGGGGTGGATGGCTGAAGGGCCCCCACCCATGAGTAGCCCATGCTGGTGATGGCGCCCCTTCCCCTCGATGCCTGGTAACACGGCGCACTCCTTGCTACGGGTCGGTCCAGTAAGACAGTAAAACGGCAACACGAGCTTCGCAAGCCAGTCGTCCTCTCCGCAGTCCAGCAACCTACCTCCGCAGAGCTGACACGCGCCAGCGGTTGCGGACCTTGTTCCTCCGCCCCGCCCCGCGGTTGGCCTTGCGCGTCTCGTTGTTGCTGCGGCCGCTGCCGTCGGCGCCAGCAGCAGGGGAGTCCCCCAGGGCGGCGCTGCATGCGGCGTGAGATGCATGAGGCGGGAGGTGAGTTGGACCGGACGTGTCTGGGCCATACCGCATCAGTCAGAGCAACCTATTACACTGCCGCCTGGGGCGCACCGCCTGCCTTGGCGTGGCCTTCCCTGCGTCTCGCCCACCCGTGCACCTGCGCCGGATGCGCCGCCCCTAACGGCCCCAACAACGCCCCCTGTGATCCCTCTGAGCCGCCTCTACCGGGTTGACCCCCATCCCCACTGGTGCCCCACTAGCCCCACTTGAAAGCCACGCCCTCCCTGCCCATGGCACTTTCCTCCGCCATGCGCTATCCACCCGCAACCCGCAGTGTGACCCATAACCCACCCGGCGGCTTACCCACGCCCCACTCCCACCACCGCCCCCTGCCCACTTCCCCCTCCCCGAGCAGCCACTCCACCCTCCTTTCGCGCTGGGACTCTCCGCCCCGTCGC
>VFQN01001200.1_pt1 | contig 44772 bp, 38 predicted proteins | sample 3512371 | NCBI WGS metagenome assembly VFQN01 (sample SAMN10412370, study PRJNA504923) | tailings metagenome | isolation source: Replicate 2 from Balatoc abandoned mine | place: Philippines: Itogon, Benguet | collected 2017-08-28 | reverse complement strand
ACGCCGCCCTACCTCTGCGTGGGGGCCCCGCGCTGGCTGGTGAGGTACACCGCAAACGTCCCCAGCCAATGTCCGCCTGCGTAGTGCGCGCCCGTCACGGCCGCCAGGCCCACGTCTCGATGGCGCGCCGCTGCCGCCTGCAGCGCCGGCCGCCGCGCGTCGGCTGGCGGCAGCGCCGACAGGATGCCTTCGAGCATCCAGGCGCGACTCAGGTTGAGGCCGTCGAGGTGCGCCAGCTTGCCGTCGGTCGGGTCCAGCACCACGCCGGGCTCCAGCCAGCTCGCGTCAGCCTTCGCTGACGGGATCCCGGGCAGGAAGTTCGCGAGCCACGCCGCGAACTCGCGCGTTGGCAGCACGCGCCGCATGAGGTCGGCCTCGGCGAGGCAGGGCGACAGGAAGTCCTGTCCCGACGGCTCGTACGCCATCGGACATGCCCGGTCGCCCAGGTAGAACGCACGCGACCGCTCGACGAGGAGGCGCTCGAATGCCGTGTCCTTCGCCTGGCGTGCCCAGTCGAGCGCCAGGCCGAACGCGAACGCGGTCTGGGAGTGCTCGCCCGTACGGATCGGGCGTGTCAGTTTCGGCAGCCAGTCGGTGAAACGACGAACGGCCTCGGCCTCGAGCGGCTCCAGCGTGCGGGCCCACGCCTGCGCCTGCGGGCTTCCCCACTCACGCAGTTCCATCGTCAACTGCAGCAGCCACGCGAGGCCGTACGGGCGCTCGAACTCCTGCCGGCCCGGCGCACGCAGATATGCCAGCTCCCCGGCCACGCGGTCTGGCGTGAAGCTCTTCGCGAGCGCAGCCTCCGCCTTGGTGGACAGGTCGGAGCCCGGATAGAGCCGCGCGACACGCGCGAGCAGCCAGTGCCCGTGTGCCGCGGAGTGCCAGTCGAAGCAGCCGTAGAACACCGGCGTCAGTTCGCGCGGCACCTTCGCGTCGGCGTCCGACGCCAGCGTATGCGCGATCTTGTTCGGGTACTCCTGGTGGACGCAGTCCAGCGCGAGGGCCGCGAGCTTCTCTGCTTGTGCGAGGTCCATGGGCGGAGGCGAAGCGACGACCTGCGTCGTCAAGACCAGGGCGAGCAGCATCGGCGGAGTGTACGCCATACGTCATGCGCCATGCGTTCGGCGTTCCCGCGTAACGGCGCGCTCGGAGACCGCGCCCTACCTCAGACGTCAGACGTCAGACGTTATGCGTTATGCGCTATGCGCTATGCGCTATGCATCAGGCATCAGGCATCAGGCATCAGGCATTACACTCCCCCTGTGCCGAAGTCCTCGTCTCGACCGTCCTGGCTCCTGCCCGTCATCCTGGCCCCGGCGTGCATCCTGCTGGCGTGGGCCACACCACGACTTCCCGGTGACCCGACCGTCGCGCGCGCCGTCCAGTCGCTCGGCGTCGGACCCGACCCGGCGTTTGCGATCACGTCGCTCGTCACCAGGCCCGCCGTATACGGCCTGATGCTGGCCGGGGTCGTCCTGGCCACGTGGCGCGGGCGGCTGCGCGGGCTCGTGGCCAGCGTGGCGCTCCTCGGGCTGTGGTGGTACGTGGGTGAACCGCTCAAGGAACTGGTGCACCGGCCCCGTCCGACGTCGGCGTTCGTCGAGGTCGTCCGCCCCGCGTCGGGCTTCTCGTTCCCGTCCACGTTCGCAACGACGTGGTTTGCCACCTGGCTGCCCATGACGGTGTACGCCTGGCGCACGCGGCAGCGCAGTGCCGGCCTCGTCGTGGTCATCCTGGGCAGTATCGCGATGTTGCTCGGCGGATGGGCACGCGTGCGCGTGGGCGCCCACTGGCCGAGCGACCTGCTGATGACCTTCGGCGTCGTGTGGGCGACGTTCGTCCTGATCGACCGCGCCGTGGACCGCATCGACGGCGCATGAGGGCGCCAGGACAGGCCCGCCGTGCGACGTCCGGTCTATGATGCGCAGACGCTCGTCACCGGAGGACGCCGCATGCGCACCACCCGACGTTCGCTTCTCGCCTACGGCGCCGCCAGCCTCGCCACTGCCGCTTGGGTCCGCAGCGCGCATGGCGCCCAGGCGCCGGCGTTCAAGGTCGGCGTCACCGACTGGAATCTCCGCAAGGAAGCCAACCCGGAGTCGTTCGCCCTGGCCAGGCGGCTCGGCTTCGACGGCGTGCAGGTCAGTCTCGCCGGTCGGCAGGGCCGCGACCGCGTGCCCATTGGGCAGGACGTGGTGGCGCGCTATCTCGACGAGTCTCGGCAGCATGCCCTGCCCATCACGTCCACCTGCCTCAACATCCTCCACACCAACTACCTGAAGTCGGATCCGCTCGGCCCGCAGCGCGTGTCGGAGGGCATCGCGCTGACACGCGCCATCGGCGTCGAGGTGATGCTGCTGCCCTTCTTCGGCGACGGCGCCCTGAAGACGCCTGCGGAGATGGACCGCGTCGGTGACATCCTGCGCGAACTGGCACCCGACGCGCGCAAGGCCGGCGTGATCCTCGGTCTCGAAGACACGATCGCGGCGCGCGACAACGTCCGCATCATGGAGCGCGCGCAGTCGCCGGCCGTGCTCACGTACTACGACGTCGGCAACTCCACGGTCAACGGGCACGCCGTCATCGAGGAACTGCGCTGGCTGGGGCGCGATCGCATCTGCGAGGTGCACCTCAAGGACAACCCGCACTTCATGGGTGCGGGCACCATCGACTTCCCCGGGGTAATCGCCGCGCTGGCCGACATCGGCTTCGCGCGATGGGCCGTGCTCGAGACCAGCAGCCCGACCGGGGTGCTCGAGGACGACATGCGGAAGAACCTCGCCTACACGCGCGACCTGATCACGACCCGGGCCTCGCGACAGGGCCGATGAGGACGGCGCTGCTCGCGGGCGTGGCCCTCCTGCTGGCGACGGCAGCGCCACAGCCGCAGGCCCAGGCCCCGTCGCTGCCACGCCTCGATCGCACGACGGTCCTGCCCCTCGCGCTGTTCCAGGTGCCGGACGGCTTCGAGGTCACGCTCTGGGCCGGTGCGGACATGGTCCGCAACCCCACCAACATCGACGTCGACCGCGACGGACGGATCTGGGTGGCCGAGGGCGTGCGTTACCGGAAGCACCACGACCGCCAACCGGCCGGCGATCGCATCCTCGTGCTGCAGGACACCGACGGCGACGGCCGCGCCGACACCTCGCACACCTTCGTGCAGGAGCCCGCACTCGTCGCGCCCCTCGGCATCGCGGTGATCGACAACCAGGTCGTCGTCTCGCAGCCACCAGACCTCCTCGTGTACACGGACGTCGATCGCAACCTGCGTTTCGATCCGGCCGTCGACACGCGTGAGGTGCTCCTCACCGGCTTCATCGGCAAGAACCACGACCACTCGCTGCACTCGGTGACCGTCGGGCCCGACGGCAAGTGGCTGTTCAACTCGGGCAACATGGGGGCGCGGTTCACGGACCGATCGGGCCGTACGTTCAACTCCATCGGCCCGTACCGGGCCGACCCGATTGGCCCCTGGACGTGGCCCGTCGACCCGGCGAAGTGGGCCGGCACGCGCAGCGACGACGGCCACGTGTACGTCGGCGGCTTCATGGCCCGCATGAACCCCGACGGCACGCAGGTCGAGATCATCGGCCACAACTTCCGCAACAGCTACGAGCAGTCGATCACCTCGCTCGGCGACGTGTTCCACAGCGACAACGACGACCCGCCGGCCTGCCGTGTCAGCTGGGTGATGGAACACGCGAACTTCGGCTTCGCGTCCAACGACGGCCAGCGGACGTGGCAGGCCGACAGGCGACCCGGGCAGTCGGTGCCGACCGCCGAATGGCGGCAGGACGACCCCGGCATCACGCCGGCTGGCGACGTGTATGGCGGCGGCTCGCCCACCGGCACGGCCTTCTACGAGAACGGCGCGCTCGGCGACGCGTGGCGCGGCACCTTCTTCGCCGCCGAACCCGGACGCAACGCCATCTTCGCGTACCAGCCGGTGCCCGACGGCGCGGGCTTCCGCCTCGAGCGCCGCGTGTTCATGACCTCGAATCCCGCGGAGCGCTACGCGGGCACCGACTTCATCGGGGGACCGCGAACCGCCACCACCGACCTGGCGACGCTGTTCCGGCCTTCCGACATCGTCGTCGGCGCCGACGGCGCGCTCTACGTCAGCGACTGGATCGATCCCATCGTGGGCTTCCACGAGGACCTCGACGACGCGGTGTCGGGGGCCATCTATCGCGTGGCGCCGCGGCGGTTCGTGCCAAGGCCTCCGGCCTTCGACGCCTCGACGCTCGAGGGCCTCGTCACGGCGTTGCGGTCGCCCGCCGTCAACGTGCGCGCCATCGGGTTCGGGGGTCTGAAACAGCGAGGCGCAGCCGCAGTGGAGGCCGTGGCCCCGCTGCTGGCGGATACGGACCCGTACATGCGCGGCCGGGCCCTCTTCCTCCTGCACCAGATGGGACCCGAGGGTCGGCAACGCGCGGGTGCCCCGGAATCGCACGATGCGGCGGCGATGCGGATCGCCGCCTTCCGCGCGATGCGACGCGCCGGCCTCGACGTGACGACGACGGTCGCTCGCCTCGCGCGCGACACCGACCCGGGTGTCCGCCGCGAGGTTGCGCTGTCCATGCGCGACGCGCCGGCCGAGACCGCCCTGCCCGTCCTCACCGACATCGCGCGCCGGTTCGACGGCGTCGATCGCACCTACCTCGAGGCGATCGGCATCGGCGCCACGGGCAAGGAAGGCGCGCTGTACGACCGGCTGGTCCGCGAGATGGGCGCCGGCGACCCGCGCACCTGGACCGACGCGTTCGCCTGGATCGCCTGGCGCCTGCATCCCCCCGCAGCCGTGGACGCGTTGGCGCGGCGGGCCTCGGCGCGAGACCTGTCGCTCGACGCGCGGCGGCGCGCCATGGACGCACTCGCCTTCATCGGCACGCGCGCGGCCGCCCTCGAGATGATCGAACTCGCGGCGGCCGACGGTCCCCTCCGTGAACCGGCGACCTGGTGGGTGCTGAACCGGATGTCCAACGACTGGGCGCGGCACGATCTCGGCCCGGAACTGCGGCGCCGCCGCATCTACGACCCCGACACGGTCACCCTGCACGAGGCCGTCGTCCCCGCACGCGATCCGGCGCGGCCGACCATCGCCGTGGACGCCGTCGTGGCCCTCCGCGGCGACGAGGCGCGCGGCAGGGACGGCTTCACGCGATGCGTGGCCTGCCACGCCATCGGAGGCGTGGGCGCCGACGTCGGCCCCGCACTCGACGGCTGGACGCGTGGCAAGTCGCTGCCCGTCATCGTGTCGGCCATCGTGGACCCCGACGCGGGCATCGCGCACGGCTACGCGGCGACGACCATCAGGACGACCGACGGCCTCACGATCCAGGGCCTGATCGTCAAGGAGGGCGACCCCTTGATGATTCGCAGCATGGGCAACGTGACGCAGGTCGTACCCCTCGCGCGCGTGAAGGCGCGCGAGCGCCTCCCGCGATCGCTCATGATGAGCGCCGCCGAACTCGGGATGACGGCGCAGGACGTCGCCGACGTCGTCGCCTTCCTTCGCGCCCACTGATGCCGACCACGCTCGCCGCCATCGCCGACGGAGTCGGCACGTTCGCCATCGACGAGATCGAGGTCGGCTCCCCACACGACGGCGAGGTGCTCGTCGCGGTTCGCGCCGCGGGCATCTGCCACACGGACCACGCGTCGCTCTCGTGGAGGCGTCCCCTGGTGATGGGACACGAGGGAGCGGGTGTCGTGGTCGAGACCGGCGCAGGCGTGACGCACGTGTCTCCGGGCGATCGCGTCGTGCTCAACTGGTGCATCCCGTGCGGCGACTGCCTGCCCTGCCGGCGGGGCGACACGGTGCTGTGCGAGACGAGCCGTCCCGCCCACGTGATGGAGGCCTCGCGCGGCCACGCCCACGCCGAGGGCACCCGGTGGCGCGGACGGCCCATCGATCGGTCGTTCAACATCGGCACGCTGTCGGGACTCGCACTCGTCCGCAAGGAGGCCGTGACCCGCATCCCGAGGGACGTGTCGTTCGCGGTGGCGGCCATCACCGGCTGCGGCGTGATGACGGGCGTCGGGTCGGTGCTCAACATCGCGCAGGTGCAGCCCGACGAGAGCGTGGCGGTGCTCGGGTGCGGCGGGGTGGGCCTCAACGTCGTCCAGGCCGCCCGGCTGTCGGGCGCGGCGCCCATCATCGCCGTGGATCCCAACCCGGCGGCCCTCGAGCGCGCGCAGCGCCTCGGCGCGACGCACGCACTCGCGCCCGGCGCCGACGACGAGGAGTGGGCCGGCCTGGTCGCGTCGATTCGGGCGCTGACCGGAGGCCGTGGCGTGGACTACGCCTTCGAGGCCACGAGCGTCCCCGCCCTGGCGTTCGTGCCCCTGCGCCTCGTGCGCGACGGCGGCACGGCGCTCCAGGTGAGCGGCATCAACGACACCGTCACCGTGCCGATGCCCTGGTTCATGTGGAACAAGCGCTACGTCACGCCGCTCTATGGCGGCTGCCAACCCGCGCGCGACTTCCCGCGCATCTTCGACTACTACCTCGCCGGGGTGCTGCAGCTCGACGAACTCGTCACGCGCACGTACTCCCTGCACGACCTCGGCCACGCGCTCGACGACATGCTCACGGGCCGCAACGCCAAGGGCGTCATCCTCTTCGAGCCATGAGCCTCGAGCCCCTGCTCCTCGACGTGTCCGACCCACGGTTCGAGTGCGACGGGTTGCGGTGCGTCACCGTGCGCAGTGCTGCCCTTCGGGGGCGGGCAGACGTCACGGTCTGGACGCCGGCCGGCGCGACTCCGGTCGGGCTTGTGATCCTGCTGCACGGCGTCTACGGCAGCCACTGGGCATGGGCGCTGCAGGGCGGTGCGCATCGCACGGCCGCCCGGATGATCGCGCAGGGCGACATGCCGCCGTTTGCCCTGGCGATGCCGAGCGACGGCCTGCGCGCCGACGGCTCCGGCTACGTGCGGCACGGCGACGGCACGGACTTCGAACGGTGGATCGTGGACGAGGTACCCGTGGCCGCGCGAGCGGCAATCGCCGCGCTCGGGCCGGAGGCACCGCTGTTCATCGCCGGGCTCTCGATGGGCGGCTTCGGTGCCCTCCGCATCGGCGCGCGGCACGCCTCCCGCTTCCGCGCCATCTCGGGTCATTCGTCGATCACGCACCTCTCGCAGATGGCGCGGTTCATCCGCCAGGACGTCGCGGACTTCGGCGCCGCGCCGCGCGATGCATCCGCGCTCGAGGCCATCGTCGGTGCAGGCGTCTCACTTCCGCCGCTCCGCTTCGACTGCGGCCTCGAGGACGAACTGCTGGACGCGAACCGGGACCTGCACCGCGCGCTGGACGAGCGAGGCGTCACCCACGTCTACGAGGAGTTCCCCGGCGCACACACGTGGGCCTACTGGGAAGCACACCTGGCCGACACGCTCGCGTTCTTCGGCACACACCGGTAGGGACGGCTCTCCGAGCCGTCCGCTGTGGGAGGAGGGAGGGCTCTCCGACGAAGTCCGTCGAAGCCACAGGCGAAGGTGGAGCCGTCTGCCGGGTGCGAGGTCGACACACACACGGCGGACGGCCGGGACGGCCGTCCCTACCTCGGAATGCAGCGAGGCCGCGATGCCGCGAATGCCGGAACCACCACGGTAGGGACGGCTCTCCGAGCCGTCCGCCTCGCATCGCCCCGCGCCCGGCGGACGGCCGGGACGGCCGTCCCTACCTACCAGGGTCATGCGCCAATACCTGCACGATGCGTCACGACAGCGCCGGCCCGCCCAGGATGCCGAGGATGGCCGCGAGCGCGGCCGACATCGTGAGCGCGACCACGCACACCGCGATGGCGCGCCAGGGCGAGTCGTAATCGAGGGCGTGCTCGACCGCCACCACCATCGTCGCGAGCATCCACAGCCAGGTGACGATGAAGACGGGGCCGCTCAGGCCGGGCAGCAAGGCGAAGACCTGCAGGAGGCCGGGCGCGGCGGCAAAGCCCGTCGTCCGCAGCAGTTCCCCGAGCGTGGTGCGGGTCTCGGGTCCGGGCAGCACTCGCGTGCCGACGTGGAAGATGAGCAGCGCCCACGCGATCCATGTGGCGAGCGCCAGCACGCTGAGCGCGACCATCGTGCCCGGGTGGAGACCGAAGCGACCGCCGGCGCCGAGTCCCGCGGCCACGCTGGCCAGCAGCACGGTGACGGCTGCCTGCAGGTTGGTCCTGTGATCGGCTTCGACGCCTTCGTACATCGAGGCATCGAGCGCAGCCGCACCCATCAGGCGATAGAGGTAGAGGCCCATGGTCGTACCTCAGGCCGCAGGGCGAGCCTGCAGGGACGCGATGTGGCGCACGAGCGCCCGCACGCGGTTCCGGAGGGCCGCTTCGCCGCCCCTGGCCAGCGACGACGAGAAGGCGTCGCCCCAGACGGGCATGTCGGAGGGTCCGTGCGCCCCGATTCGCGTGCGCCCGTCGATGGCGCGGGCCACCGCGTCCTCGTCGAACGTGCCACCGTGCCGCTGTGCCAGGTGCGTCAGGTCGGTGGGAGGAATGCGCAGGTACTCGACCATGGGGCCATCGCCTCGTCCGGACAGGCCATGGCAGCTCGCGCAGTAGGCACGATAGAGCGGTGCGCCGTCAGGGCCCGGCAGCTGAGCCGTCGCGCGGGAGGTGCCCGGAGCGACACCGAGCCACGCACCAAGCACGACGAGGAGAGCGCCCACTGGTGTCCACGACATGCCATGCTCCTTCGGCGGCATGCGCAGCGCCGCCCGGATGGCCATCCCACCTGCAAGGCACGAACCATCACCACTGACGGGATTTCTCGGCACGACGAGGGCGGCAGGGAGCGTTCGGGCCCTCCGGTCGCGGGAATTTCCCGCCAGCCCCCAGGATTCCGCCCCGGTATCATCCTGCTACGCCGTGATCCACACGCTGGCCGTCGCCGACTACCGCTCGCTGCGTGAGCTCGTGCTGGCTCTCGGGCCGCTGACGCTCGTCACCGGTCCCAACGGCAGCGGCAAGTCGAACGTGTACCGGGCGCTGCGGCTGCTGGCCGGCGCGGCGCAAGGCCAGCTCATTGCGGCGCTCGCGCGGGAAGGGGGCCTTGCGTCGACGCTGTGGGCCGGCCCGGAGCAGCCGTCGCGCCGGGTCCGCGGGGGTGAGCTGCCACTGGAGGGCACCACCCGGAAGCGCGTGGTCAGCCTGCGACTCGGCTTCGCCGGCGACACGTTCTCCTACGCGATCGACCTCGGCCTGCCGACACCGAGTTCGTCGGCGTTCGCGCGCGACCCGGAGATCAAGCGGGAAGTCATCTGGACCGGCCCGGCCTTCCGCCACGCGGCGATGCTCGTGGATCGGCGCAACGGCTTCGTCCAGTCGCGAGGCGCCGACGGCGAGTTCTCGCTGGTGCTCCAGCACCTCGCGGGTTTCGACTCGATGCTCACCCACTACGCCGATCCGATTGGCGCGCCGGAGGCGCTCCGGTTGCGGGAGCAGATGCGCGGCTGGCGCTTCTACGACCAGCTCCGCACCGACCGCGAGGCGCCGGCGCGCCGGCCGCAGGTCGGCACCCACACGCCGGTGCTCGGCGATGAGGGCGCCGATCTGGCCGCGGCACTCCAGACGATCCTCGAGATCGGCGACGGCGAGGCCCTGCACGCGGCCATCGACGATGCGTTTCCCGGGAGCCGCATCGAGATCGCCACGACCGACGGGGCCTTCGAAGTCACACTGCGACAGGACGGTCTGCTGCGGCCGCTCAAGGCGGCGGAACTGTCGGACGGCACGCTGCGCTACCTGCTGCTCACGGCCGCGCTGCTCACACCGCGCCCACCGGAGTTCCTGGTGCTGAACGAGCCGGAAACGAGCCTCCACCCGGATCTGCACGCCCCGCTCGCCCGGCTGATTGCGTCGGCCGCCCAGACGACGCAGGTCATCGTCGTCTCGCACGCCCCGGGCCTGATCGACGCGCTGGCGTCCGAGCCGGACTGCCACCTCGTCGCGCTGGAAAAGCGGCACGGAGAGACGCTCGTCGCCAACCGGACGTGGCAGGAGCGGCCATCCTGGACCTGGCCGTCACGGTAGGCGTCGGCAGCCGACACGCCGTGTCGCCACCCGTTGCGCCTCGTGCACAATGATGAGATGCCTGCGCGCCCGCCATCTCTGCAGCAGCCGCCCGTGGTGTCGGCGCGCCAGTTCACCGCCGACCGGGGCGACGAGCGCCTGCGGCTCGACCAGGCGGTGATGCGTCACCTCGCCGACGAGCCGGGCCTGTCGCGGACGCGCGTGCAGCGCTGGCTCGACGCGGGCCTCATCGCCGTCAACGGCGTCGCCGGCCGACGAGCCTCGTCGTCGCTGCGCGTGGGCGACGAGGTCGTGGTCACGCTGCCGAAGCCGCGCACGCGGAAGGTGCACGCCGCCGAGGCCGTGCCCCTCGAGATCCTCTACGAGGACGAGTGGCTGGTGGTGGTGAACAAGCCGGCAGGTATGGTGAGCCACCCCACAGGGCGACTGCAGTCGGGCACGTTGTTCAACGCCCTGCTCCACCAGGCGCGGGCGTGGGAGGACGCAACGGCGCGCCCCGGGCTGGTCCACCGGCTGGATCGCGACACGTCGGGTGTGCTGCTCGTGGCCAAGTCGCGCGCGGTCCACGCTCGCGCGGCCCGCATCCTCGGCACCGAGCACGCGACCAAGACGTACCTGGCCGTCGTGCTGGGCAACCCGCCCGAAGAGGCGACGCTCACCTTCCCGCTCGGCAAGGTCGCCGAACGCCCGCCACGTGTGGGCGTCGTCGAGGACGGCTGGCCCAGCGTCACGTGGGTGCAGCGGCTGCAGTCCACCTGGCCGATGCCCAACGGACTGGCGCTGCTGGAGTGCACGCTCGGGTCGGGGCGCCTGCACCAGATCCGCGCGCACCTGCTGGCGGCCGGATGGCCCATCGCCGGCGATCCGATCTACAGGCACGCCCGGGCCGAGGCGAAGCTGCCGGCGGTGACGCGTGCCCAGGTCGACGCCCTCGACGGACAGGCCCTGCACGCCTGGCGACTGACCATGCCGCACCCGATGACGGGTGAGCTGCTCGACGTCACCGCACCGGTGCCATCACGTCTGCAGGCCCTCGGCGTCAACCCAGGTGGATCCTGGGACGCCACTGCGGGTCGGGCTCGACCTGGCGCAGCACCTCACGCGTGACGGGTCCATCGGTCAGGGCAGGCGGGTCGCAGGCGCACTGGTCCCGGCCGCCCACCGCTGACCGGATGCATCCCAGTACATGGCCCGCTCCACCACCAGTCGGGCCGGCACGACTCCCAGGCTCTCGACGATCGCACCGAATCGCCGATCGGCCGCAGCCGGAAACGCCGCACCGACGTCCACGTTGAACCGGCTGTTGCCGGCCACCGGAAAGGTCTGCTCGGCGCTGGTGCCGTGCTCGAAGAGCAGGGTCACCTTCACGGTGCCGGGAGCCGACGACGTGTTGGCCAGCAGGATGTAGGTCTGGACGGCGTGCGGGCCACCGACCTCGCCGTCGGCCAGGGCCCACCGCGTTCCGGCCGTCGTGCTTCCCGGGGAATTGTGGGCCTCGTACCACTGGTCGGACGAGCCCGGCCACCACATCGCCCGTTCGACGACGATCGGCACGTCGTTGGTCGCACGGATGGTCGTCGACACTGCCGTATCGGCGAGTGTCGCGTCCTCGAGGTCCACCCAGATGTTGAACCGGCTGTTGGCCGCAACCTGGTGGTGCTTCACGACGGTCCGACCATCGGGCAGGAGATAGGTCGCCTCGATCGACGCGGCCGCGTCGGAGGGGTTCGCGATGAGCACGAACAGGTCGAAGTACGGCCCCGTCGCACCCTCGGCGAGAAACCACTGCGTCGCGGGCGTCGTGATGCCCGCGCTCTCGTGTCCGGCTGCAAACACCTGCCCCGGACGGTCGAGATACATGGCGCGTTCGACGATCACCGGCTGCCCGCTCGTGCTGTCGACGATTGCCGAGACGTCCGATGCGGCGAGGGCCTGACCGTACCCGGGGAAGTCCTCGACGTTGACCCAGATGTTGGTGCGTGACCACGGAGGCAGCGTGTACGTCTTCTCGAGCGGAACGCCGCTCGGTCGCAGATAACGCACCCGCACCTGCGTCTCAGCGTCGTTCGGGTTCTGCAGCAGGTAGAACAGGTTGAAGTCACCGATGGTGGAACCCTCGGCCAGGTACCACGTCGTGGCCGGCGCGGCCAGGCCGGTCTCGGAGTGACCGCCATAGGGCCCGCGGATGGCGTCGCCCCAGGTCATCGTCCGGTCGATCACCAGCCGTTCATTGGAGACCACGGCGGTGGCGAACTCGAGAGCGACGGTGCCCACCACGTCGGCCACGTCGATGGTCAGCCGGGTGTGCGGCGGCACGGCCCGGAAGGTCGGCAGGACGGTGCCGGCCGGCGAACGGAGTTCGAGCCAGGCATTGGCGGGCCGTTCCCCAGGATTGACCAGGGCAAAGCGGGTGCCGAAGAACGCGCTGGTCGCGCCTTCGGCGAAGAAGCTGTTCGTGCCGCCGCCCAGGCCCACGACCCCGACCGGCACGGTGGTCCACTCGGGCGGGTTGGTGCCGTCGCCGACCTGCCCGGAATGGTTGTCACCCCAGCATCGCAGGGCACCGGCGGTCGTCACGGCACATGTATGCGCGCTGGGAGCGGGATAGGGGCAGGTCCCGGCCGCCACAGCGGCTCCGCCCTGGTCGAGGCCGCTGACACGCGCCGGAGCGGGGCGATTGGTGAGCGTGCCGTCGCCGAGTTCGCCGTGCCAGTTCATGCCCCAGCACGCCACCACGCCCGACACGACCGCGCAGGTGTGGGCGGTGCCGACCGAGACAGCCGTCACGCCATCGGCCAGGCCGACAACGGGTACCGGCGTGGGTTGCGTCACCGCGGTGCCATTGCCGAGCTGGCCGTACTCGTTCCTGCCCCAGCACAGCAGCGCACCCACGGATGTGACGGCGCAGCTCCCTTCAGGGCCAGCCGCCACGGCATGCGCTGCACCGGGCAGTCCGGCGACGTCGACGGGCGTCGGCTGGTCGACGCCGCTGCCATCGCCGATCTGGCCCGAGGAGTTGCTCCCCCAGCATCGCACTGCGCCGCTCGCGGTCACGGCGCAGGTGTGTGCAACCGGACGGCACCGCAGGGTGCCGTCGAGGTGACGACAGCTGACGCCGCCGCCAGCCGATACGGCCACGACGCCACCGTCCAGCCCCGCCACGGGGACGGGAGTCAACCTGATGTGCGAGGTGCCATCCCCCAGTTCACCCGAGCCGTTGTCGCCCCAGCACCGCACAGCGCCGCTGGTCGTCAGGGCGCACGTGTGCCGGTAGCCGGCCGTCACGGCGACGACGCCACTGTCGAGCCCGACCACCGCGACAGGGGTCACCTGCTCGGTCCGGGTCCCGTCCCCGAGCTGCCCGTCGGAGTTCGCCCCCCAGCACTGCACGCCGCCGCCGCTCGTCAGGGCACACGAGTGGTTCGCGCCGGCCGCGACCGCCACGACGCCCCGACTCAATCCGACCACTGAGGTCGGAGCGCGCCGAGTGGTGGTGGTGCCGTCGCCAAGCTGGCCCGAATGGTTCAACCCCCAGCACTGCACGGCGCCATCGGTCGACACGGCGCAGGTGTGGTTCCAGCCGGCCGTCACGGCGGCCGTGTTGCGGGCCAACCCCACGACGGGCACCGGAATCGTGCGAGTGACCGACGTGCCGTCTCCCAATGTGCTCGTGTAAGGGTCGCTGCTGCCCCAGCACCGTACGGCGCCCTCGTCCATCAGGACGCAGCTGCGACCGCCATCGCTCTGCACCTTGACGGCACCGTCAGCCAGAACGACCCTGGCCGGGCTGCCTGCTGCGCCGTTCTGGTCGCCCCAACACAAGGTGGCTCCCTCGGTCGTCAGGGCACAGGTGTCGAGATCGCCGCCGTCGATCGATGCCACGGCGCCGCTCACGACCGTCACCGCCACGGGCGTGGTTTGCGTGCTCGAGGTGCCGTCGCCGAGTTGACCGCGGTTGTTCCTCCCCCAGCACGAGGCGCGCCCGCCATCGCCGATGGCGCAGGAATGCCAGTGTCCGGCCGCGATCGCGGCCACACCGCCGCTCAGGCCCACCACCGGCACCGGGACGGAAGCATCGAGGAGCGCGCCCGTTCCGAGTTGGCCCTGGGAGTTGGCGCCCCAGCAATGCACGGCGCCGTTGGCCGATAGCGCACAGGTGTGGCTCCCGCCAGCAGCCACCGCCACCACTCCGCTGCTGAGGCCCGTGACGGGCACCGGCGTCGTGCGGTTTGTCGTGGTGCCGTCGCCGAGCTGCCCGGAGCTGTTGGCTCCCCAGCAGAAGACGGCCCCTGCCGTCGTCACCGCACAGGTGTGATCGAAGGTCGCCGACACCTGGGACACACCGCTCCCCAGAACGGCCACGGCCACGGGCGTCCGCCGGAGCGTTGTCGTGCCATCGCCAAGTTGACCTTTTGCGTTCTCGCCCCAGCACACCACGGCACCACCTGTCGTGACCGCGCAGGTGTGCAGGAAGCCTGTGGTCACCGTCACGGCTTCGGCGGGCAGTCCGCTCACGGCCACGGGCGCGGGTCTGGACAGCGAGGACCCGTCGCCCAGTTGTCCGTACGCGTTGTCTCCCCAGCACAGCACGCCGCCATCGGACGTCACGACGCACGAATGTTGAGAACCCACGGCCAGGTCTGTGGCGAGGTGGGCCGCAGCCGTGCCCGCAGACAGTGCACCACCAAGAGCGACCAGCAGAAGCACCGGCAATGACCGTGGCATGCGGCTTCCTCCGGGGATCGACGCCAGTGAGTCGCGGGGCATCGAGCAGCGCGGTCCAGGCGATGAGCCTCGCCCATGCTCAGGCAGACAGGCAGATCACATGCCAGGGGCAGGCCATGAAGGAACGCCCGGTGAGACGACCGGACCGGCCGTCGCCGTGTGCCGACCGCGCTCTTCTACTGGGTAGTGGGAACAAGTTCGCGGCCGGCACCCTCGTTTGTCGGGTGCGTGCCGTCAACCCAGGTGGATCCTGGGACGCCACTGCGGGTCGGGTTCGACCTGGCGCAGCACCTCACGCGTGACGGGTGCGGTGTCACCCTCGCCGAGCGCCATGTACTTGAGCAGGTAGGCGATCGGGTTGCCCTCGGTCCAGCCGAAGTAGGCGTGCGGCACGCGGCCGGTGGCGTCGCGCACGTGCAGCAGCAGGGCGGCGATGGCATTGGGCACGGCGGCGCTGCGGCAGCGCAGCACGCGATACGGCCCCACCTGCACCCCCCGCACCTCGAGCACGTCGTCCATGAACTCCGACGCATCGCCGGGCTGCACCTCGAGGAACAGCACGTTGGTCAGCGACTCGATGTGGTGACTGCTGCGCGCCTCGCGCCACTTGGCCGCGTACTCGGCTTCGAGACCGGTGTCGGGCCGGTTCGCGATGACGCGCACGGTGGGGGCGGTCAGCGAGGCGAGCCAGCCTCCGGCCGTCTCGTCGAACCGCACGTGCTTGATGCGCAGTTCGGTGCTTCGCAACACGCGGGACGTCAGCGACGACACCACGATGGCGACGATGAAGAACGTCGCGATCTTGATGCCGTCGGGTCGCTCGAAGACGTTCAGCGCCGTGGTGTAGACGAACACGACGGTGATGACGCCGAATCCGTAGACCCAGCCCCGCGTGCGCGCCGCGTGGATGGTGGCCGCCAGCGCCGCCGAGGTCATGAGCACGAGCACACCCGTGGCGTAGGCCCCACCCTGCGCCTCGACGTCGGCGCGGAAGATCAGCGTCACGACCCAGGTCACCAGCAGGATGATCAACACCAGCGGCCTCGATGCCCGGACCCAGTCGGGGGCCATGCCGTAGCGCGGCAGGTACTTCGGGATCAGCGTCAGCAGGCCGGCCATCGCGGACGCCCCGGCGAACCAGAGGATCGCGATCGTCAGCAGGTCGTACAGCGTGCCGAACACGACGCCCAGGTCACGGTGGGCCAGGTACGCGAGGGCGCGCCCGCGTGCCTCGCCGCCCTCGGCAAACGCCGACGCCGGGATGTTGAGCGTGGTCGCGAGGCTGCTCGCCAGCAGCAGCACGCTCATGATGAGCGCGGCCGTGGTCAGCAGGCGGCCCGTGTTGCGGATGCGGCCGTGTGGCGCCTCCTCCGTCTCGGCCGCGTCGCCGCGCACCAGTGGCATCACCGCGACGCCCGTCTCGAACCCCGAGAGGCCCAGTGCAAGCTTCGGGAACAGGAACAGCGCGACCGCCGCCATCATCACCGGGCTGCCGTGCGTCGCGAAGAGCGCGTTCCGCCAGTTGGCCAGCGCCTCGGGGTGATGCGCGATCGTCCACACCTCGACGGCCAGGATGGTGGCGTTGCACGCCACGTAGCCGACCACGATCACGACCGCGAGCCCGATCGCCTCGCGAAACCCCTTGAGGAAGACCACGCCGAGCGCCGTGAGCAGGAGCAGCGTGAGCCCGATGGGATGGTCGAGCCAGTGCGGCGCGAACGGGTTGTGGATGATGTGCTCGGTGGCATCGGCGGCCGACAGGGTGATGGTGATCACGAAGTCGGTGACGGCGAATCCGAGCAGGACGAGGACGAGCGCCTTGCCGCGCCACCGCGGCAGCAGTTGCTCGAGGAGCGAGATGCTGCCCTGTCCGTGCGGGCTGAGCTGCGCGATGCGACGGTAGACAGGCAGGGCCCCGCCCAGCGTCAGCGCGATGAGCACCAGCGTCGCAAACGGCGACAGCACGCCGGCCGCGAGGAACGCGATGCCCGGCTGGTAGCCGAGCGTCGAGAAGTAGTCGACGCCGGTGAGGCACATCACGCGCCACCAGGACGCGGTGTGCGTGGGCGCGTGGCCCGCGTGCGACTCGGGCTCCAGATCGGCGAGGAGCCAGGACCGGATGGCGTCGGTGGTCACGAGGGCGTCGGGCCGGAGGCGGCAGGGGAACCTGCCAGTCCCGGAGAACGTCAACACTAAGCTCCGGCGACGGTCCGGGGCAAGCGTCGGCGCCGCGCCAGGCGCCTTCGCCAAGTACAATCGTGCTGTCCGGCGCCAACGCGCCCGGAGGAGGCCGCTCCAATGTCCGTCCTTGCATCTGCTCCCGTGATTCCCGTCACCAGGACCTCGTCGCCGCGCACCCGTCCGGCCGAGGATGCCCTCGGCTTCGGCAAGTACTTCGCGGATCACATGCTGCTCGTGGACTGGACCGAAGGCCGCGGCTGGAGCGACGCACGCATCGTCCCGTACGGTCCCCTCGAGCTCGATCCGGCGGCATCCGTCCTGCACTACGGCCAGGCGATGTTCGAGGGCCTGAAGGCCTACCGGCAGGCCGACGGACGCATCGCGCTGTTCCGGCCCGACCGCAATGCGCACCGCATGGCGTCGGGGGCCGCGCGTCTGTCCATTCCCGCCATCGACGAGACACTGTTCGTGCAGGGCATCGCGCAGCTGGTCGCCACCGATGCCGACTGGGTGCCGTCGGCGCCCGGCACGGCGCTGTACATCCGGCCCACGATCATCGCGACCGAGCCCTTCCTGGGTGTGCGTGCCTCGAAGAGCTACCTCTTCTACGTGATCACCGGCCCGGTGGGCGCGTATTACGCCGGCGGTCTGAAGCCCGTGCGTATCTGGGTCGAGCGCGAGCGGGTGCGGGCGGTGAAGGGCGGCATCGGGGCGGCCAAGGCGGCGGCCAACTACGTGGCCAGCCTGCAGGTCGCCGAGCAAGCGCGGGCCCGTGGCTGCGATCAGGTGCTGTGGCTCGACGCCATCGGGCACGAGTACGTCGAAGAGGTCGGCACGATGAACCTCTGCCTGGTGATCGACGGCGCGCTCGTCACGCCCCCGCTCGGCGGCAGCATCCTGCCCGGCATCACCCGCGAGACGGTGCTGACCATCGCGCGCGACTGGGGGCTGCCCGTGCAGGAGCGCCTCGTGTCGTTCACCGAAGTGCGCGAGGCCCATGCCAGTGGTGCACTGCAGGAGGTGTTCGGCGTCGGCACCGCGGCGGTCGTGTCGGTCGTCGGCACGCTCGCGAGCGAAGACGGCGATCTCGTGATCAACGGCGGTGAACCGGGCCCGGTCGCCCAGCGGCTCTACGACGCCATCACGCGCATCCAGTACGGGCTCGACCCCGACCCGCGCGGCTGGCGCGTCGTGATCTGATGCGTCTGCCGATCTACCAGGTGGACGCGTTCGCGTCCGAGGTCTTCCGCGGCAACCCGGCAGCCGTGGTCCCGCTCGAGACCTGGCTGCCCGACGCGACGATGCAGGCCATCGCCGGCGAGAACAACCTCGCCGAGACGGCCTTCTTCGTGCCGACCGGTCCGGCGCGCCATCACTTGCGCTGGTTCACGCCCGAGCTCGAGATCGACCTCTGCGGACACGCCACCCTCGCCACCGCGGCGGTGCTGTGCGAGAAGCTGGGGCAGGCTGCGCCCGCGCTGACCTTCGACACGCGCAGTGGGCCGTTGGTCGTGACCCGCGACGGCGACGCCTACACGCTGGACTTCCCGTCGAGGCCGGCCAGGCCGCTGGGTCGCGACCCGCAGGTCGCCGTGGCGCTGGGCGCCGAGCCTGCCGAGCTCTGGCTCGCGCGCGACTGCATGGCGGTGTATGCCAGCGAAGCCGAGGTCCGCGCGCTCGCCCCCGACATGGCCAAGGTCAAGGCACTCGGGGTGTTTGCCATGATCGTCACCGCACCGGCCGACCCCACGCTGTCTCCGGGCGCCGATTTCGTCTCCCGTTTCTTCGCCCCGGGCGCCGGGGTGCCGGAGGATCCGGTGACCGGTTCGGCTCACTGCACGCTGGTGCCGTACTGGGCGCCGCGCCTCGGCAAGCCGGTGCTCGAGGCGCGGCAGGTCTCGAAACGGGGCGGCGTCCTGCGCTGCACCCTCGACGGCGATCGCGTCCACATGACCGGCCACGCCGCCTTCTACCTCGACGGCACCATCTCCGTGTAGCCGTCGACCGTCAGGTCGACGGACCTGACCGTTGACGGACGCGAGGCCGACGGGCGCCAGCGGCAGCTCTGCTACGATCGCCGGATGGCCGTGGTCCGTCGGGAGTCGCAGGGGGCCGCCACGGCGGCCCCGGGCTGGCTCCTCCCCCTCCTGCTCACACTCTTCTTCCTGTCGGGCTTCTGTGCGCTGATCTACCAGACGCTCTGGCTGCGCCTGCTCGCGCTGGTGTTCGGCGTCACGGTCTACGCCGCGAGCACCGTCCTGGCCAGCTTCATGAGCGGCCTGGCGGTTGGCAGCCTGCTGGCCGGGTTCGTCGCCGAGCGGACGAAGCAGCCGCTCCGCCTGTTCGGCATCGCAGAGCTCCTGGTCGGTATCACGGCGCTGATCACCCCCTGGGCCCTCGAGACGGTCACGCGCACGTACCTCGAGTGGTACCCGTCGCTCGCCGGGAACCTCGGCCAGCTGACGCTCGTGCGGTTCCTGCTGTCGTTCGCCGTCCTGATGGTGCCGACGGTCCTGATGGGCTCCACGCTGCCGCTCGTGCTGAAGTCGGCGCTCGGCGGCAGCCGCGACGTCGGCCAGCGCATCGGGCTGCTCTACGGCATCAACACGACCGGCGCGATCGCCGGAGCGCTGCTGGCCGGCTTCGTGCTGATTCCGGGCATCGGCCTGCAGGCGGCGTTCCGCCTCGCGGCCGTCATGAACGCCCTCATCGGCCTGGCCGCGATCGTCGCGAGTGCGCGCACCGATCGACTGACGACCGGCACGCCGGAGAGGGACGGCCAGTCTGACGGACGGCCGGGACGGCCGTCCCTACCAGCCCTCGGAGAAGTCGAAGCGTCGGTGTGGACGCGGCGGGCGGTGCTCGTCGTGTTCGGGCTCTCCGGCGCCGTGTCGCTGGCGCTCGAGGTGCTGTGGTTCCGGGTGCTCGTGATCTTCCTGCGCCCGACCACGTACTCGTTCACGCTGATGCTCGGCACGGTGCTGGCGGGCATCGCGCTCGGCAGCTACCTCGCGACGCCGATCCTGAAGCGGGGTCGCCACCTGCTCGCATGGCTGGCAGGTCTCGAGCTCGGCATCGCGGTGCTCGCGCTGTCGTCGTTCCAGGGCCTGAGTCTCACCGTCTACTCGATGAACTGGCTGCGGCGCGTGCTCACCGACAGTCCCGTGCTCGCGTACCTCTCGCCGCTGCTGGTGGCGAGCCTGCTCGCCATCCTGCCCACGGCGCTGCTGCTCGGCATGGCGTTTCCCATCGGTCTGCGCGTGTGGGCCGGTGCCGCGACCGACGATGGACGGGCCGCGAAGCTGGCGGGGGTGTTCTACGCGGTGAACGTGTGCGGAGCGATCGTCGGGGCGGCCGGGGCGGGCTTCCTGCTGATTCCGCGGCTCGGCAGCACGGGCACGCTCCTGGCACTGGCCTCCGTCACGCTGATCGGTGCGCTGCTGCTCGTGGCGCCCCTGTTCCGGACGTCGCGGCGGCTGGCGCTCGCGCTCACGGCGCCAGCGCTGGCGGCGTTCGCCGCGCTGGCCGTGCTGGAGGTCGATCCGTTCGAGGTCGCGCTCACCCACTTCCACCGCAACGAGCGACGCATCTGGCGCGAAGAGGGCGTGCAGACCAGCGTGGCCATCCACGAGCGTCGCACGGGTTCCCGCATCCAGGACCGCATGCGGATCATGTACCTGGACGGCATGCACCAGTCCAACGACATGCGGTCCACGGTCTTCGGCCACAGTCGCATCGGCTTCCTGCCGACGGCGCTGCATCCGAACCCGACGCGTGCGCTGGTGGTGGGACTCGGCGCCGGTACGACGCCGGGCGCGATTGCGATGTTTCCGAACGTCCAGGTCGACGTCGTCGAACTCTCCGACACGGTCGTGCGGGGCGCGCGCTTCTTCCGCGCGGCCAATCGTGACGTGCTCTCGAAGCCGAACGTGCGGCTGCGCGTGGACGACGGGCGCAACTTCCTGCTGCTCAGCCCACCGAAGCAGTACGACATCATCACCGCCGACGTCATCCTGCCGCGTCATGCCGGGGCCGCCAACGTGTACTCGGTGCAGTACTTCGAGCTCGTCAAGCGCGCGCTGAAAGACGACGGGATCGTGCTGCAGTGGAACGGCGGCGACACGGCGACCGAGTACGCGCTGATCCTGCGCACGTTCCGCCAGGTCTTCCCGAACATGACACTGTGGGGCGACGGCAGCCTGATGGTGGGCACCAAGGGGCCCCTGGTGGTCGACCTCGATGCGTACCGGCGGAAGCTGGCCGACCCGGTGCTGCAGAAGGTGCTCGCCGGCTTCAACCTCGACGCCGAGGACAAGCTGCTGCGGCAGTTCGTCGGTGCGCCGTCGGACGCGCGCGCCCTGGTGGGCGACGGCCCGGTGACCACCGACGACCATCCGCTCGTCGAGTACTTCCTCTCGCGTCCGCAGGGCGAACCACCGATGGACCTGAGCAACGTCTACGGCGACGTGCGCCCGTTCATCAAGTCGGCGACGCCGGTCACGTTCGTGCCGCCAGGACACTGATCGACCGCCATTCCCCCCCTTTTCTTTTCTTTTCCTTTCTTTCTTTTCCCTGCCCTTCCTCTTCCCTTTTCCCTTTCCCTCCCTTGTGACTCCTCGCTCTTCCCTTCTCCCTTGACTAGAATCGTCCCGTGCCTGTCACGCTCGGACTCACGCGCCTGCTCGCCTCCGGCCGCCTCGACGGCCTGCGCATCGGCCTGGTGGCCAACCCCTCGTCGGTAGACACCCGGTACGTACACGCCGTCGAGCAGGTGACGGCGACGCCCGGCGTGACGCTCGGCGCCATCTTCGGCCCGCAGCACGGGTTCCACTCGACACTGCAGGACAACATGATCGAAACGCCGCACGCCGAGGATGCGCGGCGGCGGGTGCCGGTCTATTCGCTCTACAGCGAGACTCGCGAGCCGACGCCGGCCATGCTCGAGGGCCTCGACGCCCTGGTCGTCGATCTGCAGGACGTCGGCACGCGCGTCTACACCTTCGTCTACACGATGGCGTACTGCCTGACGGCCGGCGCGCGCGCAGGCATCCCGGTGTTCGTGTGCGACCGTCCGAACCCGATTGGCGGCGTGGACGTCGAGGGACCGGTGCTCGATGCGGCCTACCGGTCGTTCGTCGGGCTGTTCCCGATCGCGCTGCGTCACGGTCTCACGATCGCGGAGCTCGCGCGGCTGTTCAACGACCTGATCGGCGAGGCCGGCGGCACGCGCGCGCAGCTCGAGACGGTGCCGATGGAGGGCTGGTCGCGCGGCCAGTGGTGGGACGGAACCGGCGTGCCCTGGGTGATGCCCTCGCCCAACATGCCCACGCTCGACACGGCCATCGTCTATCCGGGCATGGTGCTCTTCGAGGGGACGCTGATCTCGGAGGGCCGCGGGACGACACGACCGTTCGAGCTGGTCGGGCATCCGGGCGTCACCGACGCCGAGGCGTTTGCCGCGAGGCTCAACGCCCTCGCGCTGCCCGGCGTCCACTTCCGGCCGGCGTACTTCGAGCCGACGTTCCAGAAGCACGCGGGCGTGACCTGCGGCGGGTGCCAGTTGCACGTCACCGACCGCGAGCGCTTCCGATCGGTGGACGCCGCAATCGCGCTGCTGTGCGCGTTCCGCGATGCGCTGCCCGAGCGCCGGCTGCCGTGGCGGCCGCCCCCGTACGAGTACGAGCACGAGAAGATGCCGATCGACATCCTGGCCGGATCCGACGCGCTGCGCCTCGCCGTGGACGCGGGCATGGATGCGCGTGCCATCATCGCCATGGCCGGCACCGGTCTCGAGCCCTTCCAGGTGCGCCGCGAGGCGTGCCTCCTCTACAGGTAGGGACGGCTGTCCCGCCTGCCCCGCCGAAGCCTCGGCGCAGGCGGGAGCCGTCCGGCACGTAGGTAGGGACGGCTGTCCCAGCCGTCCGGCTCGTAGGTAGGGACGGCTGTCCCAGCCGTCCGCCTTTGAACAGGAGATGTCCATGCGACTGACCACCCTCTGCTCCACGACCCTGCTCACCTGTGCGCTGGCGGCCCCCGCGCTCGCGCAAGCCCCCGAACCGGGCTTCACCTCGCTCTTCGACGGCAAGACGCTGAACGGCTGGGAAGTCGTGCGACCGCGTGGCGACGGCTACGCCGTGAAGGACGGCGTGATCTACTGCGCCAAGGGGGGCGGCGGCAACCTGCTCTCCACGAAGGAGTACGCCAACTTCGTGCTCCGCTTCGAGTTCAAGATGCCGCCCGAAGGCTCGAACAACGGCCTCGGCATCCGCACGCCGAAGGAAGGCGACGCCGCCTACCAGGGCATCGAACTCCAGATCATCGACGAGGCCGCGGCGCTGTCGGGCAAGTGGGGCAAGCTGAAGGACACGCAGTACCACGGCAGCGTCTACGACGTGATCCCGGCCAGGCGAGGCGCGATGAAGCCGGCCGGCCAGTGGAACCAGCAGGAGGTCACCGTCAACGGCCGCCAGATCACCGTCGTGCTCAACGGGCAGACCATCCTCGACGCGAACCTCGACACGGTGAAGGACCCCGAGGTGCTGAAGAAGCATCCGGGCCTCGCGCGCACCAGCGGCCACATCGGCTTCCTCGGCCACAACGACTACATCGAGTTCCGCAACATCAGGATCAGGGAACTCCCGTAGGAGCAGTTCACGATTCAGAGTTCGGAATTCAGGATCCCCGGGCGCAGTCGCGGCGCCCCCCTTCATTCTGAACTGTGAACTCTGAATCGATTCTGATGTCGCCTCGCACGTCTTACACACTCACGACACGCTCGTGTTTCCACGGGCACTGTCGAGGCGCCTCTCGTATCTCACTGGTCAGTCGTTACTTGCACGGCTGACCCCGATCGGGCACGCACGTTGCCTTCTCTCATGGGCAGATGCCGGCCGAGTGGGCCGGTCACGACGCTCATAGAGACGTCGCCGCAGGCGACGAATGGAGGAACCGACAATGCGTGCCATCACCAGCAACTTCGCCGCGTTCGCCATCACTGCCACGCTCGCCGGCCCGGCCTTCGCACAGGAGCCGATGCCGCAGCCGACCCCTGCTCCCGAGCAGCAGCCCCAGCAGCCGGCGGCTCCCGTCGCCGACACGACCACGCGAAGCGAGTCGACCGAGGCCAGCAGCGTCAAGGGCTCGATCGTCAAGGTCGACCCCGACCTGATGGAGCTGACCATCAAGACCGACGACGACATCGTCCAGACGTTCCGCTTCGCCGAGAGCACGGCGGTGGTGGGCGCCGATGGCCCGGTCACGGAACTGGCCTCGAAGGCCGGTTCGACCGTGAAGGTCTACTTCACGAGCACGGGCGACACGAAGATCGCCACGAAGGTCGAGTTCGACCGCGGCGAATAGTAGGACAGTTGAGAATTCACAGTTCAGAATGAAGGGTGTCCGCCAAACCTGAATTCTGAACTGTGAACTCTGACTGGCCGGAATGCTAACTGCGGCCGTCTCGAATCGTCTGCCTGATGGGATCGGGCAGCAGCCGCGTACCGAACTTCCAGCACGTGCCGCACTCCGGGCAGTCGTAGTAGTGGATGGGCATCTGCGGCATCGACGCGGCCTGCGTCCTGAACGCACCCGACGAGACGACGGTCTCCACGTGCACGAGGGGTTCCCCGCACTCGGGACAGGTCGGATCGTCATGGCCTGGGGGCAGGGTCATGGGCGTCAATAGGGATAGCACGACGCCACGAACGGCGCGAGCGATCTCGAGCCGGCCGCGGCCGCTCGTTCGAGATGGGCGACAAGTCCGGGCTCGAGGGCCCGCACGCGGGCAATCGGGCCGGCGGCCGCTGCGGGATCTCCGTCGCGCACCGCGTCGTCTACCTGCACCAGCGCCAGATTGATGGCGGCCGCATGGTGCTCGCGTCGGGTCTGGCGCGAGGCCTCGGCTTCGAGTGCCCCCAGAATCGCCACCCGCGCGGGATCGGCGCAATCGGCCTCGCGCAGCCACGCCCGCGCCGCCGACCACCGCACGTGCTGCGGCACCGAGACGTCGACCGCGAGCCCGTGCAGCACGTCGAGGGCGTGCGCTGCGGCACTGGCGCGCCCACGTACCTGCAGCGCCGCGCGCGCACGCGTGAGCTCGACGTAGATGCTGCCGTGCACACCCAGCGCCCCCGCCGGTTCCACCTCGGCCAGCAGGGCCTCGGCCCGCTCGAACGCCGCCTCGTCGCGGAGCACTCCGCTCAGGCGATACCACTCGGCGAGCGGGAAGGAGATGTCGCGATGGAGGAGGTTGTCGGCGTAGTTGCGCGCAAGCTGCTCCTGTCGCTCGAGTGCCTCGGCGACATGCCCCGTCACCGAGAGCAGGCGCGCGTACGCACCCTCGAGACGCCACGCCATCGGATGGCCCTCGCGGATGTCGGGCTGGCGGAAGCGCGCCAGCAAGGGCGCAAGCTGCTCGGCCGGTGGCGTGCCGACGTCGGCCGACTGCTGCACGAGGTGCGCGAGCAAGTGGAGCCGGAGGTGCGCGGGACGCGCCAGCAATGCCGACTCGTCGGGCACCGGCAGCGTTCCCTGGTTGAACTCGTGTCGCTCGGCGATGCCTCGCGCGAACCCGAGTTGGAAGCGCTCGTCTGCCGACAGATCAGGCCACTCGGCCAGGGCACGGGACGCCGCCTCGGCAATCGGTGACCAGTCGACGAGCTCGCCGCGCCCCTCGAGTGCGAACCGGAAGAACCACTCCGAGAGCCGACGGCGCCTCACTGCGTCCTCGCCCTCGGCCAGCAGGAGACCGGCAAGTCGATCGCCGAACACGTGCTCGAGTGCCTGCGACGCACTGCGCACGCCGACGATCTCGAGACCGTCGGTGTGCGGCGCCGCCTCGGCGACCTGAGACGCGGCGATCAGCACACGTCGCACGCCGGGGAGCAGCGCGCGGATCGCCGCGAGCTTGATGTCGAGCCCTTCCACGGGATCGACGCGCCCGTCCTCGGTGACGGCCGCACTCGCGGCCAGGTCGCCGGGCAGGGCCACACCAAACACGATGGAAGCCTGCAGCAGCAGGAACGCCAGTCCGAACGAGGGGCCGTGCACGACGCTGCATGGTGGCGCCTGCCCCTCGCCGACGAGGTGTGTGCCTATCGGGAGGAGCGTGACGGGGCGCGCATGGGCCGCCGCCACCGAACTCCAGATCAACGGCGCGGCGCGAGGCAACGCCAGTGCCGCAGCATCCCAGGAGCGCCGCGTGCTCGGGCCGATCGTCGGGCCCAGCACGCCTGGCATGGGCTCGGTCCGAATCACCCACGCGAAGCCGCATCGACCTTCGACCGTGACGACGGGCAGCGTGCCGACGACAGGTGCCGGCGCTGCCGGCAGGCCCGTCACATCCACGGCCAGCGCATACGGCGCAGGGGCGTCCCGAGGCGGCCAGCACCACGGGCCACACGCGAGTGCGGGGGCGAGTCGCGCGCGAGCCGCGCGATCGGCACGGCCCCGGGCGAGTTCAGGCAGCAAGGGACCACCAGGCGTCGGGGTCCTTGAGCCCGGCACGACGCAGGCGTTCGTCATCCCTGTCGATGTCGGCGGGCAGCGAGAGTCGCAACAGCTGGCCCTCGCGGTCGAGCCGGGCCAGCGCCGTGCGGAGTGGGCCATCGACACCCGCGGCGTCGAGCAGGACCAGCACGCCCTCGAGGTCGTCGCGCCGATGCGCGACCTCGCGCACGAGGTCCGGCCATCCCTCCGCATCGGCATGCACATCGTCGGCGGCGTCCTCGATGTCGAGACGCAGCGCCGCGCTCTCGGCGAGCGCCTGGGCCTCGATGGCCGCACGGTCGGCAGCGCCGAGCGCGCGTGCCCACTTCCGTGGACCCGCCACGCTCTCGTCCACCCGCCCCTCCCTGAAGCCCGCAAGCCACTCGCGGGCCTGGGCGCCCGATGCCGGCATCTGCAGGCGCGCGAGCATGCCGGCCGCCACCACGCGGCTCCAGGCATCGCCTGACGACACGAGCGGATCGACCTGCTCGACCACCCAGGGATCGCGACAGGCTCCGGTCCAGGCGGCGAGGTCGGGCGTCGCCTGCAGGGGCGCGAGCACCGAGGTGCTCCGCTCGAGGCCGTTGACGACGAGGCCGCCGGGGCTGGCACGCAGGAGCACGGTGTCTGCACCGGCACGCACCACGACGGCCGACACGCGAGACAGGTCCAGGTAGGCCGTGCCGGGATCCTCCTCCGGCACGTACGCGACATCGTCGTCTGGCAGGCCATCGGGCAGCTGCACGTGCAGCGGGACGTCGGGCGGCGCCTCCACACGCACGACACGGGTCGCCGAGGACGACACCGCCGCACCGAGCCGGCCGAGAGCCGCGTCGCGCACGTCGGCGAACGGCACACCGACGAACCCGCCGGCAGCCAGCGCCGAGAAGGCGAGAGCGGTGAGATCGCCGGCGCCGAGCGCGTGGCTCTGGTCGGTGGCGCTCCACTGGAACTCGGCAGCGCTCGCGACGGTCAACCCTTCGAAACCCAGCCGATCGAGTGCCTCATGTGCGGTGATGTTGGTCATGGCTCCCTGCGCCTGGCCGCACGTGCGGCCTCTCTGGCGCTGGACGCACGGCGCTGGAGGAAACTGACACACGCCTCGTACTCAGCCGCCACGTCGAGCGCGACGAGTCCATCGCGCCTCAGGCGCCGGACGTGGTTCTCGAGATCGCGCCGGGCACGCGAGTGACGCTTGTGCAGCGTGTTCTCTTCGATGGGGCGCCCCGTGTCGCTGGCGATCTCGGCTCGCAACTGCTCGACGGTGATGGCCTCCGTCGCGAGGCGCCGCATCTGGGCGACGGCCTCGATGAAGTCTGCCCGGGGCCGCTCCCGCGTGTACGTGGCCTCCGCGCACCGGGGCACCACCTCGGCGAAGAACCGCTCACGGATGGCCAGCGTCTGCGCAGCCACGGCCTCCCCTTCCGGGGAGTCCACACCAGCCGACCTCGGACGTTCGTGCACCTGCGGATCGAGCGGCCTGAGCCGCTTGCCGCGGCGGGCCTGATCGATCAGTGCGTACCGGAGTGCGTTGTAGAGGTACCCGATGACGCGGCCGTCGGTGTCGCACTCGCGCGCCGACTCCGAACGGTTACCGCCGACCACGAGGTTGAACAGCACGGACTGAACCGCATCGTCCTGGTGGTCGCCCTCGAACGAGGCCAGACGCCGGACCTGCCGCGCGAGTTCGACGAACACCACGGCGGCGGCCGTCTCACGGCGGACATCGTCTGCCGTGCCATCGTTGGGGCCGAGCGTGTGGAAGGCCTCGTGCAGGGTCATGGGCGCCGGAGCGACCTGGATCCTACTATGGCGAATTGCCCTGGCGGGCTGCGATGACGTGCGGCGGATTCCGATGACTGCTGTCGACCCTACCAGATCCTCACTCGCGCGCTCTCTGGCCGATACATCCGATCGCCGGGCTTCACGTCGAACGCTTCGTAGAACTCGGGGAGGTTCATCACGACCCCGTTCACGCGCTCCCGGCTCGGCGCGTACGCACCGCCCTTGAGCCTCGCGGTAAGCGCTGCTGCTCTCTCATGCCCCGCCGAGCTGTGAGCTTTCGCCAGCAGGAATCGCTGCAGCGGCGTGAACCCACCAATTCGTTCGTTCCTCATGAACTGAGGGGTCTTCTTGAAGGCATCGAGGGCGACGCGCGTCCCGATGAAATCGGCCATGTTCTCACGCAGAGTTCGCTTCCCGTCGATACGAAGACCTTCGAGCGGCATGAACTCGTCGTACTGGTCAACCAGGACCTGTGCTCGCTCGTCGAACGCCGCAGCATCTGCGGCGGTCCACCAGTCGACCCTGTTGCCATACGCGTCGTAGTGCCTGCCTTCGCTGTCGAAGGCGTGTGCGATCTCGTGGCCAAGGGGGGTCGAACCATACACGAACGCATCTTCGAGCTCCTCGTCACGCACGCCAGGAACTCTCGGAGGACTCGGCACGTGCACCTCGTTGTTGCTGTCGTCGTAATAGGCATCGCCACCGATGCCGGGGTGCAGCTCCGGCTCGGCTGCACTGACGGGCGTGTTCAGTCGCTCAACCTGACGATCGTGGAACCACTCGGCCGCTCGAATCACGTTCAGGACGTAGGAGTCCCGGCGTATGGGCATCGTACTGAAGTCAACCGAGCTCTCCGGAACGCCGATGACAACTCTGAGTCGCGCCAGTTTCAGGAGGGCCTGCTGTTTGGTCCGGTCGCTCATCCAGTCCAGCCGCTCGATGCGCGCTCGGAACGCCTCCTTGATGGATTCGCCGACCGCGCGATACCGAGCCCTGGTCTTGTCGGGCAGATCCTCCTGTCCGAACAGCGGGACCAGCGGCAGACCAAGCCAGTTCTTCTCCTGCCACACCACGCGTCTCCAACGCGGACGCGGACTCTTCTGCCCAGTGATGGCGCTCTCGAACGCGAAGAAGTCGCCGAACGCCTCATCGTCAAGAAACGGAGCGTTCGACCTGACCAGCCAGAACCGCAGATAGTCCTTCCAGTGCTCGACGGGCGTGGTACGCATCGTCGAGTCCAGCGCCTGGAAGAATCGCGGTTGTCGCAGGTCGACCCACTCGATCGCCTTCACACCGAGCGTGTCGAAGTAACGCTTCCAGTCGATGGCCGTGGACTGGCCGAGTTCCGCGAGTCTCACTCTGCGAGCCTCGCTGCCAGGCTCGACCTGCGCGGCGAGTGTCGCCTCCAGGGTGAACACGGCGTCGGCGCTTGCGGTGGCCTTCGCACTGTCACCGTGCAGACGCATGAAGATCTTGAAGAGGTACTCGCGAAACGCCGTCCGAACCTTCACGCTGTGCGGGTCGCCTGCCGAATAGACGGGACGCCGCATGGAGATGCCGCCAGGCGACAGGGTGTAGAGCCGCCGCCGACTGTTGCTCTCGTCCTGCTCGACCCGTCCCGAGAACGACACCCGCTGCTGCCCGAGCGGCCCATCGATGAGGACCGCTCTCCGGTGCATGGTCGCAACGACATCGATGATGTCTCCGACCGATTGGATGCCGTCGATCCGGTCGAGGTCTGGCTGCAGGGGCGCGAGACCCTGTCGGTTGATGCTCGCGGCATCCATCCCCGTGGCCCAGAAGTCGCCAATCAGTTGCTCGGCACTCCCAGGACGCCAGGTCTTTGCGGCTGCGCCCTCGCTGATCCGCCGTATCTGCGAGTAGACCTCGTCGCTGACCAGATTCCACACGCCCCATCTCGCCTGGTCGTCGGGGATGGGATGGCGTTCGAGCCACTCACCATTGGCGTACTGAAAGAAGTCGTCCCGCGGCGAGGCGTTGCGATCGATCGCTGCGGTGAGCACGTCCTGCTGGGCCGACCTCGCCCATGGCCACGCACTCGACAGGGCGAACATGGCGGTGACGCTGAGAGCGATTGGTCTGAGGGAACACCGCCAGTCAGGCCTTCGCTCGGACGTGATCCGTTCAGGAGCCTGTGTGTCTGACTTCATGGAGCACACCAGTCGGGCGCCAGTTCGTCGAGACCTGTCCGCGAGACACCGCGAGACCGATGTTGCAGATGCCGCCCATACTAGCGGCCTGCGCGCCGCACCGCAAACGACCAGCCAGCTCGCCCGGCTCAGAGACGCTCCCGTGGCAAAGTGCCTGCGCTCAGCCGTCGACGGCCAACCTGCCGGCAGACCCATGCCGGGCTGAGGCAGCATGCCGGTGGCTGCCCTGACCGTCCCATGCGCCTACCCGAGCAGGGCGCGGGCGATCCGCTGGTAGTCCTCGACGGCGCGGTGCAGGTCGGCAATGGCCACCGACTCGTGGTCGGTGTGGGCCACGTGAATCGACCCGGGGCCGTACATGAGCCGCGTGCCCCACGCGTTGAGCAGCGGGGCGTCGGTCGTGTAGCCGACGACCTCGGTCTCGAACCCGTCGAGACCGACCATGTGCAGCGCGGGCACGTGGTAGACGTACTCGACGTCCACGAGCCGCCGGATCGGATCGAGTGCGGCCAGCACGTCCTCGGGCGTGACGATGCGGAACAGCAGGTCGGCGGAGGCCGACGGGGCGATCACGTTCGGTGCGAGCCCGCCCTCGATGGCCCCGATGTTGACCTGCGTGGGGCCGAGCACGGGATCGACCGGCATCGACATCGCGCGCACCTGCTGCAGCGCGTCGAGCAGCTTCTCGATGGCCGATTCGCCGAGGTGCGGGTAGCCGGAGTGCGCGGCCCGCCCGTGCGCGTGGAGCTTGACGCGCAGGGCCCCGCGGTGGCCCAGCGCGAGCTTCCCTTCCGTCGGCTCGCCGTTGACGAGGAACCGCGTTACGCCGGTCGAGAGCCGATCGGCCACCATCGCGCCGTCGCTGCCGCGCTCCTCGCCGACGACGAACAGCAGCCCGACGCGCGATTCGCCCGTCGCGCGCAAGGCCTCGGCCGCCGCGAGCTGGCTCACGAGGATACCCTTGGCGTCGCAGCTCCCGCGGCCGTGGATGCGATCGCCCTCGACGCGGCTCGGCGAGTAGGGCGGCACGCAGTCCATGTGCGTCGAGAACACGACCTCGGGCACACCTGCCGTGGCCAGGAGGTTCACGCGACCGTCGGTCACGACCTGGCGTGCCACGCGGTAGCCCCGCTGCTCGAGGACCCCGGCGACCACCGCACAGACCGCAGCCTCCTGCCCGGTGGTGCTCTCGATGTCCACGAGTCGGCGCGTGAGGCCGACGACGTCTATCGGATCCATCGTTCCAGCTCGGTGCGCGTGTCGGTGCGGCTGTCGCGATACTTCACGATGACCGGCGTGGCGAGCGAAAGCTGCCACTCCACACCCGGCCCCTCGGTGACGGCGCGCGCGCCGGGCACCACGACGGCGCCCTCGGGCACGACGAGCGGCTGGCCCGGCTCTGGCCTGATGATGCGCCCGTTGGGCAGGTCGTACACGGGCGTCGATCCGGTGAGGATCGTGCCGGCCGCGATCACGGCGCGGGCCTTGACGACGGCGCCCTCGTAGATGCCGGTGTTGCCACCCACCAGCACCTCGTCCTCGACGATCACCGGCAACGCCCCGACCGGCTCGATCACGCCGCCGATCTGCGCCGCGGCGCTCACGTGCACGCGGGCGCCGATCTGCGCGCACGACCCTACGAGGGCGTGCGAGTCGATCATCGATCCTTCACCCACGTACGCGCCGATGTTGACGTACATCGGCGGCATCGCGATGACGCCCGGGGCCAGGTACGCGCCGTCGCGGACCGACGACCCGCCGGGGACGATGCGCACGCCGCTGGCGACGTCGAAGCGGCGCAACGGCAACGTGTCCTTGTCGAAGAACGGCCAGCGTCCGTGGTCCATGGACGCGTCGGCCAGATCGCCGAACCGGAACCCGAGCAGGATGCCCTGCTTGACCCACCCGTTCACCGCCCATCCCGACGGGGACGACGAGTCGGGCTGCGCGGCGCGGACGGCGCCTGTCGAGAGCGCCGCACGGAGGCGGGCGAACACCTCGCGGCCCTCGGCCTTGGGCGCCTCGGCGCCGGCGGCCCAGAGCCGCTCGACGTCCTGGCGCAACGTGTCGATGTTCATGCGGATGCGGTCTCTACGATCAGGCCGAGATCGAGTGCGATCCGGCGAAGGACCTGGAGGGTCTGGCTCGACGGCGCCACCATCGGCAGGCGATAGACGGGTTCGATCAGCCCGGCGAGCGCCATCACGGCCTTGACCGGAATGGGGTTGGATTCGATGAAGTTGGCCTGCAGCAGGGGCAGCAGGCGTTCGTGGATGACACGAGCGCCCGCGAAATCGCCACGCTCGCACGCCTCGACGAGGCGGGCCATGTCGGCCGGCACCTCGTTTCCCGACACCGAGATCACGCCGTCGCCGCCGAGCGCCATCACCGGGAGCGTCAGGGCATCGTCGCCGCTCAGCACGAGGAAGTCCGTGGGCACGCGACGCCGCACGTCGGCAATCTGGAAGACGTTGCCCGACGCTTCCTTGATGCCGACGATCTGCGGCAACTGCGCGAGGCGCTCGGTGGTCGCCGGCTCGATGTTGCTGCCCGTGCGACCCGGCACGTTGTACAGCACGATCGGCAGGTTGGTGTTCGACGCAATCGAGGCGTAGTGCTGGAACAGCCCCTCCTGCGTCGGCTTGTTGTAGTAGGGCGACACCGAGAGGATGCCGTTGGCCCCTGCCTCTGCCGCGGCATGGGCGGCCTCGATCACCTCGGCCGTGTCGTAGCCGCCAGCGCCCGCGAGCACCGGCACGAGCCCCTTGACCTCGTCCACGACCAGCTCGACGACGCGACGTTTCTCCTCGGCCGACAGCGTCGGGGCTTCGCCGGTCGTGCCGACCGGTACGAGGAAGTGCACGCCGGCCTCGACCTGGCGGCGGGCCAGGCGCCTGACGGCGGCCTCGTCCACGCGGCCATTGCTGGTGAACGGCGTGACCAGTGCGGTGCCGCAGCCGGTGAAGGGTCGTCGGGAGCTCATGGGGTCAAGCATAGTCGGTCAGAGGTAGGGCCGGCTGTCCCAGCCGGCCGCGCCATGACTATCGCACGCCGTTCACGTCGTGGCACGCGTCGGCGTCAGTCCGAGCACGTCGCGCATCGAGAACCAGCCCTGGCGGCCCCGCACCCAGCGAGCCGCGCGCAGCGCGCCGTGGGCGAACGTGGCCCGATCGCGCACCGTGTGCGTGAGGGTGATGGTCTCGGCCGGGCCGTCGAAGCCCACGGTGTGCGTGCCGGGGATGTGACCGGCACGCGTGGACGAGACGTCGACGTGCCGCGTGAGGCCGGCGTCCCTGATGGCCTCGAGCAGCAGCAGCGCCGTGCCCGACGGCGCGTCGCGCTTGCGCGAGTGGTGCGCCTCGTGCAGGAAGGTCTCGTAGTCGTCGAGACCCTGCACTGCGGCACTCACCGCGCGCACCGCCGCCTCGAGCAGGTACGCCCCGACCGAGAAGTTCGAGGCCACGACGGCGCCCGCGCCATGGCGCCCGACGATCGCGCGGGCCTCGGGCTCGAAGGCGCTCCAGCCCGTGCTGCCGATGACGAGCGTCGGCGCGATGCCACAGAGCGCGTCGAGGTGCCGCGCCAGTGCCTCGCCCGTCGCGAAGTCGATCACCACGTCGGCCCGGGCCTGGGCCGCTGCATGCCAGGCCTCGGACGGGCTGGCGCTCGTGAGCACGCCCGCGATTTCCACGCCGTGATCCGGGGCGTGCAACGCCACCAGCCGCCCCATGCGGCCGTGCCCGAACAGCACGGCACGCATCACACCGTCGCCCCGGCCACCGCAGCCTCTTCGGGTGCGAGACAGAATCGCTCGTGAACGCGCGCCATGGCTGCCTGCAGTTGGACCTGCGGCAGGACGACCGTCAGGTTCCGACGGGCGCCGGCCTGCGACACCATGCGGAGCGGGAACTCGTCGAGGGCGCCCAGCACGCGGGCCGCGAGGCCGGGCTCCAGCCGCAGGCGTTCCCCCACGGCACACAGCAGGGCCATCTCCGACTCGACGCCCACCTCGGCGAACGCCGAGAGGTCGGCGACGATGTCGTCCAGGAAGCGCCGGTCCTCGATGGTGATCGAGACGCTGACCTCGGACGTCGTGATGACGTCCACCGAGGTGCGATACCGCTCGAACACCTCGAATACCCGGCGCATGAACCCGTAGGCCGCCAGCATCATCGTCGAGCGGATGTCGATGACGGTGATGTCCTTCTTGCAGGCCAGGCCGGTCAACGGCGCGTCGGGCAGCGGCGGATTCGCGGTGATGGTGGTGCCGGCCACGTCGGGCCGGTGCGAGTTGAGGATCTTGACGGGGATGCCGTCGGCCACCGCGGGCGCGATGGTGCTCGGGTGCAGGACCTTCGCACCGAAGTACGCCAGTTCCGATGCCTCCGCGAAGGACAGGGCCGGCAGCGGCCGTGCGCCGGCGACCACGCGGGGATCGGCCGTGAGCATGCCGTCGACGTCGGTCCAGATCTGGATCTCGCGGGCGTGCAGGCCGGCGCCGAAGAGCGAGGCGGAATAGTCCGACCCGCCACGCCCGAGCGTGGTGGTGACCCCGTCGGCCGTGGCGCCGATGAATCCGCCGAGCACCGCGACGATGCCCGCGCGCGTCAGGGGCAGGACGTGCTCGTGGAGTCGCGCCGCCGTGGACGCCTGGTCGGGCTGGGCATGACCGTGGTCGGCGCTGGTGACCAGCACCTGTCGCGCGTCCACGAACTGCGCGGCGATCCCGAGGTCGGTGAGCGCTGCCGCGACCACGCGCGAACTCGCGAGTTCGCCCATGGCAACCACGGCGTCGCGCGAGCGCGGCGACACCTCGTGCAGGACTGCCATCGCGTGGAGCAGTTGGCCGGTCTCGCGCCACTGCCGTTCGAGGGCATCGATCACCTCGTCGCGGGCCTCGCCGTGCAACAGGGCCTCGGCCGCCGCACGATGGCGGTCGCGCATCACCGTCACCTTCTGGGCTGCCCCCTCGGCGTCGCCCCGTTCCACCGCGGCCACTGCGTCGAGCAACTGATCGGTGATGCCCGACATGGCCGAGACCACCACCACGGGAACCCCGCTGATGCCCTGTTCCCGCCGCACGATCCGGGCGAGGCGCTGGATGGCCTCCGGGTCCTTGACCGACGTGCCGCCGAACTTCATCACGACCATGGCGTCACCCTCAGAGCAGGCCCTTGGCCTGCATCAGTTCTGCATTGAGCAACGCCGCGCCGGCCGCGCCCCGAACGGTGTTGTGCCCGAGCGCCACGAACTTGTGCTGCAGCACGGCGCAAGGGCGCAGGCGGCCGAGGAACACGGCCATGCCGTTGTCGCGCTCGACGTCGAGGCGAGGCTGAGGCCGGTTGTCCGCCGCGAGGTAGACCAGCGGCTGCCGCGGGGCCGACGGAAGGCCGAGTTCCTGCGGTTCGCCACGGAACGCGTCGAACGCCGCCCGGATGTCGGCCGCCGCGACCTGGCCGGCAAAGCCCACCGAGACCATCTCCGTGTGGCCGTCGAGCACCGGCACGCGCGTGGTGTGGGCGCTCACCACGACCGGGTGCGGTTCGACCCGCGATCCGGCCAGGGTGCCCATGATCTTCTGGGGCTCGGTCTCGAGCTTGTCCTCTTCGCCACCGATGAACGGCACCACGTTGCCCAGGATGTCGAGCGAGGGCACGCCGGGATAGCCGGCGCCGGAGATGGCCTGCAGCGTGACGACGTTGCACGTGGTGAGGCCGAGCGCGCGCAGCGGCGCGAGTGCCATCGCCAGGAACACGGTCGAACAGTTGGGGTTGGTGACGATGCCGCCCTTCCAGCCGTACGCCGCCTGCTGCTGCGACACCAGCGCGAGGTGATCGGCGTTGATCTCGGGCACCAGCAGCGGCACCAGCGGATCCATGCGGTAGTTGCGCGCGTTGCTCACCACGATGTGACCGGCTTCGGCGAAGGCCTTTTCGAGGTCACCGGCCACGCTGGCGTCGAGCGCCGAGAACACCAGCTTCGGCCCCTTCCCGGGTGTGGGCGACTGCACGACCAGTCGCGCGGCCTCCTCGGGGACGGGTGAGGCGAGCTTCCACGACGCCGCGTCGGCGTAGGCCTTCCCTTCGGACCGATCGCTGGCCGCGAGCCAGGTGGCCCGGAACCAGGGATGCTGGTCCAGCAATCGCACGAACTGTTGGCCCACCGTGCCGGTGGCGCCCAATACGCCGACTTCCACTCGAGACGACATCGATTCCTCGTTTCGTCCGCCTGAACGACAAAACCCGCCTGCGCGGGCCGCGCGGCGGGTTTCGTATGGAGCACGTAACGCTGTGATGAGAGCTGCTGCCTCAGGACGCGTACACGAGCCACCCGCGCGCGGGATTGCGATCCCGCTTTCGAGTGGTCACGGTAATGGTAATGGTCGTGCGCGTCATGGGCTGAAGACTCGTCGGCACCACCGGCCGCGAGGGGCCGCGGCGGCATCGACGCCCACCAGAGTAGACGGCCGCACGGCAGGATGGCAAGGGCGCGCGCGTGTCATACTCGCCCGCCATGGGCGCCGGACCCGTCGCCGACCCGTCCGCGTTCGACTGCACGGTCGAAATATCCGCTCCGCCCGAGGTCGTCCTCTCGGCGTTCTTCGACCCCGACCGGCTGCGCGAGTGGTGGCAGGTCCGAGCCTCCATCACCACACCCTGCCCGCTCGGCATCTACGCCATCGAGTGGCCCACCGAGACGACGGCCGATCCGGTGCTGGGGCGACTCGGCGGTGCGTTCTACGGCGTGGTCATCGACGTGCGGCCGGGGCGCGGCTTCTTCCTCGCCGACGCCTACTGGATCCCGCCCGAGGGTGATCCGATCGGGCCGATGGCCCTGCACGTCACGTGCGACCCGGCACCTGCCGGCACGCGGCTGCGTGTCGAACAGAGCGGCTGCGACGACAGCGGGCGGTGGCGCCGCTTCTACCGGGTGTTCGGCGCCCGCTGGGTCGAGTCGCTCGCGCGCATTCCCGCGGCGATCGCCGGGACAGAGGGGTCCGAACGCGCGGCGCGTCCGTCGGGCTGAGGCCCGACGGTCACGGCCAACCTCACCCCACGCGATGGATGCGGAGGAAGTTCGCGTCGGGGCGCGACAGGTCGGCGTTGATGCTGACGAACACGATGGTGTCGCCCCCGCGCAGCACGCCCTGCGAGACCAGGTGGCGCTCGACATCGGCGCCGCCCGGATTGGCCAGCAGCGCACGATCCACGGCGATCGGCAGCAACCCGCGGTGCAGCAGGAGGCGGCGCGCCACCCGCTCGTCGAACGTCACGGCGTGGATGGGCACTTCGGGACGCAGGGCCGACAGCACGCGGGCCGTCTTCCCCTCGCGCGTCACGGCGACGATGGCCTGGGCCTCGCCGCTGTGCGCCAGCGTGACCGCGGCCTCGCAGATCGCGCGGTTGTGCGGCACGCCCAGCACGCCCGCGTCGAACGTCGCGCGCGGCCGCACGCCGAGCCCTTCGGCGTCGCGGATGACCGCGTCGAGCATGCGGACGGCTTCGACGGGATAGTGCCCGCTGGCCGTCTCGCCCGACAGCATGACGGCGTCCACCGAGTCGTCCACCGCGTTGGCGGCGTCGCTCACCTCGGCACGCGTCGGGCGGGGGTTCGTGCGCATCGACTCGAGCACCTGCGTCGCGACGATGACGGGTATGCCTGCCTGCTGGGCCCGACGGGTGATCTCCTTCTGCGCGCGCGGCACGCTGTGGAGCGGCACCTCGTTGCCGAGATCCCCGCGCGCCACCATCACGCCGTCGCACGCGGCGAGGAGCGCAGGCAGGTTGGCCACGGCCTGCGGGCGCTCGATCTTGGCGACGAGCAGTGTCTCGGGGGCGCCCGCCTCACGCAGCGCGTCCCGCGTCCGCGTGAGGTCGTCGACCGTCTGCACGAACGACAGCGCGACCATGTCCACGCCGAGCGAGGCGCCGAAACGGAGATCGGCGATGTCCTTCTCGGTGAGCGCCGAGGCTGGCAGCACGACCTCGGGCGCGTTGATCCCCTTGTGCTGCGCGAGACGACCGCCCACGACGACCACCGTCTCGATCGTCGCGCCGTCGGTGCCCTCCACCCGCAGTTCGAGCGCGCCATCGTCGAGCAGCAGGCGCGTGCCGGGTGTCACCGATCGCGCCAGACCGGCAAACGTGGTGTACACGTGCCCGGGACGTCCGACCTCGTCACCGGTGGAGATGCGAAGACGCGAGCCCGCCGGCACGGCGATGGGCTCGCCGCCCTCCAGCCTTCCCGTCCGGATCTTCGGGCCGCTCAGGTCCTGGAGGATGGCGACCTCGCGGCCCGCCGCGGCGGCCGCCTCGCGCACCAGTCGGGCCGCTGCCGCGTGTTGCTCGTGGGTCCCGTGAGAAAAGTTGAGGCGGAAGATGTCGACGCCGGCCGCCACGAGTGCCGGCACGCCCTCGGGCGTGGCACTCGACGGGCCGAGCGTGGCGAGGATGCGCGTGAATCGCATGCGTGAGATCGGAACCCCCGCCCGCGAGTCTACCTTGGACAGGCCTCGCCTTCGCCAAGGCTTCGACGGAGCCGGCGTCGCCTTGGCCAACGCTACGGCGGACAAGCGGGCCGGCCTGCGCTGCGGTGACGGACGGCCCCCTCGACGTCGCTCGGGGCCAGCGGGCCGGCCGTCCCTACCAGCCCCGGTTCCCCGTTCCCGGTACCCGGCACCCGGTTCCCGGTTCCCGGTTCCCGGTTCCTGTATCGTGTCCCCCATGTCCGAACACCTCACGCGGTTCCGCGAGTTCCGCGAACGCATGAACACGCGGATCCTGGAAGTCGGTCCGCTCGAGACGAAACGGTTCTTCGCGCTCGACACCCGCGCCTACGACGCCGGCGCGCTCGACGTCCCGACGAAGGAGCTGCTCGGCCTGGTCGCCTCGCTGGTGCTCCGGTGCGACGACTGCGTGACCTATCACCTGATCCGGTGCAAGGAGGAAGGCCTGACCGACGACCAGATCCGCGAGGCCCTGCACGTCGGCCTCGTGGTGGGCGGCTCCATCGTCATCCCCCACCTGCGCCGCGCCGTGGCGACGCTGGACGACATCGCAGCCGAACGGCTGCCGGAGGCCTGAGCGATGGCCGTGCGCGACATCGCGGCAGCCTTGCGCGAGGGCCGGACCCGGTCGCGAGATCTCGTCGAGCAGTGCCTGGCACGCATCGACGCCCTGCAGCCGGTGACCAACGCGTTCGTGGAGGTCGATGCCGAGGGCGCCCGCCGCGACGCCGACGCCGCGGACGCCGACCTCCGGGCCGGTCGCGACCGCGGCCTCCTGCACGGCATTCCCGTGTCGCTCAAGGACCTGCTCGATCAGCAGGGCCACGTCACGACGGCGGGATCGCGGTCGATGACCGCGGTGGCCACCTCCGATGCGCCGGCAGTGGCGCACCTGCGGACGCACGGCGTGGTGTTGATCGGCCGCACCAACATGCACGAGTTCGCGATGGGGACGACGAGCGAGGATTCGGGCTTCGGTCCGGTGCGTCACCCGAAGGACCCGGAGCGCGTCGCCGGCGGATCGAGTGGCGGGTCGGCCGTCTCGGTGGCCACGGGCATGAGCCTGCTCACCATCGGCTCCGATACGGGCGGTTCCATCCGCATTCCGGCCGCCGTCTGCGGGATCGTCGGCCTCAAGCCCGCCTGGGGTGAGGTGTCGCTGCGCGGTGTCGTGCCGCTCAGCCCGACGCTCGACTGCGTGGGACCGCTCGCCTCGTCGGTCGAGGACGCCTGGTTCGGCCTCACGGCGTTGCAGGTGTCGGACGAGTTGCCCGACTGTCCGGCGCCCGCCTCCCTGCGCGGCCTGCGCGTGGGCGTGCTGCGCGCGTTCGGGTGGCAGCACGTGGATCCCGCGATCGGCGCGGGTGTGGACGCTGCACTGGACCGCGTGGCGGCCGCCGGGGCCGTGCTCACCGCGCTGCCGTTCGACGTGGCGCCGCTGATCGTGCCGACCTACGTCACGATCGTCATGCGCGAAGCCCTCGACTTCCACACGCCCCGCCTGGCCCAGCACGCCGACGCCTATACGCCAGCCGTGCGGATGCGCCTGCAGACCGCGGAGCGGCCGTCCGACGAGGCGTATGCCGGGGCGCTGGCCACCCGCGCACGCATCGAAGCCTGCGTCGACGATCTGCTGGCACAGGCCGACGTGATCGCACTGCCCGGACTCGCCATCACCCCGCCCCGCATCGGGCAGTCACACGTCGTCTGGCCCGACGGTGAGGAACTGACCCGCGCGGCCATGCTGCGCCTCACGCAGCCCTTCAACCTCTCGCGACATCCGGCCATCGCACTCCCCGTGGGCGAAACGGACGCCGGCTGGCCCATCAGCCTGCAGCTCGTCGGCCGCGACACGCCATCGCTGGTGGCCATCGCCCTCGCCTGCGAACAGCACATGCGCCCGTGAGCCGTGAGCCCTGCGCCTTGAGCCCTGCGCCCTGAGCCTGTCTGTTACGCTGGACAGGTGATCGGGTGGGCGTTTCACCGGTGGGAGGAGGCACTCCACAACCGCAGCAACGACCGTGTGGTTCGTCAGTTCGACTGGGGCCTCGAGTGGCTCCACGACCTGCCGCACACGCCCGGTGCCCCCGACACGGACGCGCCGACCGGCGCCCCGTCGGCCACGTTGCAGGCCTATGCCGCGTGGGCCGTGGCGCACAGCGAGACGTTCTTCGCGAGCACCGACACGGCCGACTTCGAGCTCGACCCCGGCGGTCACCTCACCTTCCCGAGCGAACTCGTCACGCCGCATCCCGAGAACAACGTGGTGCACGCGCGCCTGTACCGCGCGCCGAAGGATCGCGGCCGCGCCGTGGTCGTGCTCCCGCAGTGGAACTCCGACGCCGACGGGCACGTGGGGTTGTGCAAGCTGTTCAACCGCGCGGGACTGACCGCCCTTCGACTCAGCAAGCCGTATCACGACTGGCGCATGCCGGCCGAGCTCCAGCGCGCCGACTACATCGTCAGCAGCAACCTCGGGCGGACGCTGCAGGTGTGCCGGCAGGCCGTGCTCGACGCGCGTCGGGCCGTGGGGTGGCTGCACGCGCAGGGCTACGCGTCGATCGGCATCTGCGGCACGAGTCTCGGATCGTGCCTGTCGATGCTCACGGCCGCGCACGAACCGCGCATCAGGGCGGCGGCCCTGAACCACATCTCGCCGTTCTTCGCCGACGTGGTGTGGGAGGGCCTGTCCACGCGGCACGTCCGCGAGGGACTCGACGACCATGTGGACCTCGAGACGCTGCGCCGCATCTGGCTGCCCATCAGCCCTCAGCCGTACCTCGAACGGGTTCGCGACATCCGGACGCTGCTCGTGTACGCGCAATACGACCTGACGTTCCCGGTGCGCCTGTCGAGGATGCTGGTCCGCGAGTTCCGCGAACGCCGGATTCCGCACGAACTCGCCGTGCTGCCCTGCGGGCACTACACGACGGGCAAGACGCCGTTCAAGTACCTCGACGGCTACTGGCTCACGCGGTTCCTGATGAAGGCACTCTGAGTAATTCAGAGTTCAGAATTCACAATGGAGGGTCTGCCGGGAACAGGGTCGGTGCTCGGTCTAGCTAGGAGCTTGCTGAAGAACCCGCCATGTCGGCTGATTCCATCCCGCCGACTGCGCGAGACGTGACCTATCCAGCCGGAGAGCAGCGGGCGTGTCGACCGCGGCGGCCCGCAGCCGCACGGTCCACGGGCGCCTCACGCCGTTGTGGCCGCCATCGCGATGAGTCTTGGCAGTCGTCGCAGGTTGAAGGCCGCGCAGGCGAAGACGAAGAGGCTGTCGACCTTGTCGAGTCCACGGAGCTTCACCTTGCGCAGACCGGCCAGTGGCTTCAGCCAGCCGAAGACCCGTTCGATGCGGGGCCGACAGGCTTGGCTGATGGCGTTAGCCCGGATGCCGCGTCGTGCGGCCATCGATCGCGCTGCCGCCCGTCCGCTTCACGTTCTGGCTGACGTGCGGTGTGTACCCGGGCTGCCGCGTCACGTCGACGAAATCGCGCGTGTCGAACAGCTTGTCGGCGCCGAGCGTGCGTGGGCGCGACGGACGCGCATGCTTCTGGAGCATCAGCAGCGCGGCGTCCCGTTCTGCGTGGCCGTCTGCTGTCGTGGCCATGCCGTCGACGATCAAGCCGTGGCGATTCTCCATCAGCACGTGCCCGAGGTACGCCAGGCGCGCCTCGCCCTGGAACGACTTGCGACACAGGCGCGCATCCGGGTCGGTCTTCGAGGCTGCGTGTCGTTGGTGCGCGTCTGGCCATGGAAGTTGCGGCCGTCGCCGTCCGGCGGCCCGTCCTTCGCTGGAAGCTCTTGTGACTGGCCCACGCTTCGATCAACGTGCCGTCGACGGTGAAGTGCTCGTCGGACATCCACGCGGCCGCGCGGTCGACGACCCGCGCCAGGAACTGCCGCGCGACCTCCTGATTCAGCAGGCGGTCACGGTTCTTGGTGAACACGGTGGGCACCCAGATCGGTTCGTCCATCTCGAGGCCCACGAACCACCGGAACAGGATGCTGTAATCGAGCTGCTCCATCAGCAGCCGCTCGCTGCGGATCGAGTAGAACAGCTGCAGCAACTGCGCCCGCAGCAGGCGCTCGGGCGGAATCGACGGCCGGCCCACGCGGGCGTAGAGGCCATCCAAGTCACGCGACATGTCGCGCAGGATCTCGTCGACCAGCGCACGAATCGGTCGAAGCGGATGGTCGGGCGGGACGCGGTCCTCGGCCGAGACGTAGCTGAACATCGCCGTGGGCTGCCGGTCGTCTCCGCGCATGCCCAAGATCGTAGTGGTCGGGCTCGGCGTTGTCGATCCCTCAGGCGCCGTATTTCAGCAGGCTCCTAGAGCGTCGATCCCTCCACGCTCACCTCTGGCTCTGGCGGCAAGTCGCGGTCAGGCGGCCACGGCGCGACGAACGGCGGCTGGCAGTTCCATCGTGACGAAGTACCGGGCCGGAAAGAGGTAGTCCTCGCCGGATTCATCAATCACGCGCAGCTGCCCGTGGCTCTCGGCGTCGGCGTCGGGGATGGCCTCGTAGAGCTTCCGCCGCTCGAGCGACGCCTCGTAGCCCGCACGCACAGTACCCGGGGACGCTACCTCGAAGCCATAGTCACTCCACGTACCGCTTGATCTGGAACTCCCTCTGGCCGACCCCTGTGGCTTCGTACCAATGCAGCTCCGCGCGCCGAACCGTGCCGTCAGCCAGGCGGACCGTCGCGAGTCCCTTGCGCTTGCGCCACCGCCCGGCACCGTACTGGATGACCGCGTAGCCCGCTGGCCGCATGAAGCGTCGCACCGCCATGGTCTCGCTCCACTTCATTAGCTCCGAAGCCAGCAGTCACTTAGACTGTTGTACTACACACATGCGAGATAGATTGTTTCGGAATCCGGCGCCGCTTGCGCGAGATTGCCGAAGAATCCGAGAGGCCGGATTCGAGTCCAGATCGCCAAGCCATTGTGCTTATTCAGGACGAATGATTCAAGAGTGGCCGAACCGCTGATCACGGACTCAGAGGCCCTGAGGTAGTGCTCGCCATTTTCGACTATTGGGAATCTTGAACCTTCTGCCACGCCGGCCTCAAGTGAGGCCCTCGTGAGAAATACCAGAAACTCTCGTTCAATCTGAATCGCAATTGTATCGGTGCCCTTTGATACCCTGGCGGACAATCGATTCTGCACGAGCTGTTCTGCATCAATTCCTGCGATTCCCTGGCCAACGTACAGTGACGAGATCGCTCGGCATGAAACAGAATTCTTGTCGCCCAGAGGGATCGGAACAAACGCGAAGGACTGCTCCGTCAAGGCCCGATCGCCGCCGTGCGGTGTGAGGCCAGCCGAACACGACACCGTAGCCACCAGGAGGCATGCCGCCGAACTCACTCCAATGGTCCGCTGCACGAGTATTCCCAGCTGAGGTCTAGACATCGCGTCTCAAAGCATGAGGGGACAGAAGCCGAAGCGCAATCAGTCTTGGACGTTTCCGCGAGGGCGGTCTTCACGGTCCGACAGGCAGTGGGCCGTTCTTGGTGCTCTCGATAGCCCATAGCAACACGACGCACGCAGGCCAGCACGCCTGACCACGACCCACGAAGGAACCGCCTTGGCTGCCGGGCCGGCGGCTACGGCAGGGTGATTCAGGGCCAGGATCGGGGGCCTGCCGGCCATCGGCCCTCGACGGGCCCGAGCCTCCTCAGTTCTGAATCGTCCTGAATCGTGAACTGTGAACGGATGACTCGCTCGAGAAAAGCAGGGCTCGGGCTGCGGTCAGCGCCGGGGACACATCACGGTGCCGGCATGAGCGACGCCTGCCACTGCTTCAGATTGATCAGCAGCACGCCGCGGCCCTGGCCGGCGCCGAACCCGTGGATGCCGAGTTGC